>ERZ1643247.1126-NODE-1126-length-26765-cov-116.743092_pt1 | contig 26765 bp, 27 predicted proteins | sample MGYA00579264_ERZ1643247 | MGnify/ENA primary metagenome ERZ1643247 (study PRJEB29033, sample SAMEA4952262) | chicken gut metagenome | biome: Broiler Chicken; feature: Gastrointestinal Tract; material: Caecum | place: Ireland | collected 2018 | study: Broiler... | reverse complement strand
AATATAAGAATCTGATCGCGCAGCAGAATGCAGAGCTGCAGCAGATCCAGAAAGAAGAGGAAGCCGCTGCGAAAGCCGCAGAGGAAGCAAGGAAACAGGCCGCGGCCCAGGCAGCTCAGGCAGCTCAGTCTTCTAACAGCAGCAAATCCAGTAATGCAGGAACTACAAGCAGCGGAACTACTTCAGCCGCTACAGGAAATACAGGAAGCTCCAGTGTGAGCAGCAACGGCGGCAGCACTGCTTCATCAGAAAGCGTTTCTTCAGATAGTACAAGCTCAAGCAGTTCACAAAGCAGTGTTTCTTACGACAGCGCTACAGGAGCAGCAGTAGTTGCCTACGCAATGCAGTTTGTGGGAAATCCCTATGTATATGGCGGTAACAGCCTGACAAATGGTATCGATTGTTCTGGATTTACACAGCAGGTATTCGCACACTTTGGCTATAGCCTGCCCCGTACCAGTGACGCACAGGCATCTTCTGGCGTAGGAGTAAGCTGGGAGAATCATCGGGCCGGTGATATCATTGTATACTCTGGTCATGTGGCAATCCTGACAGGAGACGGCGGAATCGTACATGCTTCCAATAGTGCTCCGTATCCTCAGGGCGGTATTAAAGTAACAGCTAACGCTCTGTACAGACCATACATAGCGATCAGAAGGATTGTTCAGTAAATTTAGGAATATGATAAAAAAGCATCTTCAAAAGCGAAGATGCTTTTTTTGATATCTTTCAGGCGATAATGGAGTTACTCTATCATGAAAAATGCACACAAAACCTTGTGAAAACCGGAAAGTTTTTATCCCGAAATTCCGGGAGAAGGATTGGATCAGCATTCGTGAAAAGCATTCATGCTCAGATGAAAGGTAAGGCGGGCCATATATTGGGGGCATTGTTTCTGGTATTCTCTCTGAAGACAGTTCTGGAATTCCAGATCAGGGCAGGGAAAATAAAGCGTGGAAAAAGGACCTGGGCAACATGGCTGAAGGCCCACGGATTAGAGTAGACATAGGATCTTTAAGAGTTTGGATATTTTCAGGATCAGTTGAGAGAGAAAAGAAGATATGTTATACTGATGACAGATAAAACTGCCGGGGACAGATGCCCTTTGGTAGGGTATCTGTCATGTGCAGGGGCAGAAGATTACTATTTAACAGGCGGATGAGAGAAGATATCCATCTGGGGGAGGTTTTATGAGTTTAGAAGAAACTTTATACAGAGTCCACCATGAAAAGTTGTATTACTGCGACAATGAGGAACTGATGCAGGAACAGGGAAAATATCTGGATATGCTGTTTGCCTATAATCAGCTTCCTCCCAGCAAGGGAGAAGAGAAAAAAGCCCTTCTGAAGAAAATGTTCGGCAGGATTGGTGAAAACTGTTATATCGAAACACCTTTCCACGCCAACTGGGGAGGAAAAAATGTGTATATGGGAGATCATGTATACGCAAATTTTAATCTGGTGCTGGTAGATGACGCTGTTATTGAGATCGGAGACCATGTCATGATCGGACCAAATGTGGTGCTGTGTACAGGTACCCATCCGGTATCTCCAAGACTTCGGACAAAGGAAGCCCAGTACAATAAACCGGTGAAGATAGGAAGCGGCGTATGGATCGGCGCAAATACCATGGTCATGCCGGGAGTTACTGTTGGAGAAAACAGTATTATCGGTGCCGGAAGCGTGGTGACAAAAGACGTACCGGCCAATGTGATCGCCTTTGGAAATCCCTGTAAAGTCTACCGGGAGATCACAGAAGATGATGAGAAATATTATGATAAAGATAAACTGATCGATATAGAATAAGCAGAAAAGAGCCGGTTTAAGCGGAATACAGACGTTTAGACCGGCTTTCGCTATATAAATTTTCCAGATGAGTTGAATTTTCAAAAAATTAGCACTCAGGGGTTGACAGTGCTAATAACAAGTGTTATAGTAACACTAGAACAAGAAAACCAAGTCTGTTTTACAGGCTATTTCATAAGATGACGGAGGGGATTTGTATGAATATCAGTAAATTCACACAGAAATCACTTCAGGCTGTTCAGGATTTGGAGAAGACAGCATATGAATTCGGCAACCAGGAGGTTGAACAGGAACATCTGCTCTATAACCTTCTTCACCAGGAGGACAGTCTGATCTTAAAACTGATCGAGAAAATGGAAATCCAGAAGGAACATTTCCTTGACAGGATAGAGCAGGCTTTAAATGCCAGGACAAAGGTTTCCGGAGGCCAGCCTTATATCGGCCAGTATCTGAACAAGGCTCTGGTAACCGCAGAGGATGAGGCAAAAGCTATGGGAGATGAATATGTTTCCGTAGAGCATTTGTTCCTTGCTCTGCTGGATAACCCAAGTCCTTCTATGAAAAAAATCTGGCAGGAATATGGGATCACCAAGGAAAGATTTCTTCAGGCCCTGAGTACTGTGAGAGGAAATCAGAGGGTGACTACGGATAATCCGGAGGTAACCTATGATACTTTGAATAAATACGGGGAGGATCTGGTGGAAAAGGCCAGAGAGCAGAAGCTGGATCCTGTGATCGGCCGTGACAGCGAGATCCGGAATGTGATCCGTATCCTGTCCAGGAAGACCAAGAATAACCCGGTGCTCATCGGCGAACCTGGAGTAGGTAAGACAGCAGCCGTTGAGGGACTGGCCCAGAGGATCGTTCAGGGAGATGTGCCTGACGGCCTGAAAGATAAGAAGATTTTTGCACTGGATATGGGCGCCCTGGTAGCAGGGGCCAAATACAGAGGCGAGTTTGAGGAAAGGCTGAAAGCCGTTCTGGAAGAAGTAAAGAAAAGTGAAGGACAGATCATCCTGTTTATTGATGAGCTCCATCTGATCGTAGGGGCAGGTAAGACTGACGGTGCCATGGATGCCGGAAATATGCTGAAACCTATGCTGGCAAGAGGAGAACTTCACTGCATCGGTGCCACCACTTTGGATGAGTATCGGAAATATATTGAAAAAGACGCTGCCCTGGAACGTAGGTTTCAGCCGGTTATGGTAGATGAGCCTACTGTGGAAGACACCATTTCCATTCTTCGTGGACTGAAGGAACGTTATGAGGTTTTCCATGGAGTAAAGATCACCGACAGCGCTCTGGTGGCTGCAGCGACTTTGTCTGACCGTTATATTTCCGACAGGTTCCTGCCGGATAAAGCCATCGACCTGGTAGATGAAGCCTGTGCCCTGATCAAGACAGAACTGGATTCCATGCCCACAGAGCTGGATGAAATGCGCCGTAAGATCATGCAGATGGAAATTGAGGAAGCGGCCCTTAAGAAAGAAAATGACCGTCTCAGCCAAGACCGTCTGGTAGAGCTTCAGAAAGAGATGGCAGAGCTGAAAGATAAATTCAACGCTCAGAAGGCTCAGTGGGATAATGAAAAGGTTACAGTGGAACATCTGCAGAAGCTGAGAGAGCAGATCGAGGATATGAACAATCAGATCCAGAAGGCTCAGAGAGATTACGACCTGAATGAGGCCGCAAGGCTCCAGTACGGGGAACTGCCCAAGCTGCAGAAACAGCTGGAAGCAGAGGAAGAAAAGGCAAAGAATCAGGATCTGTCTATGGTCCACCAAAGCGTTACGGAGGATGAGATCGCCAGGATCATTTCCCGGTGGACCGGCATTCCTGTGGCAAAACTTACAGAAGGAGAGCGTGCCAAGATCCTTCATCTGGAAGATGAACTCCATAAACGGGTGATCGGACAGGACGAAGGCGTTTCCAAAGTAACAGACGCTATTATCCGTTCCAAAGCCGGGATTAAAGATCCTACCAAGCCCATCGGTTCCTTCCTGTTCCTTGGACCTACCGGCGTAGGTAAGACAGAACTGGCCAAGACACTGGCTGCCACCCTGTTTGATGATGAACAGAACATGGTCCGTATTGATATGAGTGAGTATATGGAGAAGTATTCTGTGTCCAGACTGATCGGAGCGCCTCCGGGATATGTAGGATATGAGGAAGGGGGTCAGCTTACAGAAGCTGTAAGGAGAAAACCTTACTCTGTAGTCCTTTTTGATGAGATCGAGAAGGCTCATCCGGATGTGTTCAATGTTCTGCTCCAGGTGCTGGATGATGGACGTATCACCGACTCCCAGGGAAGGACCGTAGACTTTAAGAATACTATCCTGATCATGACTTCTAATATCGGTTCCACTTATCTGCTGGAAGGTATTGAAGATAACGGAGAGATCAAACAGGAAGCCAGAGACATGGTAGAGAAAGATCTAAGAGCCCACTTCCGTCCGGAGTTTTTGAACCGGTTAGATGAGATCATTATGTTCAAGCCTCTGACGAAAGAGAATATCGGCGGCATCGTTGACCTGCTTATGGCAGACCTGAATAAGAGATTAAAAGATCAGGAGTTGTCTATAGAATTGACAAAAGCCGCAAAAGATTATATTATTGAGGGCGGATATGATCCTGTTTACGGAGCCCGTCCGCTGAAGAGGTTCGTGCAGAAGAACGTAGAGACTCTTACTGCAAGGCTGATCCTTTCCGGTAATGTAAGAGCAGAGGACAGGATCATCATAGATCTGGAAAACGGCCAGCTTACGGCTCATACAGTTTCAGTAGAGGATACTGTACAAAGCTGATCTTCAGGATCCTGAAAACTGGCCTGCAGTGATCCGGAATCAGAGGAGGAAGATTATGATACCTAAGGACCCGGTAATGCTTTTAAGCTATGTGAATACGCAGCTTCGTGATTTTTATTCTTCCCTGTCTTCCATGTGTGAAGACAAAGGATTAAATCCGGAGGAGATCAAGACAAAGCTGGCAGGTATTGATTACCAGTATGACAGGGCCAGAAATCAGTTTGTATAAGAATATGAAGAGACAGTCCCGAAACCAGGATCGGAAATTTCCGGCGGCAGTTTCGGGGCTGTCTTTTTCTTTTCCTTGAAAAAAACAGAGGATAGGATATACTGAGGATAAGAAATTAAGAGCAAAAGCTAAGATCAGAAGCTTTATATGATGCGCAGAGGTAGAACATAAATGAAAAAAATTGCTGTGGTGGAGGACGACAAAGTTCTGAGACAGGCTTTGGAAAGTCTTCTGAAAGAAAATGGGTATGAGACTGTCTGTCTGGAAAAATTTGATAAAGCGGAGGAGGAGATCCTCTGTGCAGAGCCGGATCTGGTACTGCTGGATATCCTTCTTCCCGGGACCAACGGCCAGGAGATCCTGAGAAATTTAAGGCAGAAGTCCCAGATGCCTGTGATCATGGTTACCAGCAGGGAAGGCGACATGGATCAGATCCTGGCTATGAGCTACGGCGCGGACGATTATATCACCAAGCCCTATAATCCTACCCTTCTTCTGCTGAAAATGGAGGCTTTGTTCAGACGGATCCAGCCGGGAACGCCCCAGGAGGAAGTAGAATACAGAGGGATCCTTCTCAATCTTCTCCGCAGTACCATGACCTATCAGGGAGAAGAGAGGGTACTGTCTAAAAATGAGTTTTCCATTCTTTATTATCTGATCAAGAATCAGGGACGGATCGTATCCAGAGATGAGCTGATGGATCATCTCTGGGACTGCAACGATTTTATTGACGACAATACTCTGACTGTAAATATCAACCGGCTCAGAAAGAAACTGGAAGAGGCCGGTATCCAGGGAGCTATACAGACCCGGAGAGGACAGGGGTACTTACTATTATGAAAAAAACAGATTATATAAAAGACTGTTGGAGACCGATCCTTCTCTGGCTTCTTACCGGGGGACTGATACAGACAGTGCTGTACTTTTTCCAGGTAAAGAAAGAGCTGATGATCCTTGTGGCCGGAATCCAGATCCTGGGACTTGCAGGGACGCTTTTGTGGGAGTATATGCGAAAAAACCGGTTTTACAGGGAACTGGAAGACAAACTGGAGAACCTGGAGGAAAAATATCTGATCCGGGAAATGATCAAAGCACCGGATTTTCTGGAGGGAAGGATCCTGTATGATACGGCGGATCAGATGGGAAAGGCGATGAGCGACCAGATCTTTGCCCAGCAGAGAAAAAATAACGCTTTTAAACAGTATGTGGAAGCCTGGATCCATGAGGTGAAGCTTCCTATCGCCAGTATGCGGCTTCTTCTCCATAAGGACAAAGGAGAGAATTCCAGAGTGATGAAAGAACAGGTGGCCCGGATGGATAGTTATGTAGAACAGGTCCTTTACTATCTCAGGAGCCAGGTGCCGGAGAAGGATTACGTGATCCGGGAGTATTCTCTGAAAAACGTGACAGATCAGGTGATTTCCAGAAACCGTGACAGTCTGATCCTGAATCATATCCGGGTCCTTCAGGAGACGGAGGATATTCCCGTCCGGACCGATGAAAAATGGCTGAGTTTTATTCTGGGTCAGATCTTAAGCAACAGTGTGAAATATAAAAAGGAGAAAGATGCCTGTATCCGGTTCTCTGCGGAAAGGACTTCCCGGGGGATCCTCCTGTCTGTCCGGGACAACGGCATAGGGATCTCCAAAGCGGATCTTCCCAGGATCTTTGAACACTCTTTTACAGGAGAAAACGGAAGAAAAGGGCAGAGCTCTACCGGTATGGGGCTTTACCTGTGCAGAAAACTCTGCGATAGACTGGGACACCGGATCTGGGCAGAATCGGAGAAAGAAGAATACACAGAAATCTTCATAGAATTTGGACAGGACAAACACACAGAAGAGTTGCTGCATTAGTCAAAATCGGGAATATCCTTGACAGTTAACTAATGCAGCAGCTCTTTTTTATCTTACACAGATGTAAGGTTTGGTAATAAAAATCCATGGCTGGGCACAGTGGTTTTTCTTATAATAGAGTCTGTAAAGAAAAGTGTTTTGCTGACAGAGAAAAAGGAGGAAGATCTGTGGAAAAATTACTGGAGATCCAGCATTTGATGAAATATTATGGAAACAAATCCAGCCTTACCAAGGCGGTGAACGATATCAGTTTTTCTGTGGAAAAGGGAGAATTTACAGCGGTCATGGGAGCCAGCGGCTCGGGAAAGACCACCCTTTTAAACTGTATTTCCACTATTGACCGGGTAACAGGAGGCCATATCCTGGTAGAAGGAAAGGACGTGACCAGACTGAGAGGAAGGAGCCTTTCCAAGTTCCGCCGGGAAAAGCTGGGGTTTATTTTCCAGGATTTTAATCTCCTGGATACTTTAAATGGTTTTGACAATATTGCCCTGGCTCTTCAGATCCAGAATGAAAAGCCGGCCAGGATCCCTGGCAAGGTAGAGGATATGGCACAAAAGCTGAATATCCGGGAGGTGCTGAAAAAATTTCCATATCAGATGTCCGGAGGCCAGAAACAGCGGTGCGCCTGTGCCAGAGCCATGATCACCAGTCCTTCCCTGATCCTGGCAGACGAGCCAACGGGAGCATTAGACTCTCAAAGCGCAGGGATGCTCCTGGATAATCTCCAGTTTCTGAACCGGGAACTGGGAGCAACTATCCTTATGGTGACTCATGATCCTCTCTGTGCCAGCTACAGTGACCGGGTGCTGTTTTTAAAGGACGGAAAATTGTTTCATGAGCTGAGAAAGGGAGAAGCGGACCGGAAGGGATTCTTTGACCAGATCATTCATGTCATCGCATTGCTGGGAGGTGATCTGAACCATGTTGTTTAGTCTGTCTTTGAAAAACTTCAGAAAAAGTATCCGGGATTATTCTATTTATTTTTTCACCATGATCCTGGGGGTGGCGGTTTTCTATATCTTTAATGCCATCGAGACCCAGACGGCCATGATGGAGGTAACCCAGACGAAAGCCGCCATTATCAATATGATGAACGGGGTTTTATCAGGGGTAAGTGTTTTCGTATCTCTGATCCTGGGGTATCTGATCGTCTATGCCAGCAGATTTATGCTGAAAAAACGGAAAAAGGAATTTGGAGTCTATCTTACCCTGGGTATGGGGCGTATCAGACTGGCGGCTATGCTGTGGCTGGAGACCATCTGGATGGGGCTGATCTCCCTGGGAGCAGGACTGCTGGCCGGGATCGGCCTTTCCCAGCTTATGTCTCTGGCAGTTTCCAACCTGTTTCAGGCAGATGTATCCAGATATAAGTTTGTGGTTTCCGGCCAGGCAGTGGGGAAAAGTATCCTGTATTTTCTTCTGATCTACCTGGTGGTCATGGTCTTTAATACTTTTTCCGTAAGCCGGGCCAGACTGGTGGAATTTCTGACCGCAGGACGGAAAAAGGAGAAAAATTTCCTGAAAAATCCCATACTCTGCGGCTTGGTCTTTTTTGTGGCGGCGGTGCTTCTGGGGATCGCCTATTACAATGTGACCGTTAACCAGCAGGCTATGACTACAGAAATGGACGTTCTCACCCAGGTGATCCTGGGAATCCTGGGGACCTTTCTGGTATTCTGGTCTCTGTCTGGCTTTCTCATGGCGGCAGCAGGGAAATTCCGGAAGCTGTACTACCGGCGGCTGCATTCTTTTGTGGTAGGGGAATTGTCCAATAAGCTGAATTCTACAGTGATGGCCTGCAGTGTGATCTGTCTGCTGATCTTTATGACGATCTGTCTTTTGTATGCTGCTATTGCCAGAAAAGAGTACAAAGACCAGGAGGCAAGAAAACTGGCACCGGTGTCTGTTTCTATGTCAAAGGAAATGACAGATGGATATTCGATTTTGGATATTATGGAAATCCGGAAGATTCCTTCAGAGGATTTTCAGGATCTGATCAGTGTATATACCTACCAGATCCCGGAGCTGACCAATGAGGCAGTGACAGGACAGCGCCATGGGGAAGAAGACTCTTATGGACAGCTTTTTGACCAGACTCCGGTAGAGGTAATGAAGGTGGGAGATTATAACAAGGCAGCCAGAGCTTATCATATGCCGGAATATGAACTTGCACAGGATGAGTATCTGATCGTTTCCAACCAGGAGGGGGCCGTCCTGAGATGGAATACGGGACTTTCCAGGCAGCGGGAGATCACAGTGAAGGGAAAGACTTATCACGCCAGAGAGGATACCTGTCAGGACGGTTATCTTCAGATGTATTACCAGCCTCAGAATTCCGGGATCCTGCTCCTGCCGGATTCGGTGGAGCTGGAAGAAACAGAACAGTATAAAAATTATGTTATGGGAAATTACCGGGATAGGAGCAAAGACTTTGCCCAGGAGATGGACCAGGATTTTGCCCAGAGACTGAATCCAGAGGGGAGCAGCTACGCTCCCGTATGGGTATCTACCCAGTCTGCCATCTATGATGACAGCATCGGCACCAGCGCCATGTATATTTTTCTGGGCCTGTATCTGGGGATCTGTTTCCTGATCTCCGGGTCTGCTGTGCTGGCTTTGAAGATTCTGTCAGACAGCGCAGACAGCAGAGGAAAGTACCAGATCCTTCAGAAACTGGGCTGCGAGGAAAAAGAGATCCGCAGAGCCCTAAGACAGCAGAACGGACTTCTTTTTCTCCTGCCCCTGGCTCTGGCAGTGGTCCATTCGGTCTTCGGGATCCAGGTCTGCCGGGAAATGCTTGGGATTTATGGCTCCCAGGGCTCGGCTGCGGCGCTGGCCGTCACCGCAGCCCTGACAGGCACCATTTATGGAGGATATTTCTTGCTGTCCCATAAGTGTTCTGTTAAGATCGTAAAAGAATAAAAATTCAGGATTCTTCCAGTACGCCAGGAAGGTTACGGAAGCAGCACTAAGTTCTTTTTCGCCTGGCAAAAAAGCACGCTGCCATAAAAGCCGGGATTCCCACACTATATCCGATAAAAGCCAGCATTCCCGCTGTTTTCATATACCTTAAAAATAAACTCTGGTACATCAGCGCAGAGATAAATAGCTCCTTTGCTTTTTCAAGGTAAAATCCCAGATCTAAAAAGCAGTCCGGCGGGATACACTGCTGGGGCAGGCTGATATGGGAAATGATGAAATACCAGATCAGAAGCAAAGCCGCTGTCTGCAAAATAGATAGGGCTATTTGTCCAGCCTGACGCCGGAGGCTTTCCTCACGAAAATGTGAATAGACAGCGTACAGTCTGCAGACAATTTTTCTTAACCCGATAGTAGCCAGAATCAGATATACCGCTGCAAAGTACAATTTCCAGGATTCCAGCAGAAGTTTCTTCCAGGGCTGCATATCCATCATATCTTTTTCCAGCCAGAAGGAATTGACAAAAGCTACCGGCGTATTTTGGGAATTAGACGAATCCGGTCATATCCAATGGAATCCTCCCTTTCATGATAATAAAAAGCAAATATAATCCGTTCATTTCCGTCTTGATATATTCAGAATAATATGTATTTATGCTTTATGCAGAACGGCGGATAGAAAAGAAGTAGTTGTTCTGCTTTCTTCCTTGTAGTATAATAGCTTCTGTACAGAAAGAAAGCCGTTTGTGCAGAGGCTTTTGGTATAGAAAGGAAGATCCTATGAAATTTATATATCCTGCGGTAATCAGGAAAACAGAAGAGGGGAAATTTCAGGCGTCTTTTCCGGATCTGGAATGCTGCTATGCAGAGGGAGACACCCTGGAAGAAGCCGTGGACAATGCCAACGAAGCGGCCTATGATTGGCTGTATCTGGAGATTTCCGAGGACGGAGATCTGCCGCCGGTATCTGATCTCCATGATATAGAACTCCAGGAGGGAGAAGAAGTGAGGAATATTGCGGTGAATATCCGCTTTACAGAAGGCTGGGACGAATAACGTCCCGGCTTTTTTCTATTACGAAGATTACCTATAAAGGAGCCATGGACACTATGCTGTCCGGCACTTATCAGCCGGGAAAACCTGAGGTAAAGGCTCTTTGGCTGGGTTGAACCGCCGGATATCTGAGCACTGTCCGGCGGTCAGCTATGAAGCCGCCGGATCTGTTTCTGTATCAGGACTCCTGCAGCCTGGGAGAGCTGATCCGGCTTTTCTATCCGTACATAGTCTTGCTGATAAATCCTGGAGGCAGCCAGGGTATCGGCGTCGCTGCCGTTTAGTATGCCCATGACCTTTACCCCTTCCTGCTTCAGCTTGTGGACTTCTATGGCAGTATCTTCAATCCCGGGTTTTCCGGAATAATCCTGACTGAGAACTCTTCCTTTGGAAGGATCCGCCGGGATCCGCCGGTCATCATTGGGACTGGCGTCTGTAAGGACCATGAGGATCCTGTTGGCAGCGGGAGAAGATTCCAGAAGATGCCCCACTCCCCGGAAAGCCAGTCCGTCCCGGTTCCAGCCGGCGGCGCAGTAGCCGAAGATCTCTTTATTCCGGTCTTTGTCTTCATAGCTTAGAAAGCGATGGATAACGGTAAAGCCTTTCAGACTGAGAAAGGAATAGACCTGGAGAGGTATTCCGCATTTCTGAAGGCTTTCGGCAATGATGTATCCCTGGAGAGCGATGATCTCCTGGCTTCCCAGACGGGAAGCAGAGGCGTCCAGCATCAGATCTACAGAGAAATCCGGCTGTTCTTCATCTGTGGTTTCCATGAAGATCCGGTCGTCGTCCAGCCACAGAGCTTTCCAGACTTCCCTGGGAAAAATCTTCCCGGAACGGCTGGGAATTTTTAAGGGCTGGGGGTAGACCAGCATGGCGTTTTTAATCTGCTGGGTCAGATGGTGAATACTGCTTTGGCAGAAATCCCGTCTGCTCTGATAATAACCTTCATTTTTCTGCCTTTGTGCTTCCGAATCCCGGAGAAATTTTTGCACAAGGGCATTTTTTTCTTCCTGGCTAGGGAGCTTCCCATCCGTAAAATACAGCCTGCAGTTTTCGTGAGCATCTGTACAGAGGAGGTTTTCCAGCTGAAGGGAAACCTCCTCCGGATATAAGGGCAGGCCGAAACAGCTTTGGATATATTGGTAGTCGGCGGCGCTCTCAGATGGCTTTTTTGGAATAAGCTCCATGCCCTGACGGGGGGTGATACTGCCCTGGGTGCTGCCGGTCCGTCCCATATTCAGATCATCGCTGCGGATCAGACGACAGGGGAGTTTTGGAAAAAAGTGATGGCAGAATCTTTCCCGGATACCAGAAAAAAAGCCGGAGAAAAGATGATCCCGGCGATAGCGGAAATACCGGTGAAAGATCTCAAGAGTACGGTCATAAATTTCTTGGGAGGTAATATTTCCGGGATATAGAAGGTCTTTGAAAAGCTGTCTTTCCCAGGGATTGACCAGCCCCGGCTCTTTTCCCAGTACCTTCCGCCATTTGGCGGATTCTAAAGCGTAGACCAGGCTGTTCTGTGCCATCCACTGCTGCCGGGATTTCTGGTCATCCTGCCGGAAGAAATCCCGGGCATGTTCCAGACGCAGATCTTCTAATACAGGACGATGAGGAGCTTCCCTCTGGAAAGCGCAGTTTTCCAGGGCAATCCAGAGAAGACCGTCATAGGTCTCCTTGAAAAGCCCTTCCTGTATGGTGGAAAAAAGCTGCTCCATGATATCCGGATCATACCATTTCCGTACATATCCGATAATAGAATTCATATAAAAATCCGGTTCCCCGTCAAGCTGAAAGGCCATGAAATCCGGCTGAAAATCATATTCTCCGGAAGCTGTCCAGATGATATTCATGGCCCGCCGCTGACGGGAGGTATACATTCTTCTGTCTGACATTTCCTTATCCTGCAAAAATATTTCCGGCAGTTGTTTTCTTAGAAATCCGGGATGCGATCACATCCTGTATCAAAGACTGCTCATAGGCGTCAAAGGTCTTATTGGTGATCCCCATATCCAGAGCGGCCAGAGGGGACAGGCCGTTTTCCATCAGGCTTATGGCGTCCAGAAGACCTCGAAGGTCCAGGACACGGCTGGTAAGCTCTCCGCTTTTGCATTTCTTTTCTATATCCTGGAACAAGCCGGCAAATTGCTGGATATAAGAGTTTTTCATAGAGGGGAATTCCCTTTTTAATAGTTTTTCCAGGTTTTCCTGAGAGATTTCCGGCATATTTATGACCATGAAACGGGAGGTCAGGGCCTCGTTCAGATCTCTGGTCCCTGCATATCCGTAATTCATGGTGGCAATAAAACGGGCCGCCTCGTGAACAGAGATCCGGCTGTAGCCGGGAACGTTGATCACCCGGCGGAAATCCAGGACGGAGTGGAGTACAGCCAGAGCCTCGTTTCTGGCCATGTTGATCTCGTCCAGGATACAAAAGCCCCCCTGGGCGGCGCTTTCATATACCGGACCGGGACGGAATACCACCTGCCCCTCCCGGAAGGTGTCGGTACCGATCATATAGGAGGCGTCCATGTTAATGTGAAAAGAGACATTCCAGCTGGGACGTCCGAAAACCTCTGCCAGATTTTCTGCCAGCATATTTTTTCCTGTAGCCTTTGCCCCGGCCAGAAGGAGATTTTTGCCGCAGAGCAGAGCCTGGGCCGCCTGCTCCCAGATTTCTTTTCCATAATATACATATCTGGGGGTTTTATCTGTATAGGATTCCCCTGTTCCATACTTCTTCCGAAATTCCAGGATCCCCTGGATGATCCCTTCATCAATGTGTTCTTCCCGTAAAAAATCCAGCACTGTTTTTTACCTCATCTGAAAAATTTGGTCGGATATATTTGAAAATATTCTATATCCGGACTGGCTGTACCCATATGATATATATACAAGGTACTTTCACACATTATTATAGCACTGCGGATCAGTGACAACAAGTATAAGACCATAAAGCAGGAAATCAGGAATACGTCCAGTGACACACAAAAAAGGTGTAAAATCTTTGACAGTAAAATAAGACTTTACACCTTTTATCCTCCAGTGAAACTGACTACTTGGTCTTGATGGTGCCAGTATATCGGAGGCTGTATCTTTCGTTCGTTCATGTTCTTACATGTAGGTTGGATGATGGAGCAGAGTATCAGCAGTATGGGCATTTAAAATCTCATGTACACGTTCTACTTCATCAAAAATCATATCATCCATACGCTTTAAGCCGGCAATCTCTTCTTTGACGTTCTTCATGTCTGTCTTAAGATCGGCCACATCCGTTTTAAGTACTGCGACATCCGTTTTGAGCCCGGCAACGTCCGTTTTGAGCCCGGCAACGTCTGTTTTAAGTACCGCGACATCCGTTTTGAGCCCGGCGACATCCGTTTTGAGTCCGGCGACGTCTGTTTTAAGTACTGCGACATCCGTTTTGAGCCCGGCGACGTCTGTTTTGAGCCCGGCGACATCTGTTTTGAGATCGGTGACGTCTGCTTTCAGAACACCGATATCATTCTGCATGTCGGTCATCTTGGATAAGATTAAATCTAATTTTTGCCCATCCGTCATTAAAATCCCTCCCTGTTATTTAGGTGTATTGTAGCATGTGATCATGGCAGGTGTAAAGCCTTATTAAAATGTCAAAGTGCATAAAAAACAAGAGTTCTTTTTTAAAAGGGGATTTAAGAATATGAAGTGGGACAATGAAAGTAGATAAGAAATGCCGTAAGTCTTTTCAAATTCATCATATATAAACAGCCAGAAAAATGCAAGAGTAAAATAACTTTTTATTTCCGCGGGCAACGAGCCAAGCGGACATGGTGGCATGTCCATTTGGCGGTGCTGTGTGCCAGTGGCACACGTTTAGCACCGACCGGAGTGGAACGTAGACCTGCCGCGGGAGTCTGATATCCCGATGCCTGTATCGCTGCTAGTTTGATGCTCTGTATGCTTGCATCGGGGTCTTTGACTTGATAAGATGTTCTGCTTTGCTTCCTGCCAGATTGTCTTAGCAAATAAGAGAAAGGATTCTTGCGTGTCAGGGGATTTTTTGATAGTATTTTATCAGAATAGATATAGATGCCCGAGATCCAAGGGACAGGCATTTCCATTTGATACAGAGGGGACAGACAGATGAGCAGAATATTAGTGATCGAAGATGACCAGCTTTTAAACGGAGGACTTTGCTTTAATCTTCAGAATGCAGGATATGATACCATACCGGTATATGATCTGAAAACTGCCTATCCGGTGGTAAAATCCCAGAAATTTGATCTTATGCTGCTGGATGTAAATCTTCCTGACGGCAACGGATTTGATTTTGCAAGAGAGATACAGGGATTTAACCAGAAGCCCTTGATCTTTCTTACCGCCCATGAATTGGATGAAGAAGTGGTGGAGGGCTTTTCTCTGGGAGCAGATGACTATATAACAAAACCTTTTAATGTACAGATTGCTATGCAGAGGATCCAGGCGATACTGAGGCGGACTATGGGAAAGAAAGAAGAGCATCTTTACCGGTGCGGAAATCTTGTGATCGATTTTGAGACCAGGACTGTGACAAAATCAGGAGAAAAGCTGGCTCTGACGCCTACGGAATTTAAACTTCTTTATGTGTTTGTAAAGAATGAGAACATGGCTCTTACCAGAAATCTTCTTCTGGAAAAACTCTGGGACAGCGAAGGAAATTTTGTGGACGAACATACTTTGACTATCAATATCAGCCGATTGAGAGCCAAGATCAAAGACGCCCAGTATAAATATATAAAGACACTTTATGGTATGGGATATCAGTGGATAGGAGCGCAGAATGAATAGAAAAATAAGTGCAGATACGATCGTCATGGCGGCGGCCATAGGAGCCTGCGTCCTGTTTCTGGCTGCTACAGCATGCTTTGGAGAAAAGAATTTTTTTACCTTTCTGTGCTATGGCTTCGGGGGGCTGATGATCATTCTGATCCTGGCGGTATACGGGATCTTCCGAAAGGCTTTTATTAAGTTTTCGGATACAGTATGCGGCCAGGTGGAAGAACTTACCAAAGGAAATTTCCAGAATTCCGCACCAGAGGAGGATACGCTTACTTCCAAGATTGAAATGAAACTGGATAAACTGTCCGATGTGATCCATTCGTCTTTAAGTACCCAGGAATTTCAGAAGCAGGAAGTCCAGCAGATGGTATCAGATATCTCCCATCAGTTGAAAACGCCCATAGCTAATATCACCATGTACAGCTCCATGCTGGATTCGGGAAACTTTTCCAGTGAGCAGAGAAAGCAGTTTGCCCAGGTTATTGAAAACCAGGTGAAAAAGCTGGAATTTCTGGTGGATTCCCTGATGAAAATGTCCCGGCTGGAAACTTCCCTGATCCATCTGGAGATAAAACCGGCCAGGATCTTTGACACTCTATTTCAGGCCTTGTCTCAGGTAGGAGCGAAAGCGGAATTTAAAGAGATCCAGTTAGAATGCAGCTGCGACCAGGATCTGATGGTGCCTCATGACGCCAAATGGACCCAGGAAGCTCTGTTTAACATCCTGGATAATGCAGTGAAATATACCCCTGAAGGGGGCAGGATCACTGTGAACACAGAAGTATGGGAAATGTTTACCAAGATTGATATTTCCGATACAGGGATCGGTATTGCCAGAGAACATTATGAGGATATTTTTAAGCGGTTTTACCGGGAGGGAAAGGTTCATCTGGAGGAAGGAGTAGGAATCGGACTGTGCTTAAGCCGGCAGATCATTACCCAACAGGGAGGCTATATAAAGGTTTCCTCAAAAGAAGGCAAAGGGACTACTTTTTCCGTATTTTTGCCTAATTTGCATGAAAGAAAGTAAAAGATTATGATTTATTAAAAATGACGTTTCATCACGGTCTTCGTGTAGTGATGAAACGCCGTTTTTGTTTAACAGGAACCCGTTGACTCCCACAGGCAGCGGGACAAACGGATATGTTTGCATCGGGATCTTTGACTCAAAAGTTATTCATCTCTCTTCAGCCGTTCCATCAGGCCGGCTTTTGTGAAATGCCGGTAGCACAGAAGGGTGATCCCTGCGGGAACTGCCAGTACAAAAAGACTCCATAAAAGAAGGGGGAGCAAAGGCAGATGATAGGGCAGGACCGAAGGCGAGGAGAGAAAAAGGAACCGGTACAGGAGAAAATTCATTCCTACACCTAGGATCCAGGAAATGATCAGAGGCATTCGGCACATATACAGGCACTCGTAAAGCAGCATTTTTTTAATCTCTTTCCTGGTCATTCCTACTGCCTCAAAAAGAGCCAGCTCCCGGTTCTGGGTGACCATTTTGTTCAGCGTAGAGTTTAAGAGGTTCAGAACACTGAAGATGATCACAATAAGGGTTGCCCCTACAAAGAGAAGCAGAAAGATACGGTTCTGTCTGACCAGCTCCTGATGGTAATCCTGGTAGGAATCCATAAGGACCAGAGGGCAGTCCCCGGAAAATTCTTTCAGATACTGCTCCAGTTCGGGAGAGGCCGTATGATCTTTGGTAGCAATGTATACCATACTGACGGTATTAATATCCGGATACATCTTTTCAAATACAGAGACAGGCACCAGGAAACTGGTATTCAGAGGAACATAATCCTCCGAAAATTTCGGATCAATGGATCCTGCTACAGGAAGTGAAATGCTCTCATAACCGCTGCCATTGTAATAATTCAGAGAAAGGTTGCCTTTCTGAAAATAATCGGTTCCATAGTAATAGATAGGATTGAAGAGCGCGCTTCCGCTTTCTTCCAGTTTTTCATAGGTCAGACTGCTGTCTGACAGATAAGGCTTCATGAGAGAAAAAATTTCTTTATCAAAGGCGATCAGATTTGTGGATTCGGAACCCTGATCTGTGAGAACATTAACAAATTCTTCATGAAGGGGAAAGACCCTTTCCACATCTGAAAAGGAACGAAGCGTTTCCAGAAAGTCCCGGCTGAAAACATTTTGTTCCTGATATTCGATCAGTTCTGTATCGGAAGAATTCAGGTATTCAGAGTTAAAGGAAAGAATATAATCTGCATCCTGAAAATACCCGGAATGTACTCTAAGGTCAATGTCCCAAAAGCTTATATAGGCAGCAGTAAGGAGAAAGAAAATACCTCCTGCCACCATAGAAAGCCTGGTAAGAAACATTTTCTTCCGGTTTTTTCTTGCCCGCATTTTCCCCAGAGAGCGGCAGGAAAGCCTGCCGGAAAAGGGCAGATCAGAGTTTTCCTGCCAGGTAAGCGCCTTCCAGGGAGTGATACTGGAAGCAATCTTTGCAGGCTTTTGCAGAAAAGCCATGAGAAAAATATAGGAACAGAGGAATACCGTCAGCCCCATGCCGGCCATATAAGGCGGACTCCATTGACCTGTTACAGCGCCGGCCAGAAGCATACCAGGCAGGATTCCTGTCAGACTGCCTATAAGACATAACAGAGAACTTTCCAGGTTTACCATTCGCCGGATCTGTCTGGCAGTCATTCCCAGAGTCTGCATCTGCCCGAAAGCCTGTATCCTGGACATGATAGAGATATAGAAAATACTGTAGATCACCAGCAGGCCAATGACCAGCACCAGAAGGTCCAGGAAAAAATAGACCAGGATCACAGACGGAGTAAGGGGAGTGGTATCAATGCTGTAGTAATTGGGAGCTATCTGACTATACGGAATCCCGTATTTTTCACTGATCTCAGCCAGAAGAGCAGAGGATTTTTCAAAACCTCCGGAAAGGAATTCCGGCTTCAGCCAGATTTTCAGGCTGAAATCCTTGCCTGTAAACAGGGAACTGGTCTGAGCGAAAGAACCTGATACATAAAAGTCTGGAATACTGGTCCCAGAGGCTGCTTTTGTAATGCCGCAGACCTGAAAAATGTATTCTTTTTCTTTTTTGTCACAAAAGGAAAGGGTATCTCCACAGGAAGCCTGGATCTTTTTGGACAGGGTGGCGTCCAGAAGGATTTCATCTTCCTTTTCCGGGAGACGGCCCTTTAGAATTTCATAGTCCGGGGAAGTTTTTCCAGGCATTTCCTCATAGACAGGCCTGGCATATGTCCCTCCCAGTTCTCCCAGATTTCCGTCTTTTTCCAGAAGGACCTTTTCAAAATGGAGATCTTTGACTAAAGCAGCGATTTCTTCCTCCGTCAGGGAGGTAAAAACTGCGTGCTCCTCCCCGGAAAAATCTTCATAGGTATTCAGATAATCCAGGGTATTGACACAGGGCAGAAAAGTCATGACAAAGGTACAGGTACAGATGGCGAATAAAATACAGAAGGTACGGAACCTGTTGGCTTTTAAAGCCTTGAACACCAGTTTCCAGGCAGGCTTTTGATTATTATTGGCGATTAAAGACATGGCTCTCCCCACTTTCTCTCTACAATATGGCCGTCTTCGATATGAATGATACGGTCTGCCATCTGAGCGATCTCGTCATTGTGAGTGATCATCACAATGGTCTGATGGAAGCGCATACTGGAAGATTTCAAAAGGCCCACCACTTCCAGACTGGTACGGGAATCCAGGTTTCCGGTAGGTTCGTCACACAGAAGGATAGAGGGCTTTACTGCCAGAGCCCTGGCAATGGCAACCCTCTGCTGCTGCCCGCCGGAAAGCTGGGTCACATTTCTCTCCAGTTTATCCTGGATCCCGAGCCAGCAGGTGATCTCCTGGATAAATTCTTTATCCGGCTGGTTCCCGTCGATCTCAATAGGAAAAATAATATTTTCATATACATTCAGCATGGGGATCAGATTATAATTCTGAAAAACAATGCCGATATTCCTTCTGCGGTAAATGGAGGCCTGTTCCGGAGAAAGTTTTGATAACTCTCTTCCTGCCACCAGTACCTGACCGCTGTCCGGGGCGTCCAGCCCGCCCATCATATGGAGAAGGGTGGATTTGCCGCTTCCGCTGGCCCCCACAATGGCAGTAAAAGTCCCCTCCTCAATAGTCAGAGAAATATGGTCCAGGGCTTTTACCAGAGAAAAGTCTTTTCCATAGGACTTGCATAAATCTTTTATTTCTATAATCGTTCCCTTATTCATCAGAACCTCCTTTAAAGCCACAGTTTCCGGGAATATTTTTTACTATATTTACCCTACCATAGAATCCTATCAGGAATGTCTCAGACTTTCAAATAAAATCTCTCGATTTTGTAACAATTCAAAAGAAGTAACAAAACTGCAACAATTTTTCCGCGAAATGAGAGGATGTTGAAATATGGAAAAGCTATGATGATTGCAAGAAAGAAATAAGGAGTGAAGAATTATGAAGAAGATCATGACAAAAACAGCAGCCGTTTTATCAGGAATACTTATGCTTTTCGCCGCAGTAAGCGCAGGCCCGGGGCTGGCGGAAGCGACGGCAGATCTGCTGGGATATATGATCTATTTAGGAGTGTTTGCGGCCCCGGTGTGGTATTTTTATACCAAAAAGAAAGAGGACGAAGCATAGGATCTGTGCTATACTGGGAGAAACAGTACATTAGTACATCGTTTCGCAGATAACTACTCCAAATCGCTTGCCTGCTTCCCTGATTGCATGGGCCAAAAAGCCTCCGACGTAGCCCGCTACGCCTACGTTTTTGATCCATACACTCGAAAAAGCATTCTGTGCGCTTGGTCCAGTTATTTGACGAAGGGTGTACTGGCAGGAGAAAGGAGCCATCCATGAGGATCGTAATAGCAGACAGAGAAGAGACCGTCATAGAAGAGATTATCAGGGTGCTGGAAAACAGCAAAGTAGAATATAAACTGGAGGGTACTACAGACAACAGCAAAGAGGGATATGAGCTGATAAAGACGGTCCGGCCGGATCTTGTGATCATGGATGTAAGCCTGGAAGGATCAGATGGACTGGCTATGATGAAGAAACTCCGGGCGGATGGCGTCACTTCCAAATTGATCATTCTGACAGAGGATACAGATTTTAATACTGCAAGAGAAGCTATTGAAACAGGAACCGACAGTTATCTTTTGAAACCCATAGAAGCTGCACTGCTGGAGAAGGAACTTCTGAAGATCAGCGGGAAACTGGCAGAGGAGAAAGCTGTTACATCGGTATTTACAGTAGAAAATATTTTCCGGGGATGCCTAAACGGACAGCTTCATCCAGACAGCAGATTCCACAGAGTGACCCGGGCGGTCTATGGTTTTACCCTGGAAGAGCCGGCTGCCGTATTTGCAGTGTGGCTTGGAGACGGATATAGAAAACAGCGCAGAAATGTCTGCAGGCTTCTGGAACAGAAAGGAAAAAGTCCCCTGGCTTCGGTCTGTGTGCTGCCCGTTGACGTATGGCAGGTGGTTACAGCTGTGATCTACCGCCTTCATGAAGAGCAGGAAAAGATTTTTTCTTTTTTTCAGGATCAGGTAGTGCCGGCTTTGTGCGGGGATATAGAGGAGGAGCTGGTGTGTTTCTGGTCAGAAATGGGAAAGGGAAGCCAGCTACCGGAAAAAATGAGAGAAATCCAGGAGACACGGGATTGGAATCTGCTCTATGACAGAGGAGATCTTATCCGGATCAGTCAGATAAAGGAAAAAGAACCTCTCCCCCTGCGGTATCCTGCAGAGCTGGAACAGAGAGTAAAGAAGGCAGTCCTGGCAGAAGACGGAGAAGAGATGAAAAGGTGTTATTACCGGGTATATGATCTTCTGAGAAGGCAGCCTCACTATCCAAAAGATATGAAGGAATGTCTTATCCGTTTTAATATGGCAGTACTAAATGCCTACAAAACGCGGAATGAAATAGAATCCGAGCTTAAGATCCAGGTTTGTATGCAGAAGATCGGAGATGCTATGAGCTGGGGCCAGATCAGGACCGCTATGGAGGAATACCTGAGTCTTATAAGTTTTAAAGCCTTTTCAGAGGAGAAAGATAAGGAATTCAGTCCTCTGATACGCAGGGCCGTCCAGCTGGTGAGAAAATACTATGACCAGGGAGTGACCCTGGAAGAAACGGCAGAGCGGCTTTTTGTATCGGAAGAGTACCTCAGTTCTCAGTTTAAAAAAGAGACAGGAGCAGGTTTTACAGAGACGGTAAGGTATTACCGCATCGAGAGGATCAAGGGACTGCTTTTAAATACCCAGCTGAAGCTGAACCAGATCGCAGAACTGACCGGATATACCGATCCTAAATATATGAGCCGTGTATTTAAGGAAGAAGTAGGAGTCCTGCCTTCGGAATACAGAAAGTCTTTTAATTAAAAATCTCAACCTATTAAAAAAATTTCATCCTTGTCATACTGGAAAATTATGGTACGATACCTATGACCTGAAAATACCTGTCTCTGTACAGAGGCGGAGCAAAGTATGAGTACGAAAGAGGTGAGATGAATAATGGGCGAAATGAAACTTACGTTCAAAACTCCGGAAGAGATTTATGAATTCGTAAATACAGTATCTAAGTATGAATTTGACGTTGATGTCAGAAGAGGAAGAGTAGTTGTAGACGCAAAATCTTTGCTTGGTATTATGCATCTTGGACTCAACAGCATACTGGATCTGAAGATCCATTCAGGAGACTGTGAAGAACTGCAAAGAAAACTTGTAAAATATGGAGCATAAAGAATGCCGCTTTTTCTGAGAAGAAGAGGCGGTAATTTTTATAAAAACAAATGTAATCATTGACATTACAACTTGTTCCAGATAAAATGAGAACCGGAAGGAGAGGGAGAAAATGCAGATTTCAAGCAGATTTACCATTGCCATACATATGCTGACCTGTATGGAGACATTTAAAGAAGAATATAAGATAACCAGTGATTTCCTGGCCTCCAGTATCAATGTAAATCCGGTCATTATCCGGCGGATCCTGTCTCAGCTAAAAGAAGCAGGACTTATCGAGGTGAAACGGGGAACCGGCGGCGCATGGATCATAAAATCTCTGGAAGAAATCACATTTTTAGACGTATATCGTGCTGTGGAATGTATTGAGGAGAATACCTTGTTCCATTTCCATGAAAATCCCAATCATGCCTGTCCGGTTGGAAGAAACATCCATAATATCCTGGACGACAAGCTGCTAAAAGTGCAGGAGGCTATGGAGCGGGAGCTGGAATCCATTACTCTGGCAGATGTGATCAGAGATCTGGAAAATGTTCTTGGAAATGAAGGGTAGGATAATTTATAATATGAAATTAAAAAAGACCTAAGTAAATGGCCGGGGAAAGAAGGCCGTTTATTCAGGTCTTTCTTTAGAAATATGGAAGTGGCTGCTAATCGGTCCATCGACCTATAGCCCTATATAGATGGCGTTCTCTTCATTGTTGAAGAAGCATTTAGCAGCGCCATGGAATTCTGATATTTGTCTTTATAGAATAACCTGCTGCGGTCAGATAATTTCCGATAACTGCGGTTAAGTTTATCAATGACGAACTGTTTTCCTTTTTCGAAATCCATGCCTTTTGTCACGTAGGCAAGATATAACAAACTGGGAATGTTGTCAAAGTGAGAAATTGCGTCAGCGTCTGCCACACAGATTTCTTCGTTAGATTGCTTTTCGACGGGTACACTTCCTCTGTAGTTTCGAATGCAGTTCTGGACAGCCTGGATTTTGCTGGGATCGTAATCAAATTTTTTAAGAAGTTCACCGGCTATCCGGGCGCCATAGATATGGTGCTCTTCATACATAGAATAATCTGTCACAGAGGCTATATCATGAAGCCAGGAAGCAATCATCACAATTTCTTTATCTGCGCCAAATTCTTCAGATAAAAGCGCAGCATTCTGAACTACAGATTCGATATGATAATAACAGCCCATGCCAAATTTGTTCGTAGGTTTTTTACACCTGCTGAGTACTTCTGATTGACAGTGATCGATGATATCCGTTCTCATAAATATCTCCTTATCTCTTCAGTTTTACCAGATATTCACTGGTTCCTTCTTCCAGCCTCCGTTCTTCTGTAGGGCAAAATCCGTGCCTTTCATAGAACCGGAGAGCCTTGGTATTTTTCTCCAGGGCCCACAGGAAATCACTTTGCTTTTCCTTTACTGCAAAGGAGATCAAAGCGGCTCCGATCCCCATATTTTGGAAAAAAGTGTCTACATAAAGTTTCTGGATTTCCCGGCCGGAAAGCTGGATAAAACCCCGGATGACTCCATCGTCAAAAACGAAAGTGTTCTGCAATCTTTCTTTATCCTGGAGATATTCATGGGCCACAGACATGACCTGAAGTTTTCCAAAAGAATAGTCTTCGTCTTTAAAAATGGGGAAAAAATTCACACGATTGTTATAAACCAGGATTTCTGCAATCCTGGATACATCCTTTTCCTGCGCCTGTCTGATATTCATAGCAGTCCTTTCTATTGTCGGATTAATATTTTTTACTCTTGTTCCTATCTCAGAGAGAAACAGCCATCACATAGTCTTCTTCCCGATCCAGATAAACTTCAAAGCCTGCTCTGCGGTACAGATTTACGGCCTGATTGGCCTTCTGGACGGAAAGAGAAACTCTGGAATAGCCCTGAACTTTTAAAAATGCCAGCAGTTCCTGAAGAAGGGCCGTGCCTATCCCCATGCCTCTGTATTCTTTATATAAGGCGATGGCAAGGGAAGGCGTCTCGTCATCAATGTGTCCGTAATCTTCCATGATCCGAACCCAGGCAGCCCCTACAATTTTTCCATTTGCTTCTGCGGCAAAAGCTGCGTCATGCTCAGAAGAACCGAAATCAGCAATATACATCTGCATTTCCGGAGTCTGGAGAATGGATCGGGGAAAGGGCGGTTTTCCCTGGGGAACGAAAAGGGATTCATACAAAAAATCTTCCAGCAATGGATATTCTTCTTCGGTCATTTTTCGTATTTTATACTGCATATTTTCAACTCCTTTTATTTGTCATAATAAAATTCTGTCCATTTGCCCTTGTAGGAGTAACAGGGCATAAATGGATGCTTTTCACCTTTCAGTTCTCCCCGCCTCAGTGCTTCTGCGTCCAACAGATTCTTTTCAATAAAACCGGGATCAATGGGGTACTCATGATGGCAGGGAAGAATAGTTTCTATCTTATCCTGAAGGCCCAGAAGTTTTCTCTGGCTTTCTATATATAGGTCCAGATTCCGGTGCTCTCCAAACATATAAATGGGACCTGCTTTCTGTACCGAGTCCCCGGGAAGAAGCAGTTTTTTCTCCCAGTCGGCAAAGGCCATACTGCCGTAGGTATGGCCGGGAATTTCAATAGCTTCCAAAGTATAGCCTCCGCATTTGAAGATATCTCCTTCCTTCAGAGGCTCCAGCTGGATGCCTTCTGAAATTAAGGGCCAGTCTCCTTTATGTAAATAACATTTTCCAAAATCTTTCAGCCCTCCTGCGTGGTCCGGATCCCCATGGGTCATGACCACTTTCACGGGGTGCTTAGTGATGCTTTTTACAGTATGGTACACATTGCTGTCCTCAAAACCTGTATCGATCAGTAACGCCTCATCCTCACCAAGGATCAGAAACTGACGGACCCGGCCGTCGTCTAAAATATAAAAATTTTCTGCAAATAATTGTATATCTGTCATTTTTTACCTTCTCTCAGTCAAAGACCCTGCGGCAGTCTCCAAATGGACATGCAAGCAAGTCCGCTTGGCTTGTTGCCCGCGGGAATAAAAATCATTTTTTGGAGTTTATAACATTGGCTTTAAATCCATCCATATGAAGAAAATCCATACCAGTAATATACCAGAAGATAGGATTCCCAACAATCTTTCTTCTAAACTTATATGAAAAAGAAACAGACATAGGGTAGCACAAAGAATATAAATACTGCACGGTATCAGAAACGCAAAAGCTACTTTCTTTTTCTGTAAAATAAGAGAAATAAGTAATCCTGTTCCTGTTAATAATGAAAAAATAAAGAAGTTCCTTCCCACAGGAAACAGGAATCGGAAATCAACCGGATTCAAGAAGTAATATCCAGATTCCAGGATTATAAAAATGGAAAAGAGTATTCCTTTTACAGAGAGTTTTTTCATGGAAATCCCTCCTTACATACAGAACTCTTTACATGTTCATGGCAAGATCGATCCGAAATCCCAGGCTTTCTGCCAGAGTCTTCAGCTTTTTCAGGGAATTTTTCTGGCAGAGGAACATCACGTAGGAATCGCTGTCAATATCAAAGGCAGCCATTACATAGCCGGATTTTTCCCATTTTTTATCCAGGATTTCACACCACTGGGGAATAGATTCCCGGGGCTGAAACCAGCTCTCTTCAATGTCCAGAGAATGTCTTTTTACATTTTTCAGGTCAGAGACTGCCAGGAGAAAACCGGATAATTCCTCACACCAGTCACATTCACAGGCAAACTGATGATGAATCAGCAGATCTATACATCCTATCCACTGGAGAGACGCAGGGGAGTCTTTTAAAGACATTCCTCTGGCTTCATAATCTTCCAGATGATATTGATAATATTTTTCTGTATTTTTCATACATTTTCTGGCAGAGTCCAGGATCTCCGGATTGTTGGAACTCACGATCCTTACGATTTCCAAAAGGGGGTGATGGTAGTGTGGTTCCTCCTGGAGCTCCGGACCTTCCTTTTCCTGTCTGCTTTTAAAAAATCCCATACGATTTCCCTCCTGCCTGGTTTTTATATCAATTTTTCTAATTCTTCAGCCAGCTTGCTTTTTAGTTCAGTCAGTTCTTCTGCTGTGGGCCGGTTTTCATCCGCATACATTTGCTCCATTGGATACCACCATACCGGACCTTTTCCCTGATTCCCAAAATCTCCCAAATCCCCGGAAACTCTGGGAAATAAATGCCAGTGAAGATGAGTATCGCCGTTTCCCAGCAGCTCATAATTCATTTTCTCAGCGCCGAAAGCTTTAGCGGCAGCTTCTGCCACAAGGGACATTTCTTCAAGAAAAGCAAGTTTTCTGTCAGGCGCTAAATCAAAAAGTTCTGTTTTATGTTCTTTGCAGAGAAAAAGTGTGTAGCCTTTAAAATGCTGATGGTCCCCAAGTACCACATAACCGGTTTTCAGCTCCCGGACAAAATAGGGATTTGTTCCTTCTTTGATCATTTTGATCCTTTCGCATATCAGACACATAGATAACCTCCTGAATCTTGTAATAATCTCTCGGAATCTTAATCCCTTGATTTATAAGGGCTTTGGATTCCTTTTT
>ERZ1643247.1125-NODE-1125-length-26771-cov-6.003219_pt1 | contig 26771 bp, 24 predicted proteins | sample MGYA00579264_ERZ1643247 | MGnify/ENA primary metagenome ERZ1643247 (study PRJEB29033, sample SAMEA4952262) | chicken gut metagenome | biome: Broiler Chicken; feature: Gastrointestinal Tract; material: Caecum | place: Ireland | collected 2018 | study: Broiler... | reverse complement strand
TACCCTGTGACACCCGGCGGCTCGTCCGCATAGTCTGGCATGGGGGCGACTCTGCCGCCTTTCCAAGTACAGGCATGAAAGAGAGGGTATTTGCTTATGAATATTTACCGGCCCAACGACGGCTGTCACGACCCCTGCTGCCCCACCTATTGTCCCGTTCCCGGTCCCCAAGGACCCCAAGGACCTATGGGGCCCCAGGGCTTTCCGGGAAAGACCGGGGCCACCGGCCCCACCGGTCCCCAAGGGGTGCAGGGGCTGCAAGGTCCCCAGGGACCCATAGGCCCCACTGGCCCCCAAGGGGTGCAGGGCATTCAAGGCCTGCCTGGCGCCACAGGCGCTACGGGCAGCACGGGCCCTGCAGGTCCCCAAGGGCCTCAAGGGGCTGCCGGTCCCGCGGGAGCTGCCGGAAGCACGGGAGCAACAGGGCCCACCGGCCCCACCGGCGCCACTGGCCCCCAAGGGGTGCAGGGTCCCACCGGGCCCACGGGTCCCACGGGCGTCACCGGTCCCACAGGTGCCACCGGCCCTACGGGAGCCACCGGGGCGACCGGCGTCACCGGCCCCACAGGGCCTGACTCCTCAGACGTGTTGGCTGTTACGGATGACACCTCCCAAACCTCCGTTGCCGGCACGCCTTTAAGCTTTGCCGCCACTGCGTTGACGGTGGGGAACTCCATGTCCCACACCCCCGGATCGCAGAATATCCTGATCAACCAGTCCGGCATCTACCAAGCGTCGTTCCACAGCACCGTTTCCACAATCACAGGGGCGTCCATCCCTGCCACGCTGACCGTAAACCTGGCGTTGAACGGGACCTCCCTGCCGGGAGCTTCCGCCACCCACACCTTTGCCTCTTCCGCAGAGGCGTCCACACTGTCCTTTACGGTCCCCTTCCAGGTGACCACCACACCTTCCACACTCACGGCGGTGCCTGCCCAGGCGGGTTTCCCCTTCCTGAACAGCTCTTTGACCGTAGTCCGGCTGGGTGACGCCACGTAAGCACGGAAACAGCGCTGCCGGTGCAGCGCACGCAGGAGCTGCCGCGGGGACGCAGCAGCTCCGTACATGGGGGAAACCATTGCCAACCGAGGAGGGAATTTCTTGATCTCCATCAGCCTTTGCATGATTGTCAAAAACGAAGAGGACACCCTGCCCCGCTGTCTGCGCTCCGCCGCCGGCTTGGTGGATGAAATTGTGGTGGTGGACACAGGCAGCACGGACCGCACCAAGGAAGTCGCCCGGGAATTTACCGACCGGGTCTTTGACTTTCCCTGGAACGACGATTTCTCTCAGGCCCGGAATTACTCCTTCCAGCTGGCCCGCTGCCAGTACTGCCTGTGGCTGGATGCGGACGACGTGATCGACCCGGAATACCAGCAGGAGTTTCAGACCCTGAAGGAGTCGCTCCCGCCCCAGACGGATGTGGTGATGCTGCCGTATCACGGGGCGTTTGACCAGCAGGGCCGGCCGGTGCTCACCTATTACCGGGAGCGGCTGGTGCGCAGGCTGGCGGGCCTTGTGTGGCAGGGCGCCGTGCACGAGGCCATTGCCCCGGTGGGAAATGTGGTCTATTGGGACCGGGCGGCGGTCTCCCATCGGAAAACCCGGCCGGGGGACGGGGACCGGAACCTGCGCATTCTGGAGAACCTGCTGGCACAGGGCAAGATGTTCTCTCCCCGGGAGCAGTTTTACTACGCCCGGGAGTTGGCTGACCACGGGCGGGATCAAGAGGCGGCGGCACAGCTGGAGGCCTTTTTGGAGCGCCCGGAGGGCTGGGTGGAAAACAAGCGGCAGGCCTGCCGGGATCTGGCCCAGTGCCGCAAACGGCTGGGGCAGGAGGAGGCCGCCTTTGCCGCTTTGACAAGGGCTTTGGCCTATGGCCCGCCTCAGGCGGAGCTTTGCTGCGACCTGGGGCAGTTTTTCCTGGACCGGGAGGAGTATCCGGCCGCCCTGTTCTGGTATGAAACCGCCCTCTCCCGTCCCCGGGAGGACCGGGCCGGCGCCTTTGTGGCTCCGGACTGCTACGGGTATATTCCCTGTATGCAGCTGTGCGTCTGTCACTACCGCCTGGGTAATCGGGAGCTGGCTCGCCGGTACAACCAGATGGCCGGCACTTTTAAGCCGGACGATCCTGCGTTTCTTTCCAACGAACGGTTTTTCCAAGGAGAGGCCTGAGGCCGCTTCCGGCAGTCTCTTGGCCCCGTCCACTCTGCGGCGGCGCCACGCCCCCCTTGAGGGAAGAGGCGGGCGCCTGTGGGAAAACTTCGCCCCGGCTTTGCCGGGGCCTTGTTTTTTTCCAGAAAATAGACTATGATTAAAGGGAGTGAAATCGTTTGTGGAAGGAAGGCTGCTCGTATGATTCAACACATTGTCATGTTCAAGTTTCTGGAGGAGGCCCAGGGCAAAACCAAGGCGGAAAACCTGCAGGAGGCCAAAGCCCGGATGCTGGCCCTGAAGGACCAGATCCCCCAGATTCAGCAGATGGAAGTTTACCTGGGCACAGAGGGCTCTGCTCCCAGCAATTACGACTACATTTTGGTCTCCCAGTTCCGCAGCATGGAGGAGCTGGAGCAATACCAGAATCACCCGGCCCACGTGGCCTTTGGAGCCTTTGTCAAGGAGCTGCGGGAGCCGGACGGCCGGGCCTGCATAGACTACCAGCTATGAAAGGGAAGGACCGTATTTCCGCCATGCTGGCGTCCCCGGACATGCCCCATTTGGGAGGGACGCTGGCGTCTGTGCTCTTTTTGGCCTGGCCAGCCATTGTGGAGCAGATCATGCTCACCTTGGTGCAGTATGTGGACACGGCCATGGTGGGCTCCCTGGGTTCTTCAGCCACGGCTGCGGTGGGGTTGACCTCCAGCACCACCTGGCTTTTTAATGGGCTTTTCAACGCGGCGGCTGTGGGCTTTTCCGTACAGGTGGCCCAGCACTTGGGGGCCGGGCGGCAGGAGGAGGCCAAGCGGGTCACCTGGCAGGCCCTGCGCTTTGTGGGCTTGTTTGGGGTGCTGTTGGGGGCCATTGCCTTTGTGCTCTCCTTTTTCCTGCCCGCCATGCTGGGAGCTGATCCGGCCATCCGTCCGGACGCGTCTCTGTATTTCCGCATAATGGCCTGTGCCATGCCCTTTACCCTGGGGTCCAACATGTTCAGCGCCATCATCCGCTGCTCTGGGGACACCAAAACGCCCATGATCCTCAACTTGATGATCAACGTGCTGAACATTGTTCTAAACACCCTGTTTATTTACCAGCCCCGGCAGGTGGAGCTGTTCGGCGCCTCCTTCCAGGTGTGGGGCGCAGGCTGGGGTGTGGGCGGGGCCGCCTTTGCCTCCGCTCTGTCCACAGCCATTGTGGCCTGCCTGTTTGTGCTGGTGATTTTCCGCCGCAAATCCCCGGTGCAGATCGGGCTGAAAAACCGCTATTCCTTTGACCGGCACTGCTTGGGGACTGCCTGGAAGCTGGGGCTGCCTGTGGCCTTGGAGCGTGCCACCATGAGCATCGCCCAAATTGTCATTACAGCGGTTATCACGGGAATTGGCACGGTGGCAGTGGCAGCCAACCATTTGGCGGTGACGGCGGAGTCCATCAGCTACCTGCCGGCTTCCGGTGTGGCGGTGGCGGGCACCACGTTGGTGGGGCAGGCCATTGGCGCAGGCAGGAAGGATTTGGCCCAGCGGTTTGCCCGCATGGTCAGCTGGATGGGCGTGGCCATTATGACAGTGGGCGGCGCGGTGCTGTTTTTCTTTGCGCCTCAGCTGATTCAAATCTTCTCCACCGACCCGGAAGTGATCGACCTGGGCAGCCAGGTGCTGCGGATCGTGGCCTTTGCGGAGCCCCTCTTTGGCGCTTCCATTGTGGCTTCGGGCGCTCTGCGGGGCGCCGGCGATTCCCGTGGTCCCTTCCTGATCAGTTTGGCCACCATGTGGGGCGTGCGCATTACCCTCTCCTTGCTTTTGGCAGGGCAGCTGGGCTTGCTAGGCGTGTGGCTGGCCATGGCGGCCGAGCTCTGTGTGCGGGGCATTGTTTTTATGGTTCGCCTGTACCGGGGCAAGTGGCTGCACATCGAGCTGTTTCAAAATCAGAAGGGGAAAAACTCGTAAAAACGCTTTACAACCGTCTCGGGTTGTGCTAAAATATAGAAGCTGTTTTGGAAGAAAACAGCTTCTCTGGGCCCATAGCTCAGCTGGGAGAGCGTTCGGTTCGCATCCGAGAGGTCGAGGGTTCGAATCCCTTTGGGTCCACCACACCTGCGGTGAGCAATTCGCGCACCGCAGGTTTTTCTTTATTCTGAAGTTTTGTGCCCGCGCTTGTAGCGGGTATCTTTTTTGTCCACACTTCTCAGCGGCAAGCTGCCGCTCGCAAGACGCGCCCCTCATTTTCGTGAGGTGCACTTTTTGTGCCCGCATTTGGGGCAGGTATCTTTTTTCTCACCACTTCCTAAAAAGAAAACGCCGCACAGCCGTGTGGTGTTATTTTCTCAGAGAAACTCGGCAGGGTAACAGATCTCTTTCCCTGCCTGGGGGAGGCAAACAGGGGGCTTTTTGCGTGCAGAAAACCGTGGGACCGGCCTGCGCTTTCCCGGAAAGCAAAAGGGAGAACGGTCACCCGTTCTCCTTTTTCGTGGTTTTTTCCTCCGGGGCTTCCTGACGCTTTTCCTGATCGTACTCCCGAAGGGCCTGCTTTACTGCCCCTTTGACGATATAGAACAGGAGGAGCCCCAAAAGGAACAAAAACAGCAGCATCCAGATCAAAGCTTCCATGTACTTTCTCCGTTTTCCACTGGTTCAAGGGCAACTTCCCCCTGCAGGTTTGGCAGGCGCCTCAGCTTGGGGAGGCCCGGGCGAACGCAGGGAATGCCTCTGGTTTTTTGTGAAAACTTTCTCAAAAACGGTCGGTCTACTTGGCGCCGAAAACGGCGAAGGTCCGGGAGTAGCCGGCCCCGGCGCGCCGGAACAGCCTGCACGGGGGACTGCTTACACGTTGAAGCGGAACAGCACAATGTCTCCATCCTGCATGACGTAGTCCTTTCCTTCGCTGCGGACCAGGCCCTTCTCCTTGGCGGCGGCCATGCTGCCGCACTCCATCAGCTCGTCGAAGCCGATGACCTCCGCCCGGATAAAGCCCCGCTCGAAGTCAGAGTGAATTTTGCCTGCTGCCTGGGGGGCCTTGGTGCCCTTCGTAATGGTCCAGGCGCGCACCTCGGGCTTGCCGGCGGTTAGGTAGGAGATGAGTCCCAGCAGGGAGTAGCAAGCTTGAATCAGCCGGTCCAGGCCGGATTCCTCCAGACCCATGTCCTGGAGGAACAGCTGTTTCTCCTCCGGTTCCATGCCGGAGATTTCCGCTTCAATCTCGGCGCAGATGGGCAGCACGGCGGCGTGCTCTTCCTTGGCGAATTCCTCCACCACCTGGAAGTACTTGTTGTTTTCCACCCCATCCCGGAAGTCGTCTTCGCTCATGTTGGCGGCGAAGATGATGGGCTTGTTGGTCAGCAGGGAGACGGTGGAGAGAATCTCCGCCTCTTCCTCCGTGCATTCCACGCTGCGGGCGGACTTGCCCCCTTCCAGGGTGTGGTAAACCCGCTCCAGGAAATCCAGCTCGGTCTGGTATTTCTTGTCGGCTTTCAGCATTTTCTTGGTCTTGTCAATGCGGCGCTCCAGCACCTCCATGTCCGAGAGGATCAGCTCCAGATCGATGGTTTCAATGTCCCGTTTGGGGTCGATGCTGCCCTCCACATGGACAATGTCGTCGTTTTCAAAGCAGCGCACCACGTGGACGATGGCGTCCACTTCCCGGATGTTGGACAGGAACTTGTTGCCCAGACCCTCCCCCTTGGAGGCGCCCTTCACCAGGCCGGCGATGTCCACAAACTCAATGGTGGCAGGAGTGTACTTGTCCGGCTCGTACATTTCGGCCAGCTTGTCCAGGCGCTTGTCCGGCACGGCCACCACGCCCACATTGGGCTCAATGGTGCAGAAGGGGTAGTTGGCCGACTGTGCGCCGGCATTGGTAATGGCGTTAAAAAGGGTGCTCTTGCCTACGTTAGGGAGCCCCACGATTCCCAGCTTCATGGAGATTTCGCTCGCTTTCTGTATGGTAGTGTTCTTGTATTATACCGCTCTTTGCCCTTTCCTGCAAGCCTGCAGGGGTTTACAGGGGAAGAAACATCTTGTGCAGGACCCTGCCCTCCCGCAGGACCGCCCCCTCCTTCTCAAACCCCATGGCGTTCCAAAAGGCCATGCCCGGGGCATTGCGGTCATAGCACCCCAGGCGCAGGGCGGGGAAGGCGGCGCACAGCGCCGTCAGGAGCTCTTGGGCCCGGGGGCCGTGTTCCATCTGAAAGTCCTCCTTTACAGGGTGTAGCCGAAGGTGTGTCCCAGCCAGGTCAGGCACCAATCCATCCAGCGGGCGTTGTAGGCGTCCTGGGTGCCGGTTTCCTGGGTGCACACGGACATGCCGTGGCCGCCAAAGGGGAGGAAGTGGGCTTCACAGGGGATGTTTGCCCGGTGCAGGGCAGCCGCCATGGCCAGGCTGTTCTCCACGGGGACGCAGTCATCCTCCATAGTGTGCCACAAAAAGGCAGGCGGGGTGTGGGGACCCACATGCTGCTCCAGGGAGAAAAAGCCGTACCCGGGGGTGCCGGGTTCGCAGCCGCTCACATTGCGCAGGGATTCCACATGGGCGCATTGGTTGGCTAGAATCACCGGGTAGCAGAGGATCATGGCGTTGGGGCGGTTTTGCTCCCCATACTCGCCCCCGCGCTTTCGCAATTCCTCGTGGTTCCACAAGGTGCCCAGGGAGGCCGCCAGGTGGCCGCCGGCGGAAAAGCCGCACACGGCGATTTTCTCCGGGTCCACCCGGTATTCCCCGGCGCGCTCCCGCCCCAGCCAGAAGGTCTGGGAGAGCTCCTGCAAAGGCTGGAAGTTCCGGGCCTTTTCCCCGGTGGAGTAAAGCAGGGTGAACACCTGATAGCCTGCGGCAAAGAAGCGCAGGGCCACCGGGTCTGCTTCCCGCTGGGAGCACATGGCGTAGGCGCCTCCGGGGCAGAGCACCACGGCGGGGAAGCGCTCCCGGCGCACGGCCATTTCGGTCAAGGGCGTGTGCAAATAGCCTGTGACTTGGGCACAGGAGCCGGGAAGGGGAGAAAACTGTATCCGTTCCATAGAGAGAATCACCTTTCTTACAAACAGTATGTGCGGCCGGCAGGGAGAGTTTTTCTCCCAGGCAGGCCCTTGTCCTACAAGATTCCCTTGCCTTTTCCCGGAAAAACAGGTAGGATAGAGGGAGAAAGGAGGGGGACCCATGGGCCCTTATGAATATGTGGTAGAGAGCATCGAGGGAGACTACGCCTATCTGCGGCGGACGGACATTTACGACTTGGGCGAGCCCATGATGATCGCCATGGCCCTGCTGCCGGATGGCGTGGATGTGGGCACCAAGCTCCGCTGGGAGAACCTGGTGTATGAAATTCTCCATTGACCGCGGAAAAGCGGGAGAAAAGAAGGGGCTGTTGCCATGCGCAACAGCCCCTTTCCCCTGGGAGATTTTTTTACACCTGGGGCAGCTGCTGAAAGCTTGCCTCCAGCTCTTCGTCGGTGGGAGTATAGTCGGTCATGATGCCGTCGTTGTACTTCTGGTAGGCGGTCATATCGAAGTAACCGGTGCCGGTCAAGCCGAAGAGGATGGTTTTCTCCTCACCGGTTTCCTTGCACTTGAGGGCTTCGTCAATGGCGGCCCGAATGGCGTGGCTGCTTTCCGGAGCGGGCAAGGTGCCCTCTACCCGGGCAAACAGTTCCGCCGCCTCAAAGACAGAGGTCTGCTCCACGGCGCGGGCCTCCATGAGGCCGTCGGCATACAGCTGGGACAGCACGCTGCTCATGCCGTGATACCGCAGGCCGCCGGCGTGGTTGGCCGAGGGGATGAAGTTGGAGCCCAAAGTGTACATTTTCTGCAGGGGGCACACCATGCCGGTGTCGCAGTAGTCGTAAGCGAACTTGCCCCGGGTGAAGGAGGGGCAGGAGGCGGGCTCCACGGCGATGAACTGGTAGTCGGCCTCGCCCCGGAGCTTCTCGCCCATAAAGGGGGAGATCAGGCCGCCCAGGTTGGAGCCGCCGCCGGCGCAGCCGATGATGATGTCCGGCTTGATGCCGTACTTGTCACAGGCGGCTTTGGCCTCCAGGCCGATGACGGACTGGTGCAGCAGCACCTGGTTTAAAACCGAGCCCAGCACATACCGGTAGCCTTCCAGGCCGGTGGCCACCTCCACGGCTTCCGAAATGGCGCAGCCCAGGCTGCCGCTGGTGCCGGGGTGGGCCTCCAAGATTTTCCGGCCGATGGCAGTGGTCTCCGAGGGGGAGGGGGTCACCGAGGCGCCGTACACCCGCATGACCTCCCGGCGGAAGGGCTTCTGCTCGTAGGAGACTTTCACCATGTAGACCTTGCAGTCCAAGTCAAAGAAGGAGCAGGCCATAGCCAGGGCCGTGCCCCACTGGCCGGCGCCGGTCTCGGTGGTGACGCCTTTGAGACCCTGTTTCTTGGCGTAATAGGCCTGGGCAATGGCGGAGTTGAGCTTGTGGGAGCCAGAGGTGTTGTTGCCCTCAAACTTGTAGTAGATTTTGGCAGGGGTGCCCAGGGCTTTCTCCAGAAACTCCGCGTGCACCAGGGGAGAGGGCCGGTACATCTTGTAAAAGTCGATGATCTCCCCGGGAATGTCAAAATAAGGGGTGGTGTCGTCCAGCTCCTGCTTGACCAGCTCGTCGCAGAAGACAGGCCGCAGCTCCTCAAAGGTCATGGGTTGCTTGGTGGCCGGGTTCAGCAGGGGGGCGGGTTTGTTTTTCATGTCGGCCCGCAGGTTGTACCAAGCCTGGGGCAGCTCGCTTTCGTCCAGGTAGATTTTGTAGGGAATCTGTGCCATGATGAACCATCCTTTCAGAAAATAATGAGAAGTGCAAGCTCAACCAACGTGAAAAACGAAAAAACGCACCTGTCCTACAAACTTAGGACAGGTGCGTGAAATTTCGCAACTGCGGTGCCACCTAATTTCGCCCCTGGGGGCGCGCTCATCGCGTACACTGTGATACGCTAGCTGCTGTAACGGTCAGCCTCCGTCTCACTTAACAGGAAAGCCCTGCTCGGTTTGCCCTCGCGGGTCCATTCGCCTTTTTCCGTTTCGCTGTGCTCTCACCGTCCACAGCTCGCTTGGAAACGGTGCTAAAAGGGTACTCGTCCCGGTCACCGGTTTCAGGTTGATTGATTGCTCTCACTTTAGCACGTTTTTTTCGGTTTGTCAAGCCTCTTTTTTGTGCCGTGCCAGAAGAGAGTGAAACAGCGCTTCGGAATAGTGCCGCCGCTTTTCGGGAAAATCCCCGTCCAGCAGCAGAAAAATACACTGTAAAAGGCGGCGGCCCGTCTGCTCTGTAGGCCCCTCTCCCCAATCCATAAGGCTGGGAAACAGGTAGACAAACCCATTGTAGCGCAAAGCGGCTTTGGCCCGCTCTTGAAACCCGGCGTAGGACAGGGAAAACCCCCGCTCTTTTTGCTGCAGGTAGTAGGGGAGAAGTTCCTCTGGGGAAAACCAACCGGCCAAATCGATATAAAAGGGCGCGTAGCGGCAAAAGCCGAAGTCCAAAAGGCGGGGCCTGCCGCCGCAGCGGTACACATGGGAGCCGTCCCGCCCCTGCAGGTCTCCGTGGGTTAGGGTGAGGCACTCCTTTTCCTGGGAGAGGGCGGTCATATCCCGGGCAAACTGGCTGGCCGCCTGCTGCAGCCGGGGCAGATAATCGCCGAATTCCCGCTGGAAAGCGGGGCAAGTTTCCATTTTGCGGACAAAGTGGTCCAGAGAGAGGCGGGTGGTCACTGTGGCCCAGTACGCCTCATCCGCCCGGGGAAGCCAGGGCATTTCGCTGCCCCGGTCCAAGTTGGCCCTGTGCAGGGCTGCCAGGCTCTGTTCCACCTGGAGCAGCCACGAAGGATTGCCCGGCAGGGCAGGAGGAGGTGTTCCTAAATCCTCCAAAGCCATCCAGCGGCCCTCCGGGCTGTGCAGGTCGGGTGAGAAGGCGGCGGGCGAACACTGCTTTTGGGCGGTCAGCCGCTCCATTGCCAGGCGCTCGGTTAGGTCCGCCTGTTTGAAAATCATGGAGGTTCGGCGGCCGTCGGTAAAAAGCACCTGCTTGCGCACTACAGGGCAGCCGGACCAGCCTCGCTCCTCTTCTCCCAGGGTGCCCTCCCCGAAACGGCTTACCGTTCCATAGCCTAACAGAGTTCCCAGCCCTTGGGCGGCCTCCCAAAGCACCTCCATACAGACCCTCCTTTCCCCGTTAGAAGCGGAAAAACAGTCAGGGCAGCAGGGCGTACAGGTCCGGGAACAGCTCCACGCTGCGCTTGAGAATGCCTTTTAAATGGGCGATGGTGATGCCGTAGTTGGTAAAAGGCACCCCATTGTCGGCAGCAGTCTTGCGGCGGTAGGTGATCTCCCGCTCGCCCAGCATGCAGCCGCCGCAGTGAATCACCAGTTTGTAGGGGGTCAAGTCCTCGGGAAAATCCCGGCCGGAGGAGTGCTCCAGCTGAAGCGCTTTGCCGGTGTACTCCCGCAGCCACTTGGGGATTTTCACCGTGCCGATATCCTCGCACTGGCGGTGGTGGGTACAGCCCTCGGCGATGAGCACTTTGTCCCCGTCCTGCAAGGTGTCAATGGCGGCCACGCCCTGCACTGCGTCCGTGAGAAAGCCCTTGTACCGGGCCATCAAAATGGAGAAGGAGGTCAGGGGGATGTCCTTGGGGGTGTCCCTATCCACCTGGGCGAAAGCCTGGCTGTCGGTGATGACCATGCGGGGCTTGGCGCCCAGCTTCGCCAGGGTGTCCGCCAGGGTGTTTTCCTTCACCACAATGGCGGTGCAGTCCGAATCCAGCACGTCCCGGATAGTCTGCTGCTGGGGCAAAATGAGCCTGCCCTTGGGGGCGGCGCTGTCGATGGGGGTGACCAATACCACCAAATCTCCCGGGGTGAGCAGGTCGCCCACCAGGCGTTTGCCCTCGCTGGGAGACCGGGTCAGCCGGGCCACCCGTTCTTTCAACTCTTCGATGCCCTCTCGGGTCACGGCGCTGACGGCCAGCTCGTTCTCCCCCAGCGGGGGAGCGGCGGTCAGATCCGTCTTGTTATAGGCAATCAAATAGGGCAGTTCTTTCTGCTGAAACAGGGTGATGAGTTCCTGGTCTGCCGGCGTTTTGCCCTGGGTGGCGTCCACCACCAGCACGGCGCAGTCCGCCCGGTTTAAGACCTGTTTGGTTTTTTTCACCCGCAGCTCTCCCAGGGAGCCCTCGTCGTCAAAGCCCGGGGTGTCGATGATCACCACCGGTCCCATAGGCAGCAGCTCCATGGATTTCATCACCGGGTCGGTGGTGGTGCCTTTCACTTCGGAGACTACAGACAGCTCCTGGCCGGTAAAGGCGTTGACCACGCTGGACTTCCCGGCGTTGCGTCGTCCGAAGAAGCCGATGTGTACCCTCTCGGCGGAGGGGGTGTTGTTTAGACTCATGTGTATACCTCCTTGCCCAGTGCCTGGGCTCTCAATCCGCCTTCTTGCGTGACCCAAGGGCGGGTCCCTCCGCAAAAGCCGGGTAGAGACAAGTAAAAGTTTTGCCAGCTTTTTCAAAAGCTGCGGGTTGTAGGGCGGAGCCCTACGGTCTACCAGGGGTGCGGGGGGTCCTGGTCCCCGGTGGGGACCGTTCAGGACCGGTCTACGTTGCCACTTCGGTCGGTGCTGGGCGTCTGCCACTGGCAGACAGCACCCGAGGCGGCAGGCGAGACCCGTAGCCACCGCCTTCCCCTACTCCAAAAAAGGGGGGACGGATGTCCCCCTCTTGGGGTGGCACAGAGCCCGGGGTTTTGCTTGTGGAAGGGGCGGGCTGGGTGCCTCCGCGCCCGCTCCCGGGGCTATCGCCCGCGTTCTCGCCTGCCGGCTCGGTCAGCGCTGAACGGTGCCCACCGGGCACCAGCGCCGTGCGCCCCGTCCGCTGCTTTTCTTCCACCGGCTGCGCCGGTTAAGGCCGTGGAGCTCTGCTCCACACCTCGCAAGTTTTTTGAAAAAAACTTGACTAAAAACTTTTACTCGCCTACGGCGCGGACGTGCGCTGGCTGTCAGCACAGGCGCGGCCGTAGCCGCCGCCCCATAGCGCGAATTGTCCTGCGCGGTCACGCGCCACGGACTTAGAACCGAAAGTCCCGGATGCCCTGCTCGATCTTCTCCAGGTGGTCCTTGCAGATTTCCTTCACCTTTTCCTTGGGAATGTTCTCCAGCTCTGCCTGAATCAGTTTTTCGCCAATGGCTTTGGTCTCCGGAGCGGCGTAGTCCATCAGGTACTCTTTTAAGGTCATCAGGGCGTTGGGATGGCAGCAGTTCTGGATCTGCCCGGCCTTGCACAGGCTCATGAACCGGTCGCCGGTGCGGCCCTCCCGGTAGCAGGCCGTGCAGAAGGAGGGAATGTACCCCAGCTCCATCAGCCACTTCACCACCTCGTCCAAGGTGCGGTTGTCGCTCACGTCAAACTGCTCCGTGTCGTGGGGGCGCTCCTCCTCGGTGTAGCCGCCCACGCTGGTGCGGCTGCCCCCGGACACCTGGGAGATGCCCAGGTGCAGGGCCCGTTCCCGCACGGACTGGTTTTCCCGAGTGGACATGATCATGCCGGTGTAGGGCACCGCTACCCGGATGCAGGCGCAGATCTTCAGGAAGGTCTCGTCGTCGATGCCGTTGTCGAACTCGTCGGGATCGATGTCGTCGGCGTGTTTCACCCGGGGCACGCTGATGGTGTGGGGGCCTACCCCGTGGACAGCCTCCAGGTGCTCGGCGTGCATCAGCAGGCCCGCAAACTCATAGCGGTACAACTCCAGGCCGAAGAGCACTCCCAGGCCCACGTCGTCAATGCCGCCCTCCATGGCCCGGTCCATGGCCTCGGTGTGATAGCAGTAGTTGCTCTTGGGGCCGGTGGGGTGCAGGTGCTCGTAGCTCTCCTTGTGGTAGGTCTCCTGGAACAGGACGTAGGTGCCGATGCCCGCCTCCTTCAGCTTGCGGTAGTTCTCCACGGTGGTGGCGGCGATGTTCACATTCACCCGGCGGATGGCCCCGTTCTTGTGCTTGATGGAATAGATGGTCTTAATGCAGTCCAGAATGTACTCGATGGGGCTGTTTACCGGGTCCTCTCCGGACTCAATGGCCAGGCGTTTGTGGCCCATGTCCTGCAGGGCGATGACTTCTTTCTCCACCTCTTCCTGGGTCAGCTTTTTCCGGGGGATGTGCTTGTTCTTCATGTGATAGGGACAGTACAGACAGCCGTTGACGCAGTAGTTGGACAGATACAGGGGCGCAAAGATGACAATGCGGTTGCCGTAGAAGTCCTTTTTGATCTGCTCGGCCAGCTCGTACAGCTCCTGGTTTTTCTCGGGGATGTCGCAGGCCAGCAGCACAGAGGCCTCCCGATGGGACAGGCCCTTGCGCTCCCGGGCTTTCTGCAAGATTTGATCGATGACCGCGACGTTGCTTTTGTTTTCGTCTGCGTAGGCCAAGGTGTCCAGGATCTCCTGGTGGTTGATGAATTCCTCGGCTTTTAGGGATTTGGGGTTGTACATAAAACATGCATCCTTTCTTGCGGGTCAGATATACTTTCCCGTCAGTTTGTTTAGCGTACTTCTATCCAAAGGGGAAACTCCCCTGGTGAACATTTGCGTCCGTGGCTGCAGCCGGATGGGATAAGCCGTCCATGGGTCACGAGCCCAGGCTATCCCCCCGCGTTACAGCCACCTCATAGCCGATCTTCCCCAGGCTCTGCCGCAAAAGGTCCAAGCTTTCGGCAGCCTCTGCGCCGGAGTGAAGTTTGTTGTCGTAGAGGGTGTACTTTTCCCGGGCGTCCTGGGGGGACAGGTTGGGCATCACCACGTTGGCCCCGTGGAGGATGCCCATCTCCCGGCCGCCGGGCAGCAGCGTGCCCAGGGCCGTGGTGGCAGGCAGCAGCACCTTCGGCAGCAGCAGCCGGATCAGGGACAGCAGGTACAGGGTCAGCTCTCCGCTGCCGTTGGGAAACTCCCGAAAGGGGGTGTCCTTTTGGCTCAAAAAGGGCCCGATGCCCACCATGTGGGGCTGGAATTCCTTGAGAAACCGCAGGTCCCGCACCAGGTCCTCCTGGGTCTGGTAGGGAGATCCCACCATGAACCCTGCTCCCACCTGGTACCCCAGGTCCTTTAAGTCCTGCAAACATTCCAGGCGGCGGGCCAAGGAAAGCTCCGGCGGGTGCAGCCTGGCGTAGTGGCCGGGGGTGGCAGTCTCGTGGCGGAGCAGGTACCGGTCGGCCCCGGCTTCCTTCAAAAGCCGGTAGCTCTCCCGGCTTCGTTCCCCCACAGAGAGGGTGACGGCGCAGTCCGGCCACCGCTCCTTGATGGCCCGCACCAGGGCGCACAGCCGCTCGTCGGTGAACCAGGGGTCTTCCCCGCCCTGGAGCACAAAGGTGCGGAACCCCAGCTCATAACCCGTCTGGCAGCAGGCCAGGATCTGCTCTTGGCTCAGCCGGTAGCGCTGGGCCTCTGGGTTGCCCTTTCGTATGCCGCAGTAGTAGCAGTTGTTTTTGCAGAAATTGGTGAATTCCAGCAGGCCCCGAATGAACACTTGCCGGCCGTACCACTGCTGGCAGGCAGCCTGGGCCTGTTCCTGCAAAAAGGCTGCCGTCTCCTCCCGATGGTCCAGCAGGTACAGCAGGCCCTCGTCCGGCAGGTTGTGGGTTTCGGCCAGCTGCTGGGCCAGTTCCAGAGCCCGGCTCATGGCCGCACCCCGGAGTAGGCGGTTTTAGAGCTGACCCCCGGCAGCCGCCCCACCTTGCCGGAGAGGGCGGAAATCACGTCCTGGGGAGCGTCCACCGCAATGCTGATGACGCTGAGATGCTTCTGCCGGTAGGGGATGCCCATGCGGCCGATGATGTAGTCTCGATAGTGGTGGAGAATCTCGTTGAGGGCTTCTACGGAACGCTCCTCCTCTACCACAATGCCAATGACGGCGATGCGCGTTTCCAAAAGTGCTTCCTCCCTTTCTCTGGTGGGTGTGTGCAACAAAAAAGCCGTGCCCGAAGGCACGGCAAAAAGGCCGGGAAGATTTCCCGGGCTGCTTTTCTATGCCGTCTGCCTTCCGCCGCAAGGGACCTTTTGGCGTCAGCGGGGCGAACAGGCTGCCCCGGTCAAGACTTTTTTGCTGGGCGGTACAAGGCTGCGCTCCCTGCAGGAGGGCGGCCTCACCGGATGGCACCATCATACCACAAGGGCGGTGGTTTGGCAATAAAAAAATTGCGCGGGTACGATACATGGAAAAAGGGCTCCTTTCCAAAAAATAAAAAATGAGAATAAAAACTGTTTATTTTGAAATGTGTGGAATTGCTGGGGTTTTAGGGAATTTTCTTGCATCCCTTCCAGGAGCACGCTATACTGTAGTCAATTTCAGGGGTCAACGGTTGTTTCCGGCAAAGATCTGGAAGAACGGCGAGGAGGTGAGGCATGGATGGAGAAAAAAACGGGTCAGGTAAAAGGGAGCACCCACTGGTATCTCTGGTCCGCGTTGGTGGCCATTGAGCTGCTGATGTCTTTTTCGGCTTTTGGCTATGTGCACATCCCGCCCTTGTCCGTGACCATTGCCTACGTTCCGGTGCTGGTGGCCGGGGCGCTGATGGGGCCGTTGGAGGCCATGACCGTGGGGGCTGTGTTTGGGGCGGCCAGTATGTGGAAGGCCACCGCCACCTATGTGATGTCCTTTGACCAGCTTTTCTCCCCGTTTTTCAGCGGGTATCCTGTGCAGAGCGTGCTTTTGAGCGTGGGAAGCCGCATGCTGTTTGGCCTGACCATGGGGCTGCTGTACACTTTGGTTCGTCGGTGGCGTTTTTCCGGTGTTTGGGTGGGGCTGCTCACTTTTTTTGGCAGCACCGTGCACTCCTTTTTTGTGTACAGCAGCTTGTGGCTGTTTTTCCCGCAGACCGGGTACACGCCCGCCAATGCCCTGGGCACCTTGGGCAGTCCCAGCGGGCTGGCCACCAGTGTTGTGATTACCACCGTGGTGCTGCTTTTGTGGCGCCTTGAAGCCTCCAAAACCTGGAGAAAATTTCAGGCGCAGGTGGAAGAGGTGGGCAGGATGTACTCCGCAGAGCGGTACCACCGGGTTTCCCTGCTGGTGGCTGTGGTGGTGACGCTGGCTTCCAGTGTGTCCGTGGCTTTGTACTTTGTGCACCGCATGGAGTCTGTTCTGGAGTTTCAAGGTGTGGAGCTGCCCCCGCTGGGATATTCCGATTTGGTACATTTGCAGATTCAGTTTTTGATCGGCATTCTGTCCCTCATGTGGATTGTGGCTGTGTTTGTGATTTTCAACCGAAGGTACGCCACCTACATGGCCCAGGAGGCCAAGAGGGATTTTTTAACCGGCTTGCTGTCCCGCAAAGCGTTTATGACCGCCTGTGCCGCAGCGCTGGAGGAGTTTCCCAAAGGTGGGGGGCCGGCTGTTTTCTCATGGTGGATTTGGACCACTTTAAGGAGATTAACGACGGCTTTGGCCATCCGGAAGGGGACCGCATTTTGAGAGAGGTGTCCCGCTGTTTGCAGGAATGTTTTGGACCGGAGGCGCTCTTAGGCCGGGTAGGGGGAGACGAGTTTGCTGTGTTTTTGCAGCCCAACCTCTCCCTGGAAGAGTGGAAGGTCTGCCTGCGCCATTTTCAAGAGAGCGTGCGGCTTGTGGAGCCTCCTTCCGGGGCAAGACGGCTTTCCTGCAGCGTAGGGGTCTTGCTGGTGAAAGAGCCCCGGCCTGTGGAAGAGCTGTACCGGGATGCGGACTGGCTGCTGTACCAGGCCAAGGCCCAAGGCCGGGACCGGTATGTGGCCGGCACCCAAGAGGACGCCCGGGTTGGTGTGCATGCCCAGGCAGACTGAGGGGGTAAAAAAGAAGAAGAAAAGCGGCGTTTCCCCCTTGGATGGTGGGGAAACGCCGCTCTTTTCTTGGTTCTTACGGTTCCTGGGAGGGGGTGCTGGCACGCCAGACGCCCTCTTCCCGATAGAGCACCTGCGCGCCGGTCAGGTCCGTGCCGGTAGGCAGGTAAGCAGTGAAGGGATAGGCCTCCTGGTCCTCCGGGGTCTCTCCGGTGGGAAAGGCCTCGTAGACCGTGTCCCCTACCTGCAGATACAGGGGGGAGTCCACATCGCAAGAAGCTACCCAGCCGGTGACAGTGACCATGCCGGGGGCGCTGGGGGATTCCTCTCCCTGCAGGGCGGCAGCCTGGTCTCCAGGCTGTACCTGGCCCGGCAGAGTCACCTGGGGGGCGGGCATCCGGAAAGAGGTCCTGGAGAGCACCGAAAGATTGCGCTCCACAATTTCCACCACCGCGTAGTCCGCCTGGACCGCGTCCAGCAGGGACAAGTCGTAGGGTTGGGCCCGGGAGAACAGGGCGTGGCCGAAGTCCTCCGCCAGCAGGGAGTGCAGCGTGTTGCCAAAGGAGTCCCGGAACAACAGCAGGTTTCCGAAGCTTCCGTCGCTGCTGGTCTGGATGCGCAGGTCGTCCACGTCCCGGATGGGCGTGTCGTAGGTGAAGTCCAGAGCCTGGGAGAATTCCCACTGGTTGTCCAATTTGTCCGAGGCGGGGAACAGCATCTCATACAGGTCCCCTCGGTGGGTGGCCTGGTAGCTGCCCTCCTTTTGGAAGGCGCTGCCGGAGAGGCCCAGGCTTTCCAGCAGGGCGTCGTGGGCCAGGGCGGCCCCCCGGTTGGTCCAGTGGGAGTCCAGCTGGTGGTAGAGCACCTCTTCCTGGGCGCTCAGGGCCTCCAGCAGATCCGTGTAGGGAACGCCCTCCCGCGCCAGGGATTCTTCCACCTGGTCTAAGGCGGTGACCTGTCCCCGGGCGAGATTCCCCTGGGCAAACTGGGGATAGAGGGAGATCTTGTTGGGGGCCACCGTGAACAGGAAGGAAGCCCCCTGGCTTTCCACATACTCCTGGGCCAGTTTCAAAGACCGGCCGATGGCATAGGCTTGCCGGGGAGTCAGACAGTCCGCCCCGGTGTAGTCGTCCAGGGTCTCCGCGTAGAACAGCCAACCCTCCCGGCCCAAGGCCACCTGCTCTTGGGAGGAGGTGGCAAAGAGCTCCGCCTTCAGCAGGGAGTCGGCGGTGATCAGCTCTTGCCGGAAGGCGAAGTGGTCGGCAAAGTAGTCGGCGGCGTCGCTCATCACTTCCAGGTTCCAGCTGCCGTCGGGATGTTTCAGCTGGGGTTTGGGGGAGAGCACCTCATTGCCGGCAGCGTCGCTTTCTCCCAGCAGGAGCATACCCAAGCCGGGGACGCAGCAGGCGCAGAAAAACAGCAGGATAAACACCAGGGAACCTTTTTTGCCCAAGGCCAAGGCCTCCTTTCAGAAGCGGAAGTAGATAAAGGGATTAAAGTCGCTGCTGGCCAAGTTCATCACGCACAGGCAGTAGAGCACGGCCGCCGCCCCGTAGGAGAGCTTGTCCCACAGGGGGGCGCTCTTTCGGCCGGACAGTTTCTGTTTCAGCCAAGGCAGCCAGGGCAGGGAGAAGAGGATGCCCGCCGCCACTGTGACCAGGTTGAGGGGTGTGAGCAAGCTGCGCAGCAGGGCGTCGCTTTGCAGGGTGGCGGTAAAGCCTGTGAACATCTGGGAAAAGAGCAGGCCCGCTCCCTCCAGGGTGTCTGCCCGGAACAGCACAAAGCCCAGCAGCACAACCAACAGCGTGGTGACGTGGCCCACCCCCCGGCGGACTTTCCCGCCCTTGGGCAGCAGGTCTTCCAGCACGATGAACGCCCCGTGACACAGGCCCCAGAGCACAAAGTTCCAAGAGGCCCCGTGCCACAAGCCTGTGCAGAAGAACACCAGAGTCTTGTTCAGCTCTGTGCGCAGCTTGCCCTTTCGGTTGCCCCCCAGGGGAATGTACAGATAATCCCGGAACCAGGAGGAGAGGCTGATGTGCCACCTCCTCCAAAATTCCTTGATGGAGGCGCTCACATAGGGGTACTGGAAGTTCTCCAAAAAGCGGAAGCCAAACATCCGCCCTAAGCCGATGGCCATGTCGCTGTAGCCGGAGAAGTCAAAGTAAATCTGCAGGGTGTAGCACAGGGCGCCCAGCCAGGCCACCCGGATATCCAGCTCTCCGGGGCCGGCAGCGAACACCAGGTCCGCCATGCGGCCCACGGTGTTGGCCACCAGCAGTTTTTTGGCCAGGCCCACAATAAACCGGCGCACGCCGTCGGCTGTGAGGGAGGGGTTGGTTTCCCGGTGGTCGATCTGCTGGGCCACGTCGTGGTATTTCACAATGGGGCCGGCGATCAGCTGGGGGAAAAAGGAGATGTACAAAGCCAGTTTCACAAAGCTTCTGGCGGCCAAGTCCCGGTCCCGGTACACGTCGATCACGTAGGAGAGCCCCTGGAAGGTGAAAAAGGAAATGCCCACCGGCAGGGCGATGCCTGTCAGTGGGATCTCCAGGGAGAAGACCTGGTTTACCGTGGAGAGGAAAAAGTCTGTGTACTTAAACACCCCCAGCATGCCCAGGTTCAGCACCAAGGTGACAGCCACCACCAGCTTGTCCCGGGCAGGGGAAGGGGAGCCGGCAGCCAAAAGCCGGCCGGCTCCGTAGTTGATCACACAGGAGAGCAGCATCAACAGCACATACACCGGCTCTCCAAAGGCATAAAACAGCAGGCTGACCACCAGCAGAAACAGGTTTTTCAACCGGATGCCCGGAAGAATCCGGGAGAGTACAAACACTGCCGGCAGAAAAAGAAACAGGAAAACAGCTGAACTGAATACCACAGGTCCTCAAACTCCTTACGGGGATGGTTTTTCTCAGTAGACCGCGACCACTGTTTCACCGCCGGAGGCAGCCCGGAAGGTGTACACCGTGAAACCGCTGTAGTACAAAATGCCGTCCTCCCCCTCTTGGCCGCTGCAGCTGGTGGCGTATTCCGAGCTGAGAGGCGCGCCGAAGATACTGGTGAAGGTTCCTAAATCATAGCCCACATAGTCGTAGGGGCTGTCAGCAATGGGTTCCGCCGTCGGTTCGGGGGTGGGGACCGGTGTAGGCGCCGGTGTAGGAGCAGGGGTGGGCGCCGGTGTGGGGGCCGGGGTGGCCTGGGCCTGGGCCTGAGAGCTGGGCTCCTCTTGGACCGGGGTGGGGGTGGGCTCCTCCTCCTGGGCGGGGGAAGGCGTGGGAGAGGCGCTGGGCGTGGGGCTGGGGCTCACGCTGGGCGAAGCCGATGGGCTGGGCGAAGGGCTCACCGAGGGGCTGGCACTGGGAGACGGGGAGGGAGAGACAGAGGCGGTTTCCCCGTCGCTGCTGCAGGCGCACAGGGACAGGGCCAGAAGAAGGGCAAGGCCTGCGGAGAGTAAACGTTGAACCATAGGAAGGACTTCCTTTCCAAAAAGTAGTGAGACAAAACAGCCGGAACTCAGCCCAGCACCACGCCGTTTACACGGTAGTGGGCCACGCTTTGGCCGTAGGGTTTCATAAACAGATCCCAGTTGTAGCCCCAGGCGGCGGCGTGGCCAGCCCGCAGCTGGGGATCGCAGACGTAGGTGGTGCCGTTTAAGGCAATTTCCACCCAGCCGTGGTCGTCCCAATAGCCGTACGCCCAGTGGGAAGACCCCTGCACGGTGGCCATGCCGGAGACGGCCTTGGCCTGGTAGCCCAGCTTTTGGGCCAGGTAGCTGAACAGGGCCGCATAGCTGTAGCAATTGCCCCGGCCCCGGTTGAGGATGTTCAGGGCGTAGGTGGGCTCCCAGCCGGTGCTGCCCTGGGCCACATGGGATTGAGGCAGGTAGGAGTAGTTGTTGATCACGTACCAGTACAGCCGGTTCAGGTTGGTGTACAGGGACTGGCTGGGATCCACTTGCCGCCGGATAATGGCGGTGAGTTTGGCGTCCAGCGTGGGGTTCCCGGTGGTGTAACGGCCGGCGCTGTTAAACTGCAGCAGGCCCACCTTAGCCGAGCGCACCAGGTGACGGCTGCTGTCCACGTAATAGAGCTCTCCGTCCACCAGCAGGGGGCCGGGCGCGTGCTCCGTGGTGGGCAGGGTGTAGGCGCCCCAGGTTTCCACCCCGGTTTCGCTCACCGTGTGGGCGTGGGGCACAGAGGCCTCCATAATCTCGTAGTAGGCCCAGTGATTGTAAGCCAGGTCTGTGTACAGCAGGAATTTTCCCTGGGCGTCGATGGTATGCTGGTCGGCTTTGCGGCCCAGCACTTTGTTGATCAGCTTGATGGCCTCGGCCCGGGTGATGGGGTTTCCAGGCCGGAAGGAACCGTCGGGGTAGCCGGAGGCCCACCCCCGGACGACCGCGTTGGCAATGGCCTCATAGGCCCAAGAATCCCCGTCTACATCGGTGAAGGAGACGTCCCCTGTTTGCAGGGGATACAGCCGGGAGAGCATGGTGACGAATTCCGCCCGGGTGATGGTCTTGTCCGGCCGAAACTCCGCCTGGTCCTCCCCGTAACCCTCGAGAATGCCCATCTCCGTCAGGGCGTTCACATAGGTGGCATACCAGGCGCCGGCGGGCACGTCGGAGAAGTGGTTACCTCCAGGGGTTACAGGATCCTCCAAAAGCAGGTAGAGGATCTTCGCCGCCTCTGAGCGGCGCAGGCCGTCCCCGGGACGCACTTGATCGCCGTTGCCGGAAATAAAGGCGGTGTGGTTCGCTGTCTGAAGAGGGAACAAGGGCTGGGAGGGGTCTACGGGCTCCTCTTCCACAGGAGGGTCTTCCGGGGAGGGGGTCTCCTCCTGGGAAGGGGGTTCCTGGTCGGTAGGAGGTTCTTCTTCCTCCGGAGGCGTTTCCTCCGGCGAGGAAGAGCTTTCCGGCTCCTCTGGAAGAGAGCTCTCCCCTTCCGAAGTCAGAAGGGTAGGTTCCTGGGTTTCCTGTTCCTCACTGGCAGAGATCACGCTGGGGGACTCTGGAAGATCGTCCGCCCCCAGGGCGGCCATGGGCAGGGCGCTGGTGAACAGAGCAGCGCAAAGCAAAAGGGCAAGGTACTTTTTCATGGCAAATTCTCCTTCTTCCGCAAAGGTTTACAGCGAATTGCATAAAAGGTGTATTTGTATATTACCATGTGCTTGGTGAGCAAGTCAAGATAATAGGTGCTTTTCTTTTCTCATCTGGAGCGAACGCCTGGAAGGCTGCACGGGTGCAGAGCGTGTCTTCCCAGAGACGGCACAGCCCCGGGAAAAAGAAAGATCCCCCCAAGCGGCGGGAAGCCGTTTGGAGGGATCCTTTATAGAAAGCGGAAAAAGAAGAAATACAGCACAAGGCCAAAGGCCAACACAACCAGCAAGACCGCCGGGATAAACACGATGAGGGCGGCCAGGACCATGGCGAGACGGTCCTTTTTTTCCAAGGGGGTGTTTTCCATGTCCTTTTCAAAGCGTTCCTCCGCCTCTTTTACATGGAGCACCCGGTTGAGTTTCTTGCGGAAAAACATGGCCTCAGTCCTTTTCTTGCTTCAGGGGGAAGTGGCAGGCCACATAGTGGTGGTTGCCCATATCCCGCCATTCGGGAACCTCGTTTTTGCACTTCTCTTGGCAATACCGGCAGCGGGTGTGGAATTTGCATCCGTTGGGAGGATTGACCGGGCTGGGGATGTCCCCTTCCAACAGAATTCTCTCCCGGCCCCCGTTGTCCTCTTCCGTGGTGGGAATGGCGGAGAGAAGGGCTTCGGTGTAGGGATGATAGGTGTGGGCAAACAGGTCTTCCGACTCGGAGAGCTCCACCATGTTGCCCAGGTACATGACGCAGATGCGGTCGCTGATATACTTGACCACGCTCAGGTCATGGGTGATGAACAGGTAGGTCAGCCCCGCCTTTTCCCGCAGCTCGGAGAGCAGGTTCAAAATCTGGGACTGAATGGACACGTCCAGAGCGGAGACGGCCTCGTCGCACACCACGAATTTGGGGTTCAGGGCCAGGCTGCGGGCGATGCCAATACGCTGGCGCTGGCCGCCGGAGAACTGGTGGGGATAGCGGTTGAACATGTAGCTGGCCAAGCCGCAGTCCTCCATCACTTTCATGATGTACTCCTTCATGGCCGGGTCCCCACGCTTGAACATGCCGTGGGAAGTGAGCCCTTCGCCGATGATCTGCCCCACGGTCATGCGGGGATTCAGGGAGGAGTAGGGATCCTGGAAGATCAGCTGCAGGTCTTTCCGCAGCACCCGCATCTCTTCGTAAGAGAGATTTTTCAGGTCGATTTCCTTGCCGTCTTTATAGTACAGGATATCGCCGTGGCTCTGGGGATAGAGCTGCAGGATGGTTCTGCCCAAAGTGGACTTGCCGCAGCCGGATTCGCCCACCAGGCCCAGGGTTTCCCCTTCGAAAATATCCAGGGTGATGCCGTCGTTGGCACGGACATAGCGCTGCTTTTCCCGCAGTTTGGTCTTTTTCACGGGGAAGTACTGCTTTACATCCCGCAGGCGCAGCAGCACTTTTTTCCCGTCCACCTCAGGCTGGGGGGCCTCCTGCGTTGCAGGGGCGTGGGTATTTTTCTCATTCTCCATGTTCTTTTCTCACCGCCTTTTCCGGATAGAAGCAACGTACCACATGGCCGGGCTCCACCTGGTGAAGCTCGGGTTCGGACTCTTGACACTTTTTGGTGCAGTATTTGCACCGGGGCGCGAACTTGCAGCCCTGGGGCAGATACAGGGGGTTGGGCACCGAGCCGGGAATGGCGTCCAGCTTTTCGCCTTTGGGCGTGTTCAGCTGGGGAATGGAGGTCATCAACCCTTCGGTGTACGGATGGGAATAGGTGCCGTCGTGGAAGATGGTTCGGGCAGACGCCTTCTCCACAATCTGTCCGCAGTACATGACGGCCACCTCGTCCGCCATCTCGTGAATGACGCCCAGGTCATGGGTGATAAACAGGATGGAGGTGCCGGTTTCCGCCTTCAGGTCGTTCATCAACTTCAGGATCTGGGCCTGAATGGTCACGTCCAAGGCGGTGGTGGGCTCGTCGGCAATGAGCAGTTTGGGTTTGCAGGCCAGGGCCATGGCAATCATCACCCGCTGCCGCATGCCGCCGGAGAGCTGGAACGGATACTGCTTGGCCACCCGTTCCGGGTTGGGAATCTTTACGTCGGCCAGCAGGTCCACCGCCTTTTTCCGGGCTTCCTTTTTGGTCATGTTCTGGTGAATCTGCAGGGTTTCGCCGATCTGACGCTCCACGGTGAACACCGGGTTCAAGGAGGTCATGGGCTCCTGGAAGATCACGGAGATCTCGTTGCCGCGGATGTGGTACATCTCCTTGTCGGTGCTGTGGAGAATGTCTTTGCCGTCGAAGGTGATGCTGCCGCTTTCAATATAGCCGTTGCCGTCAAGCAGCTTGATAATGCTCATGGCGGACACGCTCTTGCCGGAGCCGGACTCACCTACAATGCCCAGGGTTTTGCCGGCGTCCAGGGAATAGGTCACGTCGTTGACGGCCTTGACAATGCCCTTTTTCGTTTTGAAATAGGTGTGAAGGTTCTTCACTTCCAGCAAACTCACAGGGCTCACCTCTCTTTCGATTTGGGGTCGATGGCGTCACGCAAGCCGTCGCCCACACAGTTGATGCTGATGGTGCAGATGCCCAGCGCCAAGGACGGGAACACCCACCGCCACCAATAGTTCTCGATAACCTGGCCGTTCTGGGCGCCGTTGAGCATGTTGCCCCATGTGGCGTTGGGCTCGCTGACACCGAAGCCGATGAAGGACAGGGAGGATTCCGTCAGCATGCAGGTGGCGAAATCCAGGGTGGCGTTGACGATAATCACCGTGATGATGTTGGGCAGGATGTGGCGGAAGATAATGCCAAACTCCTTGACGCCCAGGGCCTTCGCCGCGGTGACAAACTCCTGCTCCCGTTCCGCCAGCACACTGCCGCGCACCAGGCGGGCGATGCCAGGCCAGGAGAGGAAGCCCAAAATAAACATGATCAAGATAATTCGCTGCAGCTCGGAAACGCTGTTGCCCAGAATGCTGGACAGGATAATACAGAAGGGAAGGAAGGGGATAGAGGAGACGATTTCCGTCAGACGCATCAGCAGGTTGTCCAGCTTGCCGCCCTTGTACCCGGAGACGCCGCCCACAATCACACCGATAAAGGTGGAGATGATCACGGCGATAGCGCCTACGGTCATGGTCATGCGTCCGCCCACAATCAGACGGCGGAACACGTCGCGGCCGAAGCCGTCGGTGCCCATCAGATAGCCGTCCAGGCCCCAGCTCTTCACTGTGCCGTCCTCCAAGATGGCGTAGCTGCTGTAGTACCCGGAGGATACGGAAGCCACGGCGCCGTCGATGTTGGGCACGTTGGTCTGGCCAAAGTTGTCGTCACCCCAGGCGGCTACCGTGCCGTCGTCCAAGAGGACGGTGTAGTGGTAACGGCCAGCGGAGAGGGCGGTCACATGGCCCTGGATCTCTTCCGGCACATCCAGGGAGTTGTTCACGTTATTGCCCCACACATGGACCTGTCCGTCCGCGGTGAGGGCGGCGGCGCTTTCGTCGGTCAGGGCAATATCCACCACGTTGCCCTGAATTTCCTCAGGGATGTTGGTGAATGCGGAAGTGCTGGTGGAGAGCGGCACCACTTCGCCGTCGTTGGTCAGGGCCATGACGATGTTGGTGTTGTCGTCAAATTTTGCAATGTTGCCCTGCACCTCGCTGGGGATGCTTATGTTCAGCAGGTAGCCGCTGCCCCAGTTGTACAGGCGGCCGCTTTCCGTCAGGGCCAGAGAGATCTGATAGCCGGCGGAGATCTGCTTGATGGGTTCAGGCGCCACCTGCAGTTCCACAGGCAGAATGTTCAGGCCCATGCGGTCGTTGCCCCAGGTGAACAGCTGGCCCTCTTCGTTGACGGCCACCACATGGTCCAGGCCGGCGGAGATCTGGGTCAGTTTTCCCATCTCCGAGGAGGAGGGGATGTTCTTTAGTTTTTCCGTGGGGAAGGTGCCCCATTCATACACGTTGCCCTCGTCGTCAATGCCCACGGAGAACGTGCTGCCGGAAGAGATCATCTGCGCCTTGCCCTGCAGCTGAGAGGGAACCTTAATCATGCCGAAACCAGGCGCCACGTTGGACTGGGTCACGTCCTGGTAGTACAGGTCGATGGGATAGAAGAAGGGAAGCACAATGCAGCACAGAAAGATCACAAGAAACAGGATCAGGCCGATCATGGCCACCTTGTCATGGAGGAAGCTTTGCACCACCATGCGGAAGGGACTCTGCATCAATTCCTCTTCTTCCTGGGGAAGGCCGCCAAGCACCATGCGCTGGGCAGCGGCAGCAGCGGTGGATTTCCGCTTGCCAAAGATAGATTTTTTTGCCATTGTGTGACCTCCTCTCAGTTTTCTAGCCGGACACGGGGGTCCACGATGGTGTAAGCGATGTCCATGATCACGTTGCCTGCCAGGGACAGCACCACGTAAAACATCTGCATGGTCAGCACCACGGAGAAGTCACGCTGCATCAAGCCGTTGATCAGGGTCTGGCCAAGGCCGGGCCACAGGAACACGTTCTCAATGACAATGGAGCCGCCGAACAGGGAGACCACCCAGGCGGTGGCGATGGTGACCACGGGGATCAAGGCGTTGCGGAAGGCGTGGACGTAGATGACCACTTTTTCCCGCAGGCCTTTGGACCGGGCGGTCTTGATGTAGTCCATGCGCAGCACGTCGATCATGGCGGCGCGCACGTACCGGGTGATGCTGCCAATGCCCGAGATGGACATGACGATAACAGGCAGCGCCA
>ERZ1643247.1121-NODE-1121-length-26823-cov-44.441946_pt1 | contig 26823 bp, 17 predicted proteins | sample MGYA00579264_ERZ1643247 | MGnify/ENA primary metagenome ERZ1643247 (study PRJEB29033, sample SAMEA4952262) | chicken gut metagenome | biome: Broiler Chicken; feature: Gastrointestinal Tract; material: Caecum | place: Ireland | collected 2018 | study: Broiler... | reverse complement strand
CTTGCGATGAGCATCAATATACAGCGGATGATGGCTATGAGTGGCAAAACGAATTGAGGTATGGCTTTTATTCCTATCTGTTTATCGATGAAAGCTTTGTTCCTATTTACCGCGAATATATCGGTGAAATCCAACAAGACTCAAGTGATACTCCGATTTTTGAATATTTTATGGAAACAGAATTTGATTCACAGGTATATTTTGGTGATGATACGGGATCTTGGATATCTTACATCAATACCTATGACAACAAGAATGGGCTGCCGTTGCTCACATTGTATGATATAAGCGGTAAAAATATAGTTACCGGTCTAAGCGATACGCAGATAGCTCTTTCGGTCAATGAATATGGAGATATAATAACAAATTACTTACGGGATATAGTGTGGAATAAATATCTTTCATTAGTGGAATCCGGGCAATTTGAGCAAGCCGAGATATTGGACGCGGAAGGAGATACTATTGAAGAAAAAGCATATGCGCTTTATTATGGCACTTATGAAGATAACGGAACAGCGATCCGAGAAGCGCTTGGAGAGATAAGTAGCTTTATGGAAAAATGGGACATTCCTTTGCCGCAATTTACTCTCCGTAACGAAACGTATTATTTGGAAGCCGAAAAGTGATTATCATAGTTTAGAGGATAAAGAGGGAAAAACAACAAACGGGTTTTATATTGATACTGCAGGCAATAAATTTTACGAAGTGAAATATCGGCATAATGGAGGTAATTGGGAACCGTTAAAAAATTCACAAGTATATATTAACTCCGATAGTGATATGAAGAAAGTAGAACAGTTTACATCGGAAGGGAAATATGAGATAAGTTACAAGAATGCGTTTGGGCATACATATACCCAGACAGTTTTTGTTGATAAGACTAATCAGCCGCCGTTGGAAGCATGGAGAGTCGATAAGGAAGGGAAGCCGATGGAAAAAGAAGCGGTGAGTTGCACGGTGGATGGGATGACTTATTATGGAAATTATTTTTATTTCTTATGGGAGAATGATGAAAATCGCCTTCCTTGGACGGCATATTACCAAAGTAAAACGGGTGATAAATGGGGGACTAAATTCGAATATGTAGCGGATGAAAACGGAAATATGCCTATATTTAATAATGAAGGTATATATAAGATGACATTGAGTAACGGGTTGAAAACATATTCATTTGATTTTACATTGGACAAATATATTCCAGATAAGAATTATCAGGCATGCACGATTTTGTGAATAAACAGCACAAAATCGTGCATATTTTTTATTTTTATTGTAAGGCAGTATAGTCAGGCTGTTCAGATTCTCGGTCTTAAAACTGCTCCTACATATAAGCCACGAGCAGACCGAAAATATTAGTAAAATACAAAAAATTTTTTAAATTATTTTTTCGGAAGGCAAGAACTGATACCTAAACAGGAGCAGAGCCTGGAACAAGCGTAGGGGCGGGACGAAATATATACCAAAAACCTAAACTTAAGCAGGATAAGGGCGGTGGGATAACTTCCGCCGCCGAGGGGCGCTCGCATTGTCCTTATGAGTAGCAAGCAGCGGGGCGGCATTTTGTCGCCCCGCTGCTTGCTCTGTTCCGTTTATTGCTCGCTACAAACCCGCGGGGAACCCGCGTTCTGAATATCTTTTGTTTCTGGTTTATTCAATCTTGATTTTGAAATAATCGAGATATTTTTTGAATTTATCCTGTGCGGCGAGGCGGGTTTCGCGCAAATATCGCGCTCGTTTTCCCACTCGCGCAGACCGCGATAGCAGAACATTTTCAGTTCTTCGTCTATGATGAACGGTACGAGATTATAGCGCAGACATTCCTTAAAGAGCAGCAAGCGCCCGCCGTCCTGAAAGGGGTGGATACGCTCGAATCTATAATGGAAATCGAGAAGATCGTCAAATGATTTTTCTTTTTTCGCATTATATGCGGCAATCAGTATGCACATCTTTTCGGCGACCTCTGCGGGTTGTGCAGTAAACAGGTCGCCTACGGTGTTGGGGCGTTTTTTATAATCTCCTACGGCTAACCAATCCTGCCGAGAATCGGTCGTGCCATTTTTTAATGTTCGATGCAGGTCTTTGATGAATGTTTCCGTGATGGGGCGGGAGTCATTGTCGATCATCATTCTCCCATTTTGCTCAGTAATTTCTTACGCTTCGTTCGGGAATATTCCATTTTTGCGATTTCTGCGAAGGCGGGCACTTTATCAAAAATAAGCAATTTTGGGGCATAAAATCGCAAGTAATGGCGGGGGCTTTAGGATATAATGATAGTAAAAAACAGGAAGGGCATTGCATGAAAAACAATATATTATTTTCCAGACTGCCGGCGCAATGGCACAGGAATTTATGGCGCGAAGGTTTCGTAAGCGGAAACGGATGTGTGGGGATCAATGTTCTGGGGGCAATTCAGAACGAGACCGTTGTATTGCAACATTTTAAGGGAAAATTTTTTCAAAATAGGTATTGACAAGACGGTTTTTATGTTGTATAATACAGTCGAAAAACACGTGTTTCCAGTTTGGCAAGGAAGGCGTGATTATATTTTTACCAAAAAGAAACACGTGTTTCTTATAAATTCCAAAGGAGGAGAGGTGAAAGTGTACGGAAAGGAATGGGGCGCCCGCCGCTTCCGGTGCGGAAAGACAAAACTCCGTTTGGTCTCCTTCGCGGCGGTGCTCGCGCTTATCCTGGCGCTGTGCCTGTGCGGCTGTTCGCAGAAAGGCGCGGGAGAAAAGATCGATACCGTCACCGACAATGCAGTGGAAAGTTCGTCTATAAAAACAGTTTACAGTTTATCCGGTACCGATGCGCTCGGAAGAAGTGTTTCCCCGATCGTGTCGTTTAACGAAGACCGAAAAGTCGGCATCTTTTATTTTCTCTGGACGGGGGAACACGGCAGTACGGGAGCCCGTTCGGACGGGCATACGCTGGATATTTCCAAACTAAGCAGGGAGGAAATCACGTCGTCCTCGGATATCGGCAAACACCATTATTGGAACGAGCCGCTGTACGGGTATTACCGTTCGGACGATCCGTGGGTGTTCCGCAAGCACCTCGAATTATTTGTCATGGCCGGCATCGATTACCTTGTGTTCGATTACACCAATTCAAACTACGACGCCGAGACGGACAGCCCTGTAAATTATTATAAATCGGTAACGGAAGTCCTGTTCCCCGTGGCGCTGCAAATGCAGGCGGAGGGATGGAATATCCCGAAGTTCATCTTTATGCTGAACAACGCTTCGGATAAAACGGTGAAGTTCCTGTACGAAGATTACTACACGAACCGCGAATACGATTCTCTCTGGTACCGCGGGCGCGACGGTCTGGCGCTGGATAAAAACGCGGAAGGAAAGCCTTGGGTCATCTGCGGCGACGTAACATACCTCGACGAGAGCATAAAAAACGCCTTTTACATAAAACGCACGCAGTGGCCGAATGAGGCGTCGTCTGCGGATCCGGCGTGGGATTTCGCCTATAAGGACGACGGTTTCCCTTGGATGAGTTGGGAACGCGTCCGAAACGGTGCGCGCAAGCAGTACAGCCATAACGGCATTATGTCTGTATCGATCGCACAGCACGTTAACGGCGCTTTCAGCGACGCGGTGCTTAACGAAGACAACTACAATGCGAATTACGGCAGAGGGTGGGTTTCATCCGACAACAACGGTTTCGGTGCGAACAATGCCGAGCGCGTTGCGGCAGGCACGAATTTTCAGGAACAGTGGGATTATGCCGTTGCCGAAGCGCAGAAGGGCAATGTGAACAACATCTTTGTTACGGGTTGGAACGAGTGGGTAGCGCAGAAACAGCCCGCCGGCAACGGCAGACCGACGAGCTACTTCGTCGATCTGTACAACGACGAATTTTCCCGCGATGCCGAAATGAGCAAGGGCGACCTCGGCGACAATTATTATATGCAGCTGGTCGAAAACGTGCGCCGTTTCAAAGGCGTCCCCGCCGCCTCTTCCGCTTACAAAATGGAGCAGAAAAGCGTGCCGTCCCTCGATGACCTTTCTCCTTGGGAGGGCGTTGCAGGATTCGGAGATACCGCTGGCGATACCGCCGCGCGCAACCATGCGAGTTCCAACGATTCGCTCCCCGCATACATTGACGAAACGGGCCGCAACGATATTGTGAATGTGCGCGCCGTGTACGATGCGGAGAATTTGTACTTCCTCATCACCTGCGCGAAGGAGGTCACCGCATACGAGGCGGGGGATAAAACGTGGATGAATCTATTTCTTTCCGCGGGCGGCAGCGGCTGGAACGGGTTCGACTACGTCGTCAATCGCACGGTTACGGGCAACACCGCTTCGGTTGAACGCTTGGGTACGGACGGCGAAACAAGCGGTGTAACCGGTACGGCGCAGCTGTACCGAAATGGCAGGTATCTCGTAATATCCGTGCCGCGCAAGGCGGTGGGGATGGACAAGAACAAATTTTCGTTCAGCTTCAAGGTCGCCGACCATGTGGTCGGGTATACGGACATCATGAACTATTACATACAGGGAGACTGCGCCCCCATCGGCAGGTTCGGGTACACCGTTTCGGGCTGAACAAGGCAGGATATGGTCTCATGCAAACAGGTACCTGTTTTTCCGTTGCGAAAGCAACGGAAAAACACGCGTAACGGCAAAAAACTGCCGCGAAGATGATTCCAAACAGCGTACTCCCCCGCATGGGGAGAAAAAACAAATTTTCAGGAGGAATATATGAGAACAAAAAGCAAAACACTCGTCTGTCTGCTTCTTGCATTGGTGATGCTGCTCTCTTTGGCAGGGCTTGGCATCCTGTCGTTTGCGGACGACGTAGTGGGCAAGCAGGCGACTGCCGACACTTCCGCGTTCGACAGCAACGGTTGGTACACACAGGACGCGTATAAGGCATTGACAGATAAAACTTACGCCCTGCGCGAAGGGGCTGCGCTCGTCGGTCAGCCCAATGACGGGTATTTAGGATATGTTGCACCCGAAGCCGCGCAAGGCTATACGGAGTTTGCTTCCTTTGCCGAAGGCAAGATCATGAACAATACAAAGTTTGATGTCACAAAGACGATCAACTTTGAGATCGGTATCATGGCAGGGAACGATCATAGCTGGAGAATGTTCAATCTGTACGACAGCGACAGCGTGGGAACAAAGTACTATGCTTCAACAGAGGCGAACACGCCGTTCGGTATCTTGATCCAAAACAACGCAGACAAAGCGGAAGTGTATATCAACGGAACAAAACAGACACTGGCAAATGAAGTGGATGTTATGGAGTTGAACACGGAAAAAACGATCAAACTGACGCAGGCAACCTATATTTTGCACTACGTCAGCATTGATATCGGTACGGACAAGACGTCGATCTACATCGATGATGTTCTGCTTGGGGAGTTTGAAAATATTACACAAGCGAGCTTCCCTTCCGGAACGGCGAATGCAGTCATGCATTTCAGCGGCGGCGGCGGTTCTCCTTATGTAGCGATGAATCATTTTGACCCGTTTGTCGTCAGCAGTGCGTCCACGCTCGGTTCGATCAACGTTAAGACGTTTGAAGACGACCTCACCATCGGGCTCAGCAAGCCTATTTCCGAAGTTAAAGTGAATGCAACGGGCGGTGATATCGTTTTGGAAAAGGGTACCGATTATACGGTAGACGGAAACAAGATCACCATCACGAACGAATTTTTGACGGAAAAGGCGGAAGGGTATTTTGATGTAAACACGGTCTTTACTTTTACGTCGGATGAAGATCCTGCAAGAACGACAACTTTGAACTATACGGTCTTGTACTACAATCCGCCGGTCTATAATCAGAAAGAAACGACTATCGTGAAAGAAGCGCTCACGGAAGACGTTACCTTTGCGGTGCAGTATGAAAATGAAAACGAAACATACGGCATGAAAGTAAACGGAGAAGTGCTCGCCGCAGAGAACTATTCTGCTACTTGGTCAAACAACACGATAACCGTTACATTGAAAAAAGAGTATCTGAATTCACTTACGCACGGGGCTTATACTTTCGAGTTGACTACTCTTGCGGGCTCCGTTACGCACGTTGTATACCGCAATGAAAAGGATGCGGAATGGATCACCATGAATAACGGCACGACGAGCGACGAAAGCGAAGAGAGTGCTGTTGCGAATGACAACGGTTCCACCACGCTTAATATCGGTTTCCTCGGAAATGTTTATTATTCCGAAAGTTTGGATGTCAGCAAGACTATCTATCTTGAACTGGACATGAACAAAGTTATTTCCGATAAAAATCCGCACGGTTGGTTCGCAATCGGGTTTACCAATGATATTACCAAGGTAACATCTTTAAATGAAGCGAATTCTGATGATAGGCTTACCTTCCTGTACGGGCATGCAAAGGGCGAGTTCCAGTGTGCGGGTGTGCTTGCTAATGCGTTGATTAAGCCCGAATATGTTAACCAGAACGGCCCTCAGTTGTTTGCGCTCACCTTTGCGGAGGCAGATCAGGACGGCAATACAGTGGACGGACAAATGACGACGCTGTATTTTAACGGTTATAAGATTTTTGAAACGGATACCAAGAACCAAGCGACTTTTGAGAAAGGGTGCTTCCTCGGCATGTTCTCGGCGATCGATGTTTTGAATATCACCACCCGCACGAATCCCGCGTCCCCTGCGGCGAACACCTACGGGCTGGAATATACGCTCGGCACAAACACGGATGTTTCCTTCCCCATGTACAACACGACGGCCGTTACCGAGGTGAAGTACGGCGACAAAACGCTCGCCGCGAACACGGACTATACCTTTAAGGACGGCAAGCTCACCATCAAGGGCAGTTATTTGCAGACCATCGCCTATGCGGACATGATGCAGTTCACCGTCGTTGCGGACGGCGCAGAGCTGAAGGCGAACGTCAAGGCGCTGTGCGAAGTCAGCGCGGATAAGTCCGCCGTAACGGCTGTCGGCGAAAACGGCGCGGTGTTTGAAAACGCGTTCGGCGGCAAAACGGTTACTTCCGTCGTGGATATGGACACGCTGGAAACGCTCACAGCTTCGCAGTTCACCTTTGCGGACGGAAAGCTGACCATTTCCAAGGATTATTTCACCGAAAACAAGACCTATTCGTTCGCGGTCGTAACGGACGATTCGCTCTACTTTGCCATGGCGATCGCCGAGGATTACGAGAACGGTTGGGCGCAGAAGAGCGGCTCCGGTACGGGGGCGTATGACGACGGTTTGTTCAGCGTGAAGGGCGAGGGGAATTATCTCTCCGAACAGCTCATCGACCTCACCGAGGGCGAAATCGGCTATACGCTCACCATCGATAAACTGAACGGGTATTACCTGAACGGGCAAACGGGGTCGAGCAGCGCGCATGTCGCCGTTTACCTCTACGACCTGTACAGCGGAAATACGCTTACCTTTGAAATTCATGCGAACGTCGACCCCGCGTCTGCGGAAGAGGGCGCTTACCTCGGGTATATCGTTCTGACCGTGCGGGATAAGAACGGCAACAGCGTGTATGTGAACAATACGGCAATTGCCGACAGCACCAACTTCCATGACGGCAGCGTCATCGGGGAGAACACGGTCGGATTCCGCTATGAGAACAATTCGCTCGTCGCAATCTTGAACGGGACGGATTACTACTTCAACGGCATCGGCAACACTGTCCTTACCGATTTGCGCATGGGTGTTTCGACTACGGCGGACGTCAATGGCGAGCAGAATGCTTTCTCGATCAAGGAGAAAACCGCGGGCGAAGATCCCGTCAATCCCTCCGAACCGGATAAAACGGGTTGCGGCGGCAGCCTGTCGTTCGGTTCCGTGATCGGGGCGTTCGTGCTCCTTGCGGGTGCGGCGGTCGTTATCTCCAAAAAAAAGAAAAAGGATAAAGCCTCCGGTCAGGACGAATAAGTCGCTGTACGAAGCGCGGGGCAAAACAGGCAAGGGCGGGTGCATCCGCACCCGCCTCTGTCAAAGGATGGTACTATGCGAGAAAAGCTGAAAAAATTATCGCCGCTGTGGACTGTGCTGGCGGCAGTGGCACTGGCCGGCGCAATAGCCTTTGCCGTGCTGGTCGGGGCAGGGGTTTCCGCGGCGGGAGCGCGGGATCCCTTTCCTGTCCCCGCCGCAAGCGGAGCCGTGCGTATGGCGGAGGACGATGCTTATTTCGTCGCCGCCGATGCAGAGGGAGAACTGTCCTGCTATAACAAAACGGACGGCACGTTGCTGTTTTCCTATCGGAAACCGACCGCCGAAGACAGCGGCGGCGGTGCAGACGTTCTGAACGTTTCGCTCTATGACGGGCAGGTATTCGCTTTATACAGCGACAGGCAGGTGCTGCGTTTTGCCGCGGATGGCGACGGCGTGCCTGCCGGGGCGCTGGAAACGAACTATGTGCCGCAGAAGGCATATTTCCCCGCATCGGGCAACCTGTTCGCGGTATACGGTATAGTCGGTTCGAGGAAGGAAGTATACCTGCTCCGCACTGATTTCGGCGGTACGCCCGCCGCACCCGTAAGCTATCGCGAATATCCGAAATTGGACGGCGGCGAATACGCCGTCAGTTCGGGCGGCGTTGAAACGGGCGTGCAGGGGATCTGTGTGACGGAAGACGGTTACGTTTACGTTGCCTCGGATATATATACCGTCCGCAGGTTCACGGCGAACGGCATGGAAGACGGTTACGAACAATACGATATCCCCGCGCAGAAGCTCGCCGCTTTCTGTGAAACGGAAACGGGATTTGCGGGCATGGATCTGGCGGGCAATTTTTACCGCTTCGACGATTCCTTCCAAACGGAATACACCCTGCGCACCGGGCAGGCGTTCGATACCGTGCTGTGTGCGGAGGGTACCTTTTACGGCGTGGGCGGCGGCAGGGTCGTCGGCGTACGTTCGGACGAAGGAGTGCTGTTTAACATCGCGGCGGAGGGTGATTCGCTCGTCCTTGCAAGGGAGGACGCCTTCGTTCTCTCGGGCGGCGGCGACGCGCGTTATATCGGCGTTGCGCTTGCGCGGCGGCAGGCGTCGTTTGCGGGGCTGCTGTCTCTGTATATTCCGTTGCTCGTCGTGTTTGCGCTCTTTGCGGTGTTTGCGGGGCTGCACGCATGGCGCCCGCTCGGCGCGCGCGTCAATCGCGGGCTGGCGGTGTGCGGCAAAACGTTCGTAAAGCATAAACTCGCGTATATCGGGTTGATCCCTACCTTTGCACTGCTCGCCGTATTCTATTACTGGCCCATCGTGCGCGGGTTCGGTCTCTCTTTTTTCAATTACAACGGCGTAACGAGCCAATTTGTCGGTCTTCAAAATTTTGTCGACGTATTGAAGAACACCATCTTCTGGAACTCCACGCTGAACATGTTTATTTTATTGGTAACAGACCTTGTAAAAGCGATCGTGCCGCCGCTCATCTTTGCGGAGTTCATCCTCGCCGTGCGAAGCAAGCGTTTTTCCTTTATCGTGCGCGTGCTTCTGTTTATTCCGGGTATTCTGCCCGGCGTGGCAGGTACGCTCGTGTGGGTGAACGGCATCTTCGGCAGCGACAGCTACGGGTTATTGAACAGTATTTGTTCGCTGTTCGTACCGGGGTTTATGCAGACGTGGATCGGGCCGTACCTCGAAACGCGCTCGCTCGTTTCCATCATTATGTTCTCCTTCCCGTGGGTCGGTTCATACCTCATTTTTTACGGCGGCGTCATGGGAATCCCGAAATCGCTGTTTGAAGCCGCGGAGCTGGACGGGTGCGGCTGGTGGAGACGGATGGCGACCATCGACCTGCCGCTCATCTTCGCGCAGATCAAATATATCTTTATCACTTCGTTTATTGCGTCCGTGCAGGACTACGGCAGGTTATTCATTACCGACCAGTCTACGGGGCATGGGTTAAAGGTGCCGGCGCTTATCATTTATGAGAGCATCTATAAGGGCGGCAGCGAACCGAACTACGGATTGTCCAGCGCGATGAGCATGTTCCTGTTTGTCTTCCTGCTGGCGGCTACTATCCTCAGTTTCCGGAAACAGACGAGCAAGGAGGAGCTGTAACATGAGCGGAAATTCGTTTGCCGTAGTCCGGCATAAGATACGCAAGCGCGGCATAAACGGCGCTGCCGCGCAGTCTGTACTCATCTTTTACCTCGTCCTGATGCTGCTTTTTACGCTGCTCCCCGTCATCATCACGGTCATCCTTTCTTTGAAAACGGAGCAGGATATTTCGACGGGCAGCCTGTGGTCGCTGCCGACTAAAATCCAATGGGAAAATTATTCTTCGGCAATCGTAGAGGCGCTTCCGAACATGGGCATCACCATTTTCATCGCGCTCGTGTCCGTCGTCGTCATGACGTTGCTCTCCGCGTTTTCGGCGTACATATTTGTACGCAAGCGTTTTCCCGGGCGGAATCTGCTGTTTTACCTTGTCATCCTGCCGATGCTCGTGCCGGGCGTTGTTTCGCTGACTCCGCAGTACTTGAATATCGTGCAGATGAATCTCCTGGGCAGCTGGTTTGCCGTCATTCTCCCGTACATTGCGGGGAATCAGATCGCTACCATTTTTTTGTTCCGCACCTTTATGTCGCAGCAGCCTGCAGACATTTACGAGGCGGCAGAGATCGACGGCTCGGGCGATATACGTACCTACTTTTCGCTGTGCCTCCCCATGACCTTCGGGATTATCATGGTGCAGGGCGTAGCCATTTTTTCGGCGATCTATAACGATTATCTGTGGCCTCTGATGATTTTTATGAACAACCCCGAACATGGCACGCTGATGCCTGCGCTCAAAGATCTTGCCGTCAAGGCGAGCGAGGCCATCCTCTCCGACGGCACAATGGCGGGCAGGGGCGCAACGTACGCGCTGTACCTGGTCAGCGGTATCCCTCTTGTCATCACCACGGTCATCGGACTGAAATTTTTTGTCGACGGAGAATTTGCGTCCGGGCTTAAACTCTGACGCATGGAAATCATTCAAGGAGGAATTTTATGAAGATTCTGAAAAAAATTCTTATTTTCGTATTCGTATGCTCGTTTATGCTGCTCGCCGCCGCCTGCGGTGAGGATCCGGAACCGGATCAAGGCGGCGGGGCAAACAAAGGCGGTACAATCAACATCTTCCTGCCCATCGATTCAGACAGCGAAACGGCGTTCAAAAACGTCGGAAACGCATATAAAAAGATGAAAAAGGAGCAGGGCGTGGATGTCAACGTCGTTGTCCGCTCCTCGCAGGATCCGCAGGGCTACTATACCGCTGTCGACGGACTTTTGAAGAATCCGGACAAACAGGACGGCGATATAATTCAGGCGAATACTGTTTCGCAGTACTACGGCACGGGCGCTTTGGTCGACTTTACGCCGTACCTGAACACGCCCAACGAGTACAACGGCAACAAGGTCTGGAAAACGACGCTGCGCGAGGACGCGTACCGCGCGGACGTCAAAACGCAGCATATCTACAACCTCTCCATGGAGGGCAACGCGTTCGTCGCTTTCTACAATAAAGATACGTTCAAGAAAAACGGTCTCGAACCGCCGAAGACGTGGGGCGACTTCATTGACATTCTCGACACGCTGAAAAACAAGGTCGGTTATACCGCTCCGCTCGGGATGAACTTCGACGAGGCGGGGTTGGAAAGCAACAACTTCAACTGGGTGCTGCAAATGTACATGGATCAGTATTTCCGCGATATGATCGACGTTGCGCATTCGCAGAAGGGGGACTATTCCCGCATTCCCGAAATCGATGATGTGTGGCAGTATGACCCGGATGATCCGATCAACGATTCGCCGAGCGTATACACCTATAACTTTACGCGCGTGGTCAACGAGTATTTCAAAGACGGCAGTACGTTCAACACCGCTTCCGCCCGCTTTGCGGATTTGATGGGCAACATCAAGGAACTCGCTTCCTATGCGTCCACCGATTATTCGAGTTCCGCCATCCGTCAGCGATTCCAGAACGACGCGCTCACCGTGAGCGGTACGCAGGAATATGACCTGAACAATCGCGTTGCGGTCTATCTGCTGCGTCTGGACTATATCACAGACCATCAGAAGTCGCTCGGGCAGGCAATGGGCAAACCGAACGGCGTCGTGCCTACGGAGGAACTTTCGGATATGCTCGGCTGGTTTACTCTTCCCGCCATGCCCGATAACGGCGGCGCCGGCGCTCCTGCCGCGGATGATCTGCGTACCCTCGGCGGGCCGGATCATCACCCGCTCGCACTTGTCAACCGCGACGCGGAAAAGACGGAGCTTTGCATCGATTTTCTGAAGTATCTTTTCTCGCCGCAAGGTTTTGACGAGTATTACAGGCACTATAAAAATCTCGGAAAAGTATGCGCTATGCAATGCTATCTCAAGGACTACGAATTGCCCGCAGAGGTCAGCATTGAGGGCGAAACGGAATTTGTCGGCGATTGCTCCGCCAATCCGTACAAACTTTTTGCCACCTATTATTCCGAAAATTCGGGCATTTTGGCGACGGGCGGCATGCTGCAGGATTTGGTCAATGCCGAAATTTCGGAGTATCTGCGCGCGAGCAGCGGCACTGCTTGGGCGGCATATGGCGAGGAAATCCTGCGGCTGATGAAGGACGCATTCCCCAACTATGCGAAGTGGCGCGGCTTGAAGGAAACGGATATTAACTGGTATATTGGTTCAAATGTCAACTTTAAGACGGATCCTATGCAGTCGTAATATGCGCCGCGCGGCGGAAATCTCCGCCGCGCGGAATCAAAGGAGGACAGCTGCATGAAAAATAATAAAAAGATCGCCGCGTTGGTGCTGGCGGCATCGATGAGCCTCGGCGCGCTTGCCGGCTGTGCCGGCGGCGAGCTGGAAGAACGACCCGGCGGGTTTACGGACGGATTTACGATGACCGCCGCTACCGATGATGCGGGGCGCGCGTTTTCGCCCGTTTCGGGGTATGAACAGGACAAGTATGTCGGCATTTTTTATTTTCTGTGGAACGGGTCGGATCAAAGCCCGATCAAGGACGTAAGCAATAATTACGAAAAGAACCATACCGTCATGACCGAGCTGCTTGCGCGGCAGGCGAACGGCGGTACGCAGGAGATGAATGCCTTCCATTATTGGGGGCAGCCGCTGTACGGCTATTACAATGCGGATGACGAATGGGTCATCCGAAAGCATATCGAGTTGTTCATACATGCGGGGTTGGACTTTGTCGCCTTCGATACTTCGAACGGGCGGATCTACGATGTACAGGCATACGCCTTTCTCGACCTTTTGCTCGAATATTACGAGCAGGGATTCGACGTTCCGAAAGTGATGTTTCTGACCTCCGTTGATCCCGCAACCTCGCGGACGTCGGTGGAGCAAATCTACAATACGTTTTACGATCCGGATCTGTACCCCGAGTACGCGCCGCTCTGGTTTCGCGGTACGCAGAACAAGCCGTGGATTATCGGCAGTACGACGGGCAATTCCATAATCGATTCATCTTTCTATTTTAAGCTGCCGCAGTGGCCGAATGCAGCCATCGAAAGTGCGCGGTTCCCCTGGATGGATTGGAATTATCCGCAGGATATTTACACCGATCCGCAGGTCGGCAACATCATGTCCGTCTCCGTTTCGCAGCATGTCGGCATAGCCGCAACGAGCAAGCCGCTGGCGGATTTCAGCGATTCGGGGTTGTTTGCACCCGAAAATCGGAGCGAATTGCAAAAAAACGGTTTCCAATTCGATACAAATCACATGGATTTGGTGTATAATGCTAACTGGGGCAGGGGATACGACCATGCGACCGGAACGAACAGCCGGGAGCGCGCTCTTGCCGAAGGAACAAATTTCGAGCAGCAATGGGATACGGTGTTTAACAACGCGGCGGACGGCGATAGCGGCAACGATATCGACCTGGTATTCGTTACGGGTTGGAATGAGTGGGTTGCGCAGAAGCAGCCGAACAGCAGCATCCTCGGCGACGATTACTGCCATTTTGTGGATACATTCAACATGGAGTTTTCGCGTGATATTGAAATGAACGCCGAGTACCTTGACAATTATTATCTTTCGCTCATCCGCAACGTGCGCGAATATAAGGGGGAAGGAGAGGGAAAAACATTCGCCGAAAGTACCGGCTCGCTCGCCTCCCTTATGACCAGGCTGGACGGCTGGAACGACGGGAGCGTCGCCGTGTTCCGGGATTTTACGGGAGAAACGATCGCCCGCAGCGCGTTGGATACTTCGGGGCAGACCGTACTCGAAAACGATACAGGTCGCAACGACATCACCGAGGTACGCGTAACGGCAGATCAGGACGCCGTTTATCTGCTCGTTCGTACGGCGGATGCGATCACCGGTCATGAGGAAGGCGACGAGCGCTGGATGAATGTTTATCTCGGCGCGGAAGGTTCGACGGATGGTTGGATGGGCATGCAATACGTACTCAATCGCGCTCCGGGAAACGGAACGACTTCGCTGCACCGCATCGGCAAAGACGGGTTCACGTTAGTCGGTTCGTGCGAATACAGCGTGGAGGGCAACGTCATGCGCATCCGCGTGGAGCGTTCCATGATCGGGTTGCCTGTCGGGCAGTCGTTGGGTATCAAAGTTGCGGATAACCTGCAAAAGGACTTGGATATCTCCGAATTTTATGTCAACGGGGATGCGGCTCCCATCGGGAGGATGCGCTACGTATATAAAGTAACCGGGTAAAGAGGAGAAACATACGTGGGAAAAACGGTCAACAGAAACGATGTCGCAAAGCGTGCGGGGGTGGCTCCGTCCACCGTGTCGAACGTGATTAACGGCACAAAATTTGTCAGCGAAGATGTCAAACAGCGGGTTCTGCGAGCCATAGCGGAGTTGGAATACGAACCGAATCTTCTGGCGCGCAGCTTCAAAATGAACTCGACAAAACAGGTTACCATTCTTTTGAGTACGCTGGATAATTTTGATGAACTGTACCGCGGCATGTATGAGATCGCTTTTCCCACCGGATACTCGCTGAATGTGATTATAGCCAATGATAACCGCATAAATTATTACAACAACTGTTATGCGCATCGCAGTGAGGGAATTATCAATCTTTCGCGCTTTTTCTGTACGGAAAAAGAGTACAACAAACTTATTTCGCACGATATAGCCGTCGTGAACGTTGCGCCCGGCATCGAAAACTTTGAGGTCAGCATCAACTACGTCAACGCGGTCGAAGCGTTTGTAAACGAACTCTTAAAAAAGGGCAGGACGCGCGTCGCTTTTCTTGCCGATACCTCGCGCAAGGAGATCGAGCCGGATACGCGCCTGATTGCAATGCGGTATTTTCTCGGCAAGGCGGGGGCTCCTTTCGATGAACGTCGTCTCTGCTGTTTTCAGGAGAACATTGTAACGCTGAGCGCTTCTGAATTCGGATATAACGCCACGGCAAATATATTGCGGAATTTCCCCGATACGGATGCCATTTTCTGCGTCAACGACAAAGTTGCCTTGGGAGCGTATAAATGCCTGACCGAGCGGGGGATTCGCATCCCGCAGGATGTTTCGCTGTGCGGCTGCGACGATATGCTGATCAGTCGCTATATGTCTCCCGCCATATCGTCGATGGGGTATGACAAGGCGGAGTTCGGCAGGCTGTGCATGAACAACATCATGGAACAGCTCAAAGGGAATAAGGAGCAGGAGCGCAAGATTATCCTGTATGCCGAATACCGTGCAAGAGATTCTGTCTGAATCAACACATTTCGGGGCTTTCGCCATGCGCGAAGGCCCTCTTTTTCAACAAAAGGAGTTTGACTATGAGCTTATATCGAGCAGATCCCGCAACGGGCACTGTGTCGATTTATAAACAGGAGACCGGCAAGGACTGGTGCAACTTTTTATGGAACGAAGGCGGATTTCAGTGTGAAATCACGCATACGGGTGCGTCTTCTTCGAAATTTGTTTCCGCAACTGCGGAGGCAATCGTTCTGAATGAGCCGAAGAGCGGCGTTGTCTATTTCCGCGACGAAGAGACGCATGCGTATTGGAATGCCGGCGGCTGGCCGAGCGCTGTACCCGTCGAAGAATTTTGCTGCCGCCACGGGCAGACGTTCAGTTCCGTCTGTTCCGAATGCGGCGGCATAGAAACGGAGGTTTCGTTCGCCGTATCGGACGAACGCCCGTATGAAGTGCGCAGAGTCGTCCTCCGCAACAGGGGCGGGCGATCGCGCAGGATCAGCGTTTTTGCGGGTACGGTGTTCCGCATGGACGGATATGCGATGCCTTTTTATTATAACGCCGCCACGACGAGCGAAACAAAATATCTTGCCGATTGCAGTGCGGTCGTCTGCCTTTCGCACAATCCGTACGCAAAATTTGCCTCGCCGCACGGATTTGTGATGTCCTCCGAAACGGCAGACGCTTTCGAGGGGTATCTCGATAACTTTACGGGAGTAAACGGCGGGCTGACGCGCCCGATCACGTTGGAAGAAGGGAAAGATCTCTCCTGTTCGTGCGCCACGGTGCGCGCCCGCTGCGGTTTGTTGCAGAATAAACTGACGCTCGCCGCCGGCGAAAGCCGTACGCTGTACTATTGCATCGGATTTTGCGAGAGTGAAAAGGCGCTCGCCGAAGGGCGCTTTGCTATGCTGAAGGAAGCGCCGCGCCTGTTTGCGCCCGAACGGTCGGAGCGTTTCGGGCGTCTGCGCAGGGAGTTCGGATTGCCGCTGCGCGGCGGAGAAATGGTGCAGCCATGGTTCGCAAAAAAATATCTGCAGGAGGAACTTGCGCCGCTTGAAGAGATAAAGCTCGTCTATTCCTTTGCATCGTCGGTTGCCTGCGATGCACTTGTCGCCGCGGAATACGATGCCGTTGAGGTGAACGGGCAATTTGCGGAGCGAGCGGAGGGGCGTTGGGTCGATCGCTGCTTCCGCCTGTATCGTATCGCCGTCCGAAAAGGGAAAAACGAAATCGTTGTGCCGATTCGGTTCGGAAGAACAGCCAATATTGAAGCGGTGTATGTTTTGGGCAATTTCGGCGTAAAATTACCCGCGACTATTTTTCCGCTGCCGGCAACGCTTTCGTCGCAAAGGCTCGAAGAACAAGGGCTTCCTTTTTATGGCGGGGCGATCACTTGGTTCACGGGTATAAAAGAGGCGGGCCGGGTGCGCGTAATGGTTGAAGAGCTGCGAGGTGCGTCGCTGCATGTGTCTGGCGGAGATGAGGAGCGGCTGATCGCTTTTCAGCCGTATGAGGCAGAGGTGAATGTGCGGGAGGAACTTACTCTTACGCTGTACCTCACGCGGCGCAATACTTTCGGCCCGAATCACTGTATACCGCAGCCGTTATATGCCTATGGGCCGGATTCATGGATCAGTGAAGGAGAAAACTGGTCGGATTTCCCTGTTCTTGTTCCGCAGGGATTTCGGGCTTTGGTAGAGAAGGTGCTTGAGCATCAGGGTACCATGCCGCATTTACGGTAATATGTATAATTACTTCTTTGAGGGATTCAGCATAATAGGGCGATTCGAAAGACCAAAACATTAAATATGTGAGTTTTTCAATGATATTTTAATAATAGAAGGCTGTACTTTTATTCGCGCGGTGATGCGGTTCATCGGGGAAGTTATATATGGCATTATCGCGGAAATGATGATAGAAATTCACATGGAACTGATTTGGGGCTAAATTGAAACAGCAATAAAAACACTATATATATATATATTGTGTACCGTGTCGGAGAACTTTGGCTTCGTCATTTGGGTATTCGGATCACTTCATCCGGTCGAGTATGACCTGATTCGAACCGCTTTGGATTCGTTTTTTTGTTGCTCTGACTCTACCCTCTGTTTAAGGCTTAAAAAGGGCGCGGGAGGCATGAAACGCATCAAAAGGGGCGTCCTCATAAGCGGTCATGCTTGGCGGCAAAATTTTCATTCCAAAGACAGCTTGAATAGCGACTGTCCCCCCCCGATCGGCGCGGGTCTTTGTATGTGAATTTAATATCTTCTGTATAAAAAGTAAAGCCCCGACTGTTGTCGGGGCTTTTCAAAAATCCGACGAGCCGCGGGTGCGGCAAACGGCATCTTCGAGCCGCCGCGGCGCGCCGGATACACGCCGGAAACCCGCGTTAAAGTTGCAAATCCTTTATGACGTGGAGATACCGGTAAAATGCTTATTCCTTTGCATAAGAAAAGAGCAGGCTGACGACGGTATGGCAATAGTCTGATGCGGTTTCCGGCATCGGCAGGCAGCGTTGGCGCAGCTGCGAAGTGAAATCAAGGCTGCCCTTTCCGCCGCATCGCTAAATTTCCTGTGCAAACTCGGCAATATCAATCGTCGGATATGAGTATTGGATGTTATATTGGCTGCACAGTTTCCGAAAAAAATTTAATGGTGCACCGTATCCTATGATAGTGCAATCGGCTAAAAAATCAACGACTTTGCGGATTTCACTTTCAGTCAAAGCGGCGCTCATGGTATCCGATCGCTTCCCGTCGGTTATTTTGACGGCATGGAGTTTCGGCTCATTCGGATTTCTATCGGATGTTTCTCCGCATACAACTGCAAGCGAATGCGTGCAAATAAATTTATATAAATCGCGCATGAAATAATTGTCATTTTTCACTGTTTTTCAGGTTTATAATTAAATCGTATAGCTTTGCGGCTTTAGGATATCCGATGTCGAGCAGCCTTTGAATATCGGCTCTTGTAACGGTTTTCAGATGTTTTGTTTTGGAAATCGCCTCTTGCAACAGCTCCGGAGAGATCGGAATATCGTCTGCATTCGTTTTGTCAACGCTGTATTCTTTGAGCAACTTGCGAAGCTCTTCCATGGAGTTGCACATTTCAGCTATTTTTTCGAGCGGAGTGTTGGGATCGGGCATAGTAAAACCTCTTTTTTCTTTTTATGATAGCACATATATCGTACTGTTTTCGGTACATTGTTTGCTCTTTTTTTATACAGCCGGCAAAGCCCAAAAACTTTTCGGAAGGGGCGAGCTTAAAAACGATCTTTATGCACCAAATATAGTACATACCATATTGTATACTATATCCGAAAACAAGGAAAGAAAGGTTAATCTGCGTGCATCCGACAAAGCAATCGTCTATGAAAAGGAATAGAGGGGCTGTGTCGGCTGTGCGACATGGCGAAGGATCCCGAAAAATATGCGGATTCGGGAGTAAAACTTCCGCGCGGCGCTTTGCGGCACGGTGTGCGGGGGCAAAACGCTGATGGCGTTCGCGCTCGTCTGGCGGGATACGCCTGTGTTTGAAGAGATCGCCGAACTCCGCAGAGCATCGGCGGCATAGAGCGGCGGCGCATATTTCGTGCGCCGCTTTTCGGTAAGGTATTGCTTTTGCCCGCGGCGAATGGTATAATTGAAATATGGATTATTGCATTTCCGATATTCACGGCTATTACGATTTGTTCTGTCGTCTGCTGGAAAAGATCAGGTTCGGCGGCGGGGACAAGCTCTATGTTCTGGGGGATATCATCGACAAAGGGCCGGACAGCATCCGCCTGGCAAAACTGTTGTTTTCCATGCCGGACGTCTATTGCATAGCGGGCAATCATGAGTACGATTTTTTGAAGTATTACCGCGCATTGATGATGCAGACGGAAGATTACGATCGTGTTTTGGAAGAACTGCGGGCGTATTTTTCGGACGGAACCCTTCTCGATTGGGAAACGGTGGACAGGTTTGACCTGTTGCCTTTTTACATAGAAACGGACAGATTTATCGGCGTGCATGCGGGCATTCCGTTCCGGAACGGAGAACTGCTGCCTTTGGAAGAAGCGCGCCCCGAACAGCTCGTTTACGACCGCGTTTTCAAGGAGCCGAATATTTTGCCGAGGGGAGAAAGGTGTATCCTGTACGGGCATACGCCCGTGCGGTACCTGACCGACAAGGACGAAATTTTGCTCTATCCGCGGTACGGCGCGGCGAAAGGCAGCCGGAACATTGCCGACTATTGCAAGGTTCATCTGGATACGGGTGTTGCTTTGAGCGGCGTATTGGGGTGCATTGCTGTCAATATTTGTCAGTGTTTTTATGTAAATGAGAAATAAACTTGTTTTAATGCGCCGAACATGGTACAATAAATCTGGAAATCACGGAGGAAAACAGATGAACCTGTCGAAAAGCAAATACACGCGCTTTTGCCAATGCCCGAAGATGCTTTGGCTGGATACATACCATCCCGAACTTGCCGTGCAGGACGAGGCGCTTTTGCGCCGCTTTCAGGAGGGGAACGAGATCGGCGATCTGGCGATGGGCTTGCTGGGCGATTTCGTCGAAACCACCGCATACACCGCCGACGGGAAGCTCGATATTCCTTCCATGCTTAAAAGTACGAAGAAGTATCTGATCGAGGGGAAAGAGAATATCTGCGAGGCGGCGTTTTCTAAAAACGGGTGCTATTGCGCCGTCGATATCCTGCACAAAACGGAGGGCGGATACGAAATATACGAGGTCAAGTCGAGCACCGAAATCAAAGACGTTTATCTGTGGGACGTCGCATACCAGCGCTGGGTTCTGGAGCAGAGCGGGCTCAAAATCGTAGGAACGTATATCGTTTATATCGACAATACCTATGTGCGGCAGGGGGCTATCGACATCCATAAACTGTTTGCAATGCAAAACGTTTCGGAGGCGATTTTGCCCTATTACGCAGAGGTGGCACAAAATACCGCCCGCGCCAAGGAATACATCGCGCAGAAGAGTGAACCGGAAATGCCGCTCGGCGAGCAGTGTTCTTCGCCATACGACTGCGCCTATTGGCAGTATTGCGCGAGGGAACTTCCTTCGCCGAATGTATTCGACTTATATCGCATTCAAAACAAAAAGGCGTGCGAATATCTGCGGCAGGGCATCGTTTCATTTGGCGACATTGTCCAAAGCGGCATGCCGCTGAACACAACGCAGCGGCGGCAGGTAGATTTCGAGCAGTTGCAGTTGCCTACGCACATCGACCGTTTGGGAATTAGGAGCTTTCTCGAAACGCTGTGGTATCCGCTGTATTTCTTGGATTTCGAAACCTTCCAGACGGGCGTTCCGCTGTACGACGGGCTGCGCCCCTATCAGCAGGTGCCGTTCCAGTATTCGCTGCATATTCTTGCGAATGAAGATGCAACGCTCGAACATAAGGAGTTTTTGGCGGACGAAAATTCCGACCCGCGCCGCGCGCTCGCCGAGCGGCTGGCTGCGGATATCCCTGCGGATGTGTGCGTTTTAGCCTACAATAAGGGATTTGAATGCACACGGTTGAAGGAACTTGCCGAAACATTCCCCGACCTTTCCGAAAAATTGTTGGCGATCCGCGAGAACGTGCGCGACTTGCTGGACGTGTTCCGCAACGGCTATGTGTACGACCGCGCGATGGGCGGGAGCTTTTCGATAAAGAAGGTATTGCCCGCGCTCTTTCCGAACGACCCGAACCTCGATTATCATAATCTTGCGGACGTACATAACGGAGGAGAAGCGACGGATACCTATTTGGCGTTGCGCGGCATGGAAGGGGAGGCGCGCGACAAACTGCGGCAGAGCCTTTTGGCGTATTGCGGACTGGACACCCTCGCCATGGTCATGCTCTGGCAGAGGTTAAGAGAGTTTTGTCATGTTTGAATTTATCCGTATTGGCGGAGAAATTAAATAAAATTTACGAAAGGAGAATAAAAATGAGTTCAGTATGTCTTTTCCAAAAATATTCGTCGAAAGAAAATGTGCATTCAAGCAATGCCTTGCTTTTACTAAAACGAGTTTATTATTACAGCCCCAAAATTTTCTATAAAGTTTTAGCGACATGGATCGAATGCGAAGAAGATGAGCTTTTGCCGACGTTTATTGCGCAGGAAAGAGGGAAAGATAGTGTTCCCGATTTTTGTATAAGACAAAACGGGTTCGAAGTTTTGGTAGAGGCGAAAGAAAAGAATAATCCCTTTTCGAAGAGTCAAATAGAAAGACATTTCAATTCATTCAAGGGAAATGGGATAAAGTTATTTATTGCGTTGAAGCCTGTTTTTTCTGTACCCGATGAAAAGACGTTGAAAGCTATAGATCATAGTGGGATAACGGTGATAGCCCTTACATATATAGGTTTATTTGAATCGATTTTAAGCGTTTGTGATGAAAACAGAGACTATGATTTAATAGAATTATTGGATGAATACCGTGATTATTGTAATGAAGAAAATCTGATTGACGATACGAATAATACGATTATGGTGCGGCTTGCTGGCAAGACGATGGCTTTTTCAGTAGATCCTAAAAACATGATTTACTATGACAAGGCGGCTGCAAAATGCGACGGTTTTCGATATTTGGCATTGTATAATTCTAAAAAAATACAATATATTGGGAAGATAACAAAAATTATTAATGGATATAAGGATAGTTCGGGCAAACCAATTTTGACAGTTGCTTTTCCTTCAACGGAGCCGATATATAAAGGGGAAGAGGGTCGCGTTTTAAATGCAATGAAAAACCAGGAAAATATGGGGGACAGTACGAAGATCCCGCATAATTATTTTTTGGTTGAAAAATTTATACAGGTAGATAATTTCGTAAAATCATCGCCCCGTGCATTATATGGAAAGAAAAAGTTCTATTTAGACCAATTTGGGTTATTGCCAAATTGTGGAGCAAAAGCAATAGCCGACCGCATGAAAGATAAAACATGGGAACAGATTGAGGCTGGCTATTATAAATCTTAAAAGGACGGGAGGTTCAGTAGAATGATAATAACATCAAAGTCTATGGAAGAATATATCTTTGAGTTTGTGTTTGTCTATGCTATGCGAGATGCGGTGATGCGTGGAGCGTTTGCGGGCGAAAAAAAGTGGTTGGAAAATGTTTATGACGCGAAAAATATTGTTAAGCAATATATAGATAAAATTTTATCCGGAACATTTACAAGTAAAGAGAGTCATGATAACGATTTTTTAGAGACGGCAAAAAAGGTATGTAACTGTATCAATAATTCACCGAATAAACCGAAAGATTGTAAAGGGACGTTCACATTTGGGAACGCTCAAAAATTGATCAATATGACGGTGAAAAGATTTTATCTTGTATATTACATAGATAAAAGTTATCGCGATAAATTTCGGTTTTGCCATTGCCCGATGGACGATATTTTGCTGAAATGGGTATGGGAAAATTATTGCTCGGAAGAGAATGTTCCCAAAATCGAAAGAAATGCAGCACTTGGACGTCGAAATGAATTTTTGGATTCTTGGGGGAAAGAAGGTTTCTCTACCAGTCCTACAAAATTGCCCGATAGATATAAAAAATTTCAAGCTACAATAAAGAAGTGGGGAGACAATAGGTTCTATATTCCAATTGAGATGGATTATTGTGTTTGGTAATATAATTGAATCGAATGGGGGCAAAGGATAGTTTATGTCACTCGAACCGAAAAAGTTGGCGCTTTTGCGCATTTTGCAGATTCTGGAACAGTACAGCGATTACGACAACCCTCTTAAACAGGAGGACATCGCAAACTATCTCGACAGAGATTACGGCATCGTTATCGAACGCAAGGCGATCGGCCGCAATATCTTTCTTCTTAAAGATGCAGGGTATGATATTCTGTCCGACCGCCGCGGAAGTTATCTCGCTTCGCGCGAGTTCGGGGATTCCGAACTCCGTATGCTCATCGACGGCGTGCTTGCGAGCAAGTACATCACCGCCAGGCATTCCAAAGAACTCATCGAAAAACTGTGTTCGCTCTCCAATAAGTATTTCCGTTCGCACGTCAAAAATATCTGGTCGGTAAACGAATGGAGCAAAACGGACAATCAGGCTCTGTTTTACAATATCGAGATTGTCGACACGGCGATCGAGCAGGGCAAGCAGATCGCGTTCAGTTATAACAAGTACGGTGCGGATAAAAAGCTGCACAAGACGAGCGACCAGTGCGCGTCGCCGTATCAGATGATTCTGCACAATCAGCGGTATTATCTCATTGCCTGCAACGAAAAGTGGAAGAATTTAGGGCATTACCGCCTAGACCGCATCACCGACATTCGGCTGACGGACGAGCCGGCAACGCCGCTGCGTTCCCTTCCGGGGCACGAAAACGGCATCGATTATAAGGAATACGCCACATCGCTGCCGTATATGTTTACGGACAAACCCGAAAGCATCGAATTTTTGGCGGAGCCGGGCATTGTCGACCAGGTCGTCGACTGGTTCGGCGAGAACGCGCGCATACAATCGTGCGGCGATAAGCTGAAAGTATTTGTCAAAGCCAGCCCGAACGCGATGGAGTATTGGGCGATGCAATATCTGAACTTTGTGGAAATTCTCTCGCCTGCTTCTCTGCGTTCGCGCATCGTGGCGAATCTGGAAGCGGCAAGGGGAAAATATAATTAAAATCGGAGGAGAATAAATAAAATCGGTAAAGATTATAGTCAAAGAGACGAATGTTTTTTGATATGAATTAAAAGGTTTTTTAAGGAAGAACATTAAAAATTTGTTTTGGCAATAAATCAATCTTATAGAACAATAGGTGTACCAATATTGGTACGCCTATTGTCCTAAAATAAAGCAAAAACAATGGAATGAGGTCAATAATGGAACAAGCAGACGGCAAGCATCCTTGCCCCGTGTGCGGCAGAACGGTCTTTTCGGAGGCGTTTGAAATCTGCCCGATCTGCGGGTGGGAAAATAGCGGGGACGAATCCATTCCCGAAATGGCGGGCGGCGCCAACGGGCTTTCTTTCAATGATTATTGTATAGAATACCGCCGAAAGATCGCCGCCGACCCCGCTTACACCTGGGTAAAGGAGTGCGACGAGCAGAGTGAAAAGAAGGGCATTTTTTGGATCGTCGATCGAAAAAATCTGCAAAACAATGAGCCGTATCTCTTTCGCATTCCCGTCGACCCCGTCGGCGTTCCGAGCTTTTTGACGCCGATTCCGCCCTTCAATTCCAAATACGGCGATAATTACAACCATAAACAGACGTGGGAGACGTATGTTCCCGCGGAACTTCGCCGCGGAAAACCCTATAATTATTATCCGCGCGGCAGGGTGGAGATCAAAGAAAAGGGCAAAGCAAAAATATTTCTCAATCCGGATATAGCAATGGACGAGATTATCGCCTATATTATTGAAAAATTCAAGTTGAACAATCGTTTGCGGAAGGACAAAGTTGTCGTCGTGGACATCGAAACGACGGGGCTTTCTTGCGGCGAAGAGGGGAAGGAGAGCAGCCGCATCATCGAGATCGCTGCGGTGAAGTATGAAAAGCGGCATCCCGCAGAGCAATTTCATACTTACGTCGCCTGCCCTTTGCCGATTCCCGCAGAAATATCCGCGCTGACGGGCATCGCCGACGAAACGCTTGCCGGCGCGCCGCCTGCCCCGCAGGCGCTCAAAGAGCTCGCCGCCTTTGCCGAAGGATGTATCCTTGCGGGGTATAATCTTGCGTTCGCCTGCAAGTTTCTGGATCATTACGGTGCGGAATGCGGCGCCAAGTTTACGCAGGATCGGGTGGATATTCTGCCCATGGCAAAGCGGCTGCTTCACAAGAGAGTGGAAAATTATAAACTCAAGACGGTCGCGGAATATTGCTATTACCGTGAACCTGTCGAAACGCTTCCGCAATGTGCGGAGGCGGCGGCCGATATACTGTTTTCGCTCGCGAGGCGGCAGGAGAGAAGCCATAACTATGTGCATCCGTACCGGATCACCGTTCCGCGCCGCAAAATCCGCTATGAGATCACGGGCGCGGAATTTACGATCGCCGAAAATCTCATGCGGTGTGCGCTGTTCGGCAAAGAGCATCCTCTCTTTCCGCTTTGGGTGTACAAATGTGCCGAAAAACTCGAATACGTCAGCCGTTTTGTGGATAAAAAGGATGAAAAGCTGCCGCAGCACGAGTATGAAATGATTTTTACGGGGTACAACGAAGCCGTATGGGAAACAAAAGAGCGGCTGGAGGGCGGGCGGTTCCGCAACGATGGCGACTATGAGGTTACGGACGAACTTTGCGAGCGGGTATTTGCCATTTACGACGCCGTGCGCGTTTCCTGCATGCCCTATCTTATGAGCCGAACCGAAACCTATCATCCGGACGAATACGCCTCCATCATCGTACAGGCGGTGGAAACGGAGGGAAAGGATAGGCAAATCAAAATCGATTACGACAATTTATATACGAAGTATGCGATTTACGGCAAATAGAAAACTTGGAAAAGAATGCCCGCAGGTTGCTGAAAATTCTGCCATGCAGGCGGTCGTATCGGTTTTTCAGCATCGTATATTTGCAATAAAAATTTTTCAAGGAAATATTGACAAAGGAAACATACATGATATAATAAAGACAGGTAGCACAAAAACAGAGTGCAGAGAAGTGAGAGAGCAAACAAATGGAATCGGACAAGGATGCAGCACAATGCCATTGAAAAATGACATTGTGCTATTTTGCTTAAACGGGGGTGAAAACCGATGCGAAAGGCAACCGAACAGAAAAAGACGAGAAAGGAGAGAACGGCTATGAAAAAGATAAAAATACTGACGGTAATGTTGGCGGTGATGCTGGCGGGGGTGTGCATCTTCGGCGGGTGCAGCCGCGAATGGGAGGTGTATACGGGGGAAGTGGAAGGCGGGCCGCTGTACAGCCTGGAAGAAATTTACGAAGCCCGCGCGATCGGTTGGCGCGACTTTTTGAATATCGCCTACCACAACGGGGATATAGAGCGAAACAGATGGCTCCTGCAAAATTTCGAGCCGAAACCCGTCGGGGAACTGAACGAAGAAACGGCGCAGAAAATGCGGGAGAGTGTGGCGGAGAGATACCGCAATAATGGTCTTCCGGAGGCGACGGCGGAGAACTTTTTTATCGAAGCATATCTCGGCTGCTACTATGGGTATTATGCCGCCCGCTTTTCGGATAATCTTTCT
>ERZ1643247.1120-NODE-1120-length-26854-cov-7.024031_pt1 | contig 26854 bp, 21 predicted proteins | sample MGYA00579264_ERZ1643247 | MGnify/ENA primary metagenome ERZ1643247 (study PRJEB29033, sample SAMEA4952262) | chicken gut metagenome | biome: Broiler Chicken; feature: Gastrointestinal Tract; material: Caecum | place: Ireland | collected 2018 | study: Broiler... | reverse complement strand
GCTTTTTGATGACGCTCCTGCCCGCGCCGCCCGCGCCGAGCACGAGGATCTTTTTCCCGTTCGGGTCGACGCCGCTGTTTTCGAGCATGAGCATGAACCCCACGCCGTCGGTGTTGTACCCGACCCTGTCCTTTACGACGTTGACCGCGCCGAACACCTCCGCGTCGCCTTCGACGCGTTTGAGATACGGGATGATATCCAGTTTGTACGGGATGGTGACGCAGAAGCCGTCGTATTCCGCAATGAGCTTTTTCGCCGCGGCGTCAAAGTCCTCTTTGGCGACGGACAGCAGGTCGAAGGTGCAGGCGCTGCCCAGCCCCTGCATATCGAAGGTGTGCATCTTGGCGCTGTCCGATTTGGAAACGTCCTTCCCGATGACCGCAAGTCTGAACATAAATTTTACTCTCCTTTTCCTTCCAGCATGGAATAAAACCCCGGGAAGGAGATGTTGACGCAGTCCGCGTCCTCGATCTCCCCGCCCCGCGCGCTCGCGGCGAGCGCGACCGCGCCGCTCATGGCGATGCGGTGGTCTTTCAGCGAGCGGACCCTGCCGCCCGCAAGCGATTTTTTGCCGCGGATGATAAAGCCGTCCGCCGTCGGCGTGCAGTCGCCGCCCAGCGCGTTCAGCATCGCCGCCGTCGAGGCGATGCGGTCGCTCTCTTTCACTTTCAGTTCCTGCGCGCCCGCGATGACGCTCTCCCCGTCCGCAAACGCGCACAGAACAGCGATGACGGGGATCTCGTCGACGAGCGAGGGCACCAGCTCCGCGCCCATGCGCAGCGGGCGCAGCGCCGATTTAAACACGCGGATGTCCGCGACGGGTTCGCCGCAGGCGGTGCGCTCGTTTTCCAGCGCATACCGCACGCCCATTTCGTCGAACACGCGCAAAAGCCCCGTGCGCGTGGGGTTCACGCCCACGTTTTTGCACAGCACTTCGCCGCGCAGCGCGCCCAGCGCGAGGAAATACGCTGCCGAAGAGATATCCGACGGCACATGCACGTCCGCCGCATGCAGCGCGCTGCCGCGCACGGTGACGCGCGTCCCCTCCGCGCGGATGTCCGCGCCCATCGCGGCGAGCATGCGCTCGGTGTGGTCGCGGGTGAGGATGGGCTCCTCCACCACCGTCTCCCCCTCCGCGCCGAGGGCGGCGAGGATGACCGCGCTCTTGACCTGCGCGCTGGCGACGCCCGTGCGCACCGTGCAGCCGCGAAGGCGCGCGGGCGAAACGGTGACGGGCGCGTGTCCGTCCGTCGTGCCGATCACGGCGCCCAGCTCACGCAGGGGGCGCGCCACCCGCTCCATCGGGCGGGAACTCAAAGAAGGGTCGCCCGTGAGCGCGGCATGCACCTTCCTGCCCGCCAAAAGCCCCGTCAGAAGCCGCATGGTCGTGCCGCTGTTGCCGCAGTCGCAGTCCGCATCGCGGAAGGTCGGCGTGCCGACGACGCGCACCTCCGTGCCGCCGAATTCGACCGTTGCGCCGAGCGCGCGCATGCAGGCGGCGGTGGAGAGGCAGTCCTCGCCGGGCAGCGCGCCCGTGATGTGCGCCTCGCCCTCCGCCGCGGCGTTGAACATGACCGCGCGGTGGGTGATGGATTTATCGCCGGGGACGGTAAATTCCCCGCCAAAGGTATTGCACGGCGCGATCTTCATGCCCGTTCCTCCAGAATGCCGAGATAGTCCGCATAGCGCGCCGCAGGGAGGATACGCTCCGCATATTCGCCCTTCCCCGCCGAAAGCAGGACGGACACGGCGCCCTTTTCGCTGTTCTTTTTATCGAGCAGGGCGTAGCGCACGCAGTCGCGCGCGCCGCGGAACGCGGGGATGCGCGGCAGCGCGAGGCGCACGGTGTCGCGCACGTACTGCGCGTGTTCGGGGGAACACACCCCCTCGCGCTCGGCGATGAAACTTTCCAGCCACATGCCGATGAGAACGTATTCGCCGTGCGAACGGCGGCCGTACGCAAGCTCGAGCGCGTGCCCCGTGGTGTGCCCGAGGTTCAGGCACTTGCGCACGCCGCTCTTTTCCGTTTCGTCCTCCGCGACGACGCGCGCTTTGAAGCGCACGCAGTCCGCCGCGATCTCGGAGAGGAAGGCAAGGTCATGAAGCCGCCCCCTGCTTGCCCACAGCTTTTCGCCGACGGCGGCGTCCAGAAGCCCCGTCTTCAGAATTTCGCCCAGCCCGCAGCGGATCTCGCGGGGCGGGAGCGTATGCAGAAACAGCGGGTCGCACAGTACCGTATCGGGCTGCCAGAAGGCGCCGACGACGTTCTTCACCCCGCCGTAATCGATCGCCGTTTTGCCGCCGACGGAGGAATCGACCTGCGCCAGAAGGGTGGTCGGCACCTGCACGACGCGGATCCCGCGCATGTACAGCGCCGCCGCCAGCCCGCCCATGTCGCCGACGACCCCGCCGCCCAGCGCGACGAGCACGGCGCTGCGGTGCACGCCCGCCGCGAGCATCGCGTCGAAAATTGTAAAGAGCGTCTTTTCGTTCTTATGCCGCTCCCCCGCGGGCACGGCGCATACGGGCGCGCCGGGCAGCGTCCGCGCGATCTGTTCCCCGTACAGCCGCTGCACGTTCGTATCGGTGACGACGAACGCCTCCTTTCCCCCGACGCATGCGCCGAGTTCTGCAAACGCGCCTTCGCCGCAGTACACCCGCGACGGGCGGGACTTGGTATTGACTTCGATGATCTCCATACCGTTCTCCGCGCCCCTTTCAGCCGAGTTTTGCGTAGCGCTCTTTCAGGTCGCGCATGTTGTCCGCGCCGAGGCGGTCAAGGATCTTCTGCGCGAGCACGAAGCAGACGACGCTCTCCACGATGATCTCGCAGGCGCACACCGAACACACGTCGCTGCGCTCGGTCGCCGCGCGGGCGGGCGCAAGCGTATCGAGGTCGACGGTGTTCAGCCCGCGCATGAGGGTGGGAATGGGCTTCATCGCCGCGCGGAGGACGATCTCCTCGCCGTTGGTCATGCCCCCTTCCAGACCGCCCGCGCGGTTGGTGGTGCGGTAGAAGCCGCGCTCCTCGCTATAATAGATCTCGTCGTGCATCTCGCTCCCGCGCGCGAGCGCGGCGGCGAACCCCTTGCCGATCTCCACGCCCTTGATCGCCTGCACGCCCATGACCGCGCCCGCCAGCGCGCCGTCCAGCTTTTCCCCGTAGCTCATGCAGCTGCCGAACCCGCTCTTGATGCCCTTTACGCGCACTTCGACGATGCCGCCCGCCGTGTCCTTGTCTTCCTTGATCCGGTCGATGCGCGCCATCGTCTGCCGGCACAGCGCTTCGTCCGGCATGAACAGCGGCGAATTTTTGACGTCTGCAAGCTCTTCAAAGGAGTATTCCTTCTCATCCGTGATCCCCGCGGCGGACTTCACATACCCGCGCACTTCGATGCCGAGCTCGCGCAGCAGCCCGCGCGCGACCGTGCCCGCCGCGACGCGCACCGCCGTCTCGCGTGCGGAGGCGCGTTCCAGAATGTTGCGCGCGTCCGTCTGGTCGAACTTTTTCACGCCCGTAAGGTCGGCGTGACCCGGGCGCAGGCAGGTCAGGCGGCGGTGCGATACGTCCGCCCCCTCGGGCGCCATATACTCCTCCCAGTGCACATAGTCCTTGTTTTCGACGGCGAGGCAGACGGGACTGCCCAGCGTCAGCTTATTGCGCACGCCCGCAAGGATGTTCACGGTGTCCTTTTCGATCTTCTGCCGCGCGCCCCTGCCGTACCCGCCCTGCCGCAGGGCAAGGTATGCGTTGATCTCGTCGATGTCGACGGGGAGGTTGGCGGGAAGCCCTTCGATGATGGCGATGAGCGCTTTGCCGTGCGATTCGCCCGCTGTGGTAAGTTTCATATGGTTTTGCTCCGTTGAAAATTTTATCCGAACGGCGGCGGGAACGCCCGCCCCGATGGAAATACAAAAATTTGCTGCGCGCCCTGCGGGGAGCGGCTTGCCGCCCGCGCCATGACTGTCGGCGCCGCCCGCTGCGCATGGTCTTTTCTTATTCCGCCGCTACACCGCCTGCACCGTGCAGCTTCCGTCCGCCGAAAGGGTAAGCAGGATGCTGCCCAGCTCGTCCGTGCGGTACAGCGCCGCATCGGGCACAGCCTCGCGCACGCGCGCAATGCAGCTGTCGCTCGGATGCCCGTACAGGTTTCCCCTGCCCGCGCTGAAAAACACGGCGTCGGGCGAACACAGCGAAAGCAGCGCTTCGCCCGTCGAGGCATTGCTGCCGTGGTGCCCCGCTTTGAGAAAGGTCAGTTCGGAAAGGGCGGGCGCGAGCGTCCGCGTACCGCCGTAAGCGGGCACGTCCAGTTCAAAAACGGCGCCGTCCGTCTGCTCGTACGCCCGCACGAGCGCGTCCTCCACCCGCCCGGACGCGTCGCCCGTAAACAGGAAGCTCTTCCCCGCGTATTCCAGCCAGAGGATCGCGGAGGCGTCGTTCGTATCCGCATAACTCTCCCCTTCCGACGGGGAAAGGAACATGCCGTAGTAAAAATATTCCTCTTTCGAGGACAGGAAATGCGCATACGTCTGCGCAAAACGGGTCTCCGCGCCGCTTTCTTCGACAGCGGAAAGGACTGCCGCATACGCGGCGCCGTCCTCGCCCTCTGCCTCCGCAAAGAGCGGGAGCCAGACCGTATCCGCGCCGAAACAGGCGATAAGCTCCGCCAGCCCCGCGGCATGGTCGGAATCGGGGTGCGTAAGCAGAACGCTGTCAAACCGTTCGACGCCGAGCGCAAAACAGCAGGCGATCGCCTCCGAACGGGCGGAAAGGCTGCCGTCGCCGCCGTCGATCAGCATTGCCGTTCCGTCGGGAAACTGGATGACCGTGCAGTCGCCCTGCCCCACGTCCGCAAACAGAACGCGCATCTGCCCCTCCTCGCGCGCGGGGATCGCGGGCAAGCGCATGAGCGCCGCGGCGTAGCGCATGGGGAACACGCATTGGTCGACGATGAGGAACGCCGCCGCAAACAGCGCCAGCGCAAGGCACAACAGCACCTTCGGCCGCAGAAAAAAGCGGCGCAGCGCGTGTTTTTTGCGGCGCGCGGGCAGCGGATTCACAGTGCGCGCTCTGCTGCCCCGATCCTGTTGGCGCGCAGAAGCCGCACGATCTCGGGCAGGCGCTCTTTGGCGCAGGCATAGCCGACGTCGAAGATCTTATCGGTATCGAACACGCTCGTCGCGGTGTACGCGGAGAGATCGGGTTCGAGCAGGATGTCACAGGAGGCGATCCCCTCCTGCCGCAGCACGATCTGCCTGCCCGCCGCGGTCGTGAAGGAAACTTCCCTGTAACTTTCTGCGGGCGAGAGGGTGACGCCGATCACGACGTCCGCACCCAGCCGCCGCGCCACATCGCCGGGAACGGCGTTCGCGAACGCGCCGTCCGCCAGCGCCCTGCCGTCGATCTGCACGGGCTTGAAAAAGGGAGGCATCGCCGAAGAGGCGAGCACCGCCCGCGCCACGTTGCCCTCGCGCAGGACGATCTCCCCGCCGTCGGCGGTATCGGTCGCGACGGCGGCAAAGGGTTTTTGCAGTTCGGCAAAGGTGCATTCGCCGAGAACGCCGTCCAGAAGGCGGTGCAAAGGCTGCGCCGACCGCTCCAAAAGGAGCGAAAGCACCGTCTGCTTGTAATCGACGCGCGCCAGAAGCTCGGCGATGTCCGCGGGGGAATACCCCTTCGCGTACAGCGAGCCGGCGATCGAGCCCGCGGACGTGCCCGCAAGCACGTCGAAGCGGATGCCCGCCTCCTCCAGCGCCTGCAAAACGCCGAGGTGCGCCAGCCCCTTCGCGCCGCCGCTGCCCAATGCCGCGCCGAGCAGTTTTTTCTTTCTTTTGAACGCCACGGGTCTTTCCTCCGTCAGCCGCATACCAGCGCATACGCGCCGTACATGCCCGCGTCGTTGCCGAGCGCCGCGCGGGTGAGCGCGAACGGGATGCGCGCCGCGTCCACGTACAGGCGTTCGCCCACGCGCTGCCGCAGGGGCGCGAGCAGCGCCTCGCCCTCGTTCGAGATCCCGCCGCCGAGGAGCACCGCTTCGGGGCGGAACAGGTTGACAAGGTTCGCTATGCCGTCCGCAAGGTAGCGGATGAAGGAATCCACGACTTTGCGCGCGGCGGCGTCGCCCTCGCGCGCGGCGAGGAACGCCGTTCTGCCGTCCGCCCCTTCGGGCGAGCCCGCGATGCGCCACAGCGCCGAATTTTTATGTTCGAACATGGCGCGCTTGGTATCGCGGACGAGCGCCGTCGCGGAGGCGTACTGTTCGAAGCAGCCGCGCCGCCCGCACGGGCAGGGAATGCCGCCCGATTCGATGACCATATGCCCTGCTTCGCCGCCTCCGCCGCCAAACCCGCCGAAGATCTCGCCGTCCAGGATGATGCCGCTGCCGATGCCCGTGCCCAGCGTGAGCAGGATGCTGCTGTTGTATTTTTTGCCCGCGCCGAAACGCGCCTCGCCCAGCGCCGCGGCGTTCGCGTCGTTGGCAAGTTCCACGGGCACGCCCAGCCCCGCCGCAAGGTCGGCGGCAAAAGGCCTGTCCTCCCAGCCGTAATTGCTCCAGCGCACGACGACGCCCTTCGCCCCGTCGATCACGCCGGGCGTACCGACGCCCGCCGCGCGGAGCGCGGCGGGCGAGACCTGCGCCTTCGCGCACGCGTCGCGCACCGCCTGCACCGTCTTTTTCACCGTTTCGGCGTAGCCGTCCTCCTTCGACGTTGCCGCCGTATGCTTGCAAAGCAGCCGCGCCTGCCCGTCGAACAGCCCGACTTTCACGCTCATGCCGCCGAAATCGATGCCCGCAAAACAGCTCATTCCCTGCCTCCGTTCTTCCAAAGTTCTTCTGCAACAAACTGTGCGTTGTTTTCCGTTTCCGCCAGCAGGCGAAGAATGTTTTCCGCGCCGCCCGACGCGGCCGCCGCGCGCAGCGCCCCGGCGCAGGCCCGCTCCGTTTCGCCGAGCAGCTCGTCTCCCCTGCGGGTATACGAACGGGAAAAATCGGGCACGGCGCCGCCCGCCCGCAGCGGCGAAGACGCCAGCCAAAGGTGCGCGTTCGCAGCGGGCCCGCACTTGCCCTCCACGTCCTCGTCCGCCGCGCCGCCGCCCGACGCGACCGCCGCAAGCATGGTGACGGAGCCCGCGCCCCGCAGTTTCCGCGCGACGGCAAAGACAGCCTCGCATTCGGCAAGCACGTTCAGATCCGTACCGCCCGCCGCGCGCCGCCCCGAAGAGGGAAGCGCCCCGCCGTACGAGCGGGCAAGAGCCGTCATGGAATCGAGCAGCACGAGCACGTCGCCGCCGCTCTCCGCTGCCCGTTTGGCATGTTCCAGAGCAAGGCGCACCACGCGCACGCAATGCGACGCGGGTTTTCCGAAGGGCGAACAGACGACCTGTGCCTGCGGGAAACGCTCGCGCAGGTCCGTCTCCTCCTCCGGACCACAGCCGACGGCGATGTAACACACCTCCATCCCTTCCGCCGCGGCAGCAGCCGCCCTGAAAAAGGCGGAACCGTCCGCGCCCGACGGGACATGCACCAGCACGCGCTGCCCTTTGCCGATCGGGCAGAGAAGGTCGACGGCGCGCAGGGCGGGATCCGCCGCAGCGCCGAAGGAGATCCGTTCGCTCGGATACACCGCCGGGACCGACCCGAAGGCGGGGCGCTGCAGTTTGCTCTTCGCCGCGCCGTTCACCGTTTCAAGCTGCACAAACATGTGCACCCCTTCGATGCGTTCGGCATACCCCGTGAGCGCGTCGCCCACGCGCAGCCCGAATTTGTTGATCATGTTTTCGGGAACGACCGGATCGTCCTCCCCCGCCTCGCAGTTTTCCGCGCGCAGGTATCCTCCGCCGTCGCCCGGTTCGAGCACGCCGCGGAAGAGCGTATCGCCGTACCCGAACTGCCGCGGCTCTTTCCCGGAATCGCGGAAATAATACTGCGGAACGGGCGATTCGCTGAAATCGTAATTGCGTTTCGCGTTGCATTCGGCGACCAGTTCGCGCACCCGCGCAACGCTCTCTTCCGGCGCGTCCTCCGCCTTAACGCGCGCGCCCTTCTTCGCCCGCAGCCCTGCGGGCACGTCGCCGCACGCCACGCCGATGAGGCGCATGATCAGATCGTGCTTCCGCCCGTACGTAGGCTTCTTCACGCCGAACGCGCGCGCCAGATTGCGCACTTCAAAGATGCCGAACGCGTCAAGATAGTCGTAGACGGGCTTGTACAGCCCGAGCAATTCTTCATCCGTCATCTCTTCACCTCCAGGACGACCGTCTTCCCCTCCGCTTCGGGACAGGGAAGGGACAGCTTCCGCATCCGGACGCAGTTTTCCGCGCCCATGCGCTTTAAAAACGCGTCGGGCGGCGCGATCCCGAGCGTCCCGCCCGGAAGATGATAGTGCATGGGGACCGTGATCTTCGGACGGATCAGGCGGACGTATTCCGCCGCGCCCGCGTCGTCGACGGTATAGACCCCGCCGACGGGAACGAGCAGCACGTCGGGCGAACCGATCTGCGCAAGCAGCCCGCTCTCGGGCGGCTGCCCGATGTCGCCCATATGGCACACGCACTGCCCGTCCGCCTCGATACGATATACGATGCTCCTGCCGCGCTTTGCGCCATGCACCTCGTCGTGCCAGGCAGGAATGCCCGTCACCGTGAACGCGCCGAGCGTATGCCTGCCCGACTCGGTCAAAACTTCCTTTGCCCCCGCTACGCCGCGCACGTTCGCGTGATCGGCATGCCCGTGGCTGCAAACCACATACTCCGCCTCGGCATGCGGCATGGGATAGCCGATCCCCGCATACGGATCGGTCACGAGGCGCGTGCCGTCCGCCGCCGTCAGCAGAAACGAAGAATGCCCGAGATATTCGACCGTCATATTCCCTCCTTATCCGCGCCCGCCTCCGCAGGCGCGCTCTCGTTCCGTTTTTTATGTCTGCCGCCTGCCCGCGCAGGCATATAAGCGATCTTTCTGCGGGAAGGTTCCCCGCCGAAGTACAGCGTATATTCCGCCTCGAACCCGCCTTCCTCCGCAAAGGAAAGCGCGTGCGTACGGACCTCCACGGGCAGGCTGCCGTAGGGCGTGGCAAGTTCCGCCGCCGTTGCCCGCAGCAGGTCGAATTCCAGCGCATAGGAAAGTTCCCCTTCGCACTCGACGCGCAGAACGGCTCCCCTTTCCACGGTATAGGACGCGCCGCCCGCCGTGAAACGGCATATGCCGCCGTCGCGCGCATATTCGTGCGCGCGCACGCGGCGGACGCCGCTTTCGTCTTCGGTTGTAAGGATCCACTCTTCTTCCCGCATCGGAACTCCCGCAAAATCTGTCTTCCGACGTACAGTATACCACAAAACGCGAATTTTGTAAATTTATTTTTCTCTTTTGCGGCGTTCATGTAAAAATAAACGTCTGCGGCATGCCCTGCGCCATTTTGGCGCAGGGCATGCCGCAGACGCGTCGGACGATCCGCAAATGTTCATACGATCCTGCGTTCGCGGTCAAGATGTTCTTTGCGCAGCCTGCCCTCCTTCAGAAGGGCGGTCAGCGCCGCCTCGTCCCCTTCCCGCAGCGCGGCAAGATACGCCTGCAGGTGCCCGATGAGCACGGAAAGCTCTTCCTCCGCCGCGGCGCGGTTCAGCATGTACAGGCGCGACCAGATCGTTTCATCCACGCCCGCGATCCGCGTCATGTCCTGAAAGCTGCCGCCCGTGAACCCCGAGAACCCGTCCGCCGCCGCACTTTTGACATACGCGTTGGACACAATGTGCGCCAGCTGCGACGTATATGCGATCTTACGGTCATGATATGCCGCCGAACAGTGCGGCATGTTCGCAAACCCCATATCCGCGAACAGTTTTTCCAGAAGGCGCACCGCGTCGGCGTCCGTCTTCTCGTTTTCGCAGACGATCATGCTTGCGCCGTCGAAGAGGGTCGCAAGCGAATTTTCCAGCCCGGACACTTCGCGCCCCGCCATGGGGTGGCAGCCGACGTATCGGTATGCGCGCGGCGCGGCGCAAACGCACGCCTCCAACGCCCCTTTCACGCCGCAGAAGTCGGCGACGACCGCGCCCTGCCTGAAAGCGCCCGTATCGAGCAGGCGCATCGCCGCGTCGGGCGGAAGCGCGATCAGGACCACGTCGTACGCCTCAAATCTCTCCGCACGGGCGCGCACGACGCCTTCCCCGACGGCGCGCCGCACGACCTCCGGCAGGTCGTACCCGTCGCACGCATACCCTGCGCGCGCGAGCGCCTTTGCCGCCGAACCGCCGATCAGCCCTAACCCCGCAACCGCGATCTCCATCTCCGTATCCTCCGTTCTTCCCGTCTTTCTGCCATGCGCACGCCTGTCCGCACAGAATTTTCCGTTCAAGTATACCCTTTTGCCCGCGCGTTGTCAAACGATCCGCCGCAGCGCGGGTGCGAAAACGCGGCGGAAAACACCGCGGAAACCGCCTCTTCCCGCAGGCAGGAAGGCACGCTCACGCAAAGAAAGGAGCGGCTGCCCGCTCCTTTCTTCCCCTGCGCCGCCGCGCGGGCAGACCGCCGCCACCGTACGGAAAAGGCTGTGCTCCCGTGCGGAAAAGGCTGTCGCGCCCCGCGCGGGAAAGGCGTTTTTTCGGCGGGGAAGGCTTTCGCACCGCCCCGTGCCGTTCCTTTTACGGCTGCGCCCCGACGGCGGGCGCCTGCTTTCGCAGAAGTTTGTTCACCTTGAAAAAGAGAAACAGCAACAGGCACAGCAGCGCCAGGCAGCACGGATAATACAGCGCGTAATACCACCACGGCAGCGCGAACGTGTTCCCCGTCAGCTGAAAGACGATCGTTCCGTCCAAAATATCCGTAAACACGGCGTTGCTCTGCGTGAAGCCGAAACAATGCGTGAGCACCTCGATGCAGGCGATCGCGAGAGCGAGCCAGCCGCCGATCCAAAAGAGATCCGTCTTTTTGAACGGATACCGCCCCGCAAGGATCATGCCGCCCGTGAACAGAAGATTATGGTTGAGGATCGCCATGATCAGGCAAAGCCCGTTCGGCTGCGAATCGTACTGCATTTCGGGCAGCAGGATGAGCGTGACGATAAAGCACACGCCCGCCAGCATGCCGCTGAACGACGCCGCCGCTTTCAGCGGACGGACGGGCAGAAGTACGGCGACGGAAAACAGAAAATAGGTCATGGCGGAAAAATCGAGCGGCCAGCGACCGGCGGGAACGTATTCCCAGATCTTATAGCCGAGCAGAAAAAGCGCCGTTATCCAGAGCCAGCAAAGCCCGAATTTGCGGTGCCGTATCGCCCCGAGCGCGGCAAGGATATCCAACCCCAGCAAAAACAGCTGCAGGATCCCGTAATACCAATGCTCACCCGTAAAGATCATTTCCCCTCCTTCGCAAAAAGCCGCACGGCCGCGCCTGCGGCGCGCCGTGCGGCGGCAATCTTTTCGTTATGCGCCCAGCGACGCCTGCAGTTTTTCGGTATGGTCCGCAAGTTCCCACCCGTACGAACCGTCCGTCTGCGGCACGAGCGAAAGGTCGCGGTGCACCCGCTGCGCGTGCCATGCGATATGGTCGGTGTTCAGCGTACGGCTGCCGTTCACGTCCTTGTACTGGCAGTTGTAGCCGATGAAGGAATAGTCCCCGTTCGCCGTATCGTCCGTATTCTTATAGGTAACAAGAAGTATCTTTACCAATAACATGTCTTCGTACAGCAAAGACATCCCCGTCCCGGCATCCGTCTGCACCTCTCCCTTCTTCAGTTCAAACGTAGTATACGCCCCGCTTGCGGAATCGCAGAAGTCCACCCCCCTTTCGGGACCGATGCTTGCAACAACAATGTTGGCGTACAGCTCTTCTCCCGCGTCGTACCAGATGTACGAAGAATACGAACTCTTCAATTTATTCATCACCATATTCGCCAAAAACTCAATCCCCAGCGTGATCTCTTTCAGGTCGTTGCTGTTCTTGAAGTTGATGCCGTCCACAAACCCGTTGAATTTGAACGTGCCCGTCTTGTATTCCATGGCGACGTCGCCGCCGTCAATGATGAACACGTTTTCGACGTATGCCGTGCCCGCCAGGTAAATGTAAATGGACGAATCTTCATGGTAGCGGAACACGCAGTTCTTGATATAGGTCGTCCCCGAAACACTGATCCCTTTATGGCATGCCTGGATGTCGCAGAAATAGAAGCGCGTGCCCGTGAAATAGATATTGAAATTCTCCTTGCTGTCGCCTGCGGAAGCAGTCGTGCCCTTCAATACGGCATTGTAAACTTTTCCCTGCGAAAGACCAATGTTTTCGCCGACCGACGCGTTAAACGCGCCGAAGTTCACCGAAAACCCGTTGCCGTAGGTAAGCGTTTTGCTCAGCTGCCCGCTGTCCGTGGACGTGAGGATCTGCGCCGCCCGCTCCGTTTTTTCAGGCTCCGACAGCTCGGCGTCGTGGTACAGCGACGTCTGCAGAACGACATATTTGTTGTTCAGATACCCTGCCGCGTCCACGACGTTGACCAGCGTTGCGCCGCTCGGGTCGTTCATCACGTTGAAATTGTAACTCTCCGATACGCCGCCTTCCGCGCCGTCGGAGGCGGTGATCTTCAAAAACGTTCCGCTCTCCGCCGTGCGCGCGTCCAGCTCCTCGCCGAAATCGCCGAAGGCGTCGTTCTGCACGTCCTCCTCGTTCAGCCCGCCGAAACTGCCGAAATAGATGCGGAGATACCCCTGTTCGGTATACGGATCCACAAAGGGGACGCCCGCCGTGTTCTTTCCGTCCGCCGTGACGGCGACCGAACTGTCGTCTTTGCAGACGAGCGAGCCGTCCGCCTGTATCTCGTACGTTTTGCCGCCGTAAAAGACAGACCTTCCGCTCTGCTCCGTGCCCTGCTGCGCCGTATCCGCCGCGCCGCCCTTGTAAGGAACGAGCGAAAACTGCACAAGATCCATCGCGCCGCCCGAGCCGTCCGCATCGGTCACCGTCAGCGGGATCTTATAATAATCGACCGTTTTCCCGTCGTAATAGGAATGTTTTGCGAACACGCGCACCTGCTGGCTGCCGAGGAACACGCTTTCGATCGTCCTGTCGTAACCGACGAACTCAATGCCGCGGATGCCCGAACGGACGAGCGTGAACGTGACGTCGAGCGTGCCCGCGTGCCGCAGCACCGCATCCGCGCGGAAGGAAACCGCCCCTGACGGAGGCGTAAGGATCGCCGTCTGCAGCTCCCCTTCGTAAGCAACGCCCCAGCCGGAAGGCACGCTCACGGCGAACAGCGAAGCGAACGTCTCGTCCGAATAGGCGCCGAGCAGATCGAGCGGCAGCACGATCTGAAGAGAAATGCTGTTCTGCATCGCGCTCGGGAAGCGCAGCTCCGTTTCCGTCAGGCTGCGGATGCTTTCAAACTGCCCCGCCGACGCCTGCATCCCCTGCGCGGTGGTATAGCGGAACACGACGCCGATGTCCTCCAGCGCCGCAAGCCTTTCCAGCTGCACGGAAAAGCGCGCTTTGCCGTCGCCGCTCGTAAACACAAGGCTGTCCGACGCATTTTCGGCAACGGGCACCGTGATGCGGCACTCGCCGCCCGTGCACGCCGCCTCGCCCGACTGCCCGCCGAACTCCCAAAGCACCTTCTGCTGCGTGACGGCGGCGCCGTCGCTCCTGCCGAGGCGCACGGTAAAGGTGAGCGACGGGAGCAGCGTATCGTACTGCGTCCCTTCGGTCAGCGCCGGTTCCCTGCCGTCGGCAAACACCTGCAGCGTTTCCGCAAACGCGTCCACGCGCACGTTCAAGGTGAGCGTTCTGCCGCCCACCGTGACGGTGACGGGCGTTGCCGCGCCGTCCGTCGGTTTCCGCGCGGTGAGCACGAACTTCCAGACGCCGTTCTCCTGCACCGCCTCCGCGTCGAGGAAGCCGCCCTCGGCATGCACGGCGACGGAATCCGCATCGGGGACGAAATCAGCGGGCGAAAAGTCCGTTCCGAGCACAAACGTCAGGCTTTCGCCAATATTCGCCACGGTAAACTGCGCCCCGTCCGCAACGGGGCTGCCGTCCTGCGTGAGCGTGAAGCCGCCTTCGTCCAATCCGCCGTAGGTGGAACGCAGGGTGACGCTGCGCCCTTCGCTCCATTCCCCGCCGCGGTAGACGCCCGCCGTCAGGTTCACGGTCCCCGCGCCTGCAAACACGATCCTGCCCGTCACGGTGCAGACGGCCGTGCCGTCCTTTTCGGAGATCTGCGGTTCGCCGTATTCGACGCGCGCGCCGCCGTCCGCCGTAAAGCGGAACTCCTTGCCCGCAAGCGCGTCCGCCGGGGAAACGGTGGCGGTGACCGCGTATTCTTTGCCGCTCGTGGCGAACCCGTCCTGCAGCGAAAGCCCGATGCTGTCCGCCGCCCGGTCGCTGTAGATGAGCACCTGCCGCTCCCAGACGGCGCCGTCCGCCTTTGCCGCACGCACGGTCACGACGGCGCTGCCGCCTTTGAGCAGGGTGACGCGGCCGACCGCGTCGACCGAAACGACGTCCGCTCCCTCCGTAACGGTAAACGTGACGTCCGTATATTCATCGGAGAGCCGCACGTCGATGACACCGCTCTGCAAACCGAACGCAAGGTCGGGCATGGTAACGGACGCTTCCTCCGTCTCCTCCAGCGTGAGCACCACGTCGCCCGCCTGCGCCTTCTGATAATTGACGGTAAAGCTGCCCTGCGCCGTCGTTTCGCCGTCGGCGTTCTTTGTTTCCACGGTCACGATGACCCTGCCTTCCTTTTTGAAGAGAAGGATGCCGTTTTCGACGGAAGCCGCCTGCGGGTCGTCCGCCGTAAACACGAAGGTATCGGTATGGTCCTGCGGCGAAACAGAAATATACTCCGCAAGGTTCAGCGACGCGGTCGAAACGGAGAGCGCGTCCCCTTTCGGGAACCCGATCTCCTCCGCGCTGCGCAGCACGACGACCGTGCAGGTCGCGGAAACGGTCTGCCCGTCGTATGTTTTGGCGCGGACGGTGACCTTTACGCCGCTCTTGCTCGTGCCGACGGTATAGAACGCCCCGTCGCGGTATTCGAGCACGCCGTCCTGCGAAAAGGTCACGCCTTCGACCCCCTTCGACGCACCCGAAGGCTGCCCGCCGAAGGAGAGCGCGACCGCGCCGTCCTCCGTATAGGCGAACGTATATGTATCCTGCCCGAACAAAAGTTCCGCATAGTAGCCGTCCGTGCAGGTGTATTCCTTTGAAACGGACGCGGTGTTCCCGATGCCGTCCGTCACCGTTGCGGTGACGGTGACCCTGCCCGCCTTTTTGAAGAGGATGTTCCCCTCCCCGTCCACGGACGCGACCGCCTCGTCGGAAACGGAATAGGCGACCGCCTCGTCCGCCTCCGCCGGGGTGAACAGGACCTGCGGGAACACCGCCGTGCGCTCCGCGAGCGTGACGGCGGAGCGGTCGGCTATATCGACGGACTGAACGGGCGCCTTGCATTCGATCTGCAAAACGGCGAACGCGTCCGCATTCACGGCGGAACGGGCGGTGATCTCCGCCGTGCCCGCCTTTTTCGCCGTTACGGTGCCGTCCGCCGCGACCGCAAGGACGGACGGGTCGGAACTGGACCATACGATGGACTGGTCGGCGGCTTCCTGCGGGCGCACGCGCACCGTAAGCTGCGCGCTCCTGCCCGTGTACAGCTGCCGCACGGTATTTTCAAAGACGACTTCGTGCACCACGTCGTCCGTCACGAGCACGCGCCTGGCGATGCGGGCGGACCCGTTTTCCGCGCTCTGCGCATATATGTACGCTTCGCCGAAATCTTCGCCGTACACGACGCCGTTTTCATCGACGGTGACCACGCTTTCGTCCGAACTGCTGAACACGACTTCTTTGTTCGTTGCGGCGCGCGGAAAGACGTTGACGGACAGCGTTGCCTGCGGGGGCTCTTCCGAGTCCTTGACGAGCACCAGCGTGCCCTCTTCCGTAAATTCGATCGATTCCACATAGATATGCTGTACGGAACCGACGACCGTCCCGCTGATCAGCAGGACCATGAGAATGATCAGCGGCAGCAGAATGACCGCTGCGATCATAACTTTTTTCATTGCCGTATCCTCTTTCAGATCTCGATCCGGTTATACCGCTTTTTCGCGGTAAAAGCAAACACACATGCATTCACGCCGAAATAGACGGCTGCCGCCGCAAGCAGGATCAGCCAAACCGCCGCCTCTTCCAGAAGGAAGGGAAGGATGATCGCCGCCGCGCCCAGCACTGCGCCGATGAAGATGCCGAGGATCATCATCAGCGTGATGTTGATCTCGTCCGTTTCGCCGTCCGCCTTCACTTTCAGATTGGGGTTGATCAGGTTGATGTTCACCCCGTTGAGCACGAACCCCGCCGCGCAGAGCAGCTCCGCCCCCGCAAGGAAGCAGGTCTGCCCGGGCGTGAGGAAACGCATGACGCCGAGCACGGTACAGCTGATCAGAAGCGCGCCCGCCGATACGCACAGGTTCAAAAGGCTTTTGATCAGAAGCTGTTTGCGGTAACTGAGGGGAACGAGCTTGGTGATGTAAAAGGTTTTCCCTTCCATGCTCAGCGACGCAGCGGAAAAGGCGCTGATCATCGCCATGAACACGGTGAGCACGAGCACCGACGCACCGAAATTGACCCCCGAACCGATCTGCGCCTGTCCCGCCTCGGTAACGAGGCGGTTGCAGAAAAAGACCATGACGGGCGTTGCGATCGCGATCCCGAGATAGAAATATGCATACGCGCGCGTGCGCAGGATCTCTTTGAATCCGTGGCGCAGCATCGCCGCGGCGGGTCCGTACCCGTCGACGCGGCTGCGGCGGCGGAACACGCTCCCGCCCGTTTCCAGCGCTTTTCTGTGCACGCGGACATACACGGGGCGGGAAAGGAGCAGCCCCGCCGCCGTCAGAACGGCGAAAACGCCGAGCACGATGCCCAGCCCCGCCCAAAAGTTTTCAAAGAACAGCAGGTTCCCGCAATACGCCGCAACATTGAAAGGCGAATTGAGCGCACGGATCAGCCCGTCCCACACCGATACGGTCTCCTGCCCTACGCCGCTGTGCAGGAAATACTCCGTCAGCATGGACAGCACATAATTGTACAGGACAAAAAACCCGGCAAGGAACACGATAAAGATCGCCATGCGGATCACGTTGCGGTTTTCAAGCAGCGTAAGGAGATACATGACCGGAACGGCAACGATCGTCGAAACCGCAAACGGCATGAGCGGCGCGGCGAGCGCCGCGAGCAGAAGCCCGAAAACGGTCTGCCAGACGAACGAGCCCGTTCCCGCGCAGAATACCGCCATTACGGGAACGGTGAGGATCGCCCCCACGATCGCAAGGTTGATGTAGACGAGAATGAGGTTCGCCAGGTACAGCCTGAACGGGCTGAGCGGAAAACGCGCCGTGATCTGAATGTCTTTGGGGCGGTACAGGCGCTTCATCTGCTGCGAGACCGCCATGACCGCCAGCCCGAGCTCGATGACCGTAAAGAACAGCGCGGACAGCTCGCGGGCGGAAAACGCCGAAAGTTCGCCGTGCAGGACCAGCGAAAGCACATACAGGAGCGCCAGCACCACGCACACGACGATGATGCCGAACACCCACGTCAGCGCCGTACTGCCCTTCCGCGCGCCTCTGCCGCCCGATCGGGCGAGCTTCATCTGCAGCCGTATGTACTCAAGCATTTGCCGCCACCTCGGTCGCTTTCAGATAATACGCTTCGAGATCGAAATCTTTTTCGTTGCGCAGATCGGTCAGGCTGATCAATTCGCCCGCACGGATAAAGGCAACTTTGTCGCAGACCTTCTGCACCGTGTCCAGATTGTGCGAAGAAAAGAGTACGATGTGCCCGTCGTCCGCGTACTTGCGTATAAAATTGCGCAGCAGGATCATGGTCTGCGGATCCAGCCCGACCATCGGTTCGTCGAGCACCCAAAGCATCGGCTCGTGTACCAGCGAACCGAGAATGCAGATCTTCTGCTTCATGCCGTGCGAATAATTGGCGATCTGTACGTCCAGCGCATGCGCGATGCCGAATGTCTCCGCCAGCTCTTCCACGGCGTGGCGCTTCTGCTCCTTGCTCGCCCCGTACAGGCTGCCGATGTAATTGACGTATTCCCTGCCCGTGAGCTTTTCGTAGACGGTATGATCGTCCGGCACATATCCGATGAGCCGCTTTGCCTGTTCGGGCTGCCGCACGATGTCATATCCCTCGAGCGTAATGGTCCCCTCGTCGAAGGGCAGGATGCCCGTCACCGCTTTGATGATCGTAGACTTGCCCGCGCCGTTGCTGCCGACCAGCCCGCAGACTTCGCCCTTCTCCACCGTGAGGTTTATATCTTTGGCGGAATAGGCGTCGTTGTTGCGGTATTTTTTGGAATATTTTTCGATTTTCAGCATGTTCGCGATCCTCTTTATGCAGCCTTCTGCCGTTGTTGCGGAAACGGCAGAATGTGCACGCCCGTGAACCGCCGCCAAGGCAAACAACGTTTTCTTTTTTTACGGGTATACGGCGATTCATAATATTTTAACACAAATAGATAAAGCAATTATATAGATAAAGCAATTATAAAGACTACCCTCCCCCGCGTCAACTGTTTTACACAGGATTTCAAAAATTATCAAATTCTGACACATAGTTTGCACTTTGTGCTTTTGCGGCAGTCTTCCCCTTTTTTGGCGGCGAATGTTCTTTGCTCGTTCCGCCCTCCGCATGAGAGTATGGCGAGAGCAGAGACTTTCGCACTTACCGCAGGGCAAGAAAAAGGGAGTGCAGAATTTTGCACCCCACAGTTTGTGTATTGCCGTCAGCCCAATAAACTGAACTGAATGGAACCGCCTTCCCGGTCAAACGTCAGTTTATCATTTTTATATTCGGCATACGTTGCAAATGTTTCGTTGATCCTTATAGTTTTCGTTTCCCCGAGATACCCCACCGTAACGCTGTATTCGTGATCCGGAACATATTCAAACTGCACCTCGATCATATTGTCTTCGTTCAGTGTCCATGTATCCCTATCCGACCACTTGTTCGGGTCATAAAACATTTGATACTGCGGCGCATCCAAGGTTTCGTCATACGTCAGGTCTTTAAACTGTATATAAAGGTTTTCTGTATCAACGCTAAAAGGCTGAAACACGACCGTCTCCGTCCAGGTATCGACGGGCCTCTTCTGCGGCGGGTCGCTCACTGTAACGGCCGTAACGAGCAACGCCGTAGAACCAGTGTTCGTGCTTTTGATCAGAATGCCGATCTTCGTACTTCCGACTGCTATCTTATCGCAGTCAATACTGATCCAGCCGTTTGTAAAAATTCCGCCCGAATTTTTTTCCAGCTCATAGCTCAATGCGTCTTGGGGAATAACAGTTTCATCCATCGTATACAAGTTGACTTTCGCCCCCCAAAAAGAGGAACGCACATCAAACTCAAAATTGATCTGCCAACTGGAATCATCGGTCCGCCCTGCTGTATCGGCGTCCTCCGACCACTTGACAAAATTATCCTCGGTGTTTGGTATCAGATCCGTTTCGACGGTGATCGTCACGTCTTCGGCGGGCATGGTGAAGTTATAGCGCTCTTCATTTTCCGCGTCCTTCGTGCAAGCCTGCCCGTTGTAATAGACTGCCGCAATGCTGACCGCCTCGTATTCGGGCGTGACTTCGACGTACGCCGCCGTGCCTGCCGTAGCGGTCGTCGTACTCCAACCGTAATCGTACAGATCGGATTCCGTCTTTGTTACGGTATATGATTTCGTATCCGTATTTCCTCCATTCCCTCCGTCGCCGCCCGGCGTTTCGCCGTCTCCGCAAGCCACAAAGGCTGCCGATACAGACAGCGCCAGAAGCGCCGCAAGTACGGCTGTGATCCACTTTTTCATATATGACCTCCCATTGTCCGGCAAAAGGTTCCCGTTAAACGTTCCCCTTTCCCGTACGGGAAAGGGGGGCGCCGCGGCGCCGGATCCTTTACTATATTATAGCACAGCGTCTTCAAAAATTCAAAAGCTTTGTTATGCACTTTCCAATACATTCCCGCATGACAAACCACTTCTATATTGTATCCCTTTATTTTACGGCGCCATACAAAGCCATGACCCTGCCTACAATTCCTTTCGGATCCGTTGAAAGCATGAAACAACGGTCCTCGCCGCACCAAAAGCGGACGAAGACCGTTGTGCAATTTGTCTTTGTTTTTTTCTCAGAACCAAAGATGCCTGTACGGGTAGTTCTGCCCGGCGGTCAGCCTTGCGGATCGCAGCCGCCCGCCGACACGGGCGCGCTCAGAGATACAGCACCGTCTGCGCGGTGCGGCGGCGGGCAAGGTAGCGGCGCAACACGGGGCGCAGGCGGAAGGAGAGCGCGCCGCGCGGGCAGGCCTGCACGCAGCGCAGGCAGCGGATGCAGCCGCCGCCCGCCTTCCCCTGCCGCATCGCATGCACGGGGCACGCCCCGCCGCAAACATTGCAGCCGTTGCAGGCATCGCCGCGCAGAAGGCGCACGCCGAGGCGGCTCCGCCAGGCGGGCGCGAACGCCGCGAACGGGTTTTTGCGCGTGGCGGGGATGTGCACTTCCGCAAGCACGTCCCCTTCCTGCAGCAGCTTCAGCCGTTGTACGAGCGGCAGGAGCGCCGCCCCGTCAAAGACGTTCCCCTCCCGCAGGTAGGTGTGCCCCGTCCGCACATACGCGCCCGCCACGACCCTGCCGCGCACCATCTTTTTTGCCTCGTACAGCGCCCTGCCGTACGAGACCCCGCCGTGCACGGCGACCAGGGCGACCTGCTCCGCGCGCAGGGCGGCAAAAAACGCCTTTACGGGCGCGGGAACGCCCTGGCAGTAGACGGGGAACACGACCGCGCAGGGCGCCGCGGAAGAAGGTTCCGCCCCTTCGGTATCCTGCACGGCGGCGCCGAGCTTTTCCGCCAGAAACGCCGCGACCGCGCGGCTGTGCCCGCTGCCCGAAAAGCAGTACACGTTACACATCGCCGCCCTCCAGATAGGCGCGCATGACGGCACATGCGGGCGGCTCTTCGAGGGTAAAGCCGCAGAGGTGTTCCATTTCGTACACCGTCTCCTCGCGGGAGCGCCCGCAGTTGCGGCTCGCCAGCGAAATTTCCAGCGCGCTGAACGGAATGAGCTTGCTCCTGCACTCGTAAAAACGCACGAACTGAGAATGGTCCTTGCAGCGCTCGATCTTGCAGCTGGTGTGCAGCGCCTTTTTATCGTCGGCGGGCGGGACCCAGCCGCACTTGCCGATAAGGATCTCCCGGACCTTGTTCCAGTCGTACACGCCGCCGCAGACTTCGTCCATATCGATATGCACGAAGGCGGGCACCGTGCCCCGCCACGACGAGCGGCGGATGCTGCGTCTGAGCGGCGGCAGCAGTTCGGGCACGGAATGGATCGCCTGCACCACGGACGAAACGGGCTCGCCCTGGAAGCCGCTGTGTTTTTTGAAAAAATTGTCGCCGTACGCGAGCTGCTTCATGGTCAGGATGGTCTGGATCTGCCCCTGCCTGAGCGGCGGGTGCAGGGTGAGCACCCTGCCGACGTTGTACAAAAAGGCGAACGCCCTGCCCGTCGCAAAGGTGTAAGCGAGCTTGGGCGCGATATGGTTGTAGTACAGCCCGAGCATCTGCACGGGTTCGTTCCCCGCCATAAAATACGGCACGCGGTTTTCGACGAGTTCGGGGTAGAACAGCAGGTACGCGAGCGACGGGCAGGCGCAGGTATTCTCCGCGCGCTCGTACAGGGCGCGGTAGACGCGCGTAAGGTCGGCGCGGCTGACCGCGCGGGAGATGAATTCCACGTTGCGGAAGGCGCGGCGCGCGCCCTCCATGCTCGCCTTGGCGCTCTCCGACGCGAAGGGGATCTCCCAGGTGAGCGCCAGAACGCGCAGCCCCTTCACCTCGGAGAGGTAATACAGCAGAAAGGTCGAATCTTTCCCGCCCGTGTAGAACAGCGCGACGTCGAAGCGCGACTTTCTGCTGCGCGGGATGTCCTTGACGAGGGGCAGGATGCTCCTTAATTTCTCCGTTTTATCGCGCGTCCGGCACAGCGGGCAACGGCCGTCTTCGTCAAACTCCAGCCCGGGCAGGATAAAATCGTTGGCGCAGCACTCCGTGCAGAACCGCGCCTCGGCAAGGCTCTTCGGTACCGCGCGCAGCCGATCCTGCGGCACGACCTGCTCGCCGAGCAGCCCTTTGAGCGCGCGCTTTTCGCGCTCGGTCAGCTCTTTCGGGAGAGCGCTGACGATCGCACGCTGTTTCGCGGTGAGGCGGATGCGGTTGCGGAACATGTTTTCGCGATTGCGCAGTCCGTAATAATACAGTGCTTTCCCCTCGAGCTTCCAGCGGCTCTGTAACGTATACATACCTCCCCCTTCGGCGGCACTCCCGCCGCCTGTATTGTACCATACCCGCCCCCAAAAGAAAAGGGCTTTTGTATTTTTTATCGGAAGAGCGACCGATCCGGCGTGAGAGACGCCCCTTCCAGCCGCAGCAGCGCCCGCTTTTTCTCCACCCCGCCCGCATAGCCCGTCAGGCTGCCGTCCGCGCCGATCACCCTGTGGCAGGGCACGATCAGCGACACGGGATTGTGCCCGACCGCCCCGCCGACCGCGCGCGCGGAAACGGCGCCCCCGCAGCTCTTTCCGCACGGGCGCTCCTGCTCCCCTGTCCCCGCCGAAAGCGCTTCGGCAAGCGCGCCGTAGGTGGTGACCGTGCCGTACGGGATGCGCAGGAGCAGTTCCCACACCCGCCTGCGGAAGGGCGACGCGCCGCGGAAGGAGAGCGGCGGTACAAAATCGGGCACACGTCCCGCAAAATAGGCGTCGAGCCACCGCTTTGCCTCGCCGAACACGGCGGCAGAACCATCTTCCGCCGCGTCCTCCGCCCCGACGGATACGGCGGCGGAGCCTCCCGCCGCCCCGCCCGAAAGCCCCGCGCCGAAGTACTTTTGCCCGTCGAACCAAAGCCCCGTGAGCGCCGTCCCGTCGCTCGCCAGCGTGATGCCGCCGAGCGGCGATGCATACCGTGCAATGCGTTCCATTTTCCGTTCCCGCCTCCGCCGCGCACACGGCGCGGCGTTTTTTCTCATTATACCACCGCCGCGGCGGAAAGGCAATCCCGCGGTTGACAAACGCAACCGCGCCGCGCTATAATATTCCAAAACAAATGCGCCGCAGGGCGCGCGGAGCAGGATATGCAGCTGCAGGAATTCTGGGACAGGATCGGTATGTGCCCGCAGGGGCGCAGCGCCGCCGAAGCGGCGGAACGGGAGATCGCGGAACCACGGACGGACCCCGCCGCGGTGCGCGCCGCCTGCGAAATGCTGTTCGACGCCGGGACGGGGGAAGAGGGCTTCAAAGCCCTGCAAAACGCGCTCGGGGAGGATGCGGACGGCATGAAAACGCTCGCCTGCCTTGCCCGCTGCGCCGCGGCTGTGCACGGCGCATATGCGCGGCGCGGCATTGCGGACGATATTTACGCCGCGACGATGCGCTTTCTGAGCCGCTTCACGGCGGAAAACCTGCAGAAATACGGCAGGCCGCGCCTTTTGAACGGGTGGTGGTTCTGGCGGCAGCTTTCGATGCGGGAGTTCCGCCTCGGCGCGCTCGAATACGAAATGACGCACGACGAAACGGGGCGGCGCAGCCTTTCGCTGCACATCCCCTCGGACGCGCGGCTCACGCAGGCAGAGCTAGCCGCCTCGATGCAACGGGCAAAGACTTTTTTTGCGGAATTTTACCCGCCCTATGCGGAGGCGGAGATGCTGTGCTCTTCGTGGCTGCTCTCCCCTGCGCTCCCCGCGCTGCTGCCGCAGGGGTCGCGCATCCTGTACTTTCAGAGCAATTTCGAAGTCCTGCGGCACGACCCGAACGCCGACGCCGCCCTCGAATGGATCTTCCCCGATAAAAACACGCCTATCGCCGACCTGCCCGAAACAACGTCGCTGCAAAAAAAGGTGAAAGCGCTGCTTTTGGCGGGCGGTTCCGTCGGCTGGACGCTCGGCAGGCTGAAAGAGGACGCTTTCCGCGCCTGATAAACTCCCGCAGACGGCGCCCGCCGGCACACGGTGCGCGCCGCGCGGAGAAGAAAAAGTCTCCCGCACAGGGCGCCGTACGCGAACGGCAGAGCGGCGGCTGCGCACGGCAGGCAAACGAACAGCGCCCCTCGCATTCCGCGAGGGGCGCCTTTTGCTGCCGTTATTTGAAATTCGTGAACATGCGCCGTTCAAAATCTTTGCGCTCGTCGCGGCGCCTTCCGTAGCCGGTAAGGCGCGCCTTGCCCTCGGTGCGGTACTCCTCTGCTTCCTCCGCGGTGACGGCGCCGCTCTCTTCCAGCCAGTCCACATAGCCGATCTTCGCGCATTCGCCGTACGGGCGCGCGGGGTCGTCGCCGCGCAGCCGATGCGCGATCTTGGCGGCAAAGAAAGAGATGTCGCGGAACAGGTTGGGGTGCGCGGCGTACAATGCGTCCTCTTCAAAGAGGTCGGGATAAGTCAGGTTCTCGCCGCCGTAGCGTTCGAGCGAGCTGACGAGCCCCGGGCGCACCCTGAAGCGCTGCATGCCCTCCTCGCTGAGCGCGCCCGCGTCCGTGAGCGTCATCAGACGGGGGCCGACAAAACTCAGCCTGCCCGCGAACACCGCGCCGAGGCAGGGGTAATACTTCATGCCGCAGGCGGCGAGGAATTTGCCCATGCCCGTCCTGCGCTCGCTTTCGGGGAGCAGGTTGCCCGCCTCGTCGTGGCGGATGCGCTCGGTCGCAAAGGTCGTCACTTTGATGACCTTCCCCTTTTTGCCGCAATAATACTCCGAAACGAACAGCGACGCATACGCGTTCGCCGTCTTGTTGTAGATCGCGTCCGCCAAGAGCGCGATGAGGAAAAACACAAAGAACACGGCGAGAAAGACAAAGGAAAAGAGCACGTCGAGCACGCGCTTGAACAGCCATTTGTAATTCAGCGCCAGAATGAGCACGAGCACGGCGAGGTCGACGATGATGAAGATCGCCATCCCCCAGCCCGTTGCGAGAAATTCGGAAAAATCCATACTTCAGCTCCAGAAGTTGCTACGATACCCCATTATAGCACAGCCCCGCGGAAAAGACAACCTTTTCACAGAAAAAACCGCGCAGCCGCCGCGAAAAAGCGGAAACCGCGCACGGGCATTGCAACAACGCCGCGAACGCGCAAAACGCCCCGCGCGAACGATGTAAAAACGCCGCCGCGAAAAAGCGGCGGCGCAAAGCTCACTCTTCTTCCTCCTCTTCTTCCGCCTCTTCGGCGGCGCGGACGCAGATCTCGGCGGCGAGCGCAAGCACCCGTTCCCTGCCGAGGTTCTCCTCCGCGGAGGTGACGACGATGTTCCCCTCCCCCGTTTTCAGCGCCGCGGCGAGCGCGCGCGCGGCGGGAACGCGCCGCGTTTTGGCGAGCTTGTCCGCCTTGGTCGCGATCAGCGTGAAGGGGGTGCGCGTCTTATACAGGTAGTCCACCATCAGCGCGTCGTCCGCCGAAGGCGCGTGGCGGATATCGACCAGCGCAAAGACGTGCGCGACCTCTCCCGTACCGAAAAAGTCGTCTAAAAGGCGCGCCCACTTCTCCTTTTCGCCCTGCGAAACGCGCGCATAGCCGTACCCGGGCAGGTCGGCGAGGATGAACGTACCGAAATCGAAGTAGTTCACAAGACGCGTCCGTCCCGGTTCGGACGAAGTGCGGGCGAGGCGCTTTTGCCCCGCCAGCATGTTGATGAACGAGCTCTTGCCCACGTTGGAGCGCCCGCTCACCGCAATGACCGGCTTGTCCGTCTGCAAAAATCCCTTTTTATCGGCTGCGGATGTGATAAAACGCGGCTGACTCACGGCGCACCTCCTCTTTTCTTCTTTTACGGACGCGAACCGACGTTTACAGCCCTAAGATCGCGCTGTGGAACACGGTATCCACGTCCGACGCGGGGATGAAATTGATGTCCCTGCGCACGTTTTCGGGCACGTCTTCCTCGTCCTTGATGTTTTCGGTCGGGATGATGACGTTTTTGATGCCCGCGCGGTGCGCGGCGAGCACTTTTTCCTTCAATCCGCCGATGGGCAGCACTTTGCCGCGCAGCGTGATCTCGCCCGTCATGGCGACGTCCCTGCGGACGGGTTTGTGCGTGAACGCGGAGAGGATCGCCGTCGCCATCGTTATGCCCGCGCTCGGACCGTCCTTCGGGGTCGCGCCTTCGGGCACGTGCACGTGAATATCGGTATCGCCGAACGCGGAGGGTTCGATGCCGTACCCGTCCGCATGCGCGCGGATGTAGCTGATCGCGGCGCGGGCGGATTCCTTCATCACGTCGCCGAGTTTGCCCGTGAGCAAGATCTCCCCTTTCCCCGGCATGGCGGAAACTTCGATGGTCAGCGTGGTGCCGCCGACGCTCGTCCAGGCGAGCCCCGTCGCCGCGCCGACCTCGTTGCCCTCAAGCTGCGCCGCCTCGCGGCTGTACTTTTTGACGCCGAGCAGCTCCTCGACGTCCGCCGCGTCCACCGTCTGCGCGCCCAGCTCTTTGTTCTGCGCAAAGCGCACGGCGATCTTGCGGCACACCGCGTCGATCTGCCGCTCCAGGTTGCGCACGCCCGCCTCCATCGTATACCCCTCGATGATCGCGACGATCGCCGCGTCCGTGAGGGTCAGAAAGCCCTCCGCAAGCCCGTTCGCCTTGACGCGCTTGGGCACGAGGTAGCGCTTCGCGATCTCGCGCTTTTCGTCCAGCGTGTAGCCGTTCAGCTCGATCAGCTCCATGCGGTCCAGAAGGGGCGCGGGAATGGTCTCCACCGTGTTCGCGGTGGTGATGAACAGCACCTTGGAAAGATCGTACGGCACTTCGAGGAAGCGGTCG
>ERZ1643247.1119-NODE-1119-length-26861-cov-8.659666_pt1 | contig 26861 bp, 18 predicted proteins | sample MGYA00579264_ERZ1643247 | MGnify/ENA primary metagenome ERZ1643247 (study PRJEB29033, sample SAMEA4952262) | chicken gut metagenome | biome: Broiler Chicken; feature: Gastrointestinal Tract; material: Caecum | place: Ireland | collected 2018 | study: Broiler... | reverse complement strand
AAGCGCGCCCTGCATTATATGCGAAGGCGCGCTACCGCTGTTCCACTTCACTTCCGCCGCCAAAGCGGCGGCGCTCGTTTGCCCTGTTACGGGGGCGGCCGCGGGAGCATTTCCTCTCCCGTCCTTGAACTTAAGTTCAGACGGCGCATACCCTGCGGGAGCCTATGCGGGGCTTTCACCTTTACCCCCGCTCTCTGTATCGGCAGTCGCGCAGTTTTTCCGTCTTGCGGATCTATACAGTTTTAAAAATTATAATACAAAACCCTGTTCAAAGCAAGCAAATTTCAGACATTTTTAGCGTCGAGTTTGAATACGTCGCGCGATTTGCCTATCACGAGGATATGGTCGTCGGCCTTGAAACGGTAATCGGGCATGGGGGTCGGGTCGAGCACTTCGTCGTTCTTTATGGCGACGATGTTGATTTTGAATCTTCTGCGGATATCGAGCTCGGCTATCGACTTGCCCTCCCATGACTTCAATATAGGAACCTCGAAAATAGCATATCCGCCGGTGAGCTGGATATAATCGAATATATTGTTGCCGCCCAGACGCATGGCGAGCTTATCGGTCGCGTCGCCGTCGGCATAGACGATCTCGTCGGCACCCACCTTCCTGAGAAGGTCGCACTCCGTTTCGGAGCGGGCGCGTACCACGACATACCTTGCGCCAAGACGCTTTAAAAGCATGGTAGTTATCATTGACGCTTCAAAATCATCGCCTATGGTTATACATACGGCGTCGTATGAAGACACATCGAGCTCCTTTAAAACATCTTCGTTCGTAAAGTCACCCACCTGAGCATCGGCAAAACGGGTGGCAAAACGCTCTATGCTGGCCTGATTGCGGTCAAAAATGAGCACGTCGTGTCCGAGATCCTGCATTTTTTCGGCGAGATGCGCGCCGAATTTACCTATACCGATGATTATAACACTCTTTTTCATAGATAATTCCTCACAAAAATTTCGCGCTGGCCGCGCGAGTAGGCGTAGCATACGACACTCTGCCAAGGTCTCCCTTTGGGAAACGGCAGATGACTAAATTTTTCGTGCGGAGACGAACCCAAATAAAAACAGTTTTTTCTACCCTACCTTTTATTCCTCCCCTAAACAAGGGGAGGCTTTATTGCGGTTAAGATTTCTCGACTTCGGCTGACGCCTACGCTCGAAATGACATTTTTTATATTTAAAATAAATTGACGTTTCAAGGCGGGTTTCCCGCCGCAGAAAGACCCTATTTGCTGCGGTCAGCAGACTCGCTGGAGGTGAATTCGCGCGACTATACGCTCCGTGGGCGCTGAAGGTCGCGCGAAGAGGAACTTGGTTCCTAAAGCCTCACAAAAAATTTAGCTCTGGCCGAGAGCTAAATTTTTGTGAACCCTTTTATCCTATCATTATATGCTCGGGCATGCGCGTAATAGCCGGGGGTCTCCTTGTTTCGGAGAATACGAGAACCAGCGTATAGCCGCCCACCCTGCCGAAGAACATGAGGAGTATAAGTATCACCTGCGAAAGAGCGGACAGCTCAGCCGTGATACCCATGGTGAGCCCCGTTGCGCTTATCGCCGAAATGACCTCGAACAGCACGTTTTTGAAGTTTACCACATTGGGCACTTCGACGCCGTTAATTACCGTCGCCCAACTGCCGTAGTCAGACTCGTAAGGCGTGCCGCCGTCGACGCCGCAGATTATAAACACGCTGATGGCTATCGCAAACACATACAACATAGTTACTGTTACGGCATTGATGGCGTCGTCCTGCTCTATGCCGCGCTTGAACACACGCACCTGCCTCTCTCTTCTGCAAGCCGTAATCATAGTGAGCACCAGAACGACAAATGTGGTCGTCTTTACGCCGCCCGCGGTAGAACCGGGGCTGCCGCCCACAAACATCAGAAGATTAGTAAGGAGGTAAGAGCCGTCGGAGAAGTAGTTCATGTCGACGGTGTAATGTCCCGCCGTCCTCGGCGTCACGGCAAAGAACAGGCTGTTTATAACTTTGTCAACGGCATTCATTTCGCCTATGGTGCCGGGGTTGTTCCACTCGAACGCCATAAAAAGCGCCCATGCAATCAGCAGTATACTGCAGGTGGAGATGAGCACCACCTTTGTGTGCAGGGAATAGCGCGAGGGACGGAACCTGTTTTTTATTACGTCGTACCACACATAGAACCCGAGGCCGCCTATCGTTATGAGCGCCATCACCGTTATCAGAAACAGAGGGTCAGAATTGTAGCCGGCAAGCGACAAGTCGCCCCCCTGGCCGGTGAGGGAAAAGCCTGCGTTGCAGAAAGACGAAACGGAAGTAAATACGGCCTGCCATATGCCGTCGCCCCAGCCGTAATCGTGGACAAAACTTATTGCAAGCAGCACCGCACCGAGAAATTCAAGCGAAAACGTGCCGATAAAGATATACTTCAGCAGCTCTTTTAGTCCCATCATCTTGAGACCGCCGGCCGACTGAAGAGCAAGCTTCCTGTCGGAAAGTGTGACGTCCTTCTTCATATAGAGCATGAAGAGGGAAATTATGGTAATGAACCCGAGTCCGCCTATCTGAATAAGTATTAGCATGACCGCCTGGCCGAAGGAAGTGAAGTAGCTGAATATATCTACAACGGTGTGGCCGGTAACGCAGGTCGCGCTAGTTGCAGAAAAGAGTGCGATGAGAAAATCGGGCTCGCCGCTCTTCACCGCAAACGGAAGGCACAAAAGGCCCGCGCCGACAAAAATGACCAGAACGAAACTTGCGACCACTATTCCTATCGGGCGAAATTTTAAACGTCTTACTCTCATAGAACCTACCGAGATAATTTTGCCGCAATTAATGCGGCAGCCGCGCCGCAAAGGGCATCATGCCTATACAGTATAACATAGAGCTGAATAAATTGCAAGAAATAAGCGGCGCATATGTACGAAGCGGAAATCACATCTATTCCGTGAAAAAATTTAACAACACAATCACAGTATATGTTAAAAATGTTAATATAAACCTTGACTTTGAGGCAAAATAGTTATATAATAAACACAAGAAACTTTTAGTTGTTAATTTTAAACAAAGGAGATCGTGTTAAAGTGAAACGTGAAAGACTTGAAGAAGTAGCCGAAATACTCGACAAACGCGGCAAAATGACACTTGAGCAACTTGAAGAAGCGTTCCCCGACGTTTCGCAAATGACGCTGCGGCGCGACCTTTCGCAGCTTGAGGAGGACGGGCGCATCATCCGCATACGCGGCGGCGCCATGTCGGTAAAAGAAGTACAAAAAGTTTCGGGCGAGGCATACACAAAAAAGACGACCATCAACATGGACGCGAAGATAGTCATCGCGCAGAAGGCCGCCACACTCATCGACGAGGGTACGAGCATATTTTTGGACGGCGGCACAACGGCGATGTATCTTTCAAAGGAGATGCCCGACATAAAGTGCAACGTATTCACGAACGGCATTGCCGTTGCCATGGAGCTTGCGCAGAAAAAGAACGTAGAGATAACCGTTGTGGGCGGACAGCTGATGAAGGACAATCTTTCGACCTCCTCCCCCGCCGCAAAGGCATATTTCGACAATACGAATTTTGAGATAGCAATAGTTTCGGCGCTGGCATTCACGCCGGAGCACGGGTTTTCGTGCAACAGCCAGACGGAGAGCGACCTTTTGAAGCAGGTGTTCAAGAAGGCGCGTCACGTTTATATGATGCTCGACAGTTCAAAGATAGGGAAGATAAACCCCTATACCTTTGCACACCTGGAGGACATCGACGTGCTGATAACCGACGACGTATTCCCCCGCGAATACAAGGCGCTGTTTGAACAGAACGATATTGTTGTGATGTAAAAAGGTTCACAAAAATTCCCGTCTTGCGCGACGGGAATTTTTCGTAATTTGAGGAACCAAGTTCCTCTGGCGGCGCAACTGTTGCCCCTTTAGCAAGGGGGACAAGGCCACTATAAGCGAGCCAAAGCCGCACCCGACGCGGAGCAACAGTTTGCAATATGCAGGACGCTTGAAATTTCATCGGAATATCTGTTGGGGCTTACCGATTATTAAAAAGTCACGGCTGCAAACGCTGCCGTGACTTTTTGTTTTGTGCTCTTGAACGCATTATAAGGAGCAAAGTTAAACCCTTCGGTCTTGCTGCCGCAGACAGCTCCCATTAAAAAGCGGAGACGGAATGAGCGCGGCATGGCCGCACGGCGCCGACCGCGGAGGGCAGGGCGCTATCTGCCGCACAACAAGAGCAAAAATACGGCGGGCGGCACATCTTGCAAGATGTGCCGCCCGCAGTATATTACTAAAGATATTATTAAGCCAGGGGGCTGAACAGAACTCGGCCTTAATCGGTATAACGCTTGGTATAGGCCACGTCGGCAGAAGACGTTACAGTAACGGTAAGGTCAGAATCGTTATAAACGAGTTCGTTATCCAGACAATATATCGAATACACCGACTTTTCAGCCTTAAGCGCAGAGATTGCGGCTTCATCGAAGGTATCCGAAAGGTACAGCGGCAGGACATTGAGCATGAGTTCGGCGCAGCCTGTGTTATAGGCGTAGCTCACAAGGTCGTTTATGCAGCTCTTGTATTTGCCGTCGGCCGGGTCTACATAGTTCGTAACGGCAGTGCCGTCGGAATAGCCGAACTTATAGCCGTAATCGGAAGTGCCCAAAGAATAATTGCGGAACCTTACGGCGCTGATCTCGCCGGTGCCGCTTACAGAACCTGCGATATAAGCATACTGCCCTTTCTTATCGAATATCTCCATATTGAATGTCTGGTCAGCGCCGAGCGTGCGAGTATAGCCGTCGTAACTGGTGAGCAGGCCGCAAGAAAAGCCCTCCGAAATGAGATGATCGGCCATATAATCGGTTATAAAGGCATTTTTAAGAGTGAACAGGTCGAGATAACAATCTATGCCGTTGTCCTCGGCAAAACTCTGATATTCTTCGGATACGGTAAGCCTCACCATATTATTGCCGAGCAGTTCGAGGTTTATGCTTTCGCTGTCGTTGGCAAACCCGGCAAGCCGGAGATAATATTCTGCCATTTCACCGTTTTTATACGGGTCGTAATATTCGGCGGTGTCCTGGTCTGAAGCGTAAAATATGTTGTAGTAATACGAATACACGGGGGCAAGATATATAAACCTGCTGCCGTAACTGTTCAGAAGTTCGAGGGCGCTGTAGAGCGACGGATCTATCTCGATAGTTTCGTTTATATTTTCGTTTATATATGCGAGATTATATACGCCTTCAAACTGCTCGCGCTCGTTGAAAATGCGGTATGCGTTTACTGCCGCCGTGCCGTAACTTGCAGATACGGCCCTGTATTCTTCGGTGCCCTTGAGGCCGCCCTCTTGTATTTCATAGTAGAAAATAAAATCGGTGCTGCAGTTGGAATCGGAAGCCGAAGCCTCTACCTCCGTCCAGCCTTTGTCGGTGGAGAGAAGGAAAATTATGCCTACCGCGAAGGCGGCAAGGGCCAGCACAATGAACAGCACTACAAGCACTATTCTTAGCTTTATATGTTTTTCTGAAAGTTCAATCTTTTCTACAGGTTTCAGATTATTGTAACTGTCTGGTGCTCTCTTAGATTTCATGATTAAGCACGGGTCATCCTTATTTTTATAATTCGGGGCAACCGCGGAAAGGCGGTTGCCCCGTAAAATCAAATCAATGCGGTCAACAGGAGATAAGCGTGGACAACAGCAGCAAGCCGAATATCACGATTATCGCACCTATTACTATCCAACCTATAATCGTGCCCTTTTTGCATGCCTTATAGTTTTTGTAGTAATGTTTTGCCTTGAATATGGGGAAGGCAATCAGACCGAGCAGAGGCAGGAAGAACGAAAGCACGGCATACCATGTGCTGCCCGTATCGTGAACGGGCGCGTCGAGAATGGTCTCGTTTGAAACGGGCGTTTCCTTCTTCTCCTCCTTCTTTGCCCTCTTTGCGGGATCGGAACTGGGTTTTACGACCTTTATTGTCTTTATAGGTTCGTTCTTCTCCCTGAGAGCTTTATACTGTTCAATCTCTTTCTTATTGCCGTACACAAAGTGATTGTGGCCGATATCGACAAGCTCGTGCTGATCTTCCGAATAATCGTGGATGGAAGGATCGTAAGTATACAAAACCTTGTGTTTTTCGAGCTTGGGATCGGGAATAGGTATGGCGGAGATAAGAGAATGCGTGTAGGGATGCATGGGGAAATTGAAGAGCTCTTCAGCCTCGGCAATTTCCACTATGTTGCCCTTGTATATAACGCCTATTCTGTCGGAAATAAAGCGAACTATCGAGAGATCGTGGGCAATGAACAGATATGTTATACCCTTCTCCCTCTGGAACTTCTTCAGAAGGTTGAGTACCTGCGCGCGGATGGATACGTCGAGCGCGGAAATGGGCTCGTCGGCAACCACCAGCTCGGGGTCCATTACCATGGCCCTTGCAAGGCCTATCCTCTGACGCTGTCCGCCAGAAAATTCGTGCGGGTAACGCGTGAGGTGTTCAGGAAGCAGGCCGACCTCCTCTATTATCGTTTCAACCTTTTTTGCTCTGTCGGCATTGTCTTTATAAAGATGGAAATTATAGAGGCCCTCGGAGACGATATATTCGACGGTGGCGCGCTCGTTGAGCGAAGCCGCGGGGTCCTGGAATACCATCTGCACGTTCCTTATAACTTCCCTGTCGAGCGAGTGGGGGATTTTGCCTGATATCCTCACGCCCTTATAGAGTATCTCGCCGGCGGAACAGGGATTTACCCTTATAACGGCGCGGCCTATGGTAGTTTTACCTGAGCCGCTTTCGCCGACGAGCGAAAAGGTTTCGCCCTTGTAGATATCGAAAGTAGCATTTTTTACGGCCTTTACCGCCTTATCGCCCTTGCCGAAGGTGATATCGACGTTTTTTATAGAGAGGAGCACCTCCCTGCCCTGCTCGTCTATCGGTCCGTGTTCGGGAAGGTGGGCAGCAGTCGCGTCCCGCTTCGCTTCAGCTTTGGCGGCCGCATTGCCGTTTGATTTTTTGCCGAACTTTTCTTTAAAGAAATTTTTGACGGAATCAAACATTATTCGGTCACCTCCTCTATATTGAACGCTTTTACGAGTTTATCGTGTATACCCACGATGATTTCGGGCTTTTCGACCTTGGGCGCACGGGGATCAAGGAGCCATGTCTTTGCAAAGTGAGTTTCGGAAACTTTGAACATGGGGGGATCCTTTAGCGTATCGACTTTGAGACAATACGGGTTTCTGGGCGCGAACGGATCGCCGATGATCTTGTTATAAAGCGAAGGCGGCGTACCCGATATTGAATAGAGCTTCGTATTTCTCTGCGCAAGCTGCGGCAATGAAGAGAGCAGCGCCCATGTGTAGGGATGACGGGGGTCATGGAAAACCTCGTCAACCATGCCGAGCTCGACTATCTGGCCGGCATACAAAACCGCCACCCTGTCGGCAATGTTCGCAACCACGCCCAGATCGTGCGTGATGAACACGATCGTGTAATTAAATTCCTTCTGCAGGTCCTTTATAAGCTGCAGAATCTGCGCCTGAATGGTAACGTCGAGCGCCGTGGTGGGCTCGTCGCAGATGAGTATTTTAGGCTGACAGGAGAGAGCTATTGCGATAACTATACGCTGCCTCATGCCGCCCGAATACTGGAAGGGATAGTCGTCGTAGCGATTCTCCGCATTGGGGATGCCGACCATCTTCATCAGCTTTATGGCGCGGGCACGCGCTTCGACTTCGGAAACATGCTGGTGCTTGATGATTATCGACGATATCTGTTTCCCGATTGTTATTATCGGGTTGAGCGACGTCATGGGATCCTGGAATACGGTAGCGATCTTGCCGCCGCGGATCTGCTGCCAGTCTTTTGTATACTTTATCTTGGCCAGGTTAAGAACGCACGTGCCGTGCAATTTTTCCTTGGTTTCGTCGAGATATTTAACGCGGAAGGCTATATTGTCGAATACGGCGTTCAGAAGTTTTTCGTCGGACAGATCCACGCCAATGCGCATTGCCTTTTTAAGGGCGCGCACAAGCTTGTAGAGCAGCCAGAAACGCTGGAAAATATTTGAATACCTGCCTATTGACAGATATATTTCCTTGGCGATGACCTCGTTGCGGGCGGCAGTCTCTGCAGATATCTCCTGAGAAGTCTCCCCGGCATATTTTACGTTGAGCTCTCTGAGCTTGGAAAGATATGCCTCGGTATACTCCCTCTCGCCGCGCGCCTTGCGTTTATGCTCGGCGATGACCTGTTTTTTCCTCTTTTCGAGCTCCTTGAGCGCCTTCGTGTAGCCGGCTATTTCGGCGGTGAGCGCCTTATACCTCTGCTTTTCCTTGCGGGAATCGAGGGTCTGCTTGACGTTATATGCCTCGGTGCGCCTGTACACAAGGTCGTCGATCTTTTTCTGCAGTTTTTCGTTCTCCTCTTCGGAGAGTTTGAAACGCGCCTTGTAATCGCTCTTCAATTTACAGATCTCGTTATAGGTATCTGCGCCGAATTCGAGCTTTGATGACTTGTTGAGGCTCTTCTTTGCAATATTTATCGAAAATTTTGCAATATTACCGTTCCTTACGACAGTATCGTCAAGCTCGGCGTCATTGAATACGAGGTCGCCGTTTGAAATGAAGCCGTTGGAATCGAGCATGCCGGCGAAAGTTTTGGTAAATACCGATTTACCCGAGCCGCTCTCGCCGACTATGGCTATAGATTCGTTTTCATATATGTCGAGTGAAATGCCGCGTATGGCGGTAAGAGTTCTGCCGCGGACGTGGAACTTCACCTCGAGATCCTTAACGGACAGTAAAACCTTTTTATCTTCCATGGGTCACCGCCGTTACATATGCGTTCTGGGGTCGGAGGCGTCACCGAGGTTCTGACCGACAACATAGAGCACTATGGTGATGATCGAAGCGATAACAACGGGCGCCCAGAACTCCCACTGCCAGCCGGGAGTGAGCATGGAACTCTGCGCCTCCTCAATCAATTTACCGAGAGACCTGTCCGAAAGACCCATGCCGATATATGAGAGGAACACCTCATAGGAGATATATGAAGGGATCTCGGTTGCGGCGAGGGTAACTATTACCGACGTCATGAACGGCAGTATGTTCCTCTGCGCAATTCTGAATATGTTTGTACCCAGACAGCGCGAGGCGAGGTTATACTCCCTGTCGCGGATGATGATTACCTGCGTTCGGATAAAGTAGGCTATGCCCAGCCAGCCTGTGACGGTGAGCGCAAATACCATGGTCCAGAACGAGGCCGACATAACGAGCACCATGACCGAAATAAAGAGGACATAGGGAACGTTGCCTAAAATATTATAGACCTCATTCATTATGATATCGACCTTTTTGGAGAATCCCCAGATAGCGCCTATTATCACGCCTATGGTGAGGTTGATGAGCGCGCACATGAACGCGAGCGATATGGATATGCTTGAACCGTACCATACCGCGTCGAACGTGCTTTCACCGCCCGCGCCCGTACCGAATATCCACTTTAACGAAAAGCCGTTGAAATACTCAAAGGCCGCGCCGGGACTCAAATGATGGGAAAGCGGGTCGGTATTATAGACATATTCATACTGAATGATAGCCGGATACAAATAAGCAAAAAGGACGATAAAGCCGAGAAGGGCAAGCATTATGATATTGAGCTTGTTCTTAAAGAAAACCCTTGCCACCGACTTCCAGTAGGAATAGCGGGGAGCGGTTATCTTTTCCGTTTCAATCTGCGAAATATCGTAGTGGGCAAACAATTCCTCGTCCGAGAGATTGAATTCCGATAAATCTATCAAATTTTCGTTCATGTTTTACCTCCCCTTCGATGAGAATGATATTCGCGGGTCCATCAGCGCCATCAGTATATCGCCCAGAATTATTGCGATGACCGACAGGACTGCATAGAACAGCGTCACGCCGACGATTACCGAATTATCGTAAGCATTTATTGCCCTTGTGAGCAGATTGCCGACGCCGGGAACGACGTATACCGATTCGGTAATGATCGCGCCTGTGAGAGCGCCCAGCACGCTTGCGGGAATGTTATGCACGAGCGGTATCGCCGCGTTCTTCATGATGTGTTTGCGCGAAATTTCCCCTTCGGAAAGACCGCCCGCACGGGCAAACTTGACATAGTCGGAATTGCGCTGGTCTATCATATATCGTCGCATCCACTTCATGAGGTTGGCTATCGACGGCAACGCCAGCGAAATTATCGGCAATATCCACATCAGCGTGGTCGGGTTGACCAGACTGAACGTAGTCGGCAGCCCTATGGCTCCGCCTATCGACTGGAACATGAAAATGTATGCAAGCGATGGCACCGCCATTATGAATATGATATAGATGGTACCGAGCTTGTCAACCACTCCGTCCTTCCGGCGCGCCATCACAATGCCGAGCGGTATGCCTACAAAATAGGCAAGAACTACCGAAATTATACCTATTATAAAGGAATAAGACATGCGCGACATGCCGTCGAGATTGGTGGTGACGACGGTGTAGTCATCTTCGTAACGAAGCTGCGTATATTCGCCGCCCGCCGCAAGCGAACCCTCGGAATAGGTGGCGGAATGAAGATCGTCGGCAGTTTCGGCAACATATCCCGTAGGATAGGTGACCGAAGAAGACACAACGTTGCCCTGCTCGTCCGTCATGGTATTCCACACGTCAACATTCTGATTTATCGAATATGATACGCCGAGCTGTAACGTTATAAGATTCTGATGAATAAAAGGGAACTGGTTATCAAAGTACAATAAATACTTATGCCGCGTACCGTTGCCCATTATAGCGGGAGAGAAGGTATCGCCGCCGTAGACGGGGTCGTACCACGTGAACGAAAGCCCCCTCTCTTCGTCGGGAATGCCCGAGGCATAGTGAATGTTATCAACGCGGACAAGATTGGTTATATAGTTCCACAGACGCGAAAAAATACTCAGATCCCTGTAGGCAAACAGCTGGCTGTTAGTGCGCGTTGCTCCCTGCCTCACCGCGTCGATACGCATTACTTCATATCCCTGCGACTCGTAGTAGTCGGTGAACAGGGCGACATATATCTGCGTTGTTTCGGAATCGTTTTCAGGCGTACTGCCGAGGCGCACTGCGTCGGAACGGGTCTCCGAATCGAGTTCTCCGTTTGCAACCAAACCGTCGAGGTAATCGGCATATGGAACATAGTCGAGATAGCCGTACCTCTCCCACTGCTGATACATATACAGCGTTCGGTTAGTACCCGTAAGCTTTGTAAAGTTTGGATCATGCGCGAATATCTGCTGCCTGTCAATCAGACCATACACGAGCAGCATAACTATGAATATGACTACCACTATAGATATAATGCCGTGTATGAGGCGCTTAACAAGGTATTTACCCATTGTTTTCTCCTGTAATTGTTGACGGCAAATACTGCACAGTTATGCAATGTGCAAAATTTACCTGTTTAGCAATGAAGAGAATGACCTAAAAGAGGTCATTCTCTTCACGAACGACTTTTATTCAAGCAAAAGCCTTGGTTATTACCACAAACCTAAACCCATAACCATATAGCCCGTAGGGGTGAGAGTATCAAGGTAGGTCTGGGGATCGCCGTAGTCGGGACCCCAAAGAGTTGAAGTATCGAAATCGAAGTTCTTTTCAGCGCCCGTTGCCGCAAGATAAGAGGAGTAATACCAGTCGGTCTCGCTGTCAACGTTTACAAGGTTGATCTGAATTTCGTCGAGCGCCGCTTCCATTGTCTGCTTATATGCCTGGAACTGGTTATTCCATACTACGACTGAAGGTATATTCAAAGTATCGATCTGAACGGGGTTATCGGCAGATATGTTTATTTTGATCTCGTTGCCGCTTGCGTCAAGCACGGGGTTGCCCTCATCGTCGAGAAGGGTGAGACCGTTGAGCTGCTCGATGGCGATGGCCATCTCCTCTTTTGCCGCCTCGGGGTTATACCAGCCGTCGAAGCCGAAAGACGTACCCATCTCGCCGGTAACGGTATCTTCCTTTTCAGGATCCCAAGCTTTGATGTGGCTGCCGTCGGCAGTAAGCTGAGCCTGAAGGATCTCGCCGTAATATGTGCCGGCTTCGAATGTTGTTGCCGTACCGTTGATATCGATAGTTAAGTCTGCGGGCAAGCTGACGAAGTTACCCGGAGTATAGCTGTTGATAAGATTGTTGAGAGCAAGATCGGCGCCGGAACGGGCAGTGTTATAAGTTTCCCTGTCGAAAGCGTATGAAATGGCTCTTCTGAAGTGAACGTTCTGCATAGCCATGCGGGTCACCGCCTTTGCTACTTCATCCTTAGGCGATACGCCTACAGTGCTGTCGTTAAAGTTTGCAAAGGCATGGCGGTTGAGGTTATAGAAACCAAGACCGGTAGAGGCATCATTCGAGCTTACATAATTGTAAAGATCAAAATAAGTACCGGTATTGCCGTGAACGTCGGTAGTGGTCTGCTCCCTTGCCAGAACAAGCGTATTCTCGCCCAAGCCGGTGCCGTCGGTGACGCCGTCGCGCGCGTCGGTAAACGATCTGGTGGCATTCTGGCCGTCATTGAAGAGCCATGTTATAGTTTTGAGGTTAAGATTATCGTAATCGTAATATCCCTCGTAAGCACTGAATACTATAGTGCTCTCATTGGTCTGATTGGTTATGCGATAAGGACCGGAATACAGAATATTCGAAGGCGACTTGCCATAGGTATAGTCAGCCGCGCTGGAATTGTAATCAGCGCCGAAAGCGCCGCCCTGCGACAGGAAATAAGCCCTGTTCATGGGTGCGAATACACTGTAACCCATCATGGTCATGAAATAGGGAGTTTCCTGCTCGAGGGTGTACTGAACGTATTCGCCGTTCGAGTCGGGTTCGCCGTTCTCATTGACCTGCTTTACGCCGACTTCGTCGAAGTCTATTGCACCTTCGGCATAATCGTTGACGCCTTTAACAACACCCTGAACGAGATAAAGCATCGAGCCCTCGGCGTCGAGCAGATGCTGGAAACCTGCAACAAAGTCGTCGGCTGTAATGGCAGCATACCTGTCGCCCGACTGGGTATACCAAGCGGCGTCGTCACGTATATGGAATGTATAAGTCAATTTATCTTCGCTTAAGGTGTAACTGTCGGCAAGGGCGGGCTGAAGAACGCCGAGCTCATCGTATTCCATAAGACCATCGTAAGTTTTAACGAGAACTTCATTATCGACAGCCTGCTGCGTGGCAAGAACGTCATACGTCTTGGGATCCTGGTTGTAGGCCATATTGTAGGAATCTTTAATATGATAACCCTGCTCTTCAAGATAAGCCCTTACAGAGGCATTATACTCGGCAGCATCGGTGCCGTTGGTAGTAGCCTCAGTATACATTTGATTAATATGCTCCCTGTCGGAAGAAGCAATGAACTCCTGCGTAACAAGCATCTTGTTATATCTGTACATATCCGAGCCCCAAAGCACACTGGTCACAGTGTGGGGAGCTACTCTGGATATTGCATATGTGCCGCCGTTGGACGTAAGAGGCGAGAACACGCCGGACTGAAGAAGCTTCGCTTCGGCAATGGCCATACGGGCATACCTTTCGGAAAGCTCTTCATCGGTAGAACCAACTATATCTCTTGCTTCCATGTAGAGTTCATAGAACTCGCCCAAAGCATTGTCATAGATCTCCTGATCGTCTGTGTTGTAAACATAGTCCGATTCGGGATCTGTGCCGGGATCTTCACCCATATCTTCGCCGCACTCGTCGCACTTGCCGTCGTTGTCTGAGTCGACATGGGTGTGGCCGGGATTGGGATCGTCGGGATCATCGGGGCCGCATGCAGCAAAACCGAAAGCCATTGTAGCCGCCATCAAGATCGTGGTCGCCGCAAGGGCAACCTTTTTCCATCTGTTCAAAGTTTTATCCTCCATAAATTTTTAAGGCCGACGGCATACGCCGCTTTTTTAAGTATATGCAATCAGGCCAAAATTACAATTTTAAGCGGGCTTTTGCGAATGATTTTAAAGATACGCGTTTTATTTGGCGCTTTTGCGCCAAATAAGGGGTGCACCCCTTAAATCAGTCATATTTTTGCCCCGCGTTCCGCCATGTATTTATTGAAATACCGGTGGAGCTTGTACCTTTTTAACCGACAATGCCGTGCATAAAAATGTGCCGATATAACACAAAATTCACACTTCAGTCCGTTAAAGATACATTAAGTATAGTCGTTTAACAGCTTGTTGTCAAGCCCGATTATGTTAAAATTTGAATTTTACATTAAGAATTGCTTATGATACGGTTAAGTTTTACAAATATTTTTTACACCGTACTTGCATCTTTATTGCATTAATATCTACATTGAACAAAATAAAACAATATCGTGTTGCAATCCAACAATTTTTGCAAAACCGACGCAAAAAATACGGCGGGAGAGACGGTCATTCGCTCCATTTTTTTATGGACAGAGTGCGGTCTTTCACGTCGTCGTGCTCTTCAAAGTAGCGGCGGCGGATCTGATCTACGCCCTCGGGTTCGTCAATGAGACCGAGCATGTCGGCAAGCTCATCCTCCGAATAATCGGCGGGATTGAAAGAACCGTCGAACGCAGCCGAAAGTTTAAGAAGGTCCCACTTTGTTATCATTCCCGCCTCCGTACGCACCGTATTACCATATCATTATAATATATAAGCGTACTTTTGTCAATACCGACATTTAAAATTACGGAAGAGCGGCGCCGCGCATTTTGCGCGGCGCCGCTCCATTCGGCACTTAATTTTAAGTTTTAAGTTTCATACCCCCCCGCTAACACAAGGGCGCGCGGGGTGGAGTCACCTCAGGCAGACGGGGCGGCGTAGTACTGCGCCTGCGCGTGCCATAGCACGAAATATTTGCCCGTCTCATCGGCGACGAGCTGTTCGTGCGAGCCGTACTGCACCACTGCGCCCCCGTCGAACACGGCTATCTCGTCGCAGAACTTGCAGGACGACAGGCGGTGACTGATGTATATCGCCGTCTTGTCGCCCGCGATCTCGTCGAACTTAGAGTAGATCTCCGCCTCGGCCACGGCGTCGAGCGCGGCAGTAGGTTCGTCCAAAATTATAAACGGCGCGTCTTTATAGAGCGAGCGCGCGATGGCTATCTTCTGCGCCTCGCCGCCCGAGAGCATGACGGCGTCGTCATACACCTCGCGGTTGAGCTTGGTTTGGTACCCCTCGGGCAGACTCTCTATCTTATCTTTGAGCCCCGCCTTCTGTATGCAGTCTTTAACGCGGGGCATATCGATATTATCCTCGCTCTGCGCCACGTTTGCCGCCACGGTGCAGGCGAGCAGGGTGAACTGCTGGAACACCGCAGAAAACAATTTGTAGTATTCAATGCGGTCGAAGGTGCGTATGTCCCTGCCGTCCAAAAGCACGGCGCCCTCGGTAGGATCTAAAAAGCCGCACATCAGTTTTACCAGCGTGGTCTTGCCCGCGGCGTTGAGGCCGACGACGGCCAGCTTTTCACCTCTATGCAAAGTTAAGTTGATATTTTTTAAGGTATAGTCCCCGACGCCGGGGTAGCGGAAGCTGACGTCCTTCAGCTCCAGCACATGCTGACCGTCGGGACTTTGAGGTATGGGCTCGCCGCCCTCGAATTTAAATTCCTCGGGATATTCCAGAAACTCGCGCACGGTAGAGATCTCGAGCGACTGCTTGTGCAGCGTGTTCATGCCGCTCAAGATGCCCGTCACCCACCGAGTGAAGCCGTCAACGGCGGTGAAGTACAGCAGAAATTCGGCCACAGTTATTTCATTCTGTATGACCATATATATCAGCAAAGCGTATGCCGCGCCGTTGCGAAGAAATGTTAGCACGAGGTCGCATATCCTTGCCCAGATATATACTCCCTCCGCCCTGTTGTGGAAGGCGGTGAAGGCGGCCATGCCCTTATTATACAGCTCCGAGAGCCACGGGCGAAGGCCGAATATGCGGATATCCTTTGCGGCGGTGAAGTCGCTTGCCTTGGTTATCACATATTCCATGTGCCGTTCGTACTCCGCCTCCTCCTCGCGGTGGCGGTAGCTGTATTCGTTGAGGCGGTTGCCCACGAAGTAGCTTATCACAGTGGTGACGATGACGAGGACGATGAGGAGCGGCTGAACGAAGGTGAACAGGCAAAGATAGATTATAAAGCCTATCATGTTGGCGGTGAGCTCGGTTAGAGTCTTCCATATAGCCTCTGTGGCCTGCTCGTTGTCGTTTGTGCACTCTATCGATTTAGACAGCAGCATATTGAAATTGTCGTCGAACAGGTTGGGGTAGGAGGTGGTCGCGCCCTTGTCGTTGATCATATTTATTATCTCTGTGCGCACCGAGATCTTACCATACAGGTTGTTGATGTCGAAATAGCTCTTAGCTGCTGTTACAGCCATAAGGCCCGCGGTGAAGTTCGTGAATGAGATATACAGCTGCGTGCCCTTTATGTCCATATACACGCGGATGACGCGCTCGTCCTCGGGCAGTTTTTCGCTTGCCTCTATCGCATTGTCGAACAGGTTGCCTATTATACAGCACAGGTCTATCTCCGAAGTCTTTAATTTTACGGGGATATGCGCGTCGGCGACGACCTGTATGTGCTTTGCCTTGGCGAGCGATATCTTGGAGTTAAGTATCGCGTCCGTCATGGCGTTGCCCGTCTTTATCACCGTATCGACGGTGGTCAGGTCCTTATCCAGAAGGTCGAGATAGTTCTTTATCGCCTCCCAATCGCCCGCCGCGGCATAGGCCTTCATCGTCTGGATATGGTTGCGGTAGTCGTGCCGCCAGCCGCGTATCTGGCGGTACATATTGTCTACCTCGCGGTAGTGCGTCTCTATCAGCTCCTGCTGGTAGGAGGCTATTTTTTTATCAAGTTTTTTTGAAAATATTCCCATAAAAACCCCTTCACGAAATACTCGCGCGGGCCGCGCGCGAGTATTTCGTGAACTCTTAAAATAATAAATGTGCGCAAGCAGGGTTTCCCTGCGCCAGCGCGACCCTATTTGCTGCGGCAGCAGGTTTTGCCGTTTCCCGAAAGCGGGAGTCCCTCGGCAAAGCAGCGGGTAAAGCCCTCGCGCACTGGAAGGGAATGTCGGCGATTATACAATATGAGAGCCATTAAAAATCGCCGACAGGGACGAACATTGCAATTCTCAAAACAGTGGATACCCACTGTTTTGGCAATGTGAGATGAGCAAGGACAAATACAAGTCCGAGCGGTGACCGAGTGCGGCGGAACTCTTCCGCATGCCGCGCGAGACCTTAGTTTCCCAAGTCACGGAATTTTTCGTGCGTCACCAGCGCGAAAAATTCGTGAACCTATTTCATATTTATGATGGCACGATTAACGCCCTCGTAGGCGCCGCGGGGGAGGGGAACGACGGAGCCTTCGGACAGCTTTATCTCCGTCTTGGTCACGCGGGAGATGAACGTTAAATTTACTATGGCCGAGCGGCTGACGCGGTAAAAACGCTCGTCGAGCTCGCGCTCAAGCTCGCCAAGAGTCATCTTTACGGTGACATTCTCGGCGGCGTGAATGGTGACATAGTTGCCGAACACCTCGGCATATCTGATTTTATATATGGGTACGCGCGAAACCTCTCCGCCGACTTCGAATTTTAGCACCTTTTCGTCTCTTTTGAGTTTTTCGGCGGCGCGGTTTAGCACAGAGAAGAGCTTACCTTCGTTCACGGGCTTTAAAAGATAATGCAGCGCGGCCACCTCGTAGCCCTCGGCGATATAGTCGTTATAACCGGTTACGAAAATTATCTGCACCGAGTCGTTCACGCGGCGCAATTTTTTTGCCATCGTAACGCCGTCCATGCCGCCCATCTCTATATCCAAAAGCAATATATCAAAGTTCGGATCCTCTTCGTAACCGAACAAAAACTCCTCGGCCGAACAAAATGTGGAGAGCGCGACGGTGTGCCGCTCCCTCTCCCCCCAGCGGGTGACGAGCGAGGAGATATACTCCCTGTCGGCAGAGCTGTCGTCACAGATAGCAATTTTGTAGTCCATGGCAATCACCTTAAAATGAAGCCCCCGCGCCGTTTTGCTTGGTCCGAGAAAGCGGACCGCTTCAGCGCGGAGGTCTTGTCGTTTGTTTAATAAGCAGAATACGGAAATCAGCCGCGGGCGGTCTTGGCGTCCTCAAGCATGGCAAGCTTATCTTCCATATCAGTGTCGCGGTCGGAATAGCTGTACCACACCTCTGTCTCGGTGTCGGCTCCGCCCGAATAGGAGAGAATGGCTACTTTTATTCTGCCTTCCCAGGTTTCGTCTATCTTATAGTACTTCATAAGGCCGTTGTCCCATATCTGGAATGTTATCGTCGGCCCGTTGCCCTCTTCGTCGTTCACCCAGCCGCACTCCTCGGCGCTGTTGGCGTTTGCAAGCATCGCCGCAGATGCAGGGTCGGCGCTGGCAACTTCGGGGTCGAGCTCCATAACTATCTCATAGACGGCGTGGCCGTCGAACTCGCCCTCGGTTATGGTGGCGCTCTTTACAATGTTGTCGGCAAGGATATTTACGTTGCCGTGAATTACCGCCTCTCCGTCTTCTGAAAGCGCAATAATGTCTGATTCTATGCCGGCAAGGTCAAGCTTATCCTCGCGCTTAACTATGGGCGGGTCGTCGGTGCCCCAGTCGGAGCCTGTCTCCCAGTCGCATGTGAGGATATCGGTATCTGCGCCGCTTTCGTCAGTTCCATAGCGGATATTGTCGCCCTCGAACCTATACAGCTTGTTGGTATCTTCAACAAAGCGCAGGCGGGCCGACTCAAACAGGTTACGGAAGGTATTTATCGTGCCCGTGGCCTCGTTGACCTTCTTTAAAGTGTAATGATACTTATAACCGGGGGTGTTTGCGCCCTGGTGAATGATGAGCTTATAGTTCTGCGTGGTGACGTCGCCGCTGCCGCTTGAGCCGAGGTCAGTCGAGCCCGTCTGCGAGGAGAAGTATACGTATTTATCCGCATACTCCTCGTTATAGCAGGCGTATGCGTACAGCTCGGCCGCGACTTCCTTTGCCACCTCGTCGCGCTCGGAGGCAGAGGCGCTCTCCCAGCGGGCGATCGCAGCCCTGCTCTCCTCCTCATACGGAGCGGCGACTGCAGGATATAAGCCGTCGTTCTGAAGGTAATAGCTCTTGTTTTCGCCTATCTGCGTGCCGCCGCACGCCGAGGCAGTTGCAACTACAAAGGGTACCGCGCACAGCGCGCATATTTTCAATATTTTAGATTTCATATGACCTCCTGAAAACACGGGTATTATAGCACAACATTGCGCGGTTGTACAGAAAATTTTGCCGCCGCGGGCATAGTCTGCATTTTATGCCATAACGGCCAAAAAACCGGGCTGATTTTTACAGCCCCTCGTACACGAACGCCGTCTGCCACTGTTCATAACCGAAGCGGGCGGCAATGTGCGCACATTTGCACATGAATATGTAAAAGATTTTATAGCCCTCGCCGTAGAGCGTCTCTAAATTGCCAAGCCCCTTGGAAATTATTATGTCGCTGTTTTCAAACAGAGCGCGGGCGCGGGGAGAGAGCTCCTTCAAATAGGTGCCGGGGACGGCCTCGCCGCTGTCTTCAACGGCGGCATACTTATAAAGATCGATGAATGCCGCGTCGACGCGGGTGGCGTCGTTTATTATCTCGCCGCCGCGCACGAGCGAAGTGACGGATATCTGCGGGTAGAGCGCGGCTATCACGCGGATAAAAATTTTATCGAACACCACTTCGCCGCAGTTATCATGCACATACAAGAGCGTTTTGCCCGCTTTGAGGCGCTCTTTAAAAAGGGCTAGCGTGGCGGCGTTGGGTACGGCCCTGCCTGCCGCCTCTTCCACTATTTTAAGGCTGTCCTCGCTCAGATCGGAAAGTTTTGCAAAGTCGATATAGTTTGCCGCGGCGGCGTAGCTTACCGCGCGCGCGACGGGGTCGGGCGCGGACATTATGCCGCTGAACAGCCCCTCTTCGAGCGCCAGCACGGCGGAGTTGAACATGCGTTTTTCGGCGGAATAATCTATGCCGCGGCCGAATATTTCGCGGTGGATACCATCTATATCGCGCATTAAAAGGGGTGCGCAGTATGTTTTGGGGGGATTTTCGCACAGTTCGCGCACGCGCGATTTGAACTCCTCTATCTTATTTTTGTCGCTCTCCGAGCGTTCCACCTTTTTGAGCTGGCTGTTATACAGGCAGCTTTTGCACTCTTCGTCCAAAGTCATATATTGCCTCGCAGTTGTTAAATTACAGCTTTATTGCAGATATTATAGCATTGCCGCGCACATTTTGCAACACCGCGGGCGGGGGATATTTGAGGGGGCAGCGCATTGCGGCGCAATGCGCTGCCCCCACGCTATTATTGATCTGAACTTATTACAATCTTATTACAAGTTCGGGAAAAATTTTTAAAATTCATACGCTATAATTATTTAAGAGAAATAAAAGGAGATTTTTTGCATATGCCGTCTACTTACGCACACTACAGGCTGGGAAACGACGTTAAGACAAGCCTTACGGGAAAAATAAAACAGCTCGTTGAAGATAATTACGAGAGCTTTGCTTTGGGTCTGCACGGACCCGACCTGCTGTTCTACTATAAGCCGCTTACAAACAACAGGACAAACGCCATAGGCTACGCCATACACGAACGGTTTGCAAGCCTGTTTTTTGAAATGGCGGGAAAAGTTTATTCAGAGCGCGGGAAAAGGGCGGCCGACGAGGCCTACCTTCTCGGCTTTTTGTGCCACTTTGCGCTCGACAGCGAGGGACACCCCGTGGTGAACGCCGAGATGAAGGCGAAAAACCTTTCGCACACGGAGATAGAGTCGGCCTTCGACAGATATCTCTTATTGAAGGACGGCAAACAGCCGCTCGGCACAGACCTTACCGCGCACATACACGCGAACGAAAACACGGCAGACATTGCCGCGGCATACTTCGGCGTGGACAGGGGCAAGGCAAAAAAGGCGCTTAAATCGATAAAGTTTTACAACGGACTTTTAAACTCGGCAAGTAAAATAAAGCGCGCGTTTGTCACCGCGGCGCTCAAGATTTCGGGCATGTGGAACATAATGCACGGCATGATGATGCCGACAGATATTGAGGATAAGTGGAAGGACGGCATTGCAGGGCTGGAAAAGGCCTATGCCGCCGCCATGCAAAAGGCAGTGCGGCTGATAGAAAATTACGACGGATATCTTGCGGGAGAGTGCGCGCTGAGCGCCGAACTTGAGCGGGATTTCGAATAAAACTAAAATAAGGAACTTAAGCATGGAAAGTCAGACAACGGTTGCGGCCGGCGCGGAAGGCGCAGACAAGGCCGCAAAGGCGGCGCTTAAAGCCGAAGCGAAGCAGAAGCGCGCGCAGGCGAGGGCTGAGAGAAAAAACAGCCCGCTTTACAGGCAAAAGCGCAGGGAACTGCCCTGGATACTCTACGACGTGGGCAATTCGGCGTTCACCCTGCTGGTGAGCGCAATACTGCCCATATACTTCAACGCCCTGGTAACAAATGCCGGCCTTTCGGGCACGGACGCAACGGCCATATGGGGCTATGCCGCGAGCGGCGTTACGCTGTGCGTGGCGGTGATATCGCCCATTCTCGGCAGCTTTACCGACTTTAAGGGGCTGAAAAAACCGTTCTTCTTTTTCAGCGCGATGATAGGCGTTATAGGATGCGCGGCGCTGGGAATACCCATGACATGGGTGGCGTTTTTGGCGCTGTTTATCGTAACCAAGATAGCCTACTCGGTGAGCCTGGTGTTCTACGACGCCATGCTGCCCGACGTCGCCGACATGAAACGCGTAGACATGGTATCATCAAAGGGCTATGCCTGGGGCTATATCGGCAGTTGCATACCCTTTATTATAAGCATTGTGCTCGTGCTCACGGTGGATACGGCGATATCGATGCCCATAGCATTTATAATCAATGCCGCGTGGTGGCTGGCGTTCACCATTCCCCTCACCAAGTCGTATAAGCAGACGCACTTTGTGGAACGCACGGCGCACCCCGTGCGGCAGAACTTCAGGACGCTCGCCTCGGTATTTAAAAAGGAGGGCGGCGTTGCCAACAGAAAGGGCATAATACTCTTCCTCATCTCCTTCTTCCTGTATATCGACGGCGTTTACACCGTTATAGACATGGCCACCTCCTTCGGCACGGCGCTGGGGCTGGAGAGCTCGGGACTGCTGATAGCGCTGCTCATTACGCAGATAGTGGCCTTCCCCTCGGCCATAGTATTCGGCAAACTTGCGGGAAAAGTTAAAAACGAGCTGCTCATCACCATAAGCATATGCGCATACACGTTTGTGGGCGCGTTCGCCATATTCATGCAGTCTATGTGGCAGTTCTGGGTGCTCGCCGTCATGGTCGGACTGTTCCAGGGCGGCATACAGGCGCTCTCGCGCTCCTACTTCACCAAGATAATACCCGCAAAACATTCGGGCACGCTGTTCGGCATAATGGATATATTCGGCAAGGGCGCAGCCTTCCTCGGCACCATGCTCGTATCTATAGTCACCCAGCTGACCGACTCTGTAAACCTCGGCGCGATACCCATCGTGTGCCTGTTCGTTGCCGGACTTGTGATGTTCATTGTAACGGCGAGATACAACAGACCGTTCATCGCGCAGTCGCAGGCACTTGAAAACGAGGCCGAGGCGCTCGAAGCTATGCAGGAAAATGCAGGCGGGGCTGCGGAAAACGGCGAAGCGGCAATTGACGGCGGTACCGAAAGCGTAAACTGACTGCCGTAATATTTGTTCCTGCCGTAAACTTAAATCCCCTCCTGTAAAACGGCGGGCGCAGACATTAAAGTCTGCGCCCGCCGTTTTATGACTATCTTATATTTTTATATAGACATAAATATTTACTCACAAAAGTAAAGCCGCAATCTTCGACAACTGTGCCGCAAAAATCCAGGCCGCCCGATAATGGGCGGCCCGATTAATTCATCCATTATGCGATTTATAGTTATGCATTTTTTGCAGTATGCTTAAAAAATGACGAAACTGTAATCAAAACTGCTGCAAGCAGATAGAATACAGCGCTTATAACGGCAGTATTCCAGGCCATTTCTCCTCTGGCATTACCTTTATCCCACGTCCATACAGCAGAGGCAACATCCACCCTGTTTATAAGGACAAAACCAAGCACAAGGCATATAAGTGCAACTATCACTGCGGTAAACGCTATTAACCAAGGCTTGTCGCCAAATTTGATCGCCAATATTTCCGATGCCGCAAGCAACAATATCGCAACAACGGCAACAGCAACAAAGATGCCTATATTCATCATTGCGTATCCGTTCACTCCGTTGCTTACCAGCATCAATATCAGTCCTATAAGCGTAAATATTGCTGCCGCCGAAGAAAGCCAGAATACAAGCCCGCGATCCTTGATAAAATTAATCATCAATCGATTGCCTCCTTATTTTTATTTTTCTTCATCGAACCGACAATATATAATACACAATCGGCTATGAGAAGCACTCCGCTCACCGATATAAGCGAAATATACAGTGCACGGTACCATGTCATGTTCCAACGTGCATACGTATCGTAATCGAACGCATTCATAAGATTACTCTGCGTAAACACATAAAGAACATTTTTCGCCGCAGTTTTAAGCTGATTAAGAATATGGGCGTCACCCTTATAAAGGTCAGGCGAAGGGACAATTCCGTCGGCAAGGCTCTCGTAATCATCGAACCCCGACGCTTTGAAAGCACCACGCACATCATAACCTGTAGTGCCTGCTGCAACTACAGCAGTAAACAAATCCATATCATCGCCTATATCCGTTACGGCATAGCCGTGGAATCCCCATTCGTTACGCAAAATACCCGTCATCATCCCGTAACTTGCGGAACATTCTACCGCGCCGACTTTGCTTAGCGAAATCATTAATCCAAGCATGCCGACGTCCTTTTCTTCCGTATCGTACTTTGTGCCTTCTATCGCTATCTGGAATGCACGCAACTCTACCTCACGCGCGCGTTGTTCCGTCAGGAATGGCGCAACTCCTACTCGATTGGTTTCCTGGTCGTTAAACGCATAGTGTTTGGGCGCGGCTATGAGTCCGTATTCAAGCGCCCCCATGGAAAATTCGAGGCCGATATTGCCTGTAAGAATCGGATCTTCAGAATAATAATCACCGCTTCTGCCATTGTAAGGATGCCTGTGTGTGTTCATTCCCGGCCCCCACAATATAGGCATACCTACAAACAACGCCTGCAAGCCTACCATTTTTCCGAGTTCATAATGGAGGTCAGGGTTAAATGAAGATGCAACCGTCGGCGCAGTAGCAAAAACTTCAAGTTCATAACGGATATTATCGTCGGAACGTTGTATCGTCCAGGGTGCTTTGCCAAAATTATACTGTGCAAGCGTAAGCGCAACGCCGTTGCCGGAATTTTCGGTATAAGCTCCACCCGTAAATCCGATAGACCTGATATTACGGAAGTTATTGCCGCCCGCGGCAATAACGCCCATAGCTTCCTCTACGCTCATTTGCGCAAGTAAAGTATCCCAACGGGGATCATCGTAATCGGCAAATTTAAGATCGATAAAATTCAATTCGCCCTCTTCAGATATCGTTTCAAATAAAATGTCCGAAGTGTCGTCGTCTGTTTTTAATTCATAATACTTGCCGTCAAGATCATCCTGCATTGATGCGGGTGCAGCCATATTGACATATTCCCGGGGCCATGTTCCCGTCCAATCGCTACGTGAAAGATATGTCACCTTGCCTTCCTCATAATGATTCCAATCGGCATACGGTATCTGGTTAGAAACATTTGCTCCCGCTTTGGAGACAGAAAAAGTGATGTCGTCAACGGCATTTTTTCCGTCGTTGTCGTAAGTGTACTGAAAAACGAGATCGGAATCCCCGTCCGCATCCATAAGGCCGCTTGTATTTTCAACAGTTTTGCCCTGTTTTGCCAATATATTGTTCATCGCTTCATGCGAACCGTTGCCGAGCGTAAAATAATAATCGCCGACATCAAGTATATATGTACCGTATGTACCGTCTGCATTTTCATGTGAACTGTCCCACGTTGCAATATTCTGCAGGTCAACTTTTATTGTAAGCTCTTCATGTTCGCCAGGAGCAAGCGTTTCGGTTTTATCGTAGGCTAAAAGCTGAACTGCTGATTTTTCAAGTCCGCCATTAATGTAAGGAGCCTGTCCATAGATCTGAACTATAGATTTAGCAGCAACATCCCCCACATTAGCAACATCTACTTTGAACTCGATCGTGAACTCATGTTCCGTCTTTGTTACGACAGGCTCACCAACAAACGTCTGTTCAAACTGCGTGTAAGTAAGTCCGTAACCGAAAGGCCAAGTAACTTCTTCGTTATATCTCCAATTTCCCTCAGAAGCAACGGCACCCACGGCGGAGTCTGCATTGCCCCTGCCTTCAACTATATCGTTATACCTTGTTTCGAAATAGCGGTATCCGACATACATTCCTTCGGCTTCAATTACATACTTGGAACTGCGGGCATCTTCAGCCTGATTGCTAAACCTATAATCTCCGACGTTTACAAGAGCGGGATGCGACATGTTGCGGTCCACATAGATATCCGCAAGCGCACCCGAAGGGCTTACTTTCCCCGAAAGGATATCGGCAATACCTAAAGCACCATAATTGCCGAAGTGTCCCACCCACAATACGGCTGAAACATCGGGATTATCGGCAATTTCACCAAGCTCCATGGGGGAAGTCGTATTAACTATGACAATGACGTTATCAAAGCATTCCGTAGCTTTGTTGATGATGTCAACTTCATTCTGACTGAGCGCCAAAGGCTCGTCCATATGCGTATCTTCAACGACATTACCGGGAAGATAATCATTATTCTCGCTGCTGGGGCGACCTACAACGACTATTGCCGCGTCATCATAGTCGGCAAAGCTTTCCTCATAATCAGGATCCTGCCTTTCGATATCTGCCAAAGAAGGTTCCTGCGGATCGTATTTAACATTCACCGAACTGAATGTACTGCGCGACGTAACGCCTGAATACGCTATATTGTCCGGCTTTAAAGCGCGATATGTCGCAAGCATGTCGGGATTAAGCTCAAAACCCGCACCCTCACCGCCGACATCGCTGAAATTGTAATTATTAATTGTTGAAGCATTTCCGGAAGTAGTTTTTTCTGGATTTGCAAAATCCGTCTTAGTCCCGCCAAGGGCATCTTCAAGAGTAATAACCGGGCCTTCAATAGGCTGCCCGAGCGCCGAACCCATAATAGGAACCAAACTGCGTAGTCCCAGAAGAGTTACTTTAGAGCCGCTTGAAAGCGGCAGAGCAGGCTTGCCATCTACCTCTTCGTTTTTAAGTAGAACCGAACCCTCCTGTGAAAGCCGCCTGCCGAATTTAATAAATTCGGCGATAAGTTTATTGGAATTGCCTGTACCGTCTGCATTAAGCACTTCTGCCGGCGGCACAAATTCCTTAAACAAGTTATCGCCGTCGGTAGTTTCGATAACTTCACTGTGTGAACCTGTCAGATTGTCTATCGACGTTCTGAACTGCTCTAAGATTATGGCAGCCATAATTGCAATCGATAAAACGAATGTAAATACAACAATAAGTCCGCGCCATAATCTGGTTTTAAACAACATAATTTTCCTCCTTACGCATCAGAATTCTTGCGGATGAACTTTTCGCGAGACAGTATAACACAATTTTTTGTCGTACCCGAAAAACAGAATAAATTGTCAAAATTTAGCATAAACTGCAATTACATATCATTTTTATTGCATTTCATTGACAAAAACATTGCATTTTTACAAACAAAACCACTAGTAAACTAGTGGTTTGCACAGCCCCTATAAGGGGAAA
>ERZ1643247.1118-NODE-1118-length-26862-cov-7.323908_pt1 | contig 26862 bp, 24 predicted proteins | sample MGYA00579264_ERZ1643247 | MGnify/ENA primary metagenome ERZ1643247 (study PRJEB29033, sample SAMEA4952262) | chicken gut metagenome | biome: Broiler Chicken; feature: Gastrointestinal Tract; material: Caecum | place: Ireland | collected 2018 | study: Broiler... | reverse complement strand
TCTACGGGGGTAAAAACGATATGCGTCAAAAGCAGGAAGAGAGAAAAACAGTCAAATAGATTATGTTGCAATAAGTTACAGGAGATTCCCTTAATATGAGGCTTTCAAACGATTTGCGACTTTATTCGAACATCAATAAGACATCGGACCTTATTTGAACGGGGTGTTCAAACCGAAAATGCGACATCGGCCGAAAGAACCCCTAAAATTGCCTGCAATCCGTCTACAAATACCTATTATCAGAACGACAGAAACCCTGCCGCACGCCAGTAAAACGGCGATTACGGCGGGGTTTGTCGTATCGTCGAGCTTCCTCACGACGAGTGATCGTCCAACCGTTCAAACGAGTGTTCAAGCCGCCCGAAAACAGTCTTCAAAAACTCCGTTAGCAACTCTGTCGGCGGGGCTTATTTCTCGGGTTAGATGGTCATTTAGATGATCGTTTAGATGGTCATCACATCAAGCCTACAAAAACGAAAAAGACGTATTAGATGGTCATTTAGATGGTCATTTTTGAGGCAGTTTTTGCGGCATTTGTCCGGGGGTATGGGTCGAAATCCCTCCGTTTTCGGCCGTTTTGAGCGGATTCGCGGGGGGGGTATGACCACGACACGGCATTCTATACATATATATAATACACGCATGTACAATGGGTTACCCCTACTTCGAAGTGTCGGATGCCCCGGAAAGTGTGTGTGCGGCATTCGGAAGCGGTCGTTCATGCGCTTTTAATATGTCGGATGATTCTTTTTATCATTATCGGGAATGCGTGTGTGATTTTTTTACGCATCTCGTTTTTCCGAAATCAAGCGAGATTTTTGCGCATCTGGTTTTTACGTAATGAACTTTTGGTTTTTGCGAATATAGGTCCGGGTTGTGCCGAACGGGGGGCGGTTCAAAATTTCGGCAACGGGGTTTCCGGCGGCGGCCGCCGGAGGCAAATGTCCGCAGACTCGAAAAGACCGGGTGCCGATGCAGAGGCTGCCCTCGAAACGACATGAAACAGTGCACCGCACGCCTCTGAAGCGGTTGACGATCCATGTTCATCGCCGTGTATCCATGCGGCGTCTATCGTTCGCCGGACGAAAGCCCCCTCCCCTATCCGGCGGTTTCCTCGGTGCGCGACAGAGAAGATCGGGCCCCCGTCCTCGTTCACGTTACGAGCGGCGATCGGATATTTTTCGACCTCACGAGAGCGGTGGAAATATTTTCGGTCGCTGCCGGCTGCCGGAGCGCTCCGGCAGAGCGGAGTGCGCTCCGACGCAAGGACGGCGACAAACTGCCGCAAAGCGACGGGGCGCCTTCCGTATTCGTCCCCTACCCCGCCCCGCCTCGCTCCGAGGCAGAGGTGCCGTCTTCAACGGTCGCATCGTTTTCGTTCGCCGGGACCGGCGCGAGCTGCGGCCTCTTCCGCAGATCGAAAGGATCCGGCAGTCCGCCCGCGATGTATTCGCCCGTCGCCGTATCGCGCTGCGGATAAATACAGATCGTCTCGAACCGAAACGGCAGGACGCGATACGGTCCTCGTTGTCCGGCAGTCCGTACCGCATACGGCCCGTTTCATCGGGCAGAGAGGCGACGGCACGGCCCGTCAGCGGATTCCTCTCGGGATCGAAGACTTCGCGGTCGAGTTTCGGCCGTCCGCCGATGCCGACCGACACGTAAGCGCGATCGTCCTTTTCGTCCGCCATGCCGGTCCATGCGTTCGCATGGATGAAACACTTGGCACAGTCGCATCGGCAAGGGAAGAGCTCCTGTCCGAAACGGTCGATATGTCCGAAGAGACACCGGCTCCGGACGATACGGCTCACGAGGGCCCGTCTGCTGCCGGAAAGGGGGTATGCCGCTGTAAGCGAACGGGACGACGGGCTACCCCTCGCGGTCGATCCCCGCTTCACGTCGCCGCGGGCATCTTTTCCGCCGGACGGAGCCCTACCGTGCGCGCCGAAACCCTGCGCATCGTCGTAATCGAAAGCGATGGCCGCGGCATCCGTCGGGTCGACGAATCCCGCCCCCCGGAAACGGCAGACCGGACGGGCCCTAAAGGGATCCTCCCCGGGCAGCCGCCCCCCGGCCGGCAAAGGCGGGACCTTCGTGGAAACCGCCGCAGCAGACGAAGTCCGTCTCGCGCAGCTCGCCCGGCGAATCGACGGGCGAACGGGTTCTCCCGGAGCCGCGCGGGCCGGACGGCGGCCACGCCTTCGCGCATGGTCCGCACTCCGGTCCACGCGCAGGCGGCGGACAGCCGTCCGAGGCGGTCGAAGAGCCCGTATTTCAGGACGCCGCCGGACGTCCGGCCCGCGCGGCGGTCCCGTGGGCCGAAGTCGTCCGCGAACCGAATGGCAGCGGGACGACGATCCGGCCCTTACGGTCCGCATGGCCGTATTTCAACGCAAGGGGATCGTTCGCCGAAACGGCCCGTCCGACGACTGACGGCGAATCGGCGAACGAGCCGACGAAGCCGCACTCGCGGCGGAGGCGTTCGGCGACTTTTACGACGACTGCGCTGCGCCGTGCGCGCAACGGAGCGAGGATACGAACAAGAGAGGCGTCTTCAGGTTCATATCCCGGTGATTTTCTTGATTTCGTTGAGCTTGTTCAGGGCCTCGATCGGCGTCAGCGAGTCGATGTCGAGCCCCCGGATCTGATCGCGGATCTGCACGAGCACGGGATCGTCCAACTGGAACATCGAGAGCTGCATGCCCTGTGTCCGATCCGCCGCCTCGACCGCCTCCTTCACCGAGTGCGAACTCCTGCGGCTCCGATCCTTGGGGCTGCGGCTGGGCACGATCTCGCTGCTGCCGTAGACCAGTTCGAGGTTGCGCAGGATCTCCTTCGCACGGGAGACGATCGACGGAGGCATGCCGGCCATGCGGGCCACGTGGATGCCGAACGAATGTTCGGTGCCGCCCCGTTCGAGCTTGCGCAGGAAGACGATCGTATTGTCCACCTCCTTGACGCTCACATGGTAGTTTTTCACGCGCGGGCACATCTGCTCCATCTCGTTGAGTTCGTGGTAGTGGGTGGCGAAGAGCGTCTTGGCGCGGGCCGAGGGGTGGTTGTGGAGGTATTCGACCATGGCCCACGCGATCGATATGCCGTCGTAGGTGCTCGTGCCGCGGCCGATCTCGTCGAGCAGCACGATGCTGCGGTCGGAAATGTTGTTGAGAATGCTGGCCGATTCGAGCATCTCGACCATGAAGGTCGACTCGCCCTGCGAAATGTTGTCCGAAGCGCCGACACGGGTGAAGATCTTGTCCACCACGCCGATACGGGCCGACTGCGCGGGCACGAACGACCCCATCTGCGCCATGAGGATGATGAGGGCCGTCTGCCGCAGCAGGGCCGACTTACCCGACATGTTGGGCCCCGTAATCATCATGATCTGTTGCTCCGTGTCGTCGAGCACCACGTCGTTGGGGATGTACTCCTCGCCCACGGGCAGCGTCGTCTCGATCACGGGGTGGCGCCCCTGCCGGATCTCGATCCGCCGCCCCTCGTCGAGCACGGGGCGCACGTAGCGGCGCTCGCAGGCGATGCGGGCAAACGATTGCAGGCAGTCGATGCGCGCCACCGACGCCGCATCGCGCAGCAGCACGGGAAGCGATGCCGCGACGTACTGCATCAGATCGTTGTAAATGCGCTGCTCGATGACGAGCATTTTCTCCTCGGCGCCGAGAATCTTATCCTCGTACTCCTTGAGTTCGGCCGTGATGTAGCGCTCGGCGTTGGCCAACGTCTGCTTGCGGATCCACGTTTCGGGCACCTTGTCCCTGTGGGCGTTGCGGACTTCGATGTAGTAGCCGAAAACGTTGTTGTAACTGATTTTGAGCGAGGGGATTCCCGTCAGTTCGCTCTCGCGCTGCTGGATCTGCGACAACACGTCCTTGCTGTGCAGCGCGATGCGGCGCAGGTCGTCCAGCTCGGCATCCACGCCGTCGGCGATCACCCCGCCCTTCTGGATCTGGTTGTTCAGCGGATCGGGGTAGACCTCCCGCGCGATGCGGTCGCGGACGGCGGAGAGCACGTCGATCCGCGACGCCAGTTCGTGCAGGCGGTCGTCGTCCGTCGATTCGAGGAGCGCCTTGAGCGTCTCGACGGCCGTGAGCGAATTTTTCAGCTGCACCAGTTCGCGGGGCGTAACGCGCGCGGCGGCGATCCGCGAACCGATCCGCTCCAGATCCCCCACCATGGCCACCTGCTCGCGCACGGCGTCGGCCAGATCGAGGTCCTGCGTGAAGCGTTCGACCACATCGAGACGCCGCCCGATCCGCGCAGGGTCCAGCAACGGCATGGCGATCCAGCGTTTCAGGAGCCGTCCGCCCATCGGCGTCAGCGTCCGGTCGATCACGGCCGCGAAGCCGCCCTGACCCGCGGAGCCGTTCGACGAGAAGAGTTCGAGATTGCGGATCGTGAATTTGTCGACCCACACGCAGTCGTTCTGGTCGAGACGCGAAATCGACGCGATATGCCCCGTCCGGCGGTGCTCGGTGAATTCGAGGTAGTAGAGGATCGCACCGGCCGCGGAGATGCCGCTCGACAGATGGTCGACGCCGAAGCCCTTGAGCGACCGGGTGCCGAACTGTTTGCAGAGCTTCTCGCGGTTGACCTCCTCGGCGAAGACCCACTCGTCCAGCCGGTAGGTGTAGTGCTTGGGGCCGAAAGCGTCGCTGAAACGGTCTTCGCAGCCGCGCTGGTAGATGATCTCCTTGGGTTGCAGATTGGAAATGAGCTTGTCGACATAGGCGTCGGACCCCTCGGCCACGTAGAACTCGCCGGTCGAAATATCGAGGAAGGAGACGCCCGTATTCCGGCGGCCGAAATAGACCGACGCAAGGTAGGTGTTCTCCTTGTTGGCGAGGATGTTATCGCCCAGCACCACTCCCGGCGTTACCAGCTCGATCACGCCCCGCCTGACCAGTCCCTTGACCAGCTTGGGGTCTTCGAGCTGCTCGCAGATCGCCACACGCTCGCCCGCCCGCACCAGCTTGGGAAGGTAGGTGTCGATGGCGTGGTAGGGAAATCCGGCCAGTTCGACATAGGTGGCCGAACCGTTGGCGCGGCGCGTGAGCGTGATGCCCAGAATGCCGCTCGCCTTGATGGCGTCGTCGCCGAAGGTTTCGTAGAAGTCGCCCACGCGGAACAACAGGATCGCATCGGGATGCACCGCCTTGATGGCATAGTACTGCTTCATGAGCGGGGTCTCCACGTATTTCTTATCTATTTTATGCTCTGGCAAAATAATATTTTATTGTATAGTTCGTACGACAAAGATAAGAATTTAGGACGATCCGAGCGTCCCGATCCGACAATTTTTTTTTGCATAAAGCACTATATTCCGACCGTTTCGGCAAACATGGCGCGGTAGAACCCGGCCTTCCACTCGACCGGTCGCGGATAGGCCCGCGACGAGGAGGGCATGCGGTAGAGCCGCATGGTGCGGCCCGCGTAGCGGAACTCCACGCTTCCGCCGACGGGCGGTTCGCCGCAGCCCGCGACGGCCCGCAGCGTATCGGTGGCCTTCTGGCCCGTCGTAACGATCGCACGGCAGGCGGGAATGCGAGCGAGCAGAGCCGCGAGGTCGACCTCACGCACCACTTGAAGAAAATTGTCGGAGGCATTGTCTTTCAGTCGGATGACTTTGACGGCCGTGTCGTAGAGCGCAATTCCTTTGGAGGCGCAGAAAGCTGCGATCCGATCCCGGTCGAACCGACGGCCCGACGGGTCGAGGAAGCGGGCCTTGTCTCCGAAAAAGACCCACCCCACGATCCGCCACATGTCGTTCTGAAGGTTCGGGTAGAAAAAATCCATGCTCCATCGCTTGCGCTGCGGCGGGAAGCTGCCCAGCATCAGCAACCGCGCACCGGCAGGCAGAAACGGTTCGAGCGGGTGCTGTTCGCTCGGCGGAACCGCACCCTCGTGCGCACCGCTTTCCGCCGCCGGAACGGAATCTTTTTCGCGGCACAGGGCATCCGTCCGCCCGGCAGTGCGGATCCGGCCGGACGCACCCTGTGCGTCGAGCCGGCCGCTCCCCTCGCATCGGACAGCGTCCTTGCCGCCAGAGGGCGTCGCCCCGTCCGGCACGGGATTTACGCTGAAATCGGAATCGTTTTTTGGGAAATCGTTCATTGATCCGTTTGTATTTCGGTGGTTCGTATCATCTTATTATTTTCCGCTTCGACAACCGCCGGGGCGGCATCGGTCCGTCCCGCATCCGCATTGCCGAAAAAATATTTCCGGGGGGGGCTGCTCCTCCCGGCCGAGCCCGCACGGTTTCCGGTCCGGCGAGCGACAGACACTCCCGCACCTGCGGGAACCCCGTCCGCGGTCGGCCCAGCGAACGAGGCGGCTTTTCGGCATTCGTATCTTCGACCCTCCCGGCAAATTAGGACAAGGAGGGAGTGCGCGGATTCAACGAAAACATCGAATGTCTTTTCCCCGCCCCGGCGGGCCGAACGGGAAGAGACGGCACGGCGCACGGGCCCTCGAAAACTGTGTCCCGGGGCGGAGAGGGGCGCCCCGGCGAACTGCGTGCAGCCCGCAGTTCGGCCCTCCCCCGCCCGCCGAAGCGTTTGTCCGGCCGGCGGGCCGTTCCCCCCCCCCCCCGCGAAGCCCGAACGGGACGGGCGGCGCGGGTTCATCGGAAACGCTCATCGAAATTGACCAGAACGATCTTTTCGGTGGCGCGCGTGAGGGCCGTATAGAGCCAACGCATCATGTCGTGCGTCATCGGCTCGTCGCCGAACAGGCACCGGTCGACGAAGACGGCCTTCCACTGGCCGCCCTGCGCCTTGTGGCACGTTACGGCGTACGCGAACTTCACCTGAAGCGCGTTATAGTGCGGATTCTCACGGATTTCCTTGAAGCGTTTCAACTTGCTTCCGATCTCCGTGTAATCTTTTTCCACCTCGTAGAACAAACGTGCGGATTCTTCGCGCGTGAGCGACGGAGCCTCCGAGGCGAGCGTGTCCAGCAGGATTTTGCAGGCGATCTCCGTATCGTCGTAGTCGTCGAACGCGAGCACGGCGTCCGCGAAACGGAATCCGTAGAACTCCTCGAACCGGCGGATCTTCTTCAGGCGCGCGACGTCGCCGTTGGCGATGAAGTTCATCGGGCAATTCTCCGTATGCTCCGGAAAGTAGTAGTTATTCTTGACCACCATCAGCCGGTCGCCGCTCTCGATCTCCTCCTCGGCCCCGAGCACGTTGCGGCGGATTCCCTCGTTGTAACGGTTGGCCCGCTTGTTCGAACGGGTAACGACGATCGTCTCGTCGCGGCCGTAGCGGTCGTAGCAATCCTGCAATTTTTCGAGGAACTCGCCGCCCTCGATCCATTCGAAATCGGGAAAATCCAGCTCGAAGCGGGGAACCTCGAAAAGCCGGTTTTCGAGCATGCACCGCACCAACGTAGCATTGAAGAGAATGCCCGACTCGGCCTCCTGACGCACCACCTCGTCGAGCGTCCCGCAGACCGGCTCGCCGTAGCGACAGAGCGACGCGGGATCGAGCGCCGGGCTGCAATCGGCACCCACGGGCGGCAGCTGGGCGCTGTCGCCCGCCAGCACCAGACGGCAGCCGCGGCCGCTGCGGACATACCGCACCAGATCCGACAGCAGCGATCCGCTGCCGAAGAGCGCCCCGTCGGCCGTCGTGTCGGAGAGCATCGAAGCCTCGTCGACGATGAAGACGGCCCCCTTCTCCGCATTGAAGTCGAGCGTGAACTTCGATTCGTAGGCGGCATTGGTCCGCTGGCGGTAGATGCGTTTGTGGACCGTCAGCGCCTGCCGGCCCGAATAGCGCGCCAACACCTTGGCGGCCCGGCCCGTCGGCGCGAGCAGCACGCTCCTTATCCCCGACGTTTCGAGCGCCGCGACCAGTCCGGCGATCAGCGTGGTCTTGCCCGTGCCGGCGTAACCGTTGAGCACGAAAATCTTGGAAAAATCGCCGTCTACGACAAATTCGGATAACTTTTCTATGATTTTTTTTTGACCAACCGTTGTTTCAAAACAAATTTTGGCGTAAATTTGGGTCGCAATATCCGTACTAAGCATTCGAATAAATTTGTACAAACTTAATAACAAATATTCAAAATGGTAAAGAAAATTTCTCAAATTATTCTCGCGGTAGTCATCATCGGGCTGGTGTACGTGATCTACGACCAGATATCCACTCCGATCAAGTTCGAAAACGAGCTCAAGCAGCGCAAGAGCGCCGTGATCGAGCGGCTCAAGGACATCCGGTCGGCTCAGCGCGCCTTCAAGATCAAGTACCAGCGTTTCACCTCCGATTTCGATACGCTCGCCGACTTCATCCTCCACGACAGCCTCACCATGGAGCGCAAGCTGGTCGACGAAGACGATTCCGTGGCCATGGCGCAGCTCAAGAAGAGCGGCAAAAAGAATATCGAGAAATTCGAAGTGGCCGTGATCGACACGGTCTTCTCGCCCCGCCGTCTGACCGCGCAGCAGGTCCACGATCTGAGGTACATTCCCTTCACGGACAACCGTCAGGAGTATATCATGGAGGCCGGCACCGTCAGCACGGGCAACGTCTCGGTCCCCGTGATCGAAGTGCGCGCACCGTACAAGATGTTCCTCGATACGGTCAACTACCGTCAGGACATCATCAACCTGATCGACGACGAGGTGAACAACTTCAACCGTTACGCCGGAGTCAAATTCGGCTCCATGGAGGCCGCCAACAATGAAGCGGGCAACTGGGAGGACTGATTCTCCGCAAGCGCAAAATCGGGTGTCCATTCAGCTCACGTTGGGTGGACACTCTTTTTCGGCGGAAAGCCTGCGCGCAGCCGCCGAAAAACTCGCGCAGGCCGGCGGGAAGGCCCCCGTCGGCGTGGAGGTGCTGACGGAGAAGACGCAGCTCGTCCCGCGGGAAGAGTTCGCGGCGGAAACGGCCGGAGCCTATCTCAGGGTCGCGGGAACGGGATGCGGCGCACACGAAATTCCGGTCTGGAGCGATCCGGCACGGCCCGTCGTCGCGGTCATGGCTGCCGATGCGGAGGCCGTGGGAATGCTGCGCGAAAAATTCGGCGGGCGACTTCGGTTCGTCTCTCCCCTGCTGTCCGAACCCGCCCTACCGCCGCGTGCGGCATGGTTTTCCCTGCGTGGGGAGTTGCTTTATATTAAGGTGTACGACGGAGGACTGCAATTCGCAGAGGTCGTGCCGTGCACGGGCGGCGAAGATTTCCGCTTCCTGCTCGAACGGCTGTCGGCCGCATTTCCTCTGGCGGATTTCGCGGCCGGCATCTCGGGCGACGCGGGCCCGGAGCCTGTCAAAGCGCTGAAAGGATATTTCAAGAAAATCGTATGCGCATAATCAGCGGAAAATACCGCGGGCGGGCAATCAATCCTCCCCGCAATCTACGGGCACGGCCCACGACGGATTTTGCGAAAGAAAACCTGTTCAACGTGTTGAACAACCTCGTCGATTACGAACGGACCGACGTGCTGGACCTCTTCGCCGGCACGGGTTCCATCGGTTACGAATTCGCATCGCGCGGAGCTCGCAGCGTAACCTCGGTCGAGATCAATGCCGTACACTACGATTTCATCCGCCGGACCGCCCGGCAGCTCGGAATCGAAAACCTCTACGCCGTCAAAGCGAACGTTTTTCTCTACCTGAAAAGCTGCCCCAAACAGTTCGACCTGATTTTCGCGGATGCGCCCTACGATTTGCCGGCGAGCGAGCAGGTCGTCGGGATGGTGCTCGACAGCGAAATTTTGCGGCCGGGCGGTATCTTCATCTTCGAACATTCGGGCGACAAAGATTTTTCCGCCAGAAAGGAGTTTTGGCAATCAAGGAGTTACGGAAGCGTGCATTTTTCTTTTTTCAAAAAATGAAAAAAAGATTTGGAGATAAGAAAATTTGTATTACCTTTGCATTCGCAATCAGCAATAAGGTGCGTTAGTTCAGCTGGTTAGAATACGTGCCTGTCACGCACGGGGTCAGGGGTTCGAGTCCCCTACGCACCGCAGACGAAGAAACGAGACGGTTATCACAACTGTCTCGTTTTCTTTTGTTTATGCCCTATCGCACGATGCGTCAAAGCGTTAGGAAATCTGCTTCAGGTTACATATGGCTTACGCGAAATCACCCCGAATCCGTTCCTGCGGACACTTCGGGACGCCCGAACGTAACCCATTCGTAACCGGCGCAACGCAATCGCGTAACCTTGCCTCGGCTTGTCTTCGCGGCGACCTTCATTGACTTTACCTATTTGTCAATCAAATAGTTGTGTTGGACTATTTTTGTTACACCAATAAGTAAAGTATCGTTATGAAGAAAGACACGAATCAGCGGTTACACGAAAATGCCGCGAGACCATCCCGAAGGTTACGGGCACAGAAAAGGACCTCCGCCGTAATTTTTATCATTCAGAAAGGCAAGATCCGCAAAGACGGCACCCTCCTTATCGTGGCGCGTATCACCGTCAATGGCGAAATGGTGCATTTCGCTACGAGGATGTACATCCACCCCGACCGCTGGCTGCCGAAAGATTACCGCACGGCGGGCAAAACCAAAGAGGAGAAGCAGATCAACGAGATGCTCGAAGAGTTGCGCGTACTGATACGGCGCAAATACGACGAGATGCTTCGGCACGAGGAGGTCATCACGGCCGGCAAGCTCAAAAATGCCATCACGGGACTCGACCGGAATGCCACTACGTTATTGCAGGTTTGCGACCGTTTCATCGAAGATTATACCGACCAGCTCAAAACCGAGCAATGCTGCCGCGAAACGTACCTGCGTTACAAACTGACCCGCAACCGACTCGCGGAGTTCATGCAGGCGCGCTACCGCCTGCCCGATATGGCGGTCAAGGAGCTACATCCCCGCTTCGCTACCGATTTCGACCGGTAGCTGCGCATGAACTACCGGCTGACGAACAATTCGATGATGAAGCTGATGCGGCAACTGAAGACCATGTTGCACGTAGGCTATTTGAACGGCTGGTCGAAAAAACGATCCGCTGGCGGGCTACAAACTCCATTTCGAGAAGGTGGACAGAGGCTACCTGACCGACGAAGAACTGGACCGCCTCGCGAACAAGATATTCGCCATGAAACGGCTCGAAGTCATCCGCGACCTCTTTCTGTTCAGTTGCTATACCGGCTTGGCCTATATCGACCTCAAACATCTATCCGCCGATATGCTCCGCCGATGGCCCGACGGCAATCTCTGGATCGACACCAAACGGCAGAAGACCGACGTTCCCGTGCATGTGCGCCTGCTCGACGTTCCCATACGATTGATCGAGAAATACGGCGGTACGACCAAAGACGGCTTGCTTTTCCCCGTCCCGTCGAATCAGAAGGTCAACTCCTACCTGAAAGAGATTGCAAGCGTGTGCGGCATCGACAAGGATTTGACATTCCATTGTTTCCGCCACACCTTCGCTACGACCGTGACGCTGGCCAACGGAGTACCGATCGAAACCGTATCGAAGATGCTCGGACATACGAATATTCAGACGACGCAGATTTATGCGCGGGTCATCGACACGAAGATCAACAACGACATGGAGGTCCTCGCCGGCAAGCTGAACGCCAAGGCGATGATTCGCCCTACAACGGCTGCGGTCGGTTTATAAACGGATTCTTATGGAATTGCAAATCATACAGAACAAGATTCACGAGGTACGCGGCGTGCGGGTGATGCTGGACAAAGACCTCGCGGAGTTGTACGGCGTCGAAACCAAGGCTCTCAACCGTGCCGTCAAACGAAATATCGAGCGCTTCCCGGAGCGGTTCATGTTTCAGCTGACCAAAGAGGAGGCTTTAAGGTGCCGAATTGGCACCTTAAACGATATGCCGCTCGAACGAGGCAAACACCTGAAATATCTTCCCTATGCCTTTACGGAGCAAGGCGTTTCGATGTTGTCTGCCGTATTGCGAAGCCCGACGGCGATTCAGGTCAGCATCTCGATTATGGATGCGTTCGTCGCCATGCGCAACTGCATCCTGACCCGAACCGCCGAATCGGTCGAGATCGCACGATTTCGGGAGCGGGTTCTCGAACTCGAACAAGCGACCGAAGAGATATTGGGCGGAGTCAACGATCTGTCGCAAGACGTGCGCAAGGATATCGAAACGATTTACGAAGCGATCGGAGCATTATCGGTCGAACTGCCGACGCTGTATTTCCACAAGATAGACCGACTGATCGGTACGGCGCGAAGCAACAAGGTGAGCGTAACGCTCGGCTTCTAAGAGCTGCCGCAGTTGGAAGCGGATTACGGGAAGGTCGGTATGGAGAAGATCATTACGACCGTAGGTAACGTGGTGAGCGGCTCGGCACGCGCCAAAGAGACGCTGAAATGGCTGTCGAGCGACATTTTTGGCAAGGTCGTGCAGCTCAAGAAGGGCGTTACGATAAACCGGGACAAGACCTCGATCAACCTGAACGAGAACACGGACAGCCTCGTGCCGGCATCGAAGATTTCGAACATGCCGACGGGCTGGATCTGCGGCCAGACGGCGAGAGATTTCATCAAGACGAAAACCGGTGTGGACGGCTCGATAAACATTCAGGAAGCGGAAGAGTTCAAGACCTCGAAATTCTTCTGTAAAACGGACTTCGACATGGAGGAAATAAAGAAAGAAGAAGCCGCGTATGTGCCGCTGCCGAAATTCTACACGTTCAAATCACGGGACGAACGGGAACGTATTCTCTACAAAAATTTCGTGCAGGTGGGGCAAGAGGTCAAAGAAATGATAAAAGACATACAGAACAAGCGGAACGCGAAGTGAAAAAGCATATCAATAGTAGCGATATATGGATATTTATTTCTATATTTGCAAATAAGTAGCAATATATTGCTATATGGACAATCACCAATCAGGACATCATTTCCCTCTTTTGCCAGCGCCTGAAGGAGTATCGTCTTGCTGCGCGTATAAGCCAAAAGGAAATGGCGGAGAAGTCTGGGGTAAGCCTGACCACCATCAGCCATCTCGAACAGGGGATGAACCGGAACATCACACTGGGCAATTTTATCTCGCTTCTGCGTGTGGTAGGGCTGGAACGGCGTTTGCTCGAACTGTTGCCCGAACTGCCCATGCCCCCGATGGCATTGAAACAGATAAACAAGTTCATACCCAAACGGGTAAGGAGGAATAACGATGATACGGAATCTTGACGTTTTTTATGGAACCACCGGATAAAAATATGTCCGACACGATACGGCAGAAGGGCTTAGAAGATAGAGTGGAGAGACCCCGAATTGTTTCCGTAGCTCCGAGATTAGGGAATAAAGACGGCAGGTGAGGCAAGACACGGATGATATGATAAATGACGTGCTGAACAAACTGGTACTAAATGAATCAAATCCCTGCGATAATCACAAAATTATTGTAGGGATTTTTCTGTTTGAATCTATTTGCAAGGAATCTTGCAGACGTAAAATTAGTTTTTGCGGCCCTAAACAAACAATGGGAAATCCGACAACTTTACATAGCGGGTATATTTGCGTGCACCTTTTTCTGTATAACTCCTGCATCTTCCATTTTTGAGATAAATGTCCTAATCTATTTCTCGGACAATACGCCCGCCATTATTCCGGGACACAACATTCCTCCCTTTTCATCTTATCCGCTTTCAAATTATCTGTATATCACAGGAAATTGTTATGCTGCCATTGCCTTTCATACGAGCAGCGATAAGTAAATTTATAATTTTTAACGATTACATTCGTATAGGAAAAATTCAGAGTTATTGTCAACGGCAAGCTCTTTTTCAAAGGAGGAATACACGGCAATCGAGGAAAATCCTACATTCTGCAACATCGCTTCCATTTCGCCCAATCTATAAAGGTGGGTTTGGAAGTCCATATATTCACGTCGTAACAACTTGCCGCCGTCATACAATTCATAAACACCGGGAGAGAACAATGTCTGGGTATGTTCGTCATAACGGTTTTTAGTTTTCAACACTAAGTCATGGTTCTCTTCTGTCTTTACTGATACGGAAAGTTTGTAGTCCTCATCGTCTTCACAACGGTTGGCGATTGTATCGACGGCAAACACGAATTTTCCTCCGTCTTTGAGCAAATCATATACTGTCCTCAGAATATGCCGGCACTGCTGCATGTCCGTAAATAAAGAGACTGAGCCGGATGAAATAAACACATAGTCAAAGCGTTCATCGGGATGATACCGTTCCATGTCTGCCAGCCGTACATCGGCACAAGGGGCTTTCTGCCTTAATTTATCAAGCATTTCAGGGGAATTGTCTACCCCTTTTACCTCAAATCCCTTCTCCAAAAAAGGGACAAAGAACCGTCCGCTTCCGCATAGGGCTTCCAAGATGCACTGCCCTTTCCGGGCATAAGACAGATAGAAATTCAATTCATCCTGCGGGGCTTTCTCATGTAGGATTTCATACAGTTCCGTACATAAACGACCGTAATAATTTCTTTGAACATCCATTATCATTGTTTTTCGTTAATAATAGGTTATATGCGATCATCGCATCGGAAAAGACAATTTTGGCAAACCCGCCTTTCGTGAAGATGCCTTCGGCTATGAGCTGCTGCATGATCGCACGGGTTTGGTAGTTCCATCGCGATTGTCTGTCATTGATGTGCTTTGTGATAACTGTTCTTCCATGTCAAGACAGTTCTGTTATCTGCTCCTGCGTCAGCCCCACCGTTTCTCCTTCCAAATGTGCCTCCAACTTTACTTCATTATTTGACTGGGAATTAATTTTCCTTAACTTTTCCACACATATTGTTAAAACGAACGTAAGGTACGCTTTTTCCGTATGATTTACACAAGAAATGAATATCACGAAAGTGGAAGAGTTCAAAACCTCGAAGTTTTTCTGTAAAACGAATTTCAACATGAGGAGAAAAAGTAAGATCTATCATCCTAATCAGTTTTATCTGGGAAAGTCATTATATTTGCATTTAAAACAAATTCATTTGCAAATGGCAAAAGAGATCAACCGCATAAAGGCTGTATTGTCGGAAACAGGGAAAACCAACTTGTGGCTGGCCGAACAACTGGGGGTAAATCCGACCACCGTATCGAAATGATGTACGAATACTTGTCAACCGGACCTATACACCCTCTCCCAAATAGCAGAATTACTCAATGTGAGCCACAGGGAACTGCTGCGCCCCTAAACGTCGTATCGTCATGGCAGAACATACAACAGAGATAAACAGTAGAATCGAGTCGTTGATCGCTCAAGGCGAGACTTCGGAAGTCGAGTTCAAATCGGCACGGGGCGGATTTCCCGGTAGTTTTTGGGAAACCTACTCGGTCTTCGCCAATACGGACGGCGGAACGATCGTGCTCGGCGTGGTGGAAAAAGCAAACCGCTTTTCCCTTGACGGACTGACGGAAGAGACCGGTGGTACGCTACAAGAAAATTTTCTGGGACGCTGCCCACAACAGAGGGAAAATAAGCGTTTGCCTACCCCATGAAGCGGACGTAAGGATAGAACGGATCGACGGTTCGTACATCTTGGTATGCTATATTCCCCGTGCGAGCTACGAACTCCGCCCGGTTTATATTTCCACCAATCCGTTCGGAAACACTTACCGGAGGAACCACGAAGGGGATTACCTCTGTACCGATGCGGAGGTAAGACGAATGTTCGCGGACGCCGAACACGACCGTCACCCGCAAGACGGACGCATCCTCACAGGGTTCGATTTCGAGAGAGATATGGAATCCCTGCAACAGTATCGACAGACCCTCGCGAGCCTGCAACCGTCCCATCCGTGGGTAGGAATCAGCGACATGGATTTTCTGAAAAAGACAGGGGCATACGCTACGGAATACGAAACCGGGAAAGAGGGATTCACACTGGCCGGCCTGTTGATGTTCGGTAAATACGACAGCATCATCAACCGTTCGGGCGACCCGATGTATTTCGTGGATTATCGGGAACGGCTCGCCACCGATGATCCCGATATCAGGTGGACGCATCGCATCTATCCGGACGGGACATGGGAAGCCAACCTTTACCAGTTCTACATCAGGATATATAACCGCCTGATACAATCGCTGCCCCGCCCGTTCATGATGAAAGACGGAGTACGTCGGCCCATGACGCCGTGCGGGAGGCGCTCATCAACTGCATTATCCACCAAGACGTAAACGCACAGGGGCATATCATCGTGGAGCGTACCGACGACAGTTTTGTTTTTATGAATCCGGGCATGTTGCTGGTTTCCCGGCAGCAGTATTTCGAGGGCGGACGCAGCATTTGCCGCAATCCGACCCTGCAAAAGATGTTCATGCTGCTCGGACGTGCCGAGAAAGCCGGAAGCGGAGTGGATAAAATCGTAAGCGGTTGGCAGTATTTAGGCTGGCCGCATCCTACTGTTGCGGAGGAAATGCGCCCTGACTATGTGGTGCTGACCCTGCGGCTGGGAGTAAAAACGACACAAGAAAACCCATCAAGAAGGCCCATCAAGAAAAATTGGAGGAAAAGACAAATCTTGGAGTTTTGCGAAAAACCCAAATCATTCTCCGAAATTATGGATAACATAGGGCTAAAAGACAGGGTAAGTTTCAAGAGGCTGTATATCAATCCTATGATTGAAGAAGGCGTGTTGGCAATGACCGAGCCGGATAACCCGACGAGCCGGAACCAGATGTATGTAACGGTACAAGAGACTCAGAAACGTGAAGACGCACAAGAAGGATCACAAGAAGGATCACAACACGAATAAATGCAGCCCGTTGTGCTGATGATATAGAAGCCTTTTTCGGTAAGCAATAAAAAAGTCGCCCCCGTATTCAAAATCAACGAAAGAGAAAAGTAAAGGGGCTGTCTAACAAGTTTAGATGGCCCCTTTATTTGTTTGGCATTTAGTTTAGTATAGAGTTTCCCATCCTATTCCCTTATATTAATTATTGTTTGATAGGTGGTTGCTGTTTGTGGATATACGATAAATTTTTGATTCCTCATGACATAGTCACCACTAAGAATCAGATACGGATTTTATGTTAATAGTATCCAAATGCCCCCCTCCAATAATTATTTTCACTGAAAAAGTCTCTATTATTTCATCTTTATGTCGCAATTTTTTTCATATCTTTATGAAAAATTTATTTGATAGAAATGATTGTATATATGAATCGGATAAAAGAGGTCCTTGAAGAAAAAGGGATTAAACAGACTTGGCTTGCCGAAAAACTCGGCAAGAGTTTTAGTATTGTAAATGCGTATGTCTGTAATCGCCGCCAGCCAAGTCTCGAACAACTTTTCGAGATAGCCCGCATTCTTCAAGTTGATCCTAAAGATTTAATAGATAGCAAAAATTAAATATCATAGTATATGGCTAAGACACAAGACGAAATAAACGAATTACTGGTTTCAGATCTTTTTCAAAAAGGGATCAGAGATAAGTATATTATTATCAATGAAAGTAACGCAGTAATTCGTTATAATTGTAAAAATCAGACGAAACGCCGCTTGCAAAATCCCGAGGAATTTGTTCAAGCAGAAACATATCTGAAATTAATCTACGATTACGACTACCCAGCCTCAAATATCTCGGTTAACGAATCTGTCCAGATTGGTTCAGAAACTCGAGAAGCGGATATACTCGTGTATAACGACTCTCATAGCAAAATTCTAATCGTTGTAGAATGCAAGGAGGAGAATATTAATGAGCGACAATTTCAGGTTGCCGTAGATCAGGCGTATAGCTATGCCCATGCATCAGCTGCTCGATATGTTTGGGTCACATCTGGGATCAAAGATGAGTATTATGAAATAACAAATATCTCTCCCGTTTCCCGTATTAGCATCAGTGATATTCCCAAAAGAGATGGAGAAGTTAAACGTTTCAAATATGTCAAGGGTGTAATCGAGCCCCCTCAAGGAACGCAAAGTGAATTGATCCAAAAGTTTAAATCAGCTCATGATGCATTGTGGGGAGGTGGAGCATTGGCGCCAACTACGGCTTTTGACGAGTTGGATAAACTCATCTTTTGTAAGATATGGGACGAACGTTGGCGTGATAACGATCCGAAAAGTAAAGGGCGACCGTATAACTTTCAGATAATACATTATCCCGAGGATCCTCAAAACAACAAAGCAAAAGTCGAGCTTGAAGCTCGTATACGCGATCTTTACGAGCATGGACGAAAGAAAGACCCCGAAGTGTTCAAGGATGATATTAAACTGGACAAGCATAAAATTTACACCGTTGTTCAATATCTTCAGGATATAAATCTCTCCAAAACAGACCTCGATGCCAAAGGTTTGGCATTCCAGAGTTTTATAGGTGAATTTTTCCGCGGTGATTTCGGCCAGTTTTTTACGCCTAAGCCTATTGTTGAGTTTATTGTATCAGCCATCGGTGTTAATAAAGACTGGAAGATACTCGATACGTCATGTGGAAGCGGAGGATTCCTGTTGCATGCATTAAAAGCAGTGCGAGATGACGCTAATGAAATTTTTAGTGATGAAATAGGCAGCGCCTCATGGCGAGATTATTGGCATGTATTTGCCGAGAAGCATTTGTTCGGTATTGAAATCAATGAGCAAATTTCGCGCGTAGCGAAGATGAACATGATTATTCATGACGATGGTCATACCAACATCATCACCAATGATGGCTTGAAAAATAACCGTATTTTGGAAATTGAGAATCGCAATCTCAATTTCCAGGATGGGACTTTCGATCTGATAATGACTAATCCCCCCTTCGGTTCGACGATAAAAGCAGATGAGGTCGGATATTACAAGGAGTATGAACTGTTCGAGAAAAATCTTGGGTTTACGGAGACTAAGGATCGAATCGCTGACGATAACAACAAGAACAAGTGGCGGGCCTCGCAAAGTACCGAAGTTCTGTTTTTGGAACGATGCTATAAATATTTGAACGAGGAGAACGGCTATCTTGCGATTGTTGTTCCAGACGGAATCTTGACCAATTCGTCGAGCCAATACGTGCGAGACTGGTTGATTGAAAAGTTCCGAATCTTGGCTGTCGTATCATTGCCGCAACACACCTTTGCCCATGTCAAGGCCGGAGTAAAATCATCTGTTCTCTTCTTGAAAAAACATCCCGAAAGACTGACTCAACAGTTTGAGCGGACATTAAGTGATGTTAAGGCTCTTGTTCGCGAAGAAAAAGGGCGGGATAAGGAACAACGGGCAGAGCGGATGCTTGAATTATATAAAGAACGCATCTTTAAGTATTCCGATAACTATGAGGTATTAATGGTAGAAGTTAATAATATAGGATATGACGCTACCGGGAAAAAGATAGCTGGAACAGAACTTCCTGAGGTTGCTTCTAAGATTTATCAATTTATTCTGAACGCCAAATAAAATGAATTTATACAATATCCATATTAAGGAAATACTTGGTAACAGATACGATTTTTCATACGTATTGTATAAATACAATACGCTCAATTTTCATTATCCAACGATTGCTTTATCTCGATTATTAAAATCTAAACCTCAATATGGTGCCGCTGAGGCTGGTGTCATCCGGGAAAGTTTAGACGCAGCCAGATATATTCGAATTACGGATATAACTGAAAATGGCGAATTATCAGATGATATAGGAGTTACAGCGAAGACTATTAATGGTAAATATATTCTTAATAATAATGATATTCTCATAGCGAGAAGTGGCAATACTGTTGGAAAATCATATCTCCACAAATCAGATCGAATTAGTTATCCCTGCTTTTTTGCGGGATATATGATTCGTTTTATTGTAGATGAAGAAAGGATAAATCCAGATTATTTTTTCATATATACCCGGTTGACTATATTTAAAGATTGGGTCAAAGCTACACAACGAAGTACTGGACAACCAAATATAAACGCAGAAGAATACAGCGGATTACAAATCCCCCTTCCTCCAATAGGAATCCAACAAAAAATAGTTGATATCTATACAACAGCTCAAAATGCGAAATTGCAAAAGGATAAAGAGTCAAAAGAATTATTAGAAAGTATTGACGACTATTTGTTGGAGGCTTTATCTATTAATCCATCACAAGAGGTTTCATCGGAATCTGTATTTACAAAAAAAATATCAGAAATGATCGGAAATAGATTGGATGTCTCTTTTTACAAAGATCGTTTTGAAATGATTTCGGGAATATATCCCAATAAGAGATTATTTTCTATCGTCGATATTGATCCGACGATTCGCTTTACAGAATTGGCAGACGATACGCCGATCTCATTTATCCCGATGGAATGTATTGATGACACGTTTGGAGAGGTTAAGGAACAGCGAGAAACTACGATTGCAAAAACTAAGGGATATACAAAGTTCGAAGAGAATGATTTGCTGTGGGCCAAGATTACACCTTGTATGCAGAATGGGAAATCGGCCATAGCAAGAAATTTAACCAATGGCGTTGGATGTGGTTCCACGGAATATTATGTGATCCGACCTAAAACAGACGATTTGATAATTGACTATGTATATCTCGTATTACGACATCATGCGGTCTTAAAGGCTGCTCAAAATTCATTCGGAGGATCTGCCGGACAACAGCGTGTATCCAGTCAATATGTGAAATCCATTGTTATTCCACATCCTCCAATTGATGTTCAGAAATCCATTATAGCGACCGTAATACAAATAAAAGAACGAGCCAAGCAACTGCAAAGTGAAGGTTCAAAAGTTTTGGCGGAAGCAAAAGCGACGATAGAAAAAATGATATTAGGATGATGAAGGCATTTTACGGAATTAGTATAAAATAAGCATGTGGCATGGCAAAATTAGAAGGAATCATATATAAGACATTTGATCACTATGTAGTATTAAGAGGATTTGCGGCAATAAAAGATTTAGCCCAAATATCACACAGGCCTAAATCTTACCAGCGAAACGCAGACAAAGAGCACAAAAAAAGTATCATTCAGTTTTTGGCATCTGGTGAGTATAAATATTTTCCAGAGATAACATTAGCCTGTCGTGTTGCAAATTATACCGAGTTCGCTAAAAATATTGGTATAGACAACGCAGTAGATCGGGATGATGCTCAATTTGTTCCCGGATTGAAAGTTTTAAGCGAACGACTTCCATATGAAGGATATAGGGCTCGTCATGCTAGTTTGACAAAAAATGCGAATGACGAACTTGTTAGAGTAGACGGGAATCACCGCCTTGAAATATTTGATGAAAATAATGAGGCTCTCTGGGATGAAGCAAAAGCGGACAAACTTGAACTTGAAAAATTAATAGTTCCTTTTACTGTTATATTTTCGGAAAAAGAATTCGGAGATAAGTTTGAAGCCGGTATATTCCACAATATCAACTTTAAACAACTTCCATTACGACAAGAAGCGAGCCTGAGAATTATTCATGATATTGGCGCTTTTGATAATAAAGAATCATTAGGAAAGGAATATCCATTAGCGTTAGATTTAATAGAAGTCGTTAAGACTGGACAATTTAATGCGATCCCATGGTTATCGGTTGTAGATGATATTTCAAAATCCTATTATAGGACAACCTGTTTGTCTATTGCAAGGTTACTCATCTCTCAAAAGGAAACTCTTTATCTACAAAGGAAAGAATGTGTACTTGATTTAAAGAAAACGAGAAGGGATATTTCCAGCATTCAAAATGAAATGAATATCATAGAGGAGACTGTCAAGGCAAAGTTCGATGAAATTCAGGAGCTCGAATTGAACCAAACGGGCTTTGAAGAGATGGTCACATATAAAAAACTTAAATTAGAGATAAGCCAAATCCAAGAGCAATTAAAGTTAGAACAAAATAACCACATTAGCTTAGAGTACAAAATAGCCCATTTAGAATATAAGGCAACTAATCTTCGACGTTATCTAAAAAGTTGTGAGAACTCATCTATAATATCAGAAGCACTTACACTCTTAGTAGGAGTATATAGATCATTTAGTCAAGAAGCTCATGGAAACATTGCATTTTTATGTGCTCTTGTGTATTATGCGATTTTAGATAAGATGCAAATGCAGTCATTTATCGATTGGGCAGAACGCAATGGTATAAATAAAATAATAGAGCCTGATGATTTGTCCAAAGATTCTGCTGTCAATCTTATCATGATGTTTGAACAAATATATCAAGCGAAGAAAAATGAAATCTTTATATCTATGCAATTCGGAGATTCTCAGAGTGAATTAATATATGAAAAAATAACACGAGCTATAGAAAGATTCAATGAAAAGCATAAGAGTATTCGTCTAAATGCGACTCCCATTCGTATTGATAGGACCGTCGAATCAAGTACCTTTTCAATACAAGATCGCATATTGGAGGCTATAAAATCATGCAGTTTAATCATCGCAGATTTGAGTAGTTCTAATATCAATGTTTATCATGAAATTGGTTATGCTATGGGAGTTGCGGAATCTCATAATATGATTCCTAATATGATATTACTGTATAAAGAAGATACAAACCATAATAAAGAGAAAAAAGATATTGATAAATTCGTAGGGTTTAACTTGAGAAATTTATCTCAGTTGCGATTTAAAGATTACAAACAACTTGTAGATGGCTTAGTTGATAGATTAGAAAAACATTATGGTGTATAATTATGGGAAAAACAGTAACAACATATCTTATAGATGGAGATCCGCAAGGAATCCAGTATGCATTTATAAGTAATAAGATTTGCCAGATGTTTGTGATTCCTCGTTCAAATTTGGCCTATTTGAACGAACAGGAGAAACTACATAAACCTGCGTTTTATATCTTGATCGGAGAAGATGAGTCGACTAAGCCTCAGGCTTATATCGGAGAAACGGAAAACTTCAGAGAGCGAGTGAAAGACCATGACAATAAAAAGTTGTTTTGGCAAAAGGCACTCATATTCGTATCAAAGGATGCTGATTTAACAAAAGCTGATGTGCAATATTTGGAGCATAAGGCGATTGTCTCTGCGAAAAAAGCGAATACTTTCGTGTTGAGCGATAACGAGCAAGTTCCTAAAGCGCCTAATTTGCCTGAGTATCGGTTGGATACAATAGATGAGTTTTTCGAGGATGTGAAATTTTTGGCGTCTTTTATAGGTTGTAATATTTTCAATTTGGCTAAACCCAAAGTTGAACACTTATTTTATACTAAAGGAAGAGGTTGTGATGCAACGGGCTTTTACAATTCTGACGGATTTACCGTGCTAAAAGGGAGTGTAATTGTTCCAAAAATGGGACCTTCGTTTAAGTGGAAGGAGAAGCGCGAAAAGATGTTGCGTGAATATACTATGTTCAAAGGCGCTAAATTGATAATGACCTCTGATAAAACTTTTTCAAGTCCCAGTACTGCTGCCGATTTCTGTATCGGAAGCAGCAATAACGGTTGGCTTGTTTGGAAAGATAAGGATGGAAATACATTAGATTCCGTCTATCGGAAACAATTGGAATAATTGGTGACATCTGATATTGTAACGCTTATGATAAACTTTGATGAATATATTCGCCAAAGCGAGCCGCAAAAACGGGAAAAAGGTTATGCATGGCAGACCGCAATCGGATTACAGGCCGTCGATGGCTTGAAACCTTCTGACTACTTGATTGAGACCGCACGTAAAGATATTGAGGGCGAGATAACAATCGACGAAGCCGAACAACTTATTCGTAGCTATTATCAATCGAAAATAGCACATACGCCCGAAGATGCGGAAATACACGAAGCGGATATGGCATCAACCAACATCCGTCGACTTCTTACCGAGAAAACTTTTGCTTTTACACTTGTCGGACTGACATCAATTCATCGCCGGATTTTTGACGGGGTATTCAAATTTGCGGGACAAATCCGCGATTACAATATTACCAAAAAGGAATGGGTGCTGCGCGGTGATACGGTGCTGTATGTTTCCGCACCCGACCTTCGCAAAGCGATCGAATACGACTTGGAACAAGAACGCCAGTTCGACTATTCAAAAGTGGACAGGAATGGATTGGTGAGCCACATCGCCCAATTCGTATCGGGATTATGGCAAATCCATCCGTTCGGCGAGGGAAATACCCGGACGACTGCTGTGTTCACGATTCTCTATCTACGTTCTATAGGGTTTGACGTAACAAACGACCTGTTCGCCAATCATTCGTGGTATTTCCGTAATGCGCTGGTACGCGCCAACTACCAAAACGTGCAAAAAGGCATTATGCGTAATTCCGAATATTTGGAGCGGTTCTTTCGTAATCTTCTATTGGGTGAAACGAATGAGTTGCGGAATCGGTATATGGTGATTAATGCTCCGGAAGAGCTGACGGCAAAACAAGTCCAGCAAATCGACCGTACAAGTACCGAACAACCTGCCGTACAAGTAACCGAACAAGTTCACGCTTTGTTGTTAGCTTTGTCAAACGAACAGTTATCGTTAAAAGTATTGATGGAGAAAGTCGGCTTGAAACATCGTCCGACATTTTTGGAGAATTATATCAATCCGGCTTTTCAAGCGGGTTTCATCAAGGTCCTCTACCCAGAAAAGCCAAATCATCCGAGACAGAAATATCTGCTTACAACCAAAGGATTAGCTTTGTATAATGAAATTGAGAAGAATATGGGAACGATTCATAGGAAATAAAACAGAGTAAAACATAACATCATGATACAAAGCGTTAACAAATATCATATCTACGAAATTCTTTCATCGGATGGTAATTTTTACTATACTATTCCAAAATATCAGCGTGAATACACGTGGAGTCATCGCGAATGGGAAGCTCTTTACGATGACATCAGTGAGAACAACGATGAGTATTTCATAGGATCTATCATATGTATTCCTTTGGGCGATGCTATCAATCCTTATTTAGAAGTGATAGATGGTCAGCAGCGACTGACTACCATCAGCCTATTCCTAACAGCTATTTATACTCGCTTGAAGGAATATAAGGACGATTTGAGTGAGGATGACGAAGACGTGATACCATCATTAAGGAAGTCGCTGAAAAGCAAGAATTCTCCGAACGAAATGAAGCTGGTGCCACAGGTGCAGAATTTCAATAAGGATGATTTTGATTACCTATTGACCGAGGTAGGGTTGCGAAAATCTACTGTACCAAAGCGCGCCTATTACCCCATGAGAAAAATTGCTCGTTGCTACACCTATTTCTTAAAGCGTCTCGATAAAGAGATGGAGGGTATGGATGGTCATAATGCTATCAATTTCTTGTTGGGTAAGTACAATAAAGTGAAGCAAGCCATGCTGGTTAAGATAGAGGTCTCTACTCATTCTGACGCTTACGTGCTGTTTGAGTCACTGAACAATCGAGGAACGCCATTGACCGCGATCGATTTGATGAAGAACCTTATTATGGCACGGGCGGAGAGTAACAATCTGACTATTGACGACTGCTTCAACCGTTGGCAAATGTTGCTCGGCAACCTATCCGATGACTATGGGATACAGGAACGTTTTTTTCGTCACTATTATAATGCCTTCAAGCATCGTTTGAATGAGCCTTTCCAGAGTACCAATGACCGCAAGAAAGACCCGTTAGGTGTTGTGGCCACTCGCTCTAATTTGCTCAATATTTTTGAGAGTCTTATTAATAAAGACTTGCCTTCTTTCCTCGATGATATTTTACTTTGCGGGCAAATTTATTCTTGGCTCATTCTACAAGATTCTACAGAAACGACCTATCGTAAAGCTCTGGAAGACCTCGACCATATCCAAGGTGCCCCTTCTTACCTTCTCCTCATGTACGTGATGAGAAATAAGAAAGAACTTACTGTTACTGAAGATCAAATCAACCAACTCATCCGATTACTTGCTAAGTATTTTGTTCGCAGAAATATCACGGACTATCCAAATACACGTGATTTGACTCGAATCTTTATGGATATTATCAGTAAAATAGAAGAATCGAATTCTGTTGGCAATGATGTAATGACACTGATTGTGGACATACTGAGTATACCTGCCAATTGTGCTTCCGATGAGCAATTCCGTCGAAGTTTGGAAGGTGATGTATATAAAGATAATGTAGGTGCTACGCGCTACATACTTTGTAAACTCGCAGAGTCTGCCATGACACAGGAGACATGGACTGATTTATGGAGACGTACTGATAAGAAGGTGTTTGTGTGGACTATCGAACATATCTTCCCCGAAGGGGAAAATATTCCACAATGTTGGGTGGATATGATTGCTAATGGCGATAAGAATTTAGCCCAAAAGTATCTGGAGGAGTACACCCATAAAATTGGAAACCTTACTATTACGGGTTATAATAGTACACTTGGCAACAAGTCGTTTGAAGAAAAGCGCGACCGAAAAAGTAAGGACGGCAAACGCTTTATAGGTTATAAGAACGGGCTTGAAATAAATCGTGGGATAGCTACTAAAGATACATGGACGATTGAGGACATCAAAACTCGTACCACAGCCTTGGTGGATGAGTTAATAGAAATTTATGAATTTCCATGAACTGTGTTTAATGTGTTGATTATCAATATTATCTAAGTTGGATTGTTCCTTCTTTTATTTTTCATTATCTATTATGCAATATATTGATAATCAATTAATTGAGTATGATTATTTGCCGATGCAGAAAATATTGAAATTGCTCATATTATTGATGTTTAGATAGTTGTGTATGATGTGAAGTGTGTCGGGGACATTCTGGGGACGGAATTTTGCTGGCCAAAAGAAAAAAGAGTAAATATAAAATGGCTTTTTGCCCCATATAGGAGGTTATGTCTCCTAAAAATATAAACATGAACGTAATCCGTGCAAAAGGTCAATTATAGGAGTTTAGTCTGGTTTGTTGTATATCTATTCAAGTTCTAAATTAAACCTTCTTCACAACGTCGAAATAACGAACATCGGCAACAAGAATGCTCGTCTCATCTGACGAGGATGGAAACAGCTGTTACCGCCTCCGCGATAAGTATGAAGAATA
>ERZ1643247.1117-NODE-1117-length-26870-cov-44.319635_pt1 | contig 26870 bp, 23 predicted proteins | sample MGYA00579264_ERZ1643247 | MGnify/ENA primary metagenome ERZ1643247 (study PRJEB29033, sample SAMEA4952262) | chicken gut metagenome | biome: Broiler Chicken; feature: Gastrointestinal Tract; material: Caecum | place: Ireland | collected 2018 | study: Broiler... | reverse complement strand
ATGAGCGATGCGGAGTGGGACAAGGAGTGGGGTTGGCAGACGATATAACAAAAAACAGGCAAGCCGAAACGTTTGCCTGTTTTCTGTGTATTCGGGTCATTCGCCAGAGCGGGAACGGTTTTCAGGCGGAGTACGGATTTTGAAACTATTTTCGTCGGTCGCTTTCCTTTTGCGTCGCTTCATGGTATAATAGAACAAAGCAAGGAGGAGATAACCATGCTCGAACAAATCATCGACGCCGCCATCGGCAGAAAAAAGGCGGAAATCGTATTAAAGAACGGCAGATTCGTCAACGTCTTTACGGGCGAGATCTGCGAGGGAGACATCGCCATAGAGGGCGGCAAGATCGTCGGCTTTGGCAAATACGAGGGAGAAACGGAGTACGACATCGCCGGCAAGATCGCCGTGCCGGGGCTCATCGACGCGCACGTCCACATCGAAAGCTCGCAGCTCTCGCCCGAGGAGTTCGCGCGGCTCGTTCTGCCCCGCGGCACCACGACCGTCATCGCAGACCCGCACGAGATCACCAACGTCTGCGGCATCGCGGGCGCGAAATACATCGCCGACGCGGCCAAAAACACCCCGCTGGAAGTGAAAGTCATGCTTCCGTCCTGCGTTCCCGCCACCGCCTTCGAAACGAGCGGCGCAACGCTCACGGGCGCGGATACCGAAAAGTACATCGGAGCCGATTTCATCCACGGGCTGGGCGAATTCATGAACTACCCCGGCGTCATTTATAAAGACGCGGAAGTTATGAAAAAGCTCGCCGCCGCACGGGATGCGGGTAAAGTCATCGACGGTCACGCTCCCTCCACGAGCGGGCTTGGATTAAACGCCTATATCGCGGCGGGCATTTCCACAGACCATGAATGCACCTCGCCCGAAGAGGCGCTCGAAAAGGTATCGAAGGGCATGTATGTGCACCTGCGCGAGGGGAGCGCCACCCGCAACGTAGCGGTCAACTGCAAGGCGGCAAACGCTTCCAACCTGCGCCGCTTCCTGCTTTGCACCGACGACCGGCACGCCGCCGATATCCGCGCGAAGGGTCACCTCGACAACGCTCTCCGCGTCGCCGTCGCCGCGGGCATGAACCCCGTTTGGGCGGTCATCGCGGCGACGCTCAATTCCGCCGAATGCTACCGCCTGTACGGCAAGGGCGCCATCGCGCCGGGGTACGACGCCGACATCGCCGTGTTCGACGATCTGAAAAATTTCAACTGCGCCATGACCTTCAAAGGCGGCAAGCTCGTCGCCGAGGGTGGCAAAGCGCTGTTTGCGGCGGGCGGAAAGTACCTGCCCGACGCCGTCAAAAACACCGTACACGTCGGCGACATTGCGGCAGACGATTTCAAGATAAAGTTGAAGGGCAAACGTGCCAACGTCATCCGCATCTTAAAGGACAACGTCGTCACCGAAAAAGTGGTGCGCGAGGTCGAAAGCGAACACGGCGACGTCAAACTTTCCGGCACCGATTTACTGAAGCTCGCCGTCGTCGAGCGGCACCATGGCACTGGCAACATCGGCTTGGGATTGTTGGAGGGCTACGGGCTGAAAAACGGCGCTATCTCGCTCACCATCGCGCACGATTCGCACAACGTCATCGTGCTGGGCGACAACAATGCGGACATGGCTGCGGCGGTCGCGGAACTCAAGCGCATCGGCGGCGGCATGGCGATCGCCGAAGGGGGAAGGGCGTATTCCCTCTCGCTCGACATCGCAGGGCTGATGAGCTCGCTCCCCGCCGAGGAATACATCGCGCAGTCGGAAAAATTGCTCGAAAAGGCGTATTCGATGGGCGTTTCGCGCGATTTCGAGGCATTCATGAGCCTGTCGTTTCTGGCGCTGCTCGTAATTCCGTCGATCAAACTCTCCGATAAAGGACTGTTCGATGCGGATAAATTCGAGTTCTGCTCCATCGACGCGTAAAAGGGCATACGTTTGGCAAAAAACGGTACAACGCACCGCAATGAAATGATACAATTCGGGGGAGGAGCTTTCGGCAAAGCTCCTCCCTTTTCGCGCAAAAAGGGCATATTCCGCGCGCGCGGGCGTGATAAAATACAGGCTGAAAAATACGCGGGAGGGGCAGTTTGTGGCGCGGAAGATCGTGATAACATCGGGCAAGGGCGGCGTCGGCAAAACGACGGTCGCCGCCAACCTCGGCATGCGCCTCGCCGCCATGGGCGAGCGGGTCGTGCTGGCGGATGCCGATTTCGGGCTGAACAACATCGACGTCGTGTGCGGCGTGGAAAATCTCGTCACTTACGACATCGTCGACGCCATCGAGGGGCGCTGCCGCACGCGGCAGGCGCTCGTGCAGCACCCCGAATATCCGAACCTGTTCATCCTCGCCTCCAACCATACCGACCCGGGCAAGTACATATCTCCGCAGGCGGTGCGGCTGATTTTGGATAACCTCGCGCCGCGGTTCGATTATATCCTCATCGATTCGCCCGCGGGCATCGAGGGCGGGTTCCACCGCGCGGTCGCCGCGGCGGAAGAAGCGCTCGTGGTCACCACGCCGCACATCTCCTCTCTGCGCGATGCGGATAAGGTCATCGCGGTACTCAAAAGTTACAAGCTCAGAAGCGTCGACCTCGTCATCAACATGGTGCGGGGTGACATGATCGTCGACGGCGAAATTCTCTCTCCCGGCGAAATTTCGGAAATATTGAAGATTCCGCTCATCGGCATCGTTCCGCAGGAAGACGGCGTATTTCTGGGAGAAAAAGAGCGGGGGAGCGGCGCGCGGAAGGCGTTCAAACTGCTGGCGGGCAACATTGCCAAGGGCACGCGCAAAATTTACAACGCCACCTATAAATACAACGGCTTTTTCGGGAGCATCCGCAGGAACCTGAAAAAGAGCCTGTAAAGCTGCGCGCGGAATAGGGGCAGACAAAAGGAAACATCGTATGCACAGACTGACGGACAGCGCCGCGCGCGCAAAAAATTTGCTGGAACGGGAAAATGCCCCGCTCGCCGAGGAGTGTGAGCGGGTTTTGGCGCGCGATTTAGAGCGGGTTTTGTCCTCCTATTTCTTTTTGCAGGGCGGGGTACAGCTGAAAATCGCGCGGGAGGGCAATTCCACCGTCATCACCCTCCGCGCCGAAGCAGTACAGGCAAGACCGTTCGGAGTAGTGAGATAGGTAACTCGCAGATTTTGTTTTGAGCTGACAAAACAAAATCTTGCGATATTGAGGGGAAACCCGAGCGGTTTTCCCCTTGCGGCACGTCGCAACAAGGCGACGGAGGGCAAGCGGCGCGCGTAGCTTGCCGCCAAGCCCTCGTACTCTTGTTGCTCCTTATCCCCAAAAATCTCACACCGCTACGCGCGTTGCGATTTTCGGGGGCCCCGTTTATTTAGGGGCACACATATTGTTATAATGCCGCCGCTTCACCCTTTCTGTAAGGCAAGGGATTGCCAAATTGAGTGCAAGAGCAAAAAGCGTGGTTTTTGCTCTTGCGAGTAGTTTTTATAATATAAAACCGCAGACTCACGGAAAATCGCAGCACAGCGAGATTTTCGTGAATAAGGCGGCGGAGCCGAGGCGGAAGAGAGCAATGCCCGTTAGGGTATTGCGAAAAACCGGCCTCGTGCGCAGCCGCTAAAAGCGTGGTTTTTGCTCTTGCGAGTAGTTTTTATAATATAAAACCGTATACTCACGGAAAATCGCAGCGAAGCGCGATTTCTGCAAATACAGCCGCCTCGAATGGCGGCTGTTTCTCTACAAAAACGGCAAAATCGTGGAGAAATAATTTCCATATGTAGATCAAAGTTTGTGCAAATTATACAAGATATAGTATTTTTTTGAAATTGTTGCAAATGCTACAGTTTTTTTTCGCAAAGGTGCTATAATAGATAAGGTAAAAAAGTTCAGAGGGGTAAATACAGATGCAGGTTATCAAAAGAGACGGCACCGTCGTCGATTACGACCGTGCAAAAATCGCCGTTGCCATCGGCAAAGCAAATGCGGAAATGGAAGAAAAGGAGCGCGCTTCCGGCGAGGAAATCGAGTCCATCCTTTCCTACATCGAGGGGAAAAAGAAAAAGCGCATGCTCGTGGAGGACATTCAGGACATCATCGAAGAAAAGCTGATGGAGCAGGGGCATTACGAGCTGGCTAAAACGTACATCATCTACCGCTACAACCGCGCGCTCGTGCGCAAGGCGAACACGACGGACGAGGCCATTTTGAGCCTTATCAGCAATTCGAATAAGGACGTGATGGAGGAGAACTCCAACAAGAACGCGCTCGCGGCGGCGACCCAGCGCGACCTCATCGCGGGCGAAGTGTCCAAAGACCTCACCCGCCGCATTCTCCTGCCCGAAAAAATTTCCAAGGCGCATGACGAGGGCATCCTGCATTTCCACGATGCGGACTATTTCATCCAGCCCATTTTCAACTGCTGCCTCATCAACATCGGCGACATGCTGGATAACGGCACGGTCATGAACGGCAAGCTCATCGAAAGCCCGAAGAGCTTCCAGGTCGCCTGCACGGTGGTCACGCAGATCATCGCGGCGGTTGCCTGCTCGCAGTACGGCGGGCAGTCGGTGGATATCCGCCACCTCGGCAAATACCTTAGAAAGAGCCGCGAAAAGTTCGAAAAGCACTTCCGCGACGCCTGCCCCGAGCTTTCCGACGAGGAGATCAAAAAACTGGTCGACGACCGCATTCAGGACGAACTCCGCAGCGGCGTGCAGACCATTCAGTACCAGATCAACACGCTGATGACGACGAACGGTCAGTCGCCCTTCGTCACCCTGTTCCTGTATCTGGACAAGGACGACGAGTACCTCGAGGAGAACGCGCAGATCATCATGGAGATCCTGCGCCAGCGCTACGAGGGCATCAAGAACGAAAAGGGCGTGTACGTTACCCCCGCGTTCCCGAAACTCGTATACGTTCTCGACGAAATCAACTGTCTGAAGGGCGGCAAGTACGATTATATCACCGAGTTTGCGGTCAAATGCTCCTCCAAACGGCTGTATCCCGACTACATTTCCGCCAAAAAGATGCGCGAGGTGTACGAGGGCAACGTGTTCAGCCCCATGGGCTGCCGTTCCTTCCTCTCCCCGTGGAAGGACGAAAACGGCAACTATAAGTTTGAGGGCCGCTTCAACCAGGGCGTCGTTTCCATCAACCTGCCGCAGATCGGGCTGATCGCCAAGGGCGACGAAAAGAAGTTCTGGAAGCTGTTCGACGAGCGGCTGGAGCTCTGCCGCGAGGCGCTCATGTGCCGCCACCGCGCGCTGCTCGGAACCAAGTCCGACGTGTCGCCCATCCACTGGCAGTACGGAGCCATCGCGCGGCTGGACAAGGGCGAAACCATCGATAAATTATTGTTCAACGGGTATTCCACCCTGTCGCTCGGCTATATCGGGCTGTACGAGGTGACAAAACTGATGACGGGCGTTCCGCAGACGGATCCGAAAGGGGAGGAATTTGCCGTGCGCGTCATGCAGCACATGCGCGAGGCGACGGACAAATGGAAGAAGGAAACGGGTCTCGGCTTCGCTCTGTACGGCACGCCGGCGGAATCGCTGTGCTACCGCTTTGCCCGCATCGACAAGGAGAAGTTCGGCACCGTCGAGGACGTGACGGACAAGGGTTACTACACCAACTCCTACCATGTAGACGTGCGCGAGCATATCGACGCGTTCTCCAAATTCAAGTTCGAAGCGCAGTTCCAGACCATTTCGTCGGGCGGGTGCATCTCCTACGTCGAAATCCCGAACATTCAGCACAATCTGGAGGCGATGCAGGAGATCGTCAAGTTCATCTACGACAATATCCAGTACGCCGAATTCAACACCAAGAGCGATTACTGCCACGTGTGCGGCTACGACGGCGAGATCATCATCAACGACGACAACGAGTGGGAGTGCCCCAACTGCCACAACAAGGATCACCGCAAGATGAACGTGACCCGCCGCACCTGCGGATACCTGGGCGAAAACTTCTGGAACCTCGGCAAAACCAAGGAGATCAAGGCGAGGGTGCTGCACTTGTGATGCTCGCAGATTTTGTTTTGAGCAGACAAAACAAAATCTTGCGATTTTGAGGGGAAACCCGAACGGTTTTCCCCTTATTGCGGCATTTTTAGGGGCACACATATTATTAAATGCCGCAATATCACCCCTTCCGTAAGCCGAGGTGTCGGCAAATAGGGGTGCGCTGCGCAAAAGCGTCGTTTTGCTTGCGCGAGTTATTATAGAAGGGTAAAAAGCGCCCCCGATTTGCGCGATAAGCGCCTTGGGCGGAAAAGGTGAATGCGCCGCATCAATAATAGGGGAGCACTGAAAAGGCGGCGCAGAGGAAAAACCGAACGCCGAGCCGCCCCTTTTTTTCAAACGGGCGGCGAACGTTGGGTTTTTCCTGAAAATCACGGAAAATTTGTGAACTCTTTTCGCAAATTTTCGTGAAAGAGGTTTTCTATGTTCTATGCCAACATCAAAAAATACGACGTCGCCAACGGCGTAGGGGTGCGCGTGTCGCTGTTCGTCAGCGGCTGCACCCACCATTGCAAGGGGTGTTTCAATGCCGAAGCGTGGGATTTTTCCTACGGCAATCCGTATACCGAGGCGACGGAAGAGGAGATTCTGGACGCGCTCAACAAGGACTACATCGCGGGTCTGTCCCTCCTCGGCGGCGAGCCGTTCGAGCCGCAGAACCAGCGCGCGCTGCTGCCGCTCCTCCGAAAATTCCGCGAGCGCTACCCGCAAAAGGACGTCTGGTGCTATTCCGGCTATACCTTCCATACCGACTTGCAGCCGGGCGGAAGGGCGCACTGCGAGGCGACGGACGAGATGCTCTCCATGCTCGACATTCTCGTCGACGGCGAATTTGTCGAAGATTTAAAGGATTTGAAACTGCGCTTCCGCGGCTCTGCCAATCAGCGCATCATCGACGTTCCGCGCACCCTCCGCGAGGGCGAAGTGCGGCTGTGGAAGGACGGGCAGTACTGACTGCCGCGGCAAAAAGGTGCTATATAAAGAGCCGTCCGCTCAAAACATGCGAATGCGCGGAGCAACTCCGCTTCCGCGCAAGAACTCCGAACAATTAAAAGGGGGAACTCCTTATGGATAAAGTCACGTTAAAGATCAAAAAACTCGTGCCGGGCGCAAAGCTGCCCGTGTACGGCAGCGAAAACGCGGCAGGGGCAGACCTGTACGCGCTCTCCGACCACGATATCCGCATCGGCACGCGCGAAACGGCGGTCGTTCATACGGGTCTTGCGGCGGAGATCCCGCAGGGTTACGTCGGGCTGATCTTCGCGCGCAGCGGACTGGCGACGAAAAAGGGTCTGTCTCCCGCAAACAAGGTGGGCGTCATCGACAGCGACTACCGCGGCGAGATCCGCGTGGCGCTGCACAACCATTCCAAGTACGAGCAGACGATCGAGCCGTATGAAAGGGTGGCGCAGCTGGTCATCATGCCGTACGCCTTTGCGCAGTTCGTGGAAGCGGAGGAGCTTTCGGAGACCGGGCGGGGCGAGGGAGGATTCGGCTCGACGGGCAGCAAATAATCTTTTTGCCGCGCAAAGAGTGAAATTTTGCGCTGTCCGCGGTAAAAAATAAAAATACCCTTGCATTTGCAAAAAAATCTGTTATAATAGACATACTAATAAAAAAAAGGAGAACAAACATGGCTAAATACGTTTGCAGCATTTGCGGCTACGAATACGACGAAGCTACGGGCGATCCCGACAACGGCATTGCCCCCGGCACCAAGTGGGAGGATATTCCCGAAGACTTCACCTGCCCCCTCTGCGGCGTGGGCAAAGATATGTTTGAAGAAGCATAAAAAAGCAGCATAAAAAAGCGCAGGCTTTCGCCTGCGCTTTTTTATGCTGCGGGAAAAATCGCGCGAACGGTTAGGAGTTTTACGCAACTATTGTCGAATTTTGCCGAAATTTTCCTTCTTTTTGTTGACTTGCTTACATTTGCATGCTATAATTTCCCAAACGAATGGAAGATATGCAGTGGAACAAAATCAAAAATTGTATGCGGTCGTCATGGCCGGCCGTTTTTTGCAGTATACTAAACACGGGAGCAGGTTCGTTGAAGAAAAACCGCCGCACGCATTCGGCGGATGGAAGGAGAGTCCATGCAGGAATACGGTTTGAATCGTTCTGCACCGGTGCAGAACACGAAAGTGACAGTGATTATCCCCGTCTATAATGCGGAAAAATATCTGGATGAATGTCTGAAAAGCGTACTTTCGCAGTCGCTTTCGGCAATAGAAGTGATTTGCGTGGACGACGGGTCTGCCGACGATTCGCGCGCCATCCTGTACAGCTATGCCGTCAAAGACAGCCGCCTGCGCGTCTGTGTTCAGAAGAATGCGGGCGCGGCTTCGGCGCGCAACATCGGCATTGCCGAGGCGCAGGGGCAGTATATCGCATTTATGGATGCAGACGATTTCTATCCTTCGCGCGATGTCCTCGAAAAACTGTATACGGCGGCAGAGGTGAACGGCGCGCTCGTCTGCGGCGGCTGTTTTTCCAGTCTGGAGGACGGAAAAATCATTACAGAGTATCCTCCGGATCTGTTCGGGTATGTGTTCCGCAAGAGCGGATTCATGCGCTTTGCCGATTATCAGTTCGATTACGGATTCCATCGCTTTTTGTACCGCACCGATTTTTTGCGTGAAAAGAAGCTCCTTTTCCCCGACTATGCCCGCTTTCAGGATCCGCCTTTTCTCGCACAGACGCTCTCGGCGGCGGAAACGTTTTACGCGCTCAAAGACGTAACGTATGTTTACCGCGTCGGGCACAAGGCGGTGCAGTGGAACGAAAAAAAGGTTCTCGGACTGATCCGCGGCATCCGGGACAATCTTCAGCTGTCCGCAGACCGCGGTTATGCAAAGCTGTATGCATTGAACTGGAACCGCCTGAATTCAAAATATTATACGAAAATCATCCTGTCGCAGGCACAAAAGCCCGGGAACGGGCAGATCGCCAAGGAACTGGCTGCGCTGCAATCGTGCGCAAACGCCGCGCTTCTCGGCGAACAGAGCGGCAGGGTACCGCTGAACCGCCCGCTTCAGTCGCTGCTGGACGGATGGATCGCGCAGGATAAAAAACTTTACGACGAGGGGTGGTTTATCCACCGCAGGATATTCCGGCTGTATACCTGGCCGCTGCGCGCCTTCGGCAGGATGTGCCGCCGCAGAAGGGAAAGAAAAAGCAAATAAGAACGGGAAAAACACCGAAGGGAGAGAGCAAAAAAGCTCTCTCCCTTCGCATTTGCTCCGCCGCGCACGGGCGGATCATATTCCCGTTTTATCCAACAGCTTTACCACCTCTTCCAGGTGAAAGATGAGGGAATCGGTTTCGCTGTCGGTAAGTGCGCCGAAATGTTCGCGCACATGTTCGCACGCCGCACGGTAAAATTGCATCAACAGCGCCCGCCCTTTTTCCGTCGCCGAAACAAGGGTGAGCCTGCGGTTCTCTTCGCTCCGGGTACGCACCGCAAACCCGCCTTCGGCAAGTTCTCCCACAATCCGCGTCAGCTGCTGCACGGATACGCCCATTTTTTCCGCCAGCGAACCCATCGTTTCCTTTTCGCCCCGGTTCAGGATAATGAGGCAGAACAGATGGTGGTGGGGTATGCGCGGCAAACCGTGCGCCTGCTCCGGTTGCCGTATATAGTTCTTCCGGAAGGGCGGCGCCGTCCGAAAAATCAGCCGTACCAGCCTTTCCGCCTGTTCGATCGTCATAAGTTCCTCCTCGCTTTTCTATTATAGCGGCTGCCGGAGCGTATGTCAATTCTTTTCGCAAACATTTCACAAACATTTATTATAAATATATATGAATTATTTGACAAGGCGGGCATTCCATGCTATAATTTTGCCAACATTCGCACAGAATAAAATTTTTGGCAGAGGTTGCGATGCTTAAAGTATTAAAAACGTTGAAATGGAGGGAATGGCTGTACGCCGCCGTGGCGGTAGGGTTTATCGTGCTGCAGGTTTGGCTGGATCTGAAGATGCCCGACTATATGTCGCAAATCACCCAGCTCGCCGTTATGAGCGACGCCGCCAACATGCCCGAAATCTGGAAGAACGGCGGGCTGATGCTCGCGTGTGCGCTCGGCAGTGCCGTAAGCTCTGTCGCGGTCGGGTTTTTTGCCGCGCGCATCGCGGCGTCGGTATCCTTCCGCCTGCGCAGCCGCGTGTTCGACAAGGTCGAGGGTTTTTCGATGGAGGAGATCAATAAATTTTCCACCGCTTCCCTCATCACGCGCACCACGAACGACATCATGCAGGTGCAGATGCTCATTTCCATGGGTCTGCAGGTCGTCATCAAGGCGCCCATCCTTGCGGTGTGGGCGGTCTGCAAAATTCTGACCCGCAACTGGCAGTGGTCGGTCGTTACGGCGGCTGCCGTAGTCATTATGGCGGTGATGATGCTGTTTATCCTCATCGTCGTGTTCCCGAAATTCCGCCGCGTGCAGAAGCTGACGGATAACCTCAACTCCGTCACGCGCGAAAATCTGACGGGCGTGCGCGTCGTGCGCGCCTATAACGCGGAAAAGTATCAGGAAAAAAAGTTTGAAGACGCAAACCTCGAACTGACGAAGACGCAGCTGTTCACCTCCCGCGCCATGGCGGTTCTGGCTCCCGTAATGACGATGATCATGAGCGGTCTGACCCTTGCCATCTACTGGATCGGCGCCTACCTCATCGACGCCCTGCCCACGGCGGCGGAGCGCTCGGCGCTGTTCGGGCAGATGGCGGCGTTTTCGGGTTATGCGATGCAGGTCGTCGTCGCGTTCATGATGCTCGCGATGATCTTCATTATCATGCCCCGCGCAATGGTATCCGTCAAGCGCATCGGCGAGGTTTTGGATACCGAATCGACCATCAAGGACGGCACGCTCACGGCTTCGCCCGAAGGTTCGCCCGTCGGCACGGTCGAGTTCCGCAACGTGTCGTTCAAGTACCCCGACGCGGGCGAATACATCCTGCGCGACATCAGCTTTAAGGCGGAAAAGGGGCAGACGGTCGCCTTTATCGGCTCCACGGGCAGCGGCAAATCGACGGCGATCAACCTCGTCCCCCGCTTCTACGACGCGACGGAAGGGGAGGTTCTGGTCGACGGCGTGAACGTAAAGGATTACACCCTCCGCGCCCTGCACGACAAGATCGGCTACGTTCCCCAGCGCGCCGTCATGTTTTCGGGAACGGTGGAGAGCAACGTCGCCTACGGCGAAAAGGAGGGGACGGAATACACCCTCGACGACGTGAAGGACGCCGTGCGCGTGGCGCAGGGTACCGACTTCATCGAAAAGAAGGACGATACCTACCGTGCGCATGTTGCGCAGGGCGGCACCAACTTTTCGGGCGGGCAGAAGCAGCGCCTCGCGGTCGCACGCGCCGTCTGCCGCCGCCCCGAAATTTATATCTTCGACGATTCCTTCTCCGCGCTCGACTATAAGACGGATCGTCAGCTCCGCACGGCGCTGAAGGAGGAAACGGGCGAAGCGACTTCGCTCATCGTCGCCCAGCGCATCGGCACCATCCGCGACGCCGACCTTATCATCGTCCTCGACGAGGGCAAGGTGGTCGGCAAAGGCACGCACGACGAATTGATGCAGTCGTGCGAGGTCTACCGCGAGATCGCCTATTCACAGCTTTCCGCGGAAGAACTGGAAAATTCGATGGGAGGTGAGAGGCATGAGTGAAGAAAAGAATCGTCCGCCCGTCCGCCGCAGCCCGCACGGCCCCGGCCCGCGCGTAGCGGAAAAGCCGAAGGATTTTAAAAAGGCGATGGGCAAGCTCATCCTGTTCATCAGGCCTTTCCTCATTCCCGTCATCGTCGCGCTCGTGTTCGCGGTCGCGGGTACGGTACTCAACCTCATCGGCCCGAACGTTCTCAGCGACCTGACGGACGCCATTCAGGCGGCGTTCCTGTACCTGCCCGATTACGGCATCGACCAGGTCTTCGGCATGGATATGCAGGAAGTGTTCCGCCTGTGCATGATCCTCGTCGTAATCTACGGATTGGGTCTTGTCTGTTCGTATGTGCAGGGGCTGATCATGGCGACGGTCACGCAGAAAAATTCCAGGGCGCTGCGCACCGAGATCTCCAAAAAGATCAACCTCCTGCCCCTCAAATACTTCGATTCCCACTCCATTGGCGACGTGCTCTCGCGCGTCACCAACGACGTGGACATGATCGGTCAGACCCTCAACCAGTCGGTCACGACCTTCGTCACGGCGGTGGTCATGCTCATCGGCAGCGTCGTCATGATGTTCGTCACAAACTGGATCATGGCGTTCACGGCGATCGCCGCAAGCCTCATCGGATTCGTGTTCATGTTCCTCATCATGGGCAAGTCGCAAAAGTACTTTGCCCGCCAGCAGCAGTACCTGGGCGAAATCAACGGCCACATCGAGGAATCGTATGCGGGGCATAACGTAGTCAAGGCGTACAATGCGGAGGGGAACGTCAAGCAGACGTTCAACGACATCAACTATAAACTGTACACGAGCGCGTGGAAGTCGCAGTTCTTTTCCAGCCTGATGCAGCCGCTTATGGCATTCATCGGCAACTTCGGGTACGTTGCGGTGTGCGTTGTCGGTGCAGTGCTGCTCGTCAACGGCGCGGTGGCGGGGTACGGCACGATCGTCGCCTTTACCCTGTACGTCCGGCTGTTCACTTCGCCGCTGTCGCAGCTGGCGCAGGCGTTCACGAGCATGCAGACGGCAGCCGCCGCTTCCGAACGGGTGTTCGAGTTTCTGGAAGAGCCGCAGCTTGCCGACGAGAGCGGCAAAACCGCCTACCTCGCTCCCGAAAAAGTCAGGGGCGACGTCACCTTCGAACACGTCCGCTTCGGGTACGACGAAGACCGCGTCATCATCCACGACTTTTCCGCCGAGGCGAAGGCGGGGCAGAAGATCGCCATCGTCGGGCCTACGGGCGCCGGCAAGACGACCATGGTCAACCTGCTGATGCGCTTCTACGAGGTAAACGGCGGGAGCATCAGGATCGACGGCATCCCCACGAGCGAACTCACCCGCGAAAACGTGCACGACCTGTTCTGCATGGTTCTGCAGGATACCTGGCTGTTCGACGGCACCATCCGCGAAAACGTGGTATACAGCAAGGAGAACGTGTCCGACGAGGAGGTCGTGCGCGCCTGCAAGGCGGTGGGGCTGGATCATTTCGTCCGCACCCTCCCGCACGGGTACGACACCGTGCTCGACGACAAGGCGAACCTCTCCGCGGGGCAGAAGCAGCTCGTCACCATCGCACGCGCGATGATCGAAAACGCGCCCATGCTCATCCTGGACGAGGCGACTTCCTCCGTCGATACCCGCACGGAGGAACTCATTCAGAAGGCGATGGATCAGCTGACGGTGGGGCGCACCTCCTTTATCATCGCGCACCGCCTTTCGACCATCCGCAACGCCGACCTCATCCTCGTCATGAAGGACGGCGACATCATCGAAAAGGGCAGCCACGAACAGCTGCTTTCGCAGAACGGCTTCTATGCCGAGCTGTACAACTCGCAGTTCGAACAGGCTTAACCGGCAAAAGATATTTCTGCCGCCGCGCCCCCGTACGGGAGCGCGGCGGCATTTTTATATCTCCGGCATCCGCGCCCGGAGATTTTTTCATTCGCATCCCCCAAATTTTTTGCGAAAAGATTGACACGCCGCCGTTTTGCCTGCATAATACAAATATAAATTGACCGCTTACTTAATAAAAGAGGAATATGAGAACGAAAAATCTGCAAGAAAGGGAAAGGCTTTTGGAATTGTGTTTCGACTGTTTTTGCCGCAACGGGCTGGAGGGGACTTCCACGAAGATGCTCGCCGAAGCGTGCGGGATGAGTTCGGGCAATATTTTCCATTATTTTTCCACGAAAGATGAAATCATAATCAAGTCCACGGCGCACTGCATGGCGAAAGTGGAGGACGACTTTATGGCGAACGCGCCCGAGAACGCCGCCGACATCCGGAGATTTTTGAAGGAGATTCCGTACTGGACGGCGGAAAAGCACGGCGCGAAGTACCGCTTCATGTATCAGGTGTACACCTCGCCGAAGTACCGCAAATACGGCACGGAGTTTTTCAGCGGCGTTACAAAGCGTTACACCGAATACGCGAAACTGCTGGAACCGAAGATCGGCATTCCGTGGCAGGTCATCCGTCCGCTCATCTATATGTTTGTGCGCGCCTGCGTGCACTATGCCCTGTTCGAGGACGAGGAATACCTGAAGCCGCAGCTCGCGCTCATCGAGGAGATTCTTCCGCTGATCGCGGGGAAATATGCGGCAAAATAGCGGCGCAAACGGCGGAGCAAAGCCGTTGAGCAATACTGACGCACATCCGGCGGCAAAAAATGATTTTTGGGGGAATATTTTATCCGAAAAACAGAGCCGGGCAGGTCATCCTGCCCGGCTCTGTGCGTAAAGCGGCGGCGGGGCGCGGTGCGGCGGCGAGGTTCGGAATCCGCGGGCAAGCCTGCTTTGACATTCTCCCGCCTTTGTGGTATAATAAGCTGAATATTGTGAGAGCAGGACGTGATATGAAAGCAAAGCAAGGCGCAATGGATCTGGGAACGGCGCCCGTGGGAAGGCTGGTGGCGAAGCTGGCGGTGCCGGCGGTCGTCGCGCAGGTCATCAATTTACTGTATAACCTCGTCGACCGCATGTATGTGGGCAGCATCGCGGGCATCGGCACCGACGCGCTCGCGGGGCTGGGCGTGGTATTGCCCATCACCCTCATCGTCAGCGCGTTCAGCAACCTCGTCGGCATGGGCGGCGCGCCGCTCGCGAGCATCTTTTTGGGCGAAAGAAAGCGGGAGGACGCGGAAAAGGTGTTCAACGCCGGGTTTGTAATGCTTGCTCTGTTCGGCGTTGCCCTCACGGCGGTCGTGCTGTCGGCGGGGGATGCGCTCATCCGGCTGTTCGGCTCGCCCGATTCGGCTTTTCCCTACGCGAGCGAGTATCTGTTTGTGTACGGCACGGGAACGATCTTCGTCATGATCTCGCTGGGTCTGAACCCGTTCATCACGGCGCAGGGATTCAGCTTTACTTCCATGGCTACGGTCGCCATCGGCGCGGTACTCAACATCGGGCTCGACCCGCTGTTCATCTTCGCCTTCGGCATGGGCGTGAAGGGCGCGGCGCTCGCCACCGTCCTTTCGCAGGCTGTCTCCGCCGCGTGGGTAACGCTCTTCTTCTTTCGCCGTAAGTCGCAGTTCCGTTTCCGCCCCGCGTTCTTCCGTGCGGCACCGAAAATTGTGGGGCGTATCCTGCTTTTGGGGCTTTCGCCTTTCATCATGGCGGTTACCGAAAGCGCCATTCAGATCGTGTTCAACGTCAACCTGCGCCTTTGGTCGGGCGGGAACAGCGACTATACCGCCGCGCTCACCATCATGCTCAGCGCCAACCAGATGGTTTGCATGCCCCTCAACGGGCTGGGTACGGGCGTGCAGCCGCTCGTCAGCTATAACTACGGCGCGGGCAACTCCGCCCGCATCCGAAAGGCGATCAAACTCGTCGCGATCATTGCGCTGTGCGGCAGCACGAGCGTGTGGCTCCTGTCCATTCTCGCGCCGCAGGTGTACGGGTATATGTTCAGCGCGAGCGACGCGGTGATGGCGCTCGTCCGGAAATATACGCCCTTCTTTATGATGGGTACGATATTCTTCTTTGCGCAGATGACCCTGCAAAACGTGTTCGTCGCGCTCAATCAGGCGAAAATATCCATCTTTCTCGCCTGCCTGCGCAAGGTCATCCTGTTCATCCCGCTCTGTTTTTTGCTGCCGTATGCGATGGGCGTGGACGGCGTGTTTTTCAGCGAGGGGATCGCGGACATCGCGGCGGGCGTCGTCACGGCGACGACTTTCTTTGCGATGGTGCCGCGCATTTTAAAGAAGCGGGAAGCGGCGCTCGCGGAGGAACATAATTCCGTTTAGCCTGCGCGTTTCCGCGGTATATTGCCGCGGGAAAGCAACATACTGATACGGCGGGGAATTCCGCTTATAAGGCAAATAAAGGCGGTGCGGGTGCGCCGCAAGTTAGCAGGAGTTTTCATTGAAATACAAATTTATTCGCATTCTTTCTCTTATATTAGCATGTATACTGTCGGCGGCGTGCCTGTTTGCCGCCTGTTCGCACGGCGACGGCGGCTCTGACGGCGGCAGCGGAACGCCTCCCGAGGAAAACCGCCCGGGTCTGCCCGAGGAGCCGGAAGGGGACGGATACCCCTCCGAACTGTTTTCTTCGGGCATGTACAGCCCCTCCAAGGTGGGCATGAGCGCGGAATACCTCGGCACCGCCGAGAGGCGTCTTCCTGCGGTTTCGGACGGCGGATTGTCCCGTTATCCCGCATACGGTGTCGATTTTTCGGGTACAGAGGAGGAAAAACAGGCGATCCTCGACGAAAATACGGCGCTCAACGCGTCTGACTCCACCTATGATTCCATGGACGAGGCGGGCAACCTGTATCGGAACGGCGAGCCGACGGGCGGAAAGCTGTACAAGCATACCGCCTCCGCGGGCATGTACGGGGGCGACGTGTCCGATTCCGAACCTGCGCTCGTCAAGCGGCTCTCCATTCGGTCGCGCAGCGGCGGCAACCACATCACCGGTCTGTACGCGCCCGCGGGCGAAGTCGTCAGAATCGAAATGAGCGAGGAAGACTTCGCCAGAACGGGCGGCTTAAAGGTCAGCATCGGGCAGGTTCTCACCAACGGCAGCCAGAACAATATCTGGCTGGCGCGCACCTTCAACCGCATGCCCATGATCGCCAACGTGATGACGACGCCTTCCGCAACGGCGTACGTCGGTTCCTACCTCGGCGGGCCGATCTATGTGCAGCCGGTCAAAGCGGGCGTGCCGTTCACGGTCACCATCGCGGGCGGCGTCGCCTACTCGCACTTCATCCTCGGCTATACGACGCGGGAGGAGTTCGAGCGGAACAAGAATTCCACCGCTCCCTATTTCGACCTGGAAGTATGGGAGGATTCGGTGCGGCATTCTGGCCCGAAGTCGCGCGCGGAACAATTCGATTACGACGAGCTGACCGAAGCGGCGATTTTGTGGGATAAGATCGCGCGCGTGTCCAACCAAGTGCCCGCAGGCTCGGGCGGCGACCTCGGCATCACCTTTTTGTACGACCCGTTCATCGCGGCGGGGAGCATGGTCGCCTTTGTCGGGCGGCATACCGTCAACTGCCCGCCCGTCTGCCTGACCGCCGCGCTCGACGCGGACAGCGCCGTCGATAACGCTTCCGACAACTTCTGGGGTTGCATCCACGAGTTCAACCATCATTATCAGCGCTACGGATTCCACCCCGGCGACGAGGTGACCAACAACGCCGTCAGCCTCGTCGAATACAGCCTGTTCACCCGCATTTCCGCAAACCGCGCGCTCGGCAGCGCGGGCGAGGGGCTTTCGGGTTGGAACCGCTACACCAACCCGGGCTGGGTATTGAAGCAGACCGTATCTGCCGCGCAGGGCGGTTCGGAAAACTCCGCGCTCGATTCGTACGCCAATTTATTGTATGCGTTCGGGCAGGATGCGTTCATCCGCATGGCGCGCGGCGGCAACGGTTCGGGCGGCGCGGACGTGTGGTATAGGGCGGTCAGCGATGCTTCGGAATATAATATGACCTATTATTTCCGCGATCTGCTGCACCAGACGGTTTCGCCTTCCGTGCTCTCCGAGTATGCGGGCAAGGGGTATCCCGTGTTCGTGCCCGTGGCGAGCATCTATCAGACGGGGCGCAGCTACCTTCGGGGCGGCAAAAAATATTACAGCCGCACGGCACAGCCGTACGGCATCGAAACGGGCGAGGACTTTGAACTCAACTTCAACGAAAACATCGTTTTGCCCGAGGGCTTTTCCTATACGATCAAAAACGTGGGCGAGCCGCAGTACGGCACGCTCGCGAAAAAGAGCGACGGCGTATACGTCTATACGCCCGACAAAGCCAACCGCGAATCGGGCAGGATCGTCGTGACCCTCGGCATCGAAAAGGCGGACGGCGCGTTCGAAGTGGAGGACGTCGACCTCGTCGTCGAACTGCGGCAGAAGCAGAAAACGCCGACCATGCTCGAGCGCACCGTGTACACCTACGCGCCCGAAAGTATGCCCGCGAGCGCGGCGGAAGCGTACGAAAGCGGGTATGCGGGTCATGAAACGGCGACGGAGGAGGACAACGCCAACCGCGTGCAGCACGGCAACGCCGAAATCTGGGAGCCGAATCCGACGAATAACGCCGTCATGGAGATCCGCGGCAAGTTCGAGGCGCCGGCGGACGGAAAGTACCGCGTCGCCCTGCGCGGCAGGGACAACGCGGCGCTGTATATCTCCCCCGACGGCAAAAATTACGAGCGCGCCGCGGTCATCGAAAACGCGTCGGGCGGGGATAGTTTTGAGCTGAACGATAAAAATCATTACACCGATGTCGAACTGAAAAAGGGGCAGTGGGTGCATTTCAAGGCGGTGCTCCTCGTCACGAACGGGCGCTGTTTTATCGGCGTGGGGCTGGGGCGCTTTTCGGGCGAAAACGTGCAGGTCAGCTATCTCAACGCCTACCGCAGCTCGTACGAGCGCGAGCCGTTCGAGAGCGACTATTTTTACCGACGCGAGTATTCCTACGACTATGCGGAAACGCCCGCGGAGCAGTCGCTCGTGGAAACGAACTACCGCCCGTGGGACGAAAGCTACGACATCTCCAACCTGTTCGACGAGGACGATACGAACTTCATCCATTCGGACAAAACGCTGTACGTTACGGCGCAGAACCCGTTCGAGCTGACCGTCGATCTGGGCAAGGCGATGCGCGCCAACCGCTTTACGGTCTACGGCGAGCCGAGCCGCCGCTATCAGCCGAAAAATTTCAGGCTGTACGGCGGGAGCGACCCCGAAAACCTCGAACTCATCGCGGAAGTGCAGAATTCCGAGCGAATAAACGACAACGTGATCGTCGGTTTTGAAGAGCGCGAACTGCGGTATTATAAAATCGTCGTCACCGACACCTGGGCGGAGGGGCCGAAGTACATCGCCTTCCGCCGCGCCGAAATGTCGTACGCGGTGCCGGGAGCCGTACAGCTTTCGCCCGACGAATCCATGTTTTCCTATCGCGGGAACTGGAAAATTTCCAACGAGGGGCTGTCTACCTTCGGGCACCGATACGAAGGGGAGAACGCCGTGCTGGAATTTACCTTTACGGGTACGCGGTTCGGGATTTTGTCCCGCATCTCCGAGGAATACGGGGCGTTCGAGGTACTCATCGACGGCGCCGCGGCTGAAAATTTTGCCGCGGCGTCGGAAGGGCAGAGCGTCGGCGTCTCCTTCCTGTCGGGGGAACTGGCGGCGGGCGAGCATACCGTCGCGGTGCGGAGCAAACAGAAATTCAACGTCGATTCCGTCCTTTTGTGGCAATGACGCCGGATGAAAAGAGAAGGGGCGCCCGTATTCGGGCGCCCCTTCGGCGTTGTCTGTTCCCGCTTCGGTGGAACCGTATTTGCTTTCCGCACCTGCGCGCCGGCATTTTTCCGGAATGGCGCGGCATACATTTTTCGTGTTCCCGTACCCGAAAAATATTGAATTATACCCTCATCTTTCCTCTCCGCCGCGCTCTGCGTGCGCGGTGCCGTCCTCGTCCAGGCTGTATCGCATATTTTCGCCGGAGGAATGGCTGTCGTACCAAACCTGCGCGAAGTAGGGCATTTTTTTGGCTAGGCGGTCAAATTCCCACGGCTGCGGCATGCAGTCGGGGCACCAATGTCCGCCGATGAGTACGGTGTAGGGCGCTGCCTCAAAGGTATGCCCTTCACAGCATTGCCAAACGAGTTTGACGTACGGCGTTGCCCCCATCTTTTCGGAAAGGCATTTCCCGCCGCGGAACTTCGCCGCCTGCCGCATATCCTCGATCGTCCACGCCTCGGGCGGTTTGTTTTCGTCGTAGCCGTGCCGGAGCATGCTCCCGGCGCAGTCGGTGAGCGGCTCCGCAGCCTCCGCGCCGTGTGCTTTCGCATCGGCAAGGGGATAGTCTTCCCACCTTTGCGGGAGCGCCCTCGCCGCCTCCGCGCTGCCGAATGCGGCGATTACGCGCGCTTTATCTCCGTCTTTAAGCCAGCGCATGGGCGAATTTTTATCATTCAGCAGCCTGCGGAACAGGAAACGGCGTATCAATGCCGCGGGTACGATTCGCGCAAGGCGGAATATGCGGTATTTTCTGCCCAGCTCCCGCCAGAACCCGTCGACGGTATCCCGCCGATACCCGAACATTGTATCCAGTTCGTCCGCGTCGGCGAACCAAAGCCCGTGGAAGTTCCGCGTCGCCGAATCGTTGGGCGTAAAATAGGCGCGGGGCGACCCGCCCATAATCGAAAAGCCGGCGGCGAAGGTGTCGTATCCGGTGCGCCTGTTCTGCGCTCCTCCCGCTACGTCAAACACCCTGTTCCAAAACCCTGCGTTTTCGCCTTCCGCTTCCCGTTCGGCGATGCGGCGGATGAGATACCCGCTGTCGCGCGCGGTGATCCATTCGAGCGGGCCGTTGAGCGTGGTGTGGAAGAGCAACCCGTCGCGGATATTGTTGAACACGATTTTATCGTACAGAATGGCGGTCTGCCGCAGAATGACCCAGTTTTGCAGCCCCCGTTCCATTATGTACCGTTCGGCGAGCGCCTTGTGCAGGGCGTAGCTGTCGAAAACGGCGGGGAGGATGGGGTCGCCCGGTCTTCCCCACGGGTGCGCCAGCGTGCGGCTCCCGTATACCGCCACGGTGGAAATGTGTACGAGCTTCGGCTGGCGCGCCTGTGCCGCAACGGCGTCCGCCAGGGCGATCGCGCCGCGCAGGTTGCACTCGTAACTCGCGCGCGGATCGTTGTCCGAATGCGGTGGGATGACCGCCGCCATGTTTACTACAATGTCCGCTCCTTCAACGAGCCGGCGGCAGATATTTTCGTCCGAAATGCGCCCGCGCACGATCTCGATGCGCGCGCCGTATCTGCGCTTCAGCTTTGCAGCCAGCTTATCGTTCTTCTTTTTGGGCGTAAGCAGGATGCGTACCCGCTCCGCGGTATTCAGTTCGAGCGTCTGCCGCAGCGCTTCGCTGCCCATACTGCCGCTCGTGCCGGTCATGGCAATCTTTATCATTGGCATACCTTCCGTGCGTTTTCCGTTCTATTATAGCAAAGATTTGCACAAAAGTCTATCGATACAAAAATTTGGTACAGGATTGCGCGCAGGATGCGGCGGGTGTCGCCGCAAAATATGGGCGCATTGCCGTTCTTTCCGCCCCGTCTGCCGCATACAAATAAATACACGGATCGTGTACAAGCAGTTCTGGGGGACAGGTATGGAACTTTGGAAGGCGGCAATTTTAGGTATGGTGCAGGGGGTTACGGAATTTTTGCCCGTATCCTCGAGCGGACATCTCATATTGTTCGAGCGGATTCTCAATGCGGATACGGGCGGGGCGGATATGTTCCTCGGCGTCATGCTGCATGCGGGTACGCTCGTCGCGGTGCTCGCCGTCTATGCGCCCATGCTGTGGGATCTGCTGAAAAACGACCGCAAAAAACTCGGATTTCTTCTGCTTGCCACATTGCCCGCCGCGCTCGTCGGGGTATTTCTCGGCGATCTTGTGGATTCGATATTCTTCGGCGGAAAGTGGCTGTGGCTGTTCTTTGCGCTCACGGCGCTGCTCTTGTTCGTCTGCGAACGGAGATCGCGCCGCCCGCGCCTTCTGCGGCCTTTGAATGCGGGGCGGTCGCTCATCGCGGGCGGCGCGCAGGCGCTGGCGGTCATTCCCGGTCTTTCGCGCAGCGGAGCAACGCTCGCCGCGGGTATTCTGGCGGGGCTTCCGCGCGAGGAGGCGGCGGATTTTTCCTTTCTGATGAGCATACCCGTCATCGCGGGGGCGATATTTGTGGAATTGGTCAAGGCGATGCGCGGCGGCGGGTATGCTGCCGGCGTATCCTGGCAGTGCCTCGCTGTGGGCGGTGTGTGCGCGGCGTTGTTCGGGTTCCTCTCCGTCAAGGGGATGCTTCGTGCGGTGAAAGGGGGAAAACTGACGGGATTTGCGGTGTACCTTGCGATCCTTTCGGCGGTTCTGCTCGCCCTGCAATTTATTTTTTGAAAGGACGCATAAAATTTTTTCCGGCGCACATAGTATTTGTATCATTTTGAGGAGGATAATTGAAAAATGATGCAACTCAATTCCGGCGATACGGCGCCCAGATCCGCGAACTACAAAGTCGTCAGCCCCGACGGGCAGGTGATCGGCAACGTGTATATGAAGGAGGGCGAAACGCTTCCGCCCACGCAGATCTCCGGCTGTCATTACGAAATGGAGTAAGTAAAGGATAAAAAATGCGCGGCGGCTTCTTCGGAAGCCGCCGCGTCCGTTCAGCGCCGCCTCAAAAAAATATGTAAAAATAATGCAGTCCGGCGTTGCTTTGCTTGACTTGTGCGTCCGCCGGAAATATAATTAAAAAGGTTCTGTAAAAAACAGTATCAAAAAGAACTTTTTTGGGAGATGCGGAAAAGATGCACAGTGTCGATCTTATCATCAGCCTTCGCTGTATCATCAAGGCGTACGACGGGGTTTTGAAAAGGATATGCGCGGAATACGGGCTGACGCTTCTGGAAGCGAAAGTTTTGAGTTTTTTGCATAACAACCCGGAGATGAATACGGCGGGGGATATTTCCGAATACAGGATGCTGTCCAAGGGAAATGTTTCGCAGGCGGTGGAGAGCCTGATCCGCCGCGGGTACATGGGACGCACGCCCGACGGGGCAGACAGGCGCCGGGTGCGCCTTTGCCTGCTGCCGGCATCCGTGCAGATCGTGGAGCGGATCGACGGGGAGTGGAAAAAATTCGAGGAAAGGCTGTTCAGCGATTTTTCCGCGGAAGAGATCGTATATTATGACCGGAGCAGAAAAAAGCTGATGCGGAGCGCTCGGGAAATCATGGGAGAAAACGAGGAGAACGGGCAATGAGCGAAGAGATCGGGCAGCCGCGGGAGGCTGCCGCCGAAAAGGGGAAGGACTATCTGGGCAGGGCTCCGGTCGGCAAGCTGTTGCTGAAGCTGGCTATCCCCACAGTGGTGGCGCAGCTGATCAATATGCTGTATAACATAGTCGACCGCATCTACATAGGGCATATGCCGGAAAACGGGCAGGCGGCGCTCACGGGATTGGGCGTATGTATGCCGCTTATTCTGCTCGTTTCCGCATTTGCGGCGCTTATAGCCAACGGCGGCGCTCCGCGCGCTTCCATTTTCATGGGCAGGGGAGATCAGGAATCGGCGGAGCGCACGCTCGGCAATTGCTTTGTCACGCAGATTTTTATTTCCGTTGTACTGACGGCTCTGCTGCTCATCTTCAACGAACAGTTCCTTTGGTGGTTCGGCGCGAGCGGGGAAACGATCGGGTATGCGACCGATTATATGAATATTTACGCCGTCGGCACCCTTTTCGTGCAGCTTACTTTGGGCATGAATGCCTTTATTACGGCGCAGGGGTTTGCCACTACCGGCATGCTCTCCGTTCTGATCGGCGCGGTGGCGAACATCGCCCTGGATCCGCTGTTCATTTACGCGTTCGGCATGGGTGTGCAGGGCGCGGCGCTCGCCACCATAATCTCGCAGGCGGCGTCCTGCGTGTGGGTTCTGTTCTTTCTGTTCGGCAAAAGAACGATGCTGAAAATCCGTCCGCGTTTTTTCAGACTGCAGGCGGGCATTATTCTTCCGTGCCTCGCTCTCGGGTTTTCGACATTCGTCATGCAGGCGAGCGAGAGCGTCATTCTCATCTGCTTCAATTCCTCTCTCCAGACGTACGGGGGAGATATTGCCGTCGGCGCAATGACGGTTCTGTCCAGCGTGATGCAATTCGCCATGCTTCCGCTGCAGGGGCTGGGGCAGGGTGCGCAGCCCATAATCAGTTATAATTACGGCGCAAAAAACGCATCGCGCGTCAAAAAGGCGTTCAGGCTGCTCCTGATTTCCAGCCTGTGCTATTCGGTCACGCTGTGGGCATTGGTCATGGCTGTACCGCAGGCGTTTGTCATGATGTTCAATACGAATGAAGGGTTGGTGAGCTATACGATCCCCGCCCTTCGCATCTATCTGGGCGTGCTGTTGCTGTTCGGGGTGCAGGTAGCCTGTCAGATGACCTTTACATCGATGGGCAATGCGGCGGCTTCCGTCATTGTGGCGGTCGTGCGCAAGTTCGTCCTGCTCCTGCCGCTTATCTATATCATGCCGTTCATTTTTACGGCAGACAAGGCGACCGCTGTATTTTTGGCGGAGCCGGTTGCCGATACGGTCGCGGTGCTGTTTACCGCGATATTGTTCTTCTTCCAGTTCCGCAGATTTTTGCGGAAGATGGATGCGCCTGCGGATTCAGCGGGGGAATCGGAGAAACGCGCGGCGTCGAAATAAATGGTTCAGAAGATAAAAAAGCGAAAGCCTGCCGAATACCGACATGCTCCCAAACGCCGATCCGGCTTTGGCGGGTATATCAGGGCGGGCTTTCGCTTTTATTTGTTTACTCCGGGTCAGAGGCTTTTTCCGCAGCTTTTGCAGAATTTTGCATCGGCGTCGTTCTGCTCGCCGCAGTCGGGACAAACCTTCCGGAGCGCCGCGCCGCAATTCTTGCAGAATTTCGCGTCTGCGTCGTTCTTTTCGCCGCAATTCGGACATGTGGCGTCCTGTGCGGCGGCGGTTTCGCGCACTGCAGAGGCAACGCTCTGTACGGCGGGCTTGATGACCTCGGCAAACTCGTTGATGACGGGCGCCGATTCGTTCTTGTGATAGGTAGCGATCTCCCGTCGGAATGCGGTGAACGTTATGCCCAACCCGATGACAAACACGGGCATGCCGACGAACGCGCACCAAAACAGCGAGGGCATGCCGTCGCCCCCGAACGAACTGAAAAAACTTACAAAGCCGACGACGGCGAGAATCAGTCCCGCGGCAGCGACGATCGGCCCCACGATTTTCAGTATCCGCTTTGTGCGTTCATGTTTTTCTTTTTTATCCATAATATCCCCCCTTAAAAAATGAGTTGTTCTGCCTGTCAGCGGATGTGTATCTTTGTGCAGCGCACTTCGCCCGCGAGGATCTCGCGGATGGAGTACTTCGCATTGGCGATGAGGACGCGCGTTCCCTGCGCTGCCGCCTGCTTGGCGTATTCCAGCTTCGCTTTCGCGCCGTTCGCGCCCTTGCGCGAAGCTCCTTCGCAGTATTTTTTATAGCTTTCGATGTTCTCCACGAGCTCGTACGCGTCCTTGCCCGCGATCTCCTCGATGATGGTGGAAGGATCGGCGGGGTCGGTATAAATGCCGTCTACGCTCGTCAGGAGGAGCAGAGTTTCCGCGTGTACGAGGCATGCCACAAGGGCGGCGGTCTCGTCGTTGTCCACGCATTCATGCACTTCCGCCTGCGACTTGGCAAGCGCCGCCAGCTCCATGCGCCTGTTCTCCGATTCGGAAACGGCGTCGTTGTAGTTGATGATGGGGATGGCGTTCTGCTCGCGGCATCGCAGAAGCAGCCGTTTGATATGCTCGCGTTTGACGGGGTCGTTGAAATGGTGGTGTTCAACGAGGATCTGCCGCACCGAATACTTGCTGTCCACATACTGGCGGTAAGTCTGCATGAGGATTGCCTGCCCCTGGGCGGCGTAGTCCGTTTTGGCGTCCTCGCCCTCGGGCAGTTCATATCCCGCGCGCATCATAAAATCCAGCCGCCCGATCTCCGTTGCGCCGCTGGAAATCCAGATATACCCGGGCTTGAGTTCGCGCGAAAGGCGCGCCACCCGCGTATAATCGATCATGTTGTCCTTTTTATCGATGAGCGCCATCGAACCGATCTTTCCTACGAGTTCCACGTCAAATTTCATACCGACTCCTGTATAACGGGGGCTTTTTCTGCCCAAACTGATTGCGGGTGATTTTAGGTTTGTTGATTCCTATTATATCCTGTAACGAACAAAAAATCAAACGAAATCGGGCATGAAAATACTTTCCAAACAATTGAAATACGCCGCGGCTTCGCTCGCGGTATTGCTCCTTCTGGCGGCATGCGGATGCAACGCGGCAGAGCTTTCTTCCCTGCGTTCCTTTGCCAAACCGTACGTCGGCGCATACGAATGCACCGAGGCGCGGTTCGGCGGCAGGGATCTGCTGCAGGATTTTCCTTCCGTCGTCCTCACGTTGGAACCCGGCGGCACCTGCGTTCTGGAAGCTGTGTCATCGAAAGGCAAAAAGCACGTCGCCAAAGGAAATTATGTATACCGAGAAGGGGACAATATCCTTTTTACGGCGACGGTGCGCGGCAGAAAATACAGCAAAAGCGTCGTAACGGAGAACGGCTGTTTTGTCGTCGAACAGATGTTTGCCGGGCAGAAGCTGTTTCTGAAATTTCAGGTAAAAACCTGAAGTGCGCAGGGTTTCCGTCTGCGGCGGAACGGAAATTATTTCCGCGGCGCGGCTCCGGCATTCGTCCCGCAGGAGCCGCATTCCTGCCCGAATTTGAAGGAAAGGGCAGCTGCGGCGCTTGTCTTGCTGTTTTTACTGTCGGCGTTCAGGATTTGCGTCTGCATCCGCGGCTGCGGCATCGGAATTTTTCGGCGCGGTTTTCCCTGTTTTGCTGTGTTTTTTAAATAACGTTTCTTTATCTTTACAGTTATTTGTAGCCTTATGCTTTTTCGGCTATTGTCTTTTGAATGGTAATTTTGCCGTTTTTAATTTCGATAGTCATTTTTTCCGCACATTTCGGGCAATGTATCTCTATCGTTGAGCCGTCGCTTGCTTTCAATAACTTGTACCCGCAGGAGGGGCAGACTGTGTAGTATGTCATACGCTTTCCTTTGAATTACTATTATCGTT
>ERZ1643247.1113-NODE-1113-length-26931-cov-6.268716_pt1 | contig 26931 bp, 23 predicted proteins | sample MGYA00579264_ERZ1643247 | MGnify/ENA primary metagenome ERZ1643247 (study PRJEB29033, sample SAMEA4952262) | chicken gut metagenome | biome: Broiler Chicken; feature: Gastrointestinal Tract; material: Caecum | place: Ireland | collected 2018 | study: Broiler... | reverse complement strand
CCAGAACCTCATAGTAATCTCTTTTACTCTCTGCCATGTTGTTTCTACCTCTTTATCATTTCCTGAACCAGCCATATGCCGGACTGCAAAAGTCCGGCATATGAGTTTTCTGAACCGATTGTCTATTTTACACTTCCTTAAAGTCCGCGTCAACTACATCATCATTGGAGCCGGAATTGCTGCTGCCGGTCTGACCGCCCATATCCGGACCAGGTCCTGCCTGACCGGCCTGCTGAGCCTGCTCGTAAACCTTTGCAAACAGTTTCTGGGCGCTGTTCATCAGCTTCTCCTTGCCCGCCTTAATATCCTCAACCTGAGCATCCGTCATTTCCTCGATGGGAGCCCGGTTGATGGCTTCCTTCAAAGCGTTTAAGTCAGCCTCAACCTCAGCCTTATCGTTTGCCGCGATCTTGTCGCCAACCTCCTCCAGAGCCTTCTCAGTCTGGAATACCATGGAATCCGCGTCGTTTCTGGCATCAATGGCCTCTTTACGCTTCTTATCCTGAGCCTCGTACTCAGCCGCTTCCTTTACAGCCTTCTCGATATCTGCATCAGACATATTGGAGCCGGAAGTAATGGTAACGTGCTGCTCTTTGCCGGTACCCAGATCCTTTGCGGATACATTTACGATACCGTTTGCATCGATATCAAAGGTAACCTCGATCTGAGGAACGCCTCTTCTTGCCGGCGGAATTCCATCCAGACGGAACTGGCCTAAGGTCTTGTTGTCTCTCGCGAACTGACGCTCGCCCTGTACCACATGGATATCAACAGCGGTCTGATTATCAGCTGCGGTGGAGAAGATCTGGCTCTTCTTGGTGGGGATGGTGGTATTCCGTTCAATCAGTCTGGTGGCTACTCCGCCCATAGTCTCAATGGACAGGGACAGAGGAGTTACATCCAGAAGCAGGATATCTCCCGCACCGGCATCACCGGCCAGCTTACCGCCCTGGATAGCAGCGCCGATAGCTACACACTCGTCAGGATTCAGGCTCTTGCTGGGTTCCTTGCCAGTCAGCTGTTTTACCTTCTCCTGAGCGGAAATCATACGTGTGGAACCGCCTACCAGCAGAACCTTGCCCAGCTCAGAAGCAGTAATTCCTGCATCCTTCAATGCATTCTGCACCGGAATAGCGGTGCGCTCGATCAAATCGTGGGTCAATTCGTCAAATTTTGCTCTGGTCAAATTCATATCCAGATGCTTGGGGCCTTCGGAAGTAGCGGTAATGAAGGGCAGGTTGATATTGGTTGTCGTCGCTGTAGACAACTCCTTCTTTGCCTTCTCAGCCGCCTCTTTCAGACGCTGCAGAGCCATCTTATCCTTAGACAGGTCCACACCCTCTGCTTTCTTAAACTCATCAATCATCCACTGGGTAATCCGGTTATCAAAGTCATCGCCGCCCAGATGAGTATCACCGTTGGTGGAGAGAACCTCGATTACGCCGTCGCCGATTTCGATGATCGATACATCGAAGGTACCGCCGCCCAGGTCATATACCATAATCTTTTGCTCTTTTTCATTGTCCAGGCCGTAAGCCAGCGCAGCAGCCGTAGGCTCGTTGATAATACGCTTTACATCCAGTCCCGCAATTCTTCCTGCGTCCTTGGTCGCCTGACGCTGTGCGTCGTTGAAATATGCAGGTACGGTAATTACAGCTTCCTTTACCGGCTCGCCCAGATAGCTCTCCGCATCTGCCTTCAGCTTCTGAAGAATCATGGCGGAAATTTCCTGAGGCGTATACTTCTTGCCGTCAATGTCAACCTTATAGTCGGTTCCCATGTGACGCTTAATGGAAGAAATGGTCTTCTCCGCATTGGTTACCGCCTGACGTTTTGCAGGCTCTCCCACCAGTCTCTCGCCGGTCTTTGTAAATGCCACAACAGACGGAGTTGTGCGCACGCCCTCCGCATTTGCGATTACGGTAGGCTTACCGCCTTCCATAACGGCCACGCAGCTATTCGTCGTACCTAAGTCAATACCAATAATCTTGCTCATCGTTTTTCCCTCCTGTTATTCTGGAATCTATCAGTGAAATGTGATATGTCATCTATCAGATCAACAGCCTGAGGCTGCTAATTTGCCACTTTTACCATGCTGTGCCTTACCACGCTGTCCCGGTAGGTATAGCCCTTTAAGAGCTCCTCTGCCACAACGTTTTCACCCAAGCTTTCATCCTCCACATGCATTACCGCATTATGCAGGTTGGGGTCAAATTCCTTCCCCACTGCCTCGATGACCTTTACTCCGGCATCCTCCATGGTTTTCTGCAGCTGTTTATAAATCTTCTCCATACCCTCGGCAAAGGGCGTTTCCTTGGCATCCTCCGGTATGGTGGCCAGTCCCCGCTCAAAATTGTCGATAATGGGGAGAATTTTCTCAATCATATCCCGGGCGCCCATTTCATACATGGTGGATTTTTCTTTTTCCGTCCGCTTGCGGAAGTTTTCAAACTCCGCCATCTGACGTTTTACCCGGTCTGTCAGTTCCTCAATCTTTTCATCTCTCGGGTCCTTTTTCTTTTTGAAAAATCCCTTCTTTTCCTGGGAACCGCTTTCTTCTTCCTTTCCATCCGTTTCCTGTCCGGCAGTCTGTTCAGAATCGCCTGAATTTGTCTGCTCTTTTGCGGAAGTTTCCGTCCCCTCCGGCTTATTCTCTTTTTCATCCCCGGCAGCGGTCTGCTGAACATCCTTTTGCTCTGGGGACTGCTGCTCCTCTTTTTTCATATCTTCGCTGTTCACTGTCTATCACCTTTCATCCTTATTAAACGCGCCGTCCAGCTGCTTCATCAGATTCTGAAGAATACTCAGAACCTTCTCGTAGTCCATCCGCTTCGGTCCGATGATTCCCACCGTTCCCCGCAGACCGCCCCCCAAATCATAATTGGCGGTTACCACGCTGCAGTCCTTCATGGCCTGCACCGGCGTTTCATCACCGATATATACCTGAATGCCGGACTCGCTGTCCGCGTTTTCATTGGCTTCTGTCACAAATTCTTTCAGCGCCTCATTGTGCTCCAGGGTTCCGATCAGCTGACTGGCTTTCTCACCTTCTGTCAGCTCCGGATACTTGAAAATATTAGTAGCTCCGCTGGTATAAATCTGAAGATCCTCACTGCCTGCCCGAATAGCTTCCGCCACTTCATTCAGCACTAAATCAATCACCCGGCTGTGAATTCCAGCGTCTACTTTCAGCTTGCTGATTACATCAAGATTAATCTCCTCAATAGTCAGTCCATTAAGGCTGCTGTTCAGCAGAATGTTCAGATTCAGCAGCTGTTCGTTCGTCAGGCTTTCACTGACATCGATAACGGCGTTTTTAATAATATTGCCTTCCACTACAATAACCGCCAGAAGCTTTCCCTCTTCCATCTTTGAAAGCTGGATGAATTTCAGCTTCGTCTTATGATAGGCAGGACCGCTGATCATGGCCGCGTAGTTGGTGTTAGCCGCCAGCATCTGAGCCATCCGCTTTAATACCAGCTCAAGCTTATCTACCTTTTGAACCATCATGTCCTTAAATTCCGTTACTTCCGTGTCTTTTTCCAGAACAATCTGATCCACATAGAACCGATATCCTTTATCCGACGGGATCCGTCCTGCGGATGTGTGAGGCTGGATGATGTAGCCCATCTCCTCCAAATCCGACATCTCATTTCGAATGGTAGCGGAACTCAGCTTGATGTCCAGACTCTTGGATATGGTTCTGGAACCCACAGGCTCACCTGTTTCCAAATAGGTCTTGATGATTGCTTTCAATATGGTAACTTTGCGTTCATCCAATTCCAATGCCATATCCGCCCGCCTTTCTTTTTTATTATTAGCACTCGTCTAACTAGAGTGCTAACATCTACATTTCATAATATATTCCTTTTTATTGTATTTGTCAATATCCATTTTTAATTTTTTCTTCGTTAAAGCATATAAGCGCCCAAAAAATGGGCGCTTACACATGCAGATCATATGGTACTTGATGCAATTTGGTGGTTCTTTCTGAACCTTGGGATAAATAAAAAATTATGAACACGCTATTTACTCATGATCAGCAGATTCTTGTACAATGGTGCCGTCCATGGCATTAACATGGATGTTCTGTTTCTGACCGTTTACATCTGTCCCTTTAAGTTCATATAAAATCGTTCCGTTTTCTGAATCCAGCTCCGCTTTGCTGAAATTCCATCCTGGATTAGCGGCTTGAGCGGCGGCTATGGCTTCCTGCTGTCTGCTATGTTAGTGTTCAATTTCACAGAACCAGATTGGTTTCTATGAAATTGCCGTTATTTTAAACAGCAATATTAAATTAAAAACGGAAAATAGTTAAATCAAGTATAAAAAGGCTATTAACAATGCACAAAATTCTTTCAGCTGTCCGAACGTTTCTTTTGAATTGAAGTCGTTACATTTCCTTGACATTTTTACTTGACTTTTAACATTTTTGTAATATAATTTAATTGTCACATTCATCTGTCATGATTTGATTATGAGGTATTCACATGCGAAAATATCCGAAGATGATGCTTGCAGGTCTGGCTTTGATCTCTGGCCTGCTGTTTTCCCTTCCGGTTTACGCTGCAGAGCCGGATTTGACAGACAGCGGGTATGTAGCTGCCGGTCCAGGAGTCGTTCAGGAAGATGAAGACACTACCAGCGGAATGTCTCTTGGCGCATTTACCATTACGGGCTACTGTAACTGCGATTCCTGCTCCGGAGGCCACAATCTTACCTATTCCGGAACGGTGCCTAAGGCAAATCACACCATTTCCGCCGATCTGAATCTGTTTCCAATCGGAACACAGCTTTTAATCAACGGCACTGTCTACACAGTTGAGGATATGGGTTCCTCTGTAAATGGTAAAAAAATCGATATTTATTACGATTCTCATGAAGAAGCGCTGGCTGCCGGAACATATACCGCTGAGGTTTTTCGATGGGACTAATATTTAAAAATTGAATAGGAACAAGCTTTACCTGGCGGCTGCTTTTCAAAGGCAGCCGCCAAATTTGTTGCGGTAAGCGCCTGTCCCCTATGGGTTCTCGGACTTTTTGTATTTTATTTCCATTTTTCTGTTGTCATTTTCACCAAATCTCATATAATATCCGGTAAATCTCAAAGTTTTCCCATTTTTTTCCTTGACACTGCCCAGAAATTATGCTAAAACCTGTGTTATTGCTCATATATTACAATTTTGTTACATATTATGTATTATCTATTAATTTTTGATTCTATTTGTTACATGAGCAATCAGGAGGTAAATTATGAAAATCAGACATCTTACCACATGTTTATTCTTGAGCGTCATATTGGCGGCGGCTTTCGCCTTCACCGCTCTGGCCGCAGTTCCCACCGGACGTATGGAGAAGGTAACGGACACTGAGATTACCGGCTGGGCTTACCAGAAGGACATGCCCAATTCCCCCATCAATGTCCGCGTTGCCATCAAGGACGCCGACGGCGAGGAGGTATTCAGCCAGAAGGTGACCGCCGGAGAATACCGGGAAGATCTGGAGGATAAGGGCAACGGCTGCCACGGATTCACCGTTTCCGTAGACTGGTCCTCCTTTGAGGACGGCGTTTATACCATCGAAGGATATGCCGGCGACAGAACCCTGACCCGCACCTTAACCTACACCAAGGGCAATCCTCAGGAGGCCTCTGCTGAAGAGGAAAATGCTTCTGCACCTCAGCTTGTATCTCTGGGTACCTTTAAGACCACCGGCTACTGCCCCTGCAGCCGCTGTTCCGAGGGCTGGGGCCGCCACACCTGCACCGGAGCCATGGCCAGCGCCCGCCATACCATCGCCGTTGACCCCAATGTAATTCCCTACGGCACCCAGGTCATGATCAACGGAGTGGTCTACACTGCCGAGGACAGAGGCGGCGGTGTACGGGGAAATCATATCGACATCTTCTTTGACAATCACTCGGAAACCTTGCAGCACGGCACTCAGAATGCGGAGGTGTTTCTGGTGGCTGCCTAAAAGCAGGGAATAGAACTTCAAAAAGATCCGGCCAGAGCCTCTTCACTCCGACCGGATCTTTTTCAATTTCTGCTTATTCCATCACAGATTCCGCAATCGAATCCAGCGCCCTCTTCGCTTCCTCCCCAAGCTTCCCAAAGGGTTTCCTGCACGTCCCGCAGTCAATCCCCCGTTTCGTCAGAATGTACTTTACGGCATTGAAAATCCCGTATCTGCACATGATCTCCACTCTCCGGTTGATTTCCTTCTGGCACTCCAGGGCCCCGGCCATATCTCCGGCCTCCATCAGGGAACGCACCTTCCGAAACAGCGGGGCAAACACATTCACCGTAGTTCCTATGGCGGCGTCCGCTCCCATAGCCAGGCTGCCCGCAAACTGCTCGTCAAAACCGTTGAACAGGATCAGATCCGGGAAAGCGGCCTTCATCCGCTCCAGACTGTAAAGATTATGGGAGGTGTGCTTGACCCCCACAATCCCGGGCATGCTCAGAAGCTCAGAGGCATTTTCCTTGTCAAACTCAATTCCGGTAAACTGAGGGATGTTGTAGACAATGATTCCCAGCTCCGGAACCGCCTCCAGCACATCCCGGTAGTAACCGGTGATTTCCTCCATGGAAAACTTGTAGTAGTAGGGCGGAATCATGGAGGCCATTTGCAGTCCCAGGCCTGCCGCGTGCTCCGCCAGTTCGATCACATCCCGGGTGCGTATGGTCCCGATCTGGGGGATCACCGGCACACGCCCATTCACCTGATCCACAACCGTTTCCAGCACCTCTTTGCGCTCCTTCAGGGTCAGCAGCAGTCCCTCGCCCGAAGATCCGCTGCAGTAAAACCCCTCCACGCCTTCCTTCAGTTCATATTCCACCAGCCTGCGCAAATTTTCATGATTCACGGACTCGTCCCCGTTCATGGGAATCTCAAGGGCAGAATAAATCCGGCGGGCAGCATATTCTCTCTGATTCATCTTTCCATCCCCCCTTCACCCGTCTAACGGGCCGCTTCCCTCACAAAATCCATATTCAGCTCAAGTCCCATTCCCGGTCCCTCAGGTACCGATACATAGCCGTTTTCGATTTTCGGCAGATTCAAAAACGCATGGCCCCAGAGATCGTTGAAAATATACAGGCGCTCCGCGTAGAGGGAATTGGAAAAGGCGCTTAACAGGTGGAGATTCAGGTATTCCATGCAGTGGGGCGCAAACTTGATGTTCCATGCCTGGGTCAGGGCCGCGATCTTTAACATCTCCGTAAAGCCGCCCGCTCTGGCCGTATCCATCTGCAGCACATCCACGGCTCCCCGAAGCAGCAGATCCCTTGCCCCGAATCTGGTATACTCATGCTCTCCTGTCGCCAGCGGAACCACCGAAGCCTCTCTGAACCGTCTCAGCCCTTCCACGTCGTCGGCAAATACCGGTTCCTCCAGAAACGCGATATCGTACTCCTTTGCCCGGTCCGCAAACCGGATGGCCGTAGCCGCATCCCAGCAGTTATTGGCATCCAGCATGATCTCAAGCCCGGGCCCAAAGGCCTCCCGCACTTTTTTCAGACGCTCTAAGTCCCGGCCGATTCCTCCTTCTGCTCCCACCTTAAATTTCACTCTGGTGTAGCCGTCCTTTACAAAGGCGCCGATCTCCTCCAAAAGCTCGTCGTCGCTGTAGGAGGTCCAGCCGCCGCTGGCGTATACGGGAATCCGGCTGCGGACTGTGGAGCCGAACATCCGGTTCAGCGGAAGCCCCGTAATCTTCCCCTTCAAATCCCAGAGGGCAATGTCCACGGCGCTGATGGCGCAGAAGGAAAGCCCCTTTCTTCCCACTCCCCGCAGGTACTGGAACAGATCGTTCCAGATATCTTCCGTACAGAACGGATCTTTTCCGATCACCCTGGGGGCAATACTGATGTCAATCAGCTGCTTTGTGGCGTCACCGCCGATCTCATTGTAGGTAATCCCGATGCCCTCATGGCCCTCTTTCGTAATTGCTTTTACAATCAGAAACCCGATCTTATCCACCTTTCTTGTGGAATCCGCGCAGGCTCCCTTTACTTCCTTCGTAATCAGATACGTTTCCAGCCGTTCAATCTCATTCATCTTAGCCACCGCCTTTTCATCTTTCCAACTGTCCTCAGTTTACTCCGTCCCAGACGTTTTGTCAATACTTTTTAAAAGTGTTTTAAAAAGTATTTTTAAAAAATAATCTTCCAGTTGATTTTTCCCGGGGGAATCTTTATACTAGAAGAAAATCACTGCATCGAACGATTCGGAAAGGAGCTCATCATGACCCCTTCTTTTTCTATTAACCAGGTAAAACGCCACAACATTCTGTCCGTAAAGCGGGCGCTGATTTCCCTGGACGGCGGCACCAAAAACGACGTTGCCAGGGTTACCGGCTTAAGCGTTGCTACCTGCGGCACCATTCTCAACGAGCTGGAGGGCTCCGGGGAAATCCTACAGGCCGAGGGAGGCCCATCTTCCTTTGGACGCCCGCCCAAGCTTTACCGCTTCAATGAAAACAGGACCTATATCTGCTGCATCCTGCTCACCAAACACGACCAGAGAAAGGTCATCCACTGCGCGGTTATGAATCTTTTGGGGGAATTGGTCTATGAACGTTCCGAACACTTTGATTTGCTGGGAATTGATGAGATCGCGGACTGCCTCCAGGGACTTCTGGAACAGTTTCCCAAAATATCTGTGATCAGCATCGGCACGCCGGGGTATTACTTCGGCGGCCGGATTCACTCCTCGGGCCTCCCTGAACTGGAGGGCCAGGACCCGGTCCGGGAGCTGAAGGAGCGGTTTGGCCGGGAGGTTCTGGTGGAAAACGACATGAACGCCATGGCCTTTGGAATTTACTTCTACCGCCGGGACCTGGTGAAGCCTGAGGAGAACATGGTCTTAATCGCCATGATGAAGACGAACCATCTGGGCTCCGCCTCCATCATCGGCGGCGAAATCCTCCGGGGCTTCTCCTCCTTTGCAGGCGAGATCCTTCATCTGAATTACCCCGGAGGCGATCCCAAAAAGCTGCTGGCCCGGGATCATGAAGGCGTTCTCCATGTGGCCTCCGTGGCTGTGGAGTCCTATATCTCCATCGTCAATCCGGCGGTCATCGTATTTACCGGCAGCAGCATTCTGGAGTCGGACCTGTCCCTGATCCGGGAGGCGGTTCTCTCCCATATTCCCCCGGTGCACATCCCGGCCATGGTCTATGTGGAAAATTTCATGCGCTCCCACATGCAGGGACTCTGCGCGATTACCGTCCACACGCTGGAGCTGGCCTAATCTCCGGCATGCCAGCCTCCCAGCTCCTCTACGGCGGCCCGCTCCACTTTCAGCAGCTGCCGGTAATACTCCATAAATTTCTCATATCCTGCCGCCTCCTCCGGATCCGGTTTCTCCCGGCAAAGGAGCCCGCCGCCGGCAAATACCTTCTGTTCCAGATATTCCTCCAGTTCTTCCCCCTCTTCCTTCCAGGCCCCATATGCCGCCAGCAGGGCCGCGGCCATGAGCCTTTGCCCCACGCCCTTAGTCCGGAAAAATCCGCCGTGGCCCTGGATTTCATCTACCGTAATCCCCTCCTTTTCCTTCAGAAAATCCATTCCCATCCGAAGGGTCGCAAAGAGGCTGTTAATCTGGGCCCGCATGAAGTTGGCCAGGCTGAAGGAGCTGTCCGGCCAGGAGGCCAGAAGGGGCCTCCCCTCCTCAAAGCCGGTTAGATGCTCCCCCGAATGATATCCGCATGGGATCAGGCCTCCTCCTTCCGATTCTCCTTCCATGGCTTTCCGGAAAAGGGCTTCATAGAGGGCGTCCTCGGAAACCGGAACTCCCAGCGTCTCCGAGATTTCTCCAAACAGCTTCATCCAGCGGTTCAGCTCTGAGGTGCCGTTATAGCAGTGAATCATGGCCGCGGGCCTTCCTGCCGGCGTGGCCAGCTGGTCGATCTGGGAATAGCAGCCCCGGATTTCCTTCTCCAGCGCCAGCGTGGCGAAGATGGAGGTTCCCACGGAAATATTGCCCTTCCTGGCAGAAGCGCTGTTGGTCGCCGTCATGCCGGTTCCGCCGTCCCCTTCCGGCGGACAGCAGGGAATCCCGCCCTGAAGATCCCCCTCTGGATCCAGCAAACGCGCCCCCTCCCAGGTCAGTCCCCCCGCCTCATCTCCGGCCAGAAGGATTTCCGGAAAAATGTCTTCCAGCGTCCAGGAAACCCCAAATGGCTTTAACAGCTCCTGAAAGCGCTCAGCCATCTCCCGGCGCCAGCATCGCTCTTTTCCCTCCACGGGAAACATCCCCGAGGCATCGCAGGCTCCCAGGCAGCGGCGTCCCGTCAGCTTCCAGTGGATGTAGCCGGAAAGAGTGGTCATATAGGCGATCTCCTTCACATGCGCCTCCCCGTTTAAGGCCGCCAGATAGAGATGGGCGCAGCTCCACCGCTCCGGAATGTGAAATCCCAGCTTCTCTGTCAGCTCCCGGCTGATCCGGGAGGGAACGCCGTTTCTCCAGGTTTTAAAGGGAGCCAGCTGCTTCCCCTGACGGTCAAATACCAGATAGCCGTGCATCATGGCGCTGATTCCAATGCTTCCCACCCGGACAAGCCTTACCCCGTATTGCTCTGAAACCTCCCGTTTCAGGCTGGCATAGCACTCCTTAATTCCCTCCCACACCTGGGAGAGGTCATAGGTCCAGATTCCATTTTCATAACGGTTCTCCCACCGGCTGCTGCCGGCGGCCAAAACCTTGTGATCCGGCCCGATTAAAACCGCTTTGATCCTGGTAGAGCCGGCCTCGATTCCAAGAGCCGTTCTCCCCTCCTCAATCCATTTTGTCTGCTGGCTGCTCAACCCTGTTTTCCTCCTCCCGCAATCGTGTATATCGCGCGGCCCTTTTCCTATCGGTACAGGGGGCCGTAGGCCTGGCATGCCCTGTAGTCCGCCGCTTCACGGTCCATTCCAAAGGCATTCCAGCTGGACGGACGGAAAATCCGCTCCTCCTCCACATTGTGCATGCACACCGGAATCCGCAGCATGGCGCACAGGGTAATGAGGTCCGCCCCCACATGGCCGTATGAGATAGCCCCATGGTTCGCTCCCCACTGGTTCATCACACTGTAGGCATCTTGAAATGCGCCTTTCCCCGTAACCTTGGGAGTAAACCAGGTGCAGGGCCAGGTATAATCCGTCCGCTTCCAGAGCGCGTCCGATACCTCCTCAGGCAGAACCACGGTCCATCCTTCCGCAATCTGCATAACGGGTCCGATGCCCTTCACCAGATTCAGCCTTGCCATGGTCATAGGCATCTCCTGCCTTGTTTCAAATCTGGAGGAATAGCCGCCTCCCCTGAAATATCCCAGGTCTGCTTCGCACCACTTTGTGGCCTTTAAGCACCCCTCCATATCTTCCCCGGTCATCTCCCAGAAGGGCTTAATGGCCGGATTTCCGCCGCTGTCCCTGCTCTCGCCGCAGGCGTCCAGGCAGCAGGCGCCGGAATTGATCAGATGGATCAGGCCTCCTGCTTCCTTCGCCTTTCCCTCGATCTCATATCCCGTTACCCGGAAGATGGAGTCGGCCGTCCAGCAGGTGCGCACATCGGCAAACATCTGGGCCCGGTTGGTGAGAAGCTTTAACAGCAGCATGGTAGCTCCGTTTAAGGTGTCGTTCTCCGTAGCCAGAATGTATGGCTCCCTTGGGCCGTTCCAGTCAAAGGACGTGTTTAAAATCGCCTCCGGGAAATCCGTATTGGGGTAAAAGTCCGTCCACTGGCGCTGTCCCTGAAATCCGGCGGCAATGGCGTTGTGCCCCCTTCTCTCCTCAGACCACTGTTCCTCGAAACCTGGATTTCCGCTCATCAGGTCCTTGATAATCAGGGCGCATTTTACGGTAAAGCTCCAGTTTCCATCCTTCTGCTCCCTGGTGTGGCGGGCATACTCCGGATTTTTGTCCAGTCCCTCCTGACAGTTCTCTCTGACCCAGGCCATAGCCTTTTCGTATTCCTCGTGATCGTAGATGCCCTTTTCCATACGGCGGATCACCTCCACCTCGTCCACAGACTCCACTCTCATTCCCAGATACTCCTCGAAGAAATCCGGGTCAATGGAGGATCCTGAGATTCCCATACAGGTGGAGCCGATCTGCAGATAGGATTTCCCCCGCATGGAGACAGCCGCCACCGCAGCCCGGGCAAATCGCAGAATTTTTTCCTTCACATCCTCCGGGATCCGGGGATCGTCCGCTTCCTGCACATCCCGTCCATAGATCCCGAACGCCGGAAGGCCTTTCCTGGCGTGGGCTGCCAGAACCGATGCCAGGTATACCGCGCCCGGCCGCTCCGTAGCATTGAGTCCCCACACCGCCTTGATGGTCATGGGATCCATGTCCATAGTCTCCGACCCATAGCACCAGCAGGGGCTTACGGACAGGGTAATATCCACCCCTTCTTTCTTAAACTGAGCCGCGCAGGCCGCGCTTTCCGCCACCCGTCCGATGGTGGTATCCGCGATCACGACCCGCACCGGCTCCCCGTCGCTGCAGCGGACATTTTCCCGGATCAGCTTGGCCGCCGCCTCTGCCATCCCCATGGTCTGTTTCTCCAGAGATCCTCTCACATTCAGAATCCCTTCTCTTGCATCAATCACCGGCCGTATTCCGATCACCGGATTTTCCCCTAATAATCTTCCCACATTGCCCTCTCCCTTCTGACATACCGTCCTGAACTGTTCCCATTATATAATGATTCCATCATTGAAATCGGCAATTTTTTCCTCATATATGGACATTTTTTGTCCTGATTGCTATACTAATAGGAAAATGAAGGGAAGATTTTTCCGGGAGGGAATTTTATGCGGGCTTTTCACGAAATCCGAACCTACGAAGATGAATTTATGGTGTGGCACAGCTCCTATTCCAACATCGCATATATGGCCCATTGGCATGAAGAAATCGAGCTGGCCTATGTCCGTTCCGGCACTTTTGAGGTCACGGTCAACAATCAGGCCGTCACTGCCCACAAGGGGGACCTCATCTTCTGCGACAGCGGTGAAATACACTACAGCCATCCGGACCAGGTGGACAATTCTGTTGATTTTCTCATTTTTGACTGCCATATTTTAGGCCCCCGCTACCATTCCAGTTTCTTTGTCTCTCCACTAATCAGCCGCAGGCAGCTGGAAGAGGCGGGCCTGACTGCATGCTGCCGCGATCTCTTTAATACCGTTATCACTGAGCTGGAGACCCGTATGGAGGGCTACCAGGAAATTATCCGCTGTACCCTGACCCGTTTCTGGCTTCTTCTCATGCGTTCCATTCCCCGCCAGGACCCCAAAACTGCTTTGGAGGGGCGGAGGCTTTTAGCCCTGGACTCTTTCCAAAAGCTTCTGGATTACATGGAAACTCATTACAATGAATCTTTTACCCTGGAGACCGGCGCCCGTTTTACTCATTTCAGCCCCAGCTATTTTTCCAGAACCTTTAAAAGTCTTATGGGAATTTCTTATGTATCCTGTCTGAATTTAATCCGCATCCGTCAGGCCTGCGATCGTTTGAGCCGCGGCTCCTCCTCTTTGAGCACTGCTTTAAGCTGCGGATTTACCAATATCCGAACCTTTAACCGCGTATTTAAGCAATATACCGGAATGACCCCTTCCCAATTCGCCGCTCTTCCGGACTGTTCCCATTTTTCCATCCGCTATCCCAAAACCGTAGACGGTTATTCCCGAATGGTCCGCAACGATTCTTCCATGATGATTCACTATGAAAAAAATAAAAGCCGGCCTCTGGAGGAAACCGATGTTCCCTCAGAGCCGGCTTAGCCGTCCTGAACCGTTACTTCCATGTTACGATTCTGTATTTGTTTCATTTTCCTCCAGGCGATCTACCAAATCAGCGCCCCGATAGAAGAAGTCCAGAATTTCTTTATAATCCTTTCCCTCCCTAGCCATTCCCTGAGCTCCGTTCTGGCTCATGCCCACTCCGTGGCCATAGCCGCCGCCATAAATCTGAAAACCGATGGAGCCATCCTCCGCCTTCTGGGTATGAATGGAAATAAATGCGCTGGGCAGGGTAGCGCTGCCCTCCAAATCCGTTCCGTCATTGCGGTGAATAACCAAGCTGGCATCTCCCAGCACTGAACGAATTTTGCTCTGGGTGCGTATCTGCGAGGTACCCTGACTGCCCTGAATCTGAATCTCCTGAGCAATACCTCCCGCCCCCCGCTGGGTCACCGTCATATTCTGCACCTGCCCCACTCCTTCAATCTTGCTGCTCAGCAGCTCTGCGCTGATCCAAGTGTTCCACCGGTACATGGGGAAACTGCTGTCATAGGAAGAGATGTTTTTATTTCGGATAAATTCATCAAAAGTTTCATTATCCGTCAAATCCAACGTCTCCCTGCGCTCCCGAAGCTCTACTGCCTCAAGATAAGGAAGCGCCGCCCCTGCGGCCCCCCAAACGCTGCCGTCCGTAGTATGGCCGCAGGAAGTAGAAAAATAGAAAGCCTCAATGGCATTTCCATCCCAGAACAGCATCTGACCATATGTAGCCGCCACCGCCTCATCGGTTTTGGAATTGGTATCCGTATTGTTGTAAACCTGGTAATTGGTACTGTCATCCACATGGGCGCCGTACTGGCTGTAGGCATTGCCCTGGATCTGGCGGTAGGCATAAGTTCTGGCACATACTGCCTGGGCTTTCAGAGCTTCCATTTCATAGGAAGGAGGCATCTCACTGGGAACCACCTTGGTCAGATAGTCTTCCAGATACAGGTCGTTGACCAGAACCAGTCCTTCCTCCTCTCTGCGGATCTCCAGACTGCCGTCATAAACCGGCGTTCCCTGGGAACGCTCTATAGAAGTGATGGTAATCGCATCGTTCTCCTCCGGCCGGATGATAATACCACTATATGCCAGGCGCTCATCTTCCGGTGTAATGGAGAAACCGGAATCTGCCTCCAGCTCTTCCTGATGCAGATTTCCGTCTGCATCTTCATACTCCAGTACTGCGGCGCCGTTTAACTTCAAATCCACCTGAGGATGAAAGCAGCTCTGAAATCCCGTGTCCATCAGCAGAACCCGGATGGTGCTGGCGTCAAATTCCCGTTCCACTAAGGCGGCGCAAAGCTTTCCGTCGGCGGCCGCGAATTCCTGAAGATCATACCCCACCAAAATATCCGAAAGATCCAGCAGCGCAAATCCTCCATAGAGCCGGTAAACCTGGAAATTAGGCGCCAGCTCCAGCCGCCCATAGCCCTCCAGCTCAATATATGTATCCGTTACCGCCAGTACCTTACCGTGAATCCGTTCCTTTTTCAAGGTGATTTTGGTAAGCTTTCCATCCCTCAGCTGAAGGTCCGCCAGATTGTTTTTCAGTTCATCCCCCGTACCCTGTCCTGCCTCCAGAGTAAACTCCCGGCTTTTGCTGCCCAGATAAGCCTGGAAGGAGCTTCCCTCTCCCTGAGCGATCCACACATTTTCATAGGCCGCATCCCGGCTTACCAGCTCCAACATGGCGATCATTTCTCCGTCTCTGGCCAAAAAACGGATCTGACAGTCCAGATAAGCATCCAGGGCCAAACCCTCAAATCCAAAATCTCCCTCTGTGGTATAAGCCGTCCAGCTGTCGGCTCCTTCCAGATTCGATGGGGTCCCATAAAGAACCGCGGTTATGTTCTGAATCTTACCCTCTGTATCCAGAATTCCGGCCATTTCCATGTACAGCTGCCACCACTGTTCCTGTGGATAAGGTTTATCCTGGTTGTTCTTTGTAGCACCTACTCTGGTTCTCAGTTTCCGGTCCACCTTTTCCGCAATCTGTGCCGCCTCTCCATAGGTCAGCTGTCCCTGGGCCGCAGCCAGGGTAGGGGGCGTCAGTTCTTCTGTCAGATACCCTTCGTCATAGAGGTAATCCATGTATTTAACAAACCAGTTCCCCTGTTCCTTGACAGAAAAATGGGAGCCCTCTGACTCCTCTTCATAGGACTGGCACTGTTCTTTAGAAGCCGTCAAAAGCGCCGCGGCCTTAAAAGCCTGCGCTCTTGTGATCCCCTCCCCCTCTGGTTCCAAAACCACAATTACCACCATTAAGGCGACCACTACGACTATAACCCCGGCCATCCATGCAATCATTTTATTCTTCATTGTTCCCTCGGATTTTTGCTCGTAACTGTGAGGGTACCGAACAGTAACCCTCTGCTTAAAGAAAAGCAGCGATTTCTCGCTGCTTTTTATCTTCTGTAACCCCAAAATGCCGTCTCTTACTTATTGACGCCTAGCAAAGCTAGGTGGGTTACCTCACTTAGACTTCTGCCTTCCACTCAAAAGGAGGCCTGACATCCGCCTAAAAATATTGGAATCCCGTATGTCATAATGTAGGTTCAAAATTGGTAAGAATATCGAACATTCCAGGACACTACAGACTTACATTTGGTATGGAGATATTATAGCGCAATCAATCTGTTTTTTCAAGCTGATTTTTGTGAACAATTCCTGTCTGCTCTGCCTGAAAAATCCAGGGCCAAGAGGGTTCATACCCCAAGGGCACCTGGTCTTCTTGCCCGGCCTGAACTATTTCTCCAAGTTATCCGGGCCGAAGCTCTCCGGCAGAAGTTCCCCTAATGTGTATTCTTTAAAATCCTCCTGCGTTTTAGCAATCAGAATCCTAAACTGGTCCGGCGCGGCAAACTCCCGCATCACCTGGCGGCAGACGCCGCAGGGCGCGCAGTACTGGAGTTCTCCCCCTTCCGGCCCGCCGCAGATGGCGATGGCCTCAAAGTCTCGTTTTCCATCATGAACCGCCTGAAAGATCGCCACCCGCTCCGCGCAGATCGTAGGAGTGTAGGATGCATTCTCAATATTGCCGCCCCGGTAAACAGTACCGTCCCTGCACAGAAGCGCCGCTCCTACCCGAAAATGGGAATAAGGCGTATAGGCTGTCTCCCTGGCTTTTAAAGCCTCCCCAATCAAAAACGACCAGTCTCTCATTTCCCGGACTCCATAATCTTCACCAGCCGGCTGGTACCCAGCCGGTCCGCCCCCAGCCGGATAAATTCCTCCGCATCCGCAAAAGAGCTGATTCCTCCGGCCGCTTTAATCTTTATTCCTGTTCCCACATGGGCCGCAAACAGGGCTACGTCCTCAAAGGTGGCCCCGGCTTTGGAAAATCCGGTAGAGGTTTTGATAAAGTCCGCCCCCGATTCCGTTACGATTTTGCACATGCGGATTTTCTCTTCTTCTGTCAGCAGGCAGGTCTCAATGATAACCTTCAAAATTTTTCCCTGGCAAGCCTGACGCACCGCCCGGATTTCCTCCAGTACCTGCTCATCCTTGCCGTCCTTCAGCCATCCGATATTGATTACCATATCAATTTCATCGGCTCCGTTTTTCACTGCATCCTCAGTCTGGAATACTTTCACCGCCGTTGTCTCATAGCCGCATGGAAAGCCGATCACGGTGCAGATGGCCAACCGATTTCCTGTATATTCCTTCGCCTGTTTCACATAACCGGAAGGAATGCAGACGCTGGCCGTCTCATATTTCATTCCCTGATCGCAGATCACGCGAATCTGTTCCCATGTGGCCTCCGGCGCCAGAAGGGTATGGTCTACCTTTGCTAAAATTTCCTTTTTCTCCATAAGAATACTCTCCTTTACTTTAGATTAAAGCTGCAAATACGCCGTCCACATACCGCCTTAAGTCTTCCGGATTCAAGGTAACCTGAACCCCTCTCTGACCCGCGCTGACGGTAATGGCGTCATAGAGCTGAGCTGTTTCTTCTATATAAATAGGGAACTTCTTTTTCATTCCGATGGGGGAGCACCCGCCCCGGATATATCCCGTCAGGCCCAGCATATCCTTAACGTGGATCATCTCCACTTTCTTCTCCCCTGCGGCCTTGGCCACTTTTTTTAAGTCCAGTTCCTCGTCTACGGGAATGCAGCAAACCAGATGGCCATTTTTATCTCCTTTCAATACCAAGGTCTTGTACATGGTATCATGGTCCACCCCCATCAGGTCCGCCGCATGGCTTCCGGACAGATCGTTTTCATCTACCTCATAAGTTCCCGTCTCATAGGGAATCTTTGCCGCATCCAGAAGGCGCATCACATTTGTCTTAACCATTCCGCTCATTCCTCTGCCTCCTCTTTTGCCCGCTGTGCTTCTCTGGCCAGCTGTTCCAGTTCCTCCGGCTGCAGCTGCAGTTCTTCCTCCACTTCCGCCTTTATCTCCTCCCTCTGCTCCGGATTCATACTGGGAAGATCCTCAGTGGACCCAACTCCAAACCGCCGCAAAAATTCTTCCGTAGTGGCGAACAGCGCCGGGCGGCCCGGCGCATCCAGCCGTCCGGCCTCATAGACCAAATTGTACTCAATGAGACGATTCACCGCGTGGTCTGACTTTACGCCCCGGATTTTTTCAATCTCCAGCTTTGTCACCGGCTGCTTATAGGCGATAATAGAAAGGGTTTCCAGCATCACCTCCGTCAGCACCTGCTTTTTCGGCGCAGAAGCCACCTGAATCAGATTTTCATAATACTTGGATTTTGTACACATCTGGTAGCTGTCCTCCAGATGCAGAATCTGCATCCCGCAAGCCCCGCTTTCTTCATAGCGCCTGGACAGACGCTCCATTGCCTTCGCCGCAGTTTCCCGGCTCTGGCCAATAGCTGCAGCCAGCTGGGACAGTTCCACTGACCGGCCCATCGTAAAGAGCACCGCCTCCAGCACCGCTTCCTGTTCCCGCTCATCCTCCACCGGCTCTAATTCCCGGGGAACACGGGGCAAATTTTCCTTTTCCATCGCAATTCCATCCTTCTATCCTGTTTTGTAACTGTTCCGGCCGGCACATCTTCTTGTCCCTGTTTTCCTGTCGTCCTCAACTGTTACCCTGTTTTCGGAAGCCGCCCCTTATGTAGCCAGATCTCCAAGTTCCTCCTCCTGGCCCTCCTGTTCCCGCAGCTCAATGTCCATGTCCCCAAAAATTTCCTCTTGGCGAAGACCAATTTTGCCAATTTTCATCAGCTCCAGCACAGCCAGAAAAGTAACTACGATTTCCAGCTTGTCCCGCTGTCCGTCCAAAAGCTGAAAAAAGCTGAATCTGCGCCTTTCTCTGGCATACCTCAACACACCGGTAATCTTTTCTTCCAGACTGACCGGCTCTCTGCGGATGGTCCCAAAGCTGCTTCGGATCGGATCAATTTTATCCTCCCGGCGCTTCATTACCTGATTAAAAATGCGCTGAAGCCTGGCCAGAGTTAAGCCGTCCAGAAGCTGGTCTAAATCCAGAGGCGGTTTATATTTTTCCACCTCTGCCGGAACCGTAGGTTCCTTGTAGAGAAGGCGTTCCGCGCCGTCCTCCCTTCTGGCTAACTCCTGAGCCAGGGAACGGTAGGTCTTATACTCCAGCAGACGCTGCACCAGCTCCGCTCTGGGATCAATCTCCTCCCCTTCCTCGTCCACCTCTTTAGGCAGCAGCATTTTTGCCTTAATATCCAAGAGGGTGGCGGCCATCACCAAAAAATCGCTGACCAGGTTTAAATCCTCGCGCTCCATGGCCCGCACATATTCCAGATACTGATTGGTAATCTCCGCAATTGGGATGTCATAAATATTAACCTTATTTTTCTCTATCAAATGGAGCAAAAGATCCAGAGGACCCTCAAAATGCTCCAGTTTGTATGAAATCTGTTCCATCATTCTATCATCTTATCATAAACCCCGGGAATCTTCCACCGAATTTTCAAACTTCCGTTTTCCCGGTGATGCAGAAGGCATTTACTCTCTCTTCAAATGAACCGCTACCAGCTGGGGAAGATTATTCAGACGGATATTAATGGAATGGGTCCCCATCCCTCTGCTGACGATCATCCGTCTCCCGTTTTTCTCAAATTCTCCGGCGCACCAGGGCAAAAAGAACTGATACTGGGGCGTCATCACACCCCCTAAAAGCGGCAGACGGATGGTCCCGCCGTGGAAATGTCCTGCCAGAGTCAGATCTGCCCCCCACCGGGCATAGGTATCGAAATAAAGGGGAGAATGGGCCAACAGAACTTGAAATCGTTTCTCATCCGCTTCTCCCAAACGTTTTGTTATATATCTCACGTCCATAGGCTCCGGTTTACGGAAAAATGCCTTTTGATAGAAACGCTGCGCCAAATCCAGCCCGCTGACAGCCACATCCTCATCCCAGAAAACAGTGTCGTTTTCCAGATAGCGGACCCCCCATTCTTTCAACTGATTTCTGTAGGCCTCGTACTTTCTTCCGTAGATTTCCCTCTCCCACTTCATCCGGCTTTCATGGTTGCCGTTTCCATAAAAAACCGGATACCGGGCCGCAAGCCTGCGGAGAAGAGACAGAGAAACACGCGTATCTCCTATGCCCTTGGTCACCATCAGATCCCCTCCTATGAAAACCGCATCCGGCTTTATTCCGGCAATCGCATCCAGAAGCTTCTCATTTTCCGGTCCAAAGGAATTGTCATGGAGATCCGAGAGGAACACAAAGGTTTTCTCCTTCTTGATTTTAGAGGAAGTAATCCAGGTTTCCTCCAGAGACAGGGTTTTCCTCTCATACTGAGAGCGCACCAGGCAGACAGCCACAGCCGTCAAGGCTCCCGCCCCAAGCCAAAATCCGGCGGTTCTGTTTTCCATTCCGATCATCCCGTCCTCCTTACGCTCTAGTGATAGAAAAAGCCCTGTTCAAACAGCTCAATGACTCCCAGAAGGCTCTCGCACTCCGCTGTCAGGCGTCTTTTTAATTCCGGCCCCGGAAAACTTAAATCCGGTACCATTACCGTCAGAAAGCCACCGGACAAACCGGCTTCCACTCCGTTAAAGCTGTCTTCCAGCACCAGACACTTCTCCGGCTTCTCTCCCAGCATCTTCGCTGCCAGAAGAAAAATCTCCGGATCCGGTTTTGCGTGGGAAACCATTTCTCCATATGTATATGTATCGAAAAAATGGTCGATTCCCGCTTCCCTCACATTTCTCTGAGTCCAGGACTGGCTGCTGGCCGTAGCCACTCCGGTTTTACAGCCGTGTTCCTTCAGGTAGATGAGCAGCTCCCGCAGCCCCTTCTTAATAGGAACGCCATGTTCCTCAATCTGACGATAAGAATAGGCCCTCTTCTCTTCCAAAAATTTCTCACAGGGGAAATCCGCTCCGAAGGCAGACTTCATCATCTCCATAGTCCTGGCCCGGTCGCTTCCCTTCAGGTAATCGAAGAACTCTTCCGTCACCTTAATACCGTATTTCTCTCCCACCGCGTTCCAGGCCTGAACGGAGAGCCGTTCCGTATCAAACATCAGGCCGTCCTGGTCAAATATAACTGCTTTCACTTGATAACTCATGTAGGGAATCCTTCCTGTTTTTTGTTACTGTGTCAGAAATATCATACCATAATCCCTCAAATTTGCAATGGAATTAACAAGCGCAAAAGAGGAAGCTTTTCGCTTCCTCTCCATGACGATTGATTAATTTGCCAGATGCCAGGGCGCCAGCTCCGCCCGGATAAACCATCCCTGGTCGTGGCTGCACACCGGACACTTCTGAGGCGCCTCGGTTCCGTAATGGATATGACCGCAGTTTAAACAAATCCACCCGGTCGATACATCGGAACGGTAAAGCTTCCCCTCTTCCAGCAAATCGGCCAGGTATTTGAATCGTTCCCCGTGAGTCTGTTCAATCTGGGCAATCATACGGAAGGAATTGGCCACCGCCGTAAACCCTTCCCGTTCCGCGATGTCCCCAAAATTTTTGTACACCTGGTCGTGTTCCTCAAATTCGTTGTGCATAGCCGCCCGAAGCTGGGCCAGGGTATTCTGCTCCAAATCTACCGGAAAACCCGCGTCGATCACAATGGTCTCCTTATCCAGAGCGGACAGATGCTTATAGAAAATTTCTCCATGCTCCTTTTCCTGGGACGCCGTGTACTTAAAAATCATCTCCACCGACGCCATCTTCTGCTGCTTTGCCAGCCCCGCTGCGAAGGTGTAGCGGTTTCTGGCCTGGCTTTCTCCTGCGAAGGCCCGCATCAGGTTCTTGGCTGTCTCACTTGCGCGAAAATCTGTCATTGTATCTCCCTCCTGTAACTTTGTTCCTTTAATTTCTTACATGGATACTGTTTCCAAAGAAGGGAGAAATTATGCGTGGAGATGAATATATCAAATTTCTGGATTTATATATACAACTGAAACTGTCATGCAAATCCAGTTGCCTCCCATCCCCCTTTATGATATACTAAGGTATATTTTACCGCCTCTGGCGGCTGGCCCCGACCGACCAATATTACCTACTATGAAGGGGGGATAAAAATGATAAAATATGACCGTTTGTGGAACACCCTGGCCCAGAAAGGAATGACCCAGTACCGGCTTATTAAAAGCTATGGCTTCAGTGCCGGTCAGATCGGGCGGCTGAAACGCAATATGCATGTATCCACCCACACGCTGGAAACCCTCTGTACTATTCTGGAGTGCAGAATTGAAGATATCGTAGAGTTCATTCCGGATGCCGCGAAGGAAGCGCCTCAGGAGTCTTCCTCTCCTCACACGGCAGAGGCTTCCTCTGTTTCAGACTCCTCCCAAGCTTCCGAAACCTCCGCTTCAGGATCTCAGCCGGACGACTCCGATAAAAAGACCGGGAAAAAAGCTTCTAAAGCAAAAAGCGAAAAAGCAGGAAAAGACAAAAAAAGCGGAAAATCGAAAAAAGGAAAAAACAGTAAGAAAAAATAGCGGTCCCCTAAAGGCCGCTATTTTGGTCTGTTTATGGAATAAATTTACGAAACCCACGCCCCGCTTTCGTCCACCTGGTAGCCGTCCGGCGTCGTCGTATTGGTCAGCATAGCTCCGCTGCTGCCCAGATAGAACCATTTATCATTGTCCTCCACCCAGACATTCTTCGCCATGGCTCCGGTAGAGTGGAAATAGTACCAGGAGCCGTCGGTAAAGTTTCTCCATCCGGTCGCCATATAGGCGTTGTCATCAAAATAATAATCTTCTCCTTCAATCTGCAGCCATTCCCCCGAAGCTTTCGCACCGTTGGACTTAACATAGTACCAGCCTGTTTCATCTTCCTTCCATCCGGTCTGAATGGAAGTCCCCGGACCAGACACAGAGGAGCTTGTACCAGAAGCCGTACCGGAAGAAGTTCCCGTCTGGGCGGCGGATCCCTGCTGCTTAACCAGCTCGAATCCGTAATCCAAAAGAGCCTTGGTGTCCGTGTAATGGGTGGAACTGCTCTTTAAAATCACCGCAATCAGCCGGACTCCGTCCTTCTCCACCGCCGTAACCAGGGTATTTCCCGCCTTGGAGGTATAACCGGTTTTTCCTCCGATGATTCCCGGATAATAATTGGAACTGTCGGGATTTAACATTTTGTGACCCATAGTAATCGTTCTTGCGCTGTTGTTTTTGGTAGCCGGCAATGTGTAGGATACCGTGGAGGCCACCTTCCGCACCGTATCATTCTGAAATGCCGCCTGAGCAATCAGGGCCATATCGTGAGCTGTCGTATAATGGTTGGGGTCATTCAGTCCATGGGGATTGTTAAAATGGGTGTTGGTACAGCCAAGGGAGGCGGCTTTCGCGTTCATCATGTCCGCAAAGGCCTGATTGCTGCCCGCCACATGCTCCGCCAGAGCGTTTCCTACCTCGTTGGCAGACTTTAACAGCAGCGCGTAAAGGCATTGCTCTACCGTCAGCTGATCCCCTTCGGTCAGATTCAAAGAAACTGCTCCTGCTTCCAGATTGGTGGTCGCGGTAGAGGAAAAGGTTACGGTATCGCTCAAATCGCAGTTCTCCGCCACCAGCAGGGCTGTCATCAGCTTGGTGATGCTGGCAGGATAATACTGGGTATCCCCATTCTTTATATACAAAAACTGGCCGGTAGTTGCGTTATACAGTGATGCCCCCTGGGCCGCTACCTCCGGCTCCTGAACCGTAACCGCAGACTGGACGGTTTCTTGGGACTGGGCGTTCTCCGACTGAGACGGTGAACTTCCCGACTGCACCTGGGTCGCACGTTCCGAATCGGAAGACGAGGGACTTTCTGACTGCCCTCCGCCGCCGGAGGCCACCGGCCCCGTCTGTCCTGCCGGAGACTGGCTTGAGGCAGGCTGGTTGGAGGCAGACTGCCCGCCCTGTGCCTGGCTCTCCTCCAGAGGCACAATTACCACCGCCGTATCCGCCCAGGCCCAGCTGACGGAACCGGCTGCTAAAATCGCAGACAGCCCGAAGGCCGCCAATATCCTTGCCGCATTTCTCTTCATCATAAATACTCTCTCCCGGATGTTTCATTCATATGTGCAAATTCCTTTTTATTGTATCACATTCATCGCAACAGGGGCAGTGTATTTTCTGACAATAACCTTACAATTTTCGTAATAGTTCAGGACAGCCGCGCCTTCAGCGCTTCCAGTTCTTCCACATCCAGACAATTTGGCAATTCCCCGGTCCGGGCAATTTGAATACACCGGTCCACATCCGCCCAGCAAACGCTTTCCACTTCCTCCTCCTGAATCACAATCTTGGGTGTTTCTCCCGGAATGCGGTACAGATATACGGAAATAAACTCCCGGTCCCGGAAGGGTACCCCCTGATATTCCTGCCGGCTGTCCTCCCGAATTTCAAAAAAGAGCTCCAAATCCTGGGGCGAGGCCTGAATTCCCAGTTCCTCCTCCAGCTCTCTTACCGCAGCATCCAGACAGGTGCCTCCTGCTTTTACATGACCTGCGGCAGAACAGTCGTAGCAGCCCGGATAAGCCTCTTTGCCGGAACTTCTCTTCTGCAGAAGTACCTGCCATTTTCCCTCTTCGCTTTTCCGGGCCACCCAGATGTGGCTGGTCCGGTGGAAGTCTCCGTTTCGATGAACCAACGACCGTTCTCTGGCCATCCCTGTATCTTTTCCCTCCTCATTGAATACATCCAGAAGTTCCAGTTCCTTTCCCTCCAGGCTGGCGTAAATCAGACGGTCCCCCTCGTAACTCAGCTTCATGGAGAAAAATGGAGCATCCTCATTTAGCAGGCGGAAGAAAATTTTATCCCCCTCCCAAATATTCAGCTCCAGCACCTTCTCCTTGGGAATCCATTCCAATGTGCCTTCATTGCAGGCGGCCGGAACCCCTTCATAGCGGTCCGCTGTAAAAAGACACATATACTCTGTTCCCCATCCCTGGGACTGAAAGGTAATAATCCCCCGGAACCTCCAGGACAGAAGAGTTAAGCCCGTCTCCTCCTTCACTTCCCTCAAAAGACATTCCTCAGGGCTCTCCCCCGGCTCAAAATGGCCGCCCACGCCAATCCACTTGTGCTGGTTTACATCCTTTTTCTTTTTGACTCGGTGAAGCATCAGATATTTTCCATTCTGCTCAATATAGCAAAGCGTCGTCAGATTTCTCATGTTTTCTGTTCCTTTCCTAATATAGCAGTTCGGGACGCTCCTGAACTGTTACTCCTGAATTTTGGCACTACCGCAAAAAGAGCCCGGCAGCGCCGGACTCTCCTGTCATTCTGAAGCTTTGATCACCCAGGACTTATTCGTCAACGGAATAGTTGGGCGCCTCCTTAGTAATATGAATATCGTGAGGATGGCTCTCTTTCAGGGAGGCGGCAGAAATCTTCATAAACCGTCCCGTTTCCTGAAGAGTGGGGATATCCTTGGCTCCGCAGTATCCCATACCGGCCCTTAAACCGCCCAGCAGCTGGAACACCGTATCTTCCACCATGCCCTTGTAAGCCACACGGCCCTCCACGCCTTCCGGAACCAGTTTCTTGGCATCGCTCTGGAAATACCGGTCTTTGCTTCCGTTCTCCATGGCGGCGATGGAACCCATGCCCCGATAAACCTTGTACTTACGTCCCTGGTACAGCTCGAAGGTTCCCGGGCTCTCATCACAGCCTGCGAAGATGCTTCCCATCATGCACACACTGCCTCCGGCAGCGATTGCCTTGGTCAAATCGCCGGAATATTTGATTCCGCCGTCAGCAATAATGGGAATCCCATATTCCTTCGCCACCTGATAGCAGTCCATTACAGCAGAAATCTGGGGAACGCCAATTCCCGCTACCACACGAGTAGTACAGATCGAACCAGGACCGATTCCTACCTTCACGGCATCCGCCCCTGCCTCAATCAGGGCCTTCGTGGCTTCGCCCGTAGCCACGTTTCCGGCAATCACCGGAAGCTCCGGATAAGCTTCCTTAATCATTTTCACACATCGGATGACATTGGCCGAATGCCCGTGAGCGGAGTCCAAAACAACTACATCCACCTTTGCCTTTACCAGAGCTTTCACGCGGTCCAGAACATTGGCCGTAATTCCTACGGCGGCGCCGCAGAGCAAGCGCCCCTGAGAGTCCTTTGCAGACAAAGGATATTTAATCTGCTTTTCAATGTCCTTAATGGTAATCAGGCCCTTTAAGTTGAAGTTCTCATCTACAATAGGAAGCTTTTCCACTTTTGCCTTGGAGAGAATGGCTTTGGCCTCCTTTAAGGTAACCCCTTCTCTGGCCGTTACCAGATTTTTGGAGGTCATACGATCCTTAATGGGACGGTTAAAGTCCTCTTCGAACTTCAAATCCCGGTTGGTAATAATACCTACCAGCTTCCGCCCTTCGGTGATGGGGACGCCGGAGATGCGGTACTTGGCCATCAGCTCGTTGGCATCCTTTAAAGTGTGCTCCGGAGATAAGTAGAAAGGATCGGTAATTACGCCGTTCTCCGAGCGCTTCACCCGGTCCACTTCTTCTGCCTGCTCCTCAATGGACATATTCTTGTGGATAATTCCGATTCCTCCCTGTCTCGCCATGGCAATGGCCATGCGGTGTTCCGTTACCGTGTCCATACCTGCGCTCATCAGAGGAATATTGAGCCGAATGGTCTTGGTCAGTTCGGTGCTCAAATCCACCTCGTTGGGAATGACCTCAGAATAAGAGGGCACCAGCAGCACATCATCAAATGTAATTCCTTCACCGATAATTT
>ERZ1643247.1112-NODE-1112-length-26932-cov-8.124716_pt1 | contig 26932 bp, 41 predicted proteins | sample MGYA00579264_ERZ1643247 | MGnify/ENA primary metagenome ERZ1643247 (study PRJEB29033, sample SAMEA4952262) | chicken gut metagenome | biome: Broiler Chicken; feature: Gastrointestinal Tract; material: Caecum | place: Ireland | collected 2018 | study: Broiler... | reverse complement strand
GCTTACATCAGACTCGCATTTTTCCAGCTTTTCGATGTCATGATCCCATTCGATGGCGATAGAGTTTCCACCAAGTGCTTTATACACGCCAAAAATATCTTTCCAGTTTTGATATTGACTGTAACTGATCTTGCCCTGGATCATATACTCCCCGTGGTATCTTTGGAGCATATAGCGGAGGATCATCATAATACCTTCCGATAATGCTTCTTGTCTCTCTTCTCGGCGAGTATCTTTTTTTCTCTGATTTTTTAGCATTACTCCTACCCACCCCACCAAAGCTGTAGCAATGATGGGGAGTAGGGTGTAATAAGTCTGTAATAAGACTTCCATTGTTATTCCTCCGATGTTTCTGTTTCTTCGGTTTTTTCCACAAATTTTGTAAACGCCTGATGGAGTCCAGTAGAGGATAGTCCCATCAAAGCACCATATACCACGGATTCAATAGACGCCCCACTCACAAAAAAGTTAAGTACTGCGCCAAGTACTGCCAGGATTGTTGGTATGTACTTGTTTGGGATCATGGTAAATGTCTTTTTGATGAGATACCCCACAATCAGACACGCTACCACTACTACGACTACAAAATATTCTGATAATGCACTAAAATCCATAATAATTACCTCCGTTATTCTACTGTTTCCCACGCCTGCGGATATTCCGCCGGGCTGAAATTGGTATCCTGAATGCACTTCTTCACGGTTCCATCCGTCCATATCATATACTCGCCTGATTTGTACATATCGTGTGCCCCAGTCGGCGCTTCCCACGGCAGAGCATACTCTTTCTTCCGGCTGTGCCACGGCTTCCAGAGTGTCGGCGTGTCAATCGTCCAGTCCGGCTGCACTGTGCCGTCATAGGCGATCATGCACTCTTTCGGGCTTCCGGTCTCCGGGTGTCTGGCTACCTCACCGACTTCGTGGTATTTTTCCTGCACGTAGACCGGGAATAGCCCCCTACAGGCAATCCCTTCCGTCTTATCTTCAGATTCCATAACCTCTGTCAAAAGCTTCGTCCGAGCGTAGCGGATCACGCTTTCTAATGCGTCTATCATACTGTCAGCCCCCTTTCGATTGCTGTGGTAATGCCGCTTACATCCTGCTCCAGCGTTGTTACACGCTCTTCAATGGTCTTTCCGGCAGGCTCTACTTCTTCATTCTCCACAAGCGTCCATCCCTGCGTGATCGTGTCACCGGAGTCGCTATAGGTCGGCTCGTAGTGCTGGCCTTCCGGGGCATCTTCCGGCATTGGTGTCTCTGTGACCGGCTTATATCCTGCCTGCGTAAGTTGATCCGGTGTGGGGTTAAAGATCTGCATACCGGACAGGACAATCCGGTGGGGAGCCGGGATCAGTGTTCCGTTTTCAATTTTTGCGTACATCAATTCACCTCCTGTAATTTGAGTCCTGGGAGTAATTCGTCAAAGACGATGTGTAGATTTTCTGATGTAAATGCTTGGCTATCTATATATAGGTTAAAATAGTAAGGGTTTTCGGTTGTGGTAAATTCATATTCTGTTAGGATATCATAATTTACGGTACTATGTCCGAATTTTACATTGTTTTTGTATGTTCCCGGATTTTCTCCGACATAAAAAGTTGTTTCAAATCCAATCGGATGCTCGGTTACATAATTTTTATTCATGTTGTTTTCCGTACACGATAATCTGTATTTTGTATTATTTTTCAATACAATATCAAAATATTTATATGCATTTGACGGCACCTCAATCCAATACGCCGGATCTACCAACTTCCGATAGTCTAAGAGATTATCCCCCCCCCACGCCTTTCCGGGTTTTATAGGTCAGTGTCATATCGCAGTCCTGCTGATTTGACAGGACAGTGGTCGGACGGTAGGTGTGGAGGGCTTCCATGGCTTCCTGCTCGGCGGCGGTGATGGGGACGAAAGTTTCTTCGATGGTTTCATACCATACTACAAATGGATTTGATGCGACATATTCGTTCCATGCAGAGATATCACCGTTGGTATATTGTGTATATTTAACAACAATAGCCCCGGATTTTGATGCATAGATGCATGGACTTGTCGCACTATTTTTGTGAGCATCCGTAAATTCATCACAATATATTTCTTTATCGTTGACAATCTTGCCTCTTAGCAGTGGTGATACCACATAATCTGATTCTCTATACCATCCCTCATCTGTATTGCCATTAAATATATGTGTATTACTCTTATACACCCACCCCCACTGACCATTCCTCTTTTCCAGTCTGTCCCACTTGGTCAGCGGGCGGTCGGCGGTTAGGGTTACGGTCTGCGGTGGGCGGTAGGGAGTATAAGGGAGGGCGGTGGAGCCAGGATTTAGCATGATAGTGGTTTTTAAAGCATCCAATTCATCATCAGTAAAATTGCTCTGATCGTTTTTTGTAAAACTCAATCTTATATATTTTCCGCCTTCAGGTATTTGGATGTTGCTACTTAAAAAACCAATTTTTGTCTTCGATTCATCATACACAATACCGTTTGCAAATTTATAAGGACTATATCCGGATAATGTATAAGTGCATTTAGCATCAACTGGAATGTAAGCATCTGTTCTAATTCCGGCTTGCGTATCATAATTTCCTCCGGAACCTCCGTTTATTCCTCCTATTGTAAGTTGATCTGTATCAATCAACTGTGCCCCACCAACACTAACCTCATACTCCCACTTCTGTGTATCCTCATTGTACTTCCCAGCAGAGACAATCTCCTGCGGGTAGTCTGGGGAGGGAGAGGGTTTGCCGCCTGTGTAAGGTTCCCAGGTGCCGTCACCATCCTGGTACACCATTGGTTTATAGGTTCCAGGAATTATCTCTGAACCAGAGCCACCATATATAATCAAACGGATATAGAAAGTTTGATCCTGAACATCTTCTTCGGAGATAGTATAACCCGTCGTACTTACAGTTTTGTAGTTTGCGTTATTTTTTCTTAATTGCATTACTACCGTTGGCGAAACAGGTGATGTCTGATTTAGCTTTATTTCTTTTCCAACTTGTAAAAAAGCTATTGTTTCATCGTGAGAATAGTCATATTGAACATTAAACACACTACTTAAATTTCCGCTTCCAGACACAGTAAAACTACCATCTCCGTTATTTGTCACAGTGGCTCCGCCTGAGGATTGTGTTTGCAACTTACTCGCATCAAACAACTGCGCCCCAGTAGTCTTCGCCTGCTCCGTCCAGCCCTGCATCACGATCCCCGAATACATCCTCGCCAGACTGTCTGTAGCAATCGCCGGATTACCCTCTACGGTCTTTTTAAAGGTATCGTCCAGAAGCCGTCTCCTTGTCATACTCATGCGCTCACCTCCACCGGCCAATCCCGGAAGGTCATGTAATTGTCAATGATGGAGCACTCGTAATGCGTGGACGGCTCTACGACAATGTCCGTTTGAATCCCTTCCGGAAGGCTCAGAGTTGTAGCCGCAGTGCCGCTGTCAAAGGCAAAGTGATATTCATTGACCACGCCAGATTCTTCCGCCGCAAGAGTCAGAGTCAGTGCTTCCACCTCGCCCCATGTGTGATATTGATTTGCCGGCAGCGTAAAGGTGGTGTCCGCCGTCCCGTGATCTATTGCTGTTACATCTGCGGATATCTTATAGTCTGCCGATGTTTTATTTCCTGACACCTCTACGCCGTTGATGGTCGGCTTGTTGGTCAGGTCGTTGTAGTTGGTCGTGCCGCCGGAGCCTCCGCCGCCAATGTTTTCAGCAATGTTCACTACCGTTCCATCTTCCTTGATCATCCTACCGCTCATTGGTGAATATTTTGAGATGTCTCTTTTCTCGCCAGTGTCTGCTCCTCCTAATATATCAGCGATATTTACATAAGTTCCGTCCTCTTTCAATATTCTTCCTGTTCGGCATTCCATTGAAAATCATCCTCCCATAAAAATAAGATCTTATACGGTCTCAAAATATCTTCCCGGGCACAGTGACGCTAGATTTCCATACAATGTTGTTTGTGGATCCTCAATGCATTTTGCTAACAGGTCTCCTTCGATATAGTATTTCCCTTCTTCGGGGTGCATTCCCGTAGACCACGGAATCGGATCATCCTGCGTGCCTGCGTGCTCTTCATCAATGACTTCCCACAGGGCTGGAGTTTTGTCCGGTGTCCAGTCTGCCTGTGTCGTGTGAGCCTGCCGACATTTATAAAGGAGATCGCCATACTGCAGACGATCTCCCTCTATTACAGCTTCTCCGGGCTTCCATTCCTTATGCAGATTTTTTACCTGCAAAGCTTCCTGATCCGTCAGCTCCGATTTCTGCATCGCTAATGCAATTCCAGTTCCAATCTGCCTCATCATTTCTACGTTACTCATAACCCTCACTCCTTTTCAAGATAAAAAATTTCTATGGTATTTCCTTCGTCCAACTGTTCTAAATAGATATCGCCGTCATAGATATGGATTCTTGCATAAACATCTGAATTTGGATTATTGCTATAAAACCACATAGTTAATTTTCGTCCATTTGACGTTTCGGTTCCATTACTATTATCAACATTCCAGTAAATGTCAGTTTTAATACCATTCACATTTATTCCGGACACGATATGGATATCGGATTCAATCTTATTCCCTTTAACATCATAAGAATTCGTTTCAAAACCTTCCAACAAAAAAGCATTTGTGCCATACCCATACTGGTTATAAGATATTTGTGTGCCAACTCTATTACCAATATTACTTCCAGATCCTGCCATCTCCGGCAATAATGTAATTGATTTTTCCCTCAGAAATACACCACTGCCTACTTGCCTTCCAACATTGTTGTAAAATACCTTTCCCTTCATTACATCATCCGGGGTGGCTGTCGCATCCTTGATGCGTATATCCCCCCCTGTATTCCATATGCGTACACTCATAGCATTTTGTCCTCCTGTGGCTTACAATACGCTGTTTGCGCCTTCAATGATTGCCGCGTTTTGAGCTTTTAATTCTTCAACCTCTTCTCTTAGTATTTCTAATTCAGATTTTGGGATGTCCTCAAAAATTGGTTGGTTCGGTTCTACATTTACATCAATACCAGCGAATCTCTTCCCCTCTGGAATCTCAACATTTAAAAAGGGGATTCCCTCCGGTTCTGGGAAGCCCGTACCTGCAAAATACACTGTTCCTTTTTTGTCGTATACTACTAACATATTGATCTCTCCTTTCTAAATATAATGGACCATAATCATCTTCCCTTTATAGCTTTCGGCGTTGTCGGCGTCTAAGTCGATGCCTCCATAAAAAGCCCAAATCGCACTGTCATTTACTCCGATCGTAAATCTCCCCCATCCATTACCATCATTGAATTGTGCATAGACGCTTCCTGATTCTATTGATTTTGGAATCGGCAACGTAATCGGATGAAAGTCTCCATCGAAAGTAATTCCTGTAAAAACTTGGACATTTATTCCAGCTTCGGTAAAGTATGTTTGCTCGTCGTGCCATACGGATTTGCATGATTCGAATTCATCTATTTTGTAATCCGTATTGTACATCATTAGCATATTTCCTTTTGATGTCGAAGACATATATCCCCATTCAATAGTGATTGAAAAGCTTTTTTCCAAGTCTTTCACGCTCGGTGTCCAAATTCCCGACTGTCGTCCGTCTTGATTATAAAAAATTTTTCCTTCTCTCACATCACCTGGAAGAGCTGTTGCGTCCTTGGTTGAGATCCCTCCGGCGCTTGGAATGTATATTGCCATCTCAATCCCCCCTTACTATTACGGTAATCGGAATATCCACGGCAGGCTTGTCTCCCCAACTCTGGATCGTGACCTTGCCCTCTGCCTGGGATCCCAACATATACGATAACCCCAGCCAAGCATCAATCTGATCCTCATTGGCTGCTTGCGGGATAATGTCTACATTACTTGTATCTGTGACTCCATCAACGGTTAGGTCAATGCTGTAAGGCGCTGCGTCCCCAGTCCAGCTTGCTGCCGACATTGTCATTTGATATGTCTTTGATTTGCTGGATTCCATCGATAATGACATATCTTCCATATCCTGCACAACGTCTTCCAGAGATTGCGCCGCCTCAGTTTGCGCCTTCTTTATGGTTTTGATGGTCTCTTCCACGGTTGTTCCATCTTCCATTTCAACAACCTTCGCTTCTGAGGGGAATACAAAGGTATTCCCCAGATGATCTTGCGGCTGTACATATTGCTTTTCAGCCATATGGATCCCTCCTTACACGATTTTCTTAAAGAAAAGTTTCACAGGAGTCGCAGATTCATATTCTGTACCTACTCTCACCGTTTCACCGGTATCTCCTTTCTCGCCTTTCGGACCCTGTGGACCCTGAATCCCCTGCGGACGCTGCTCACCCTGATCTGGTTATTCAACTCAATCTCAACCGAATCAAGGACCTTCAAATACAGGTACCCTTCCTGTCTCTGCGGAAGCGGAAGATCTTCCCCTTTGGGAATCACCTTGATTCCTCCGCCTCCTGTCTTTGCGGCTTCTGCCAGGGCAGCATCGATCTTGTCATAATTGGTATTAAATATCGATACGTCGTAAAAGTCCTCTGGGTCTGGCTTAGTAAGGCCATAATTTGTCGTCTCAGTTGCCACCTGTTAACACCTCATTCCTCAAAGTAAAATGCGTCCAATTGTGTAATTGTGCGTGCGTGTATGGGGCCAGCGTGATGTGCTGGTTATATCTCAGCGTTACATTGATAAGATAATCAAGGGGCACCATCTGCTCAAATAAGTCCTGGACAGATTTAAACATCAGACGCCTTGTCAACTCGATCTGGCATTCCACAAGTTTTTCGTCCAGATGGATATTAAGGACATAGTTTTCTTCTCCTAGCACAGAGTCAAGCTTGCTGCGCAATACCCGCTCTGTATAAATCGGAGAGTCATACCAGCGTAGGAGTACCTCAAGTCTCCTGTCCTCAAGGCTTGCGCTGTCGGACGGAGAAATACCCAATATACGCTCCCTGTGTGCAATGCCGCTCTCCTCGGAGTCCCAGATCGTAATGTTATTATCTAGCTCCTTAAGATGCCTCTCGATCATCTCACCTATTTTGTCCCCGGCCTCAATGGCCTCCCTTACATCACGGATTTTAAGGACTACTTTTGGATACTCAACATTTACATGCATGTCAATTCCCCCTTGATCGGGACTGTGCCGTCTGTGATCTGTAAGTTTGCCTCTTGTCCGTTGATCTTTGTCCCGGTCACATCAATTACACCTGTGATATCGACAATGGCAGACTCAATCTGTAAGATACGGACGACAATTACATCCGACGTCTCCCAGGTTTGACGCAGCTCCAAAAGATAATCATCAATGGCCGTATTGATGTATGATCCTAAGTCCTCAAAGCTGTGGCCCTCATCATAGGTGATCGTGGTCTCAATATTGATGGACGTCTCTCCAACAGCAATGATCTGGACTCTATGACCAATCGGGGCCAGTCCGTCTCCCTCACCGCTGTTGACAATCGGGTCTACTGCGGTCTGGACATTGTTAACGACGTCCTCAGACGGGGCCTTGTAATCCTCTCCGATGATCGTAATCTTAACTCGGTCAGACGGGGCCTTGACTCTCTCAAGCTTGCAGCCATACACACCAGGTAACTCTTTTACACGAGAGTTATAATACTCACGGTTACCTGCAAAGCCTCGGTAATTGTATGTGGACAACAGTCTTGCCCGGAATACCTCCGTGTCCTCCATGTCCTGGCCCTCTACAGTACATTTGAGGATTTTGCCCCACTCAAAGCCCTCAATAAATTCGATAGGCTCCAAGTCTCCCAGGATGTGATTTGGAGCACTCCCTGGAGTATCACAACTGATCTCGTAGATGTGCTCCTGCTCATCCTTTGCCCTAAACACAATGTAATTGTATTCGTCACAGTTAAATCGGCTGCCAGCTGGGATCGGACAGTTAAACTGTGCCTCAAATTCCGCATATGTGGCCTGATTAATGTAGCAAGCCCTGTCCTTACCGGCCCGGATCAGATGATCCAAGTCCGCTGTGTCTGCATACATGTTATTATCAAGGCCACTCATCAACATATAGGCATATTCCAGCCTTACCGCCTGTTTTGCACAGGCATTATAAATTAAGCTGCCCTCTGAGGTGTCCACGCCGTCTGGCATATCCTCCATCATCTCAGCCATGATATTTTCGTAGGTACGATCCTCAAACAACGTTGTCCACCTCCGCAGTCATTTCTTTATCTCCAATTTCTGTAAGCATCAAAAAAGACAGCGTTACATGATCGCTGTCTCTCTCGTATACAAAATTATCAATCCCCGTGATAAGTGGGTTAACCGTCAGGCACTCCTCCGTCATGCGCTTAAGCTCTGCCTCCATGTATGCATCGGTATAACCCTTACCAATCATGGTCTCGTACTCTTGGCCGTAGTCCCAAGAGTAGATGTAATATCTCTCTGCCGCTGTCTGCAATGCCAGCCAAGCCCACACCTTTAAGGCTTCGATCCCCTCTGCGATTTTACCCGTAAGCTGTCCGGTCTCAAAGTCGATCTCATACTCTCGTGGATTATAATACGACTCGTCAACCTCGTCCTCACTCTCATCATAAACAAAAGGATAAAGCATTACGGTACCACCACCTTTGCTAGCACGATAAATTTTTCCATGACACCCTGTATACCCTGGATTTTTTGGACAACTACCATGTCCCCAGGATACAGGACGTCATTTTTATACTCAGTCAATGTCCCATTATGGCTGCCATCGGTCATGTACTCCCCGGAGCTTGGATGCCTATTGTGATAGTAGATTTTATTGCTATCATTAAGCCGCAGCATACTGTTAAGGTAATAATCGTTTTTGTCAAGCTCCATAGAGTCAATCTTTATGACGCCCTCCTCCTTGACAATCCCGATCTGCATAGGATCATTGCTCACTTTTTTGCCGACGTCTCTCATAACATTGATGAGACGCTCATATTTATAAGTATTCTCTTCCATTTGTCGTCACCTACTTGTATATCCAAACGGATCAGAGTTTGAGGCCGGGAAACAATAAAAGGTATAGGTTGATCCATACACATTACGGATCACGGTCACATCCTGCTGATATTGACTCCGGTTACTTGGATTGATCGCCACGCCGTTGTTAGTGGCGGAGGAGATATCACCAATCCAGTCATGCTCGTCTACATATGTCGGTAACGTCCGATTACCATTAATCAATACGCTCCGTACTCCCTCCAGGATGCTGCCATCAAGGCTCCCGGTCTGTGACATCCAATAGCTGGCCCTTGCAAACCATCCGCTGTTGCGGACGTAGTTATACAGGCCGTTTGCTCCTGATCCGTAGGAGTTGCCTCGCTTTTCGAAAAGGTTTGCCATGAGGGATGCCTCTGCCTTTGCTCCGTCAACGCTCCCTTGCTCCTGCTGGCAAAGTCTTGCCAAGCCTCTAAGCTGATCCTCGGACAAAGCATAAGCCGTAAACATTGATCCTACGGAGTTTGTGACCGTTGTCACAGGATAATCCGGATAACAAAAGCCCAATACCACACTGCACGACGGGCCATTGCTCCTCTTGACACTGTCACTCAAGTTACCCTCAATCGACACATAAGAGCTGCCACTCACACTCTCCACAATCCCAATATGTCCGGAGCCTCCATAGATAACCAGAGCACCCACCTGTGGTGAGCTGCCCCATTTGCCCCTGGCCTTATACCAGTCCATAACATCAAAACAATATGCGGTCTTACCTCCGCCCATAAACAGATCGCCATGTCCGGACTTGTTAAAAATCGTCCAGATAAACATGCAGCACCACGCCGCATTCATGCCGTAATACTCGGTTATTGCGTTGTGGTTACTTCCTGGCGGGTCTTCTCCAGTCCCGATCCAGCTCCTTGCCTCGTTTAAAACATCATCAAGCGCACTGCTCGTCGTTGTGCCATTACCATTGATCGTCCCGTTTCCTGTACTCGCCGTCTGCTCCGTGTCTCCCTCGTACATGTCCATCTCATTTTTAAATGCCAACTCAAGGGACATGGTATAGCTGCCATTCTCCCAGGTGTGGGAGTCACTCTCAATCCAGTGTCTCCCCACAATCCCGGATAGATCATCTCGGATACCAACACACAAGCCGGACACACACCGGATATCCCCAATGGCTGTCAGGCTGGCGGTCTTCTCAATCCCGGTTAACTGGCTTTTTGCCTCGGTTTTCCCATTTCCGCTGTCAACAGACATGGAATTCTGGAATACGCCGTAGTCCTTGATCCATGTCGCATTTGACACCTCACCGATCTTTTTATTGCTAGAGTCGTAGATATACACACGGTTAACCATGCTATCCACATTTTCACGATAGGATGAGGTCAGGATACGCTCTCCCTGGACGAGATGGAACTCCCCAATGAGTTTTCCCTTCTCGATAACGTCCAGCTTTGATCCATTCATTTGAGCGATATACTGTTTCCCGTTTTTTTGATGTGCCTTGGTGTATCCGGCCATGATGATCTCGTAATATGGCCGGTTTGAGAAAAAGATGGAGGGGATATTGACTTTTGTCTTGACCAGGTTACCCACAGACACCTTGACGTCTTTGGCCACCATGGCCGCAATGGTCTCAGCGGTCTTGTTCTGGAATTTGTATGTCCCAGATGATCTGAGCAGATGGATCATGCCGTCCTTTGCTGTGTATTGCAGCGTCCCGGCCTCGTTTTTACGCTCTCGCTCCGTCACCATCCCGACAAATTTAGTTGTTTTGTCGTCCGGATACCCAGGATAAAATACGATCTGATCCCCGTTTTTGATATCCAAGGTCTCCACATTATCATCGTAAGGGCTGTACGCCACGGAAAAGGTGACCGATCTTGCCGCTTGTTTTGCACTACCGGCCCAGGTCACACTCGTGACGTACCCTGTAATATCTGCTTTTTCCCACATCAATCTCATGACGGTATCACCAACTTTGTCCCCGGGAATATCCACCAGCCAGCTACACCATTATGTGAGCTGCTTGTCAACCCACGCTTTTTGGCTGTGCTCTCAATCACGGATTTATTTGCGCTGTATAGCTTTGACATCTTTGATCCTGATCCATAAAACTTATACGCCAAGTCCCACAGATTGTCACCGGATTTTACGGTATAGGTTTTCTGCTTTTTCTTTGTCGTTGTCGTAGGTTTTTTTGTTGTCGTCGCTGGCTTTTTCGTTGTCGTCGTAGTAGTCTTTTTCGGTTTTGTGTACTTCGGAGGATTGTACTCCTCCATAGACAATGTGTACTCGATATCTCCAGTGATATCCGGCTCACCGTAAGTAAATGACTTGACAATCACCAAAAAATTGATGTTTGTATCTGTGATCGTCAACTGGATCGGCTCCTCACACCACGCCTCAATCTTACGGACATATCCATAAGGGCCATACGGCTTTGGATACGCCGCAAAAGGATACGTCCGATCCGGAAAAAAAGACGAAAACTCAATCGTTTTTAGCCCCTTTTTACCCAGGATCGTGACATTACCCTTGGTCTGCACATTGACGGTCTGGTGTCCGTTTTCCACACTGACATTAAAAGAGGGAGGCAAAATGGGAATCTGGATTGCCTTCTCGTCTTGTTTAAGCCATATCTCCAATTTTTATGCCTCCTTTACGCCATGTTATAGGCCACTTGCTCCACCTTTTTGATAAACGCCTCCGCTATCCGCTCAATGTCTGCGTCCTCTCGGATAACGATTGTGTCAGCCAGTTTAGGGATATTGATAGACATACCGCTCCTCTGGCCGTCCTCTCTCGCAAGCTTGATAGACTCGTCATGCGGATAGACTCGGCTGCCCTCTGGCAGATCGACAATCTCACCGCCATACCTTGGCTCGTTGATCTCTGCTGGGCCACCCACCCAGTCCTCAACGCCAGTGTAAAATGACGGGATATGCGGGATGTTAAACCCGCCAAAGCCTTTACCACCGATGATCGGTACACCGGCTGGCACCTGGAATTTGATGCTGTTAATGCCGTCGATCAAGCCGTTAACGATGCTGATCAGCCCGTTAAGGATGCCTTTAACCGTCGACACAATCCCTGAAAATGCACCCGATACGATGTTTGCAAGGCCATCGAAAATCATCTGCCAATTTCCAGTAAAAACGCCGGTCATAAAATCGATGATGCCCTGGAAAATTTGAGTCAGACTCGCTACGATCTCGGTCACTGTTGAGATAAAATTGGTCAAAAATCCGCCGATAGCACTTAAAACTCCCTCAAACGCAGCTTGGAACACCGGTAAAACCACAGCAGCTATAGTTTGCAATGCCATCTGGATAGCATTAACAATAGGTTGAATCGTTGTCCAAAGTTGCATAAAGGCAGCTCCAAGCTGACCAAGAGCGGGAGATATTGTATCCCAATTTTTATAGATCGCCAGTCCTACCGCAGCGACAGCCGCCAGGATCGGAACCGCTTTGAGCACTGTACCACCAATCGATCCCAGACCGCCTGTAAACAGCCTAAAAGATGATCCTGCCTTGAGTGCCCCCGTCTCCGTGGCTTTGAGCGAGTTAACAAGAGACTGTGGAGCAAATTTCATGATTGCTCCGCCAAGTGATCCAATCGTCCTTGTAACGCCGCCAATCGCTGTTGTGACGCTACCCATGACCATCAAAACAGGCCCAATCGCCGCAGCAATTAGGCCAAATTTTACAATTGTCTGTTGCGTAGCGTCGCCCAGGCTATTCCACCAATCGACAAATTCGCCAACCTTGTCAATCGCTATCTCCACATATGGGATCAGCATGTCACCGATAGGCTGCAAAACGTCTACCTGGATCGTCCTCCAGAGTTCACCAAGGGCTGAGCTGAGAGAGTCATATTTGACAGACATCAGATCATCAAGTGAGTTTTTGGTGCTGTCAATGGCTCCATTTGCTGTAGATAGAGAGGTGACCACCTCTGGCCCTAAATCCTCCCACATCGTGCCAAAGAGGTTGACTCCAGCAATGCTTTGGGCCACAGGATCATCCATGTTTGCAAGGCCCTGGATCACCTGGTTAAATGCTTGCTCGGCTCCTTCGCCGCCAGCTGCAAATTTCGCAGCCATTTCGTCTGCGTCCATGCCAAGGGCCTCAAATCCTGCCTGCGTTGTTTTTGATCCGTCAATGGCCCGGATGGAAAATTCTTTGACCGCATCACCGATCTTATCCAGGTTAAATGCGCCGTTTTCGGCTCCTGAAGCAAAGATATTAAACATGTCCTCTGCATCCAGTCCTACTTTAGCAAACTGGACGGAATACTCACTGATGCTGTCTAGCATCTCGCCGGAGTAGTCCAGGCCGTTTTGCGCTCCCTGTGCCATGAGGTTATAGGCCTCCTGTGCAGACACACCAAAATTCTGCATCAGCGTATTTGCAGCCCGTGTATTCTCGGCCAAGTCCATGCCAAACACATCCTGCATGGCGTAGCCGTACTCCGTCACCTCTGCAATGTTTGAGGCGTCAATACCATCAATATTTTGCTTTACCAAGCCCATGCCCTGGGCTACATCATTAATGCTCTCGCCAAAGTTGCCTTTGTATACCTCATTAATGGCGTTCTGGTACTCGCCCATTGCCCCTGTGGCCATCCCTGTGGCCGCAGCGAATTGATTCATGGCATTTTGAGACTCAGCCGCAAATGCCACAGACGCAGTACCGACAGCCGCAAGTGGGAGAGTAATAGCATCCCGCATGGATCGGCCAGTATTGGTCATAACAGCCCCGGCGTCCTCAATGGTCTTGGACATATCCTTAAAACGCTTCTCGACGTTTCGGGATGCAGTCATAACCTCCCTTGACGGAGCCGAAAAATCGTCTATTAACTTGACAACCGCAGCTACAGTCTTATTTGCCATTTTTCATTCCCTCTATTTCTTTGTTCCGGTCTTTGATCTCCTGCTTTAAAAAGGCACGAGTGACAAGCCTCTCACCTGCCCCCATGCCAAAATACTCAGAGGGCCTCCATCTCTTAAGACGGAAGAGGGCATAAGCTGCGCTTACATCCGCATCCGTCTTTATGAGTTTTTTACTTCTTCTTCCGCCTCAGGAGTCGCCCCTGTGAGTGCTGCAATCTCGCCAGCAATCTTACCAGCCTCGGCCTGGAATAAGATTTCCACCAAATCTTTTGGTGTCTTAGCTCCAAAGTGCTCCATCAATCGCTCATCCTTCATGGACGGATCGACAATGCCATATACGCAATACATGAGGTTCATATCGTACACTTTGCTCATGTTTTTGTTGCCGTTTTTGTCAAGGATGATCTGTGCCAGGTCATTCAGCCGCTTTCCTGACAGCTCTGTGATTGTGATTTTTGTCTCCTCGCCCATCAATTTTGATAGGCGGCTTGACACAATTTGCTTGGTCTCTCGCTCAGATGCTTTTTTGGTATCAATGCGTATTAATTGCTCTACTAAATTCATTTTTATCTCCCCTTTTTATGCTTCGATTGATTCTAAGATTTCGCACTCTGAAAAGCTAAACGGGATGGATTCTTCCAGGTTTTTGCCTGCTTCCCAGTCCGCCAGAGTTAACTCTGTAAAAACGCAATCTTTTAACAAAATTCGCTCTGCGCCAAATGCCTCCGGATCATCCAATTTTGTGATGATCGATGCCCTTGTCGCTTTACCCTGTCGGATATTGTTAATCACTTTGTTGATAAAATACGAGCTAACTTTGTTAAGTTTTAACGTCCCGCTGCCTGTAATACCTGTTACCTTGTATCCTTTATACCAAGTGCGCAGCATCGGTACCTCGGAGGTATCCAGTTTCAGCTTGGCCTCCAGGGCTGTTGCCTCTGCCATGTAGTCATTGTCCACCCAAACCTCGGCCCAGGTTCCGTTAATGACGTTTTGTGCTGTATAACTATCCATATGATTGCCTCCTTATACTGTGATCTGCAATGTAATGTCTTCCATTACGTCCACTACTGTAATTGTTGCAGCCATAAATACCTTCTCATCGGTATACTGTTTCTTAACATCAGCATCTTTCATGGCCTCGGCATCCTCACGGGACACGCCCTTATTCTCAACAATGTAGTCCCGGATTGCATCGACATCAAAGTCCACCGTGTAATCCTGGATCAGACCAGATCGTCCGATCTCGTCAAAATAGGACTTGATCGCAGATAAGAGTAGGCATTTGTTGTCGTAAGAGTTTACATACTTGCCAATGTAGTTGTCCTCTGCCAGCAAAACAAGATCGTCGTGGATCATGTCCATGGTCTCCACAACTTTAATCTTTTTCCATGGCTCCGCTTTGCCCTCCGTGATCGTAGTCAGGGAGTTTACCGCCCTTGCCACTTTGACTTTCTCTCCGTCGTAATACAGCATAAATTTGCCTGCGTCGATTGCCTCGTCAAGCTCCTCGTCGCTCGGATTTTTAAAAGGAGCTACCTCATCCAATACCGCATATGTTGCACTGTATTTCTGAGGCGTCCCGGCCAAAATCCCGGCAATACGTGAGCAATATTGCTCCGCTGTGTAAGTAGCGTCGCCTACCTTAGTGCTTCCAGCCTTACCAATTCCAACAATGCCTCGCTCGTCAATTGTCCGTCCAATCGTTACGCTCGTTGTAGCATAGTTTACAATGCCCTCACAATTTGCTGTGTTGGCCTCCGGCAGTACCGCCTTAACCTTATTGCGTCTGCCTCGCTGCTCTTTTACCCACGCAATCACAGCGTCGGTCTGTGTGTCAGTCTTAACCGTCGGACAGCACAGCCAGGTAACACGGTACAGGCTAAAATACTCCAGTGCATCCTCGTAATCCTCCGCTGCTGATCCAAGGACATATACCACAATTTTGCTTGGTGCATTTACATAGCCCTGCAAAGCAAATTTGATCTGCTCTTGGTTTGCCGCTGTCAGCGTGGACGGAATATCCTTCTTTTTGTAGATCGTTACCGGATTATTCTCCGGCACTGTGGCATCTTTGATGATCATGCCAACAATGCTGCGGTCAGACCGTCTGATTGAGTCCTGGGCTGCCGCAGAGAAAATCACATTCATTACAGGTAATCCCATCTTTTAACCTCCTCGTCATAGATAACCTCACCCATAAGTGGTGTGGTATCGGGTTCTTTTTCAATCTCGCTATAAAATTCCACATCCATCTCAAAACATGGGATGTTTTTGTTCTCTCCATCAAAATACATTTGCAGATCACTGGTATTTAAAAACCTCTCACCAACCTGCAATTTTTGACAAAAAAGACGCTCCATCCTCTCAAAAAAGGATAGTGCGTCCGCCTCGTCTGGCGTCTGCTGTATATAGTCAATCTCAATATTGACATTTTTATGAGTGACATTGATAGTAGGCTCGTAAAAGGTCTGTGTGACGTAGACAAAAAAAGAAGGCCTCTCATAGCCCTCTACAGTGTCAAAGCCGTATACTTTTACATTTGGATACTCCGCTTTCAGAGCCTTTGTCAATGCCACACGGATATCTTTTACCGTCGTCATGTTAACCCCGCATCCTTTAAAATCTCGTTAAGCAATTCCTCGCCGATTAACTCTGAGTACTCAGACCGCTGGGCCATGTATCTTGCCACGGTCTTACGGCCTTTGACCGTCCCGACAATCCTGCCTGTACCGGCCTTGCTCCGTCCCTGCTTTGTCTTACGGTTATGGGTAACCATCATGTGGCCCTCCTCATACAGATGATAATGCGGAGCCTTGCTCAATACGGCAGAGGTGTGCTTTGTCCCGCTGTGGATCACTCGTCCGGCGCTAAAGCTCTCAGCAAGTGGCGTCGGTTTCTCTTCCGTTCCGGCAGCAATTGACTCTTGCCTTGCTTTGCTGACATAATGATGCCCTTTTGCCTCTGCATTGACACGGCCTTTTAAGTCTCTCGCTATGTTTCGGGACTCTTTTTTTAGCACTTTCTCGGCACTGTACGGAAACTGCTTTAATGCCTTTTCCAGTGCCTTCTCAAGCTCTCCAAATCCCTCAAAATCAACCTGAATACTTGACACCCTCAAACACCCTTTCTGCCTGGATTTCCAGCATCCTGTGAGCCTCGTCCATGTCAAGCGGATAACCAGCAATGTTAAAGGTTTGGCCGTGATACACAATCCGCATATCTGGTGTGATATCATCCCGATAGCGCACATAAAACCTGTGCGTAACCTCTGGCTTGAGTTTACCCATAAAGTTGTACTCAGAGGACTTATACGGCTTCACAGTGGCCCATACAGTAACATAATCCTTCCACTTGACTTTCTCTCCAAGGTCTCCGGATTCTGTGGACAATGTCTGGAAGGTGATCCGCTTATTCAGTTTGCCGATATCAATATTACTCGCTGACATTCTCCTCATCCTCCTTCATTAGTGCCTCAACCTGTAGCTGCATAAGGAGGGAGGAGGCCACAAAAGCAAGCCGTTGCCTGTCGGATTCCTTGACAACTAATACTCGATTTTCGTAAAAGTCCTGCATCACAAGAGCAAAAAGCATCTTGATTTTTGGGTTAGACTCGTCATAAAACCCTACCGCCTCTGTGATAAATTGCTTTGCAGCATCCATCATCATACTGATTGTCAAGTCGTCTGCATCCTCGTCAATCCGGAGATATGCTTTCACTTCTTCCAGGTTCATTTTCTCACTCCTTAAGTAGACGACATGATCCCAGCGTTTTTAAGGGCCGTCAAAAGAGCACTAAATTCAGCTTTTGTGACATTGTCGCCTGCTGCCTCCGCAACATTTGCGCACATCTTTACGCCTCCCAGTGCTCCTGTAGTTGCCGCCGGAAGAGTATAGGTCTCTCCAGGATCTCCCTTTGGCCCCTGTGGGCCTGTCACACCTGCTGGGCCTGCTGGGCCTTGCGGGCCTACCTGCTCATTTTGTACGCCTTGCTCAAGCTTATTTAATCGCTCCGCTGTAATTACATCCCCATCTTTCCAGTTAGTCGGTACATAAGCCATTATTTATCGCCTCCTTGAGCCAAAAATTCTGCTATAATGTCTGCTTTTTTAGTGGCCGTTATGCTATAACCCAGGCTATCAGCCAGGGCCTTGATCTGACTTATTGTCATGCTCTCAAGGCCCTCCGCTGTATATGCCTCCGGCTCGTCTAGGTTATAGCTCGTCAACCCCCCACGACACTGTTATCCGTCATGCTGTACTCAGCGTATACAAATGCAGCTTTGTCCTTTACGGTTACGGCCTCACGCTCAATCGCTCTAAAGATCGTCAGGTCATTCTCAAAAGCGTTAATTGTGCCGATTGCTGCGCTATTGGACATCATAATTGTTGTCTGGTTACGATCCCAGAATTTAATGCCCTCTTTTAAGTCACCGATAAACAGCGGGATTTTACGTGTTTTCGCTGTTGATGTGTCGGACGCCAAAACATTGTTTGGTACAACGATCAGCGGCACGATTGTAGCCCCTGCACACAGACGCATCTGCATTGGGTCTTGTGGATGTGGCTGCAATACGTAATCCCCGTCAGAGTCTTTTAAGGTGTCAAGCCACTGCAATCCGTCGTCGTTGGTGATGATGCTGGACGTCGGCTTAAATGCCTGTCCCAGAGTCACGTTAAGAGCCTTTTTGATATCATCAAGGCCAGTGATTGCAGTTACCGTATTGGTTTTAAGAGCAGAGATAATCAGTTTGTTGCGTGTCACACGGGACTCATCACCGATCCAAGAGGTGATCACATTGGTGATGTTAGCGTCAGAGTCCGCCAGCAGCTCATTTGTGCATGGGAAATATCCTGCGTATTTGTCGATTGTGTAGGTGATACGCTCAAACTGTGGAGAGGATGTGCCTGTGATCTTCGCATTCTCACCCACTTTGGTAAATCCGGTCTGCTGTGCACGCTTTTTAAAGGTTCTAGCTCCGGTATTTGTCGTTACTCTCTCTACGTCAACCAGGTTGATCATAGAAAACTGCGCATCACGGTACTCATTGATACGAGTCTGGATATCCTCCGGTACCGTATAACCGCCGTCTGCGTCTGATCCCTCTGTCATAGTCGCATTGCGGAATCCATGGCGTGCAGCGTTCGCAAATTCTGCAACAGAGTCCTTTGGCTCGTCCTTTGGCATCGGAACAGGCTCAACCTTATCAACAACCGCCATTCCTGTGCCCTCCGGGTCTACAACATCCTTGAGGATGTCAAATTTATCCTGCATCTCGGCCAGTTTCTCTTTCTCAGCCTTTGCCTCTTCCAGCTTTCCAGTCTCCGCCAGATTGCGTACTTTTGCTTTCTGGTCATTAATGCTGTTTAACAACTCCAATAATTCCTTATTCATCTTTTACCTCCATAAAAAAGACTCAGATTCCGTAAAGGTCTAAGTCTTGTAAGATTTCGTTTTTGAGTTTCTCTTTTTTGTCCTGCTCTGCTTTCTCAGCAATGACTTTCTGTCTGATCTCATCGGTCAAGCGCATCCCTGTGAGATTATTTGTAAACATTGGTGCCTCATCGGTCATGATCTCGTCTACAAATCCCATCTCCAATGCTTGGTTTGCTGTCAGCCAGGTCTCCCGATCCATCAGTCTCAGGATTTCATCCTTGGATTTCCCGGTCTTTTCGATATAGGATTCCGCCAGTGCAGCGTTCATCTGCTGCAAAATCTCAGCATTTTTCCTCATGTCGTGGTAATCCCCGGACGCTCCCACCATGGACACGTTATGGATCATGAGCATACCAACCGGGCTGATCTTGCAAGTGTTGGCCATTGCAATCACACTCGCTGCGCTTCCAGCCAAGCTCTGCACTTTGATCTCCACATCGTCCCGGCCATGTAACATAGAGTAGATTTCCTGGCCTGCCATAACTGATCCACCGCCGGAATTGATTAAGACCGTCAATGTCTCACCCTGCGGCTTTGTCATGAGTGCAGCCTTAATGTCTCCTGGACTCGTTGCATCCCATTCCAGCCAGTCATAAATCCACTTATCATCATTGCTGACAATATCGCCTCTTACATCAACTTCCACTTAATCACCTCCTTGTGGTTCGTCTTCTTCGATATCTGGTTCCGTTGGTTCCGGCTCATCCTTTACTCCATAGGCAGCACCAATCTGTGTGATAGGCTGATATGTCCCATTTACCATGTTGACGTCTCCGCCTTCCACATGTGGCTTATCCAGGTATTCTCGGCCCTCGTTGATCGTGTACAGTCCATTTGTGACCGCAGCCACGATATTATCCATCTGTGTTTTGGCGTCTGTCCGGAGTAGTGCCTTCTCGTTAAACTTAAAAAAGTAGCCGTCTTTGCGTTCTTTTTCAGTTAGACACTTGTAATTGATCTCCTGCTCATACTGGGCCAGCCTATAGGACATTGTGTCCACTAAAAAAGCCAACTGCTGGGTTTCAGAGTTGGCATAACTGGATTTTTCGTAATTATTAATTTGATTCGGCTTAATTCCAAAAGCCCCTGCGATCTGCAACGCAGTATATTTTTTCAACTCAAAAAACTGCGCATCCGCCAGTTTAATATTAAGAGGCTGCAAAGTCATGCCAACTGGTACTGCGACCACCTTCCCGGCATTTTTCGCACCGGTGAGCAGGGAATTATATTCTTTCTGTAACGCTATTCTGCGCTTCTTGTCCAGCTCCCCGGTGTATTGTAAAGCCATGGATGCAGTCAGGCCGTCCCGATATAGGCTATTGAGGTATATCTGGGATTCCCCCGCGCCATTCACCGTATCGGACAGCATCTCACGAACACTTTTGCCAAGTACACCATCTCTGCTGCACCATGTCTTAAAATGCATCACATTTTCCTGCCGAAAGGTATATCCTTTTCCCGTTTTCGGGTCCGTATATCGGTAATACAAAAATCCCGCATCACCAAAGATACCAGCATCATCCATCAGTACCTGCACACAATTACTCTGCATTGGCCAAAAAGATACTACCTGATATTCTCCGCCATATCGTCCAGCCTTAGAAAATTTCGTTTGCATCCATACATATGCATTCCCATAGTGCTCGCAATTAAATTCTAACGTTCCCCAAAAAGTTGCTGGCGTCATAATCCTGTTTGGGCGATTCATAAGCAGATATGCCGATCGGTTTGGCTCAGCCCGTATTTTTCCTTTTCCTGTCTGCTGATAATATTTCAGCGGCAACTTCCCCATTGTTTCAGAGAGCATCTTCATGCAGGTAAAGTAAGTAACTTCATTCAACTCTTTCTTTGGTAATCCAGAATCAACCCCTAACCACTCAAGAAGTTCTCGATCGTTCAAAGATACCGTTGCCTGCGTAAGAGCGTTAAATGCCGCTTTTATCCGATTCATTGCTCCCATTTAGCAAGTCCTCCATAAATTTATCTAAATATTCCCCATAGTCATCGCCAAATTCATGATACATCGCTAATTTAAACGCACATAAAATAGCGTCTACCGGGTCAATTCTTTTGGTTGTTGCGTCTTTATCAATTTTAATCAATCCGTTGTTCTGTCTGATCACTGCGTTACTCATAGCATAATTTAATAACGAATTATGCAAATAAGAAACATTCTTACAAAATACCTGTTCCCGGAATCCTTGCGTAGATTCATTTAAATGCTTATGAGACTGAAATACCTCTTCCACGTCAAACCCTTCATCTGATAGGTCCATCATAAGTTTACTAGCATTGGCTGGATCGAAGCACAGGCACTGGATCTTCAGATCGTGCTGCTTACATTCATTCAGTACATACCGCATGACTGCTCCTTGATCTACAATCGGTGTATTCGTCACGGTCAAATATCCTGATCTTTCCCATGCATCATAAGGGGCTTTATCTTTTACGATGTGTTCCTGTAATTTTTCTCTGGTGGGAATGAAACTATGTGTCCACAAAACATATTTGATAATTTCCTTCCCATTTCCATCATATTTTCCAGACTGATAGGGAATTACGAAAGCAACACTTGTAAGGTCTGTCTTTGCACTCATATCAAACCCGACATAAACCGGCCGCCCTTCTATATCGATGGGAAGCCCCTCTACCTCGCAGGCTTTCCACTTTGCCATATCCATGTAACCATTTTCCTTTGCCTGTACCCATATATTTAAACATTTAGTCAAAAAAGCAGTCATATGCTCTGGCTGCTCTTTTGCAATCTTATATTCACTACGAATCTTATCTATGCCTTCGGGATATGTCATACGGATCGGATTTGCTTTTTTCCATAATTTCTCATCATCAAGTCTGGATAAATCTTCATAATCCTCCGGATCCATTTCGCAAATATCAATCAGATATTCTTCGTTTTCCACGTCCGTATTTGGGTCCAAGACTTTACTACAGTAACTGTATTCTGTTACATAGCAAGGATAAGTTAAATCCATACCTGCTGTCGTGATAATCATTAATAAAGGCTCTTTTGTATTGGATCCAAGTCCCAGATCGTAAAATTCTGTTGTCTTGTGCTGGTGGTATTCATCGAGTATTAAAATAGCTGGATTTGTTCCATCTCCGCTCTTCCCATCTTCTTTAGACAGAGGCTTTAATGTGCTTCCGGAAAGAGAATGGGTAATGCTGTCTCTGGTTACTCTAAAGGCTACCTGCAGCGGAGATCCCCGCAGCATCAGCCCAGCCTCGTTGAATACGATCCGGGATTGTTCGCGTTTGGTTCCCGCTGTATACCCTTCATAAACTTCCTGATTTTTGGTTGCAGTCACCGCAATTTCGTATAATGCTACGCCTGCCTCTTCCTGGGACTTCGCATTTTTTCTTGCCACCTCCGTAAAACTCTTCTTAAACCTCCGTCTTCCTGTATCTCTGTCCACCCAACCATAAAGCTGACATAGCCGGAACTTTTGCCATCGAGTAAGGATAATAGGCTGCCCGGCCAGTATTCCCTTGGAATGTCGCAAAAGAGAAAACCATTCCACAATATTCTGTGCCTGCTGCTCATTCCAGACATAAGGGAAATGAATGTCTTTCATCCGTTCTATGTCACGTAGCAAACGCTTACAGGCCCATATATGTTTTTTGCAACTGATCTCCTTCCCGGAAATGCAGTCATTTGCATACTGTATAATTTCATCCAATATTGTCATAATATTGCCCCAAATGTTTTCCGGATGCTATCATCCTGTTTTTCAACTTTTCCGGCTCCCGCCTTTAATCTACTGTCTATAGTCAATCCGCAAAGAGATGCATATTGCCGCATTTCATTCAGATATTTTTCTTGAATTCCTATCAATGGATTTGCTACCATCTGGATTCCATATCTGGTATGTTTTTCCACCGTCAGCGGTGCTTTTTTTAATTCTTTTGTCGCTTTTCGATAATATGCATAAGCATTACAATAAGCACCTAAATTATTAAGATCCAGGTTGCCAATAATGTGAATGTTTTGAAGCTCCATTACTAAACGTTTCCACTCTTTTTTTGCCACAGAATCTACTAACCAGGTAGGCGGCTTTTCTAATTGGTCAGCGGAAACCGTAACTGCTTCTTCTTCCTGTTTTCTTCTTTGTATTTCGACGACTTTGTTATGACGATTTTGCATTTCAACCGGTTTTCTCGGTCTTGACATGGTTCCCACCTCCTTTGTTTTGAGAATTTTGCGTAAGAAATGGAGGCATATGTGGTCGTGGCGGACCTCACCGGATTTTTTTCATACCCCCGGTGCGTCTCCATCAACAATGTCATTACAAATCATACCTTGTCCATCAGCCATGATATTCTTATATTTATCCAAGCATGATCGTAACTCGTCCATTACCTTGCCCATGTCCTCCGTCTTATACCTATGGTGTATCTCCTTATGAGATGAATCACTCACAGGGATCAGATTACTGATCTCATAAAATAGATTCGGTCTATCCTTGGTTGGCTCTATATGATGTACAGTATCTGCTGGTACTATCCTGCCATACCTATGTAAAGCATATAGGTCTATGCCGTTATACATATGCATCACATAGTCCCTGGTCTTCCTCCACCTTCCACCGTGATACTGTGTCTTAATCCCTTCTGCCTTCTTGTATGTCCGCTTCTCTCGGTTGTAGCAGGAGCATTTAGTACCTGCTGGTATTCTCTTTCCACACCTTCCACATCTCTTGTATATCATCTATCATCAGTCCTATATAATAATGCGCACGGCTACAAATCTATGTTTATTAAGGAGGATAGGTGAGCGAATTCCAATACCGTTACTGTAGCCGTGCACGAAGAAAGCACCCAGCTTTCGCCAGATGCTTGTATAGATCAAATGAGATTCCTTATTTTATTTTGCCTGAGCCATTTTACTCAAGGCTTCCTGTTTTTAAGCCAGAATATCTGTGCTGTCGTATTTCCTTCGATGGCATTTTTAAATAAGGCATTTTCCGCCATTCTGTCAACAACGTCTTTGGACTTCTTTAGGGTATCAGACAATTCAGGAAATTGTTTTTTCCATTCGTACAATGTTGCTTGAGATATTCCAATGTTATGTGCGATCTGTTTATCTGTTAATCCGTCTCTTGCCCATCCCTCAATTTTAAGTAAGCCTTCTGGCGTAATCCAGTCGGCGTATTTTCCTTTTGCGGCCATTAGGCTCACCTCCTACATAACATCAAATTTATCAAATCGTCTTAATTACTTTTTTTACAGCGGCCACATAAAATATATAAAAATACAGAGGAGAAATTATAGCAAAACGAGAAAATTCAAAAACTCAAAATCAATGCAATTTACAATAAATATCGTGACCGCTGTTATAGAAAAAGCCCCAGGAAGAACATGAAAAACCTGGAGCTTAATCTGTCGCATATTTAGGGGTTGGCCCACACATAGCAATTGTGCAGGCCTATGTCAAGGATTTTGCAAATTAAAAGGGGTATTTCCTTTGCTTTTTTTGACAATATCATAATATCATAAAAGTAGGTCGATTTTGTCCCCACTTTTTATTTGATCTAGATAGTGATAAAATAAACGCCGATATCCGTAAAAATCTGTCTTTCCGATAGGTATCCTCCCTAATTTCTCGTCGTACTCGATAAACTGATACGATAGATCATTAGTTACACTCTTGATTATGTACGGATATATCTCCGATGATGCTGCAATCGCTGCCTTTTCGATCATCTCGCAATCTTTTTGGTATGAGACATTTCTAATTGCGTTATTTTCCAAGGGATTTTCCTTATAATTGCTTTTTGGCATTCCGTCATTAATGACTGCACCGACACTACGATTGATCTTTGATTTCTTTTCGTCGTATTGTAAACAAAATGCTTTTAATTCGTCGTATCGATGTTTTGATATACCGTAATCATCCCATGTCATATTTCTGAGCCTTTTATTCATCTTGGTCAGCGTCCCACTCCTCCTTGTTCCAATATTTACCCGATTCTGTACCGTCTACAATGATGCAGATGCCGTCTTCTTTGCTGATTTTCCAGTAAGCGTCTTTAACTTTGCGATCCGGAAGAGGCGTATATGTATTGAGATATTTTTCACACTTTTTGTATGGACAATAATATTTTTTAAGCTTTCCAATTGCTTTGACACGTTCTCTTGTCGTGCTCTCATGCTTGATCAATATTTCAATTGCGTTTTCGATCAGGCTTTTATATCCCTCCATTAATCCTCTGTTGTAGTCTACAAATCTTTCCGATATATCGTGGATTTTAGAAAAATATTCCGCTCTTGTACCGATAAAAAAGAACGCCGATGCAGAGCCAATATTAATAATTAAATTATCATCAGCCATACTGATAGCATCATCAAGCTTTTTCCCAATTAGTTTATCTATATCCTTAACCATTAATCATCCTCCTCAATTATCCCATTTCGCATACGATTAAATGACCACCATGTATAGGACTCTGCATATCCCCACGGCAATAAACACCTAACATAATTATCATATAGACCGATAATGCGTACTTTTATCTTTTTCTTACTTACTTTCCGGCATGTGCTAAGTCCACCATTTTCGTTTCGTGATTGATATAAGATTATTTCTTCTCCGACAACTACATCATGTAACTTCTCTAGCCGCCGCTGATTATCTACGTTATAGATTGCATAATCCGCTGTTGGATCAGGTATCTTCTCATGATTCATACAATTCCCTCTCTACTGTTTTGTTGTCTAAAAACTCAGTGACCTCCATCATCCTTGTGAAATATGCACCGTCTTCTGTGATGTCAATGCATTTTATCCACCTCTCCGCCTCTCTTTCCACACCATCAATGACAGTTTTGCGGATATGTAAGTATTTCTTGCCGATCTGTAAGTTTGCTTTATTCATTCAATCCCTCTTTCGTAATTTCATTCAAACAATCGTTCCATCATCTTCCGTTATCACAATAGTTCTCATTATGTGCTTTATCTGGAAGAGGTCTTATCGGACACCAATCAGGTTTTGAGCAGCATATGTCCTCTAAGTATGCTTGTTCTATTTCTTCTGGCTCAAGTTCACACCTATAAAGCCGTCTGAATTCAAATTTTCCAATACTCATATCCGTTGCATAGAAGCACATAGGACACTCAACGCATGTTTTTGGAATCTCATCTAAAAGAATAATTCCTTTACTCATTCAATCCCGCCTTTCTCGACAATCTCAATTGCTGCTCTGTACGCAGCACTTTCTCCAAATGCTTGTTCATCGTCATACTGGTTATAATAGCCAAAGGCGTTAACTTCCAAGTATTTCAACTTTTCGATCACCTTTTTCTTGTCAAAAGCTGCCGGCTCATTTTTTATTATTTCCTTTGCTGATTCTATGCCAAGTAGAAAATGTTCATTGCCATGATCTCTGTCATTGAAAACCTCTAACTTTTTTAATAATGCTTTCCGGCTGATTAAATCATCACTCATTCTGTTCACTCCAATCTATTGCCGCGTCATAGAAATTATCAAACGGCTCTGTATCTCCATTTTGGTGCCAATTTGCCACTTCAAGCCCTATTCCATAAAGTTCATCAAAATATTCCTTAAATCTTTTCGCTTCCCTGCACTCTTCCACGGTTCCAATTGCTTCATAATCGCTGATAATTTTATATGCCAT
>ERZ1643247.1111-NODE-1111-length-26972-cov-26.896385_pt1 | contig 26972 bp, 32 predicted proteins | sample MGYA00579264_ERZ1643247 | MGnify/ENA primary metagenome ERZ1643247 (study PRJEB29033, sample SAMEA4952262) | chicken gut metagenome | biome: Broiler Chicken; feature: Gastrointestinal Tract; material: Caecum | place: Ireland | collected 2018 | study: Broiler... | reverse complement strand
ACAAGCAATACCTTCAATACCCTTTTCAGCGTTTTCATACCTTTTTTCGCCTTTCTCCTCATTTTTGTTTGACTTTTTTCTATCTACGCCGTATAATATCTGCAATGGTTGACGTTCCTTTACGGGGGTGTATAAATGGCAAAAGCACCTTAATCAGCCCGACCATAAGAACGGACGGTTGTCGGAGTTACTCCGTAAACCTTGCTAAGAACGGTACTTTATGTATCGTTCTTTTTTTCTGCCTTTTTCTTCGCCAAAGTAATAAACTTATCATACTTTTCGCGCGCCGTGCTTAAATGGCTTAATTCGTCCAAAATCGCTTGCTTCTCATCTTCCGTAAATTGCAGGTTATTAAGCTGCTTATTCAATTTTGAAACGTCAATACCTTGTTCGCCGTCTTTCGTATCTATCGAAACTATAAGGCGGCGTTCAAGAAAACTTTGCCGCAAATTGCCGTCCTTGTCCAAATCGTCGCTACTTAAATTGCGTATCTGCAAATTATTTCGCTTGCCCTTTTTCGGGCTATGCGTAACTTGCACAAGCAAGCAATTATCATTCAATTCGTCTAAAACAAGCCCGCCGTGAACGTCGCCGTCATTTCTGCCGTTCAAAATTTTATTTGAAACACGGAAGATATTCCACCTGCGCCCGCCATTATTCAGCGGCAATTTGAACTCTTTCTTTGGCTGCGGCTTCGGCTGCTGCGGTGGCGGGGCGGAATGTTTCTTCTGCGCCGCCATACGCGCATAGTTCGCCGCGATTGCTCTTTTCTGCGCTTCCGACTTACAGCGGAACTTAGGCTTTTTTCCTTTTGCCATGAATTACCTCTTGCCGAAACGTTTCTTATAACTGTCGGACATACTTTTCTTATAGTTATTCCACCCGACAACCGTTTTGCCCGAATAAGAGTTATAGAGTATCTCGCCATATGACAAAGACACTTCGCGCCAAGTTTCCGCTTTACCCTTAAAAACCTTACCCGTGTACAAATCTTTTGTGTAATAAGTCATAAACCACCTCGTAATTTTTGTTTTAATGCCGAAAGGGGCTTTTCCGCCCCGATCGGCATTTTTAATCACCCTTGCAGGGAGCAACACCCCGTCGGGGAGATGTCCGTTAAAGGAAAGTTATTTGTTTTGCTTCTCTTTGCCTTGCTTCGGCTTGTCCGACTTGACGTAAACCGTTTTCGGCTGCGGGGCTTTTACCGCCTTTGTCGGGCTGCTTGCCGTTGTTTTCGGCTTCTTCGTCGCGGCTTTCTTGATTGCGTTCACAAGTGCCGCTATCGCCTTAAACGGGAGCATAACCACCCAAATAACTGCTTTCAGAATATACGGCAAAACAGGCGCAAGCAGAATAATGATAAACAGCAGCGCAACGACCATAAGAATGATTTTCCACCACTCAATATCGCTCGTCGTTTCCACGGGCGGGGTTGCGTCCGCCACCGCGTCAATGGGCGAGGACACAACGGGTATAACCGTATCAACGCCGCCGTTCGTGAACGTCACGTCGATAATGTCAAAGTCCAACTGCACCCACATTTGCGCAAGATACGCATTCGTATCAAGTTTTTTCGCAAACGAATAGGAATTGCCTATCGTATCGTCGGGAACGGTCAACTCCGTACATTCCGTCGCCGTATATTCGCTCACATAATAGCGGAACAAATAAACGGTTTCGTTGGCAGCCGTTGCAGCGTCGTAATATTCCTTGAACGCCGCATAATCGGTATCGGCAATATAAAGCCCGTCGCAAATATCCGCTTCTTCGCCTAAAAAGTCGCCGTCCGTGACTTCCTTTATTGCTTCTATATTCTCATAGGTCGTACTCTCAACGACCGTACCCGAATTATTGAACAGCTTATCCCACCAACTGCGGTCAATCTTTTCCGACGTAAGCGAAAACGTTTTGTCCGCACGGATATTTTGTTCGGTGAACGCCGCGTCAACGCTTTCAAACAATGCTTTGCTATATTTGCCGTTGACCAATTCACCGCCGAATTTCGCCGTATAGGAAACGAACCAATCTTTCAGCCTGTCAGCGGACAACGTATAATTGTCAGCGTCGCCCGTATTGTCATAAAAGAGGTAGTCCAACTGCTGCAAGCGTTCGTCGAACTGCTGCACCGCTCCCCAAGTGCCGAAATTGTAAGCGTGCTTGCCTTTGAAACTCGTCATATTTGAATACGAATCAATTATTGCGTCCGTCCAAAAGTCTGAAACAAACGCATACTCGAAACCGTCTTTGCGGTTGCCGATATTTACGCCGACATAATTAAACAGCGCGTCGTAAACTTCTTTATTACCCGTTACAAAGATAGGGTTTGTAAGCGCGTTCAGCCAAACGGCGTGAACAGCCGTCATTTTGCCGTATTCTTCAATAAGTTCGTTCGGCACGGAAAAATACACGGAATGCAACGTGTCTTGCACGTTCGTGCCGCCGCTCGTTCCTTCGGGGCGGTAATATGTATCGTGTACTTCCAACGTCAGAACTTCGCCCTGCTCGGTATTGCACACAAGCGTATCGCCCGCCGACGTTGCAGGGCCGTAGCCCTCGGCATACCCGCTAAACGTGTATTCCAAGTTCACAGCCGTTTCGTCGGCGTTCGTATGCCCGTTCTGCACCAACTCAATGCCGCTGACATGATAAAACCGTTCGCCGCTGTCCAGCCTGTTCAATATCTCCGTGCGCTCGTCGTCCGACATATACACTTTGAATTTATAGAACAGCCCTTCGTAGTTCGTTTCCTCGCACGCGCTCAAAAATTCAAGCATATACTTCTTGTAATGCGACGTATCGCCCGCAGAAAACTGTATCATGTTCAGTGAAGAATTGAGGTCGAACGAAAGCCCTTTCGGGTTCCAGACGTACACATAAAGTCCGTAGTTGCCCTGACGGTTGGAATAGAAACTGTAACAGTATTCCGTAAACAACACAACGCCCGTGTTACGGCTTTCGTCGAACGAATAGTCGGCTATATCGAAAGGCTTGCCGTTTATCGTCATGCCTTCCAAATCGTCCATGACATACGTTTCATCAAACTGCAAATCGTCGTTCGTGGCGGCGTAAGCGGTGGGAGCAGTAAAGCCCCCGCCGATTACCATTGCCACCGCGAGAACGGCTATTAGAACGAACGAAAAGAACGCCCGCATGATTGTTTGTTTTCTTTCTGTTTTCGTCATAATACAATACCGTCCTCGTCAAGTTCGATATCCTCAACACTTACAGCAAAAAACAAAGGAACAGTCAAAGTTTGCCCACCGTCAGGCGATGTTACTGAAAGTGCGATATACGGATATACAGCAATCAAATATTCGCCGCTTACAGACACGCCCTCGGGGTATATGACATTCAGAACGTCCGCAATGTCTTTCTTATTAGTCATTATAGTAAATGTACCGTCTGCTGTTATCGACAAACCTTTACCGTTGTAGTCCTCACAGAACGCCGCCGTCAAATCACTTTCGCTGCTGTATTTGAACGGTTTATCTTCACCTTCGACCGTAAATTCAAAATCGTGCGTTTCGTCCACGTTCGGAATTATCTTTACCGTACAATCCTGCACAGAATACACGCCCCAACCGTCCAAATTGCCGATTGTAAACGTTACTGTACTGTCGTACGGAACACTTAATCCGCCCGTGGAACTACCGATAGCGGTATTGCCGTACACCGTGCCGTTATATTCAATAAACAACCCCTTCGGACGATTAAGCAAATATACAATTCCGCCGACAATACCGAGAATGAGCAAAATAACTATAATTGCCGATAATATCTTTACAAAGATATTGATACCATTGGTTACCTTGTATTTGCTCATAACTTACCACCTTAGAAAACAAATGCGCTTTCATTCAAAGAAATATCGGAAATAACAGTATTGTTTGTCATACCGCCGATATAAATGGACGTTTCATAAGAATAATCCGAATAAACGCCTGCGGCATTGATCGTGATATCAATATGGAAAGCTTCGGCAGGATTATCGTTATCAAGTACGGAAGAAACGAAAATCATACCCAAACCGCTGCCCCAAGCTGAGCCCATACCCGAAGTGCAATAGGTTTGCAAAAAAGAGATATCGAACAAAATTTCTTCGCCGCTTTCAATATCGCTTATAAATGCAACAGTATCGAGCGAAAATCCGGGAATAACAGTTTCGGCACAATAATAATCAACGGAATAGCTGATATCGAATGTTTCCGCTATCGTATAAACGTCTGATGCCGTATACGAAAAGTTTGCGGCACCGCCCGAACCGTCAACACCGGAGGCGATTTCAAAATTCACAGCCGTATTCCCGCCGATTGTGCAAGACACATCACCGAAAGAAAAAGACGACCCCGTTATTTTCTGCGCATAGTCCACCGTACAGCTTGCGGAAACATCTGTATTTTCACGGCTTGTTACGGTAACAATAATCTGTTCGCCGAACGCTTGTAAACAAGAAACAGTTGCAGTTAATGCGCCGTCACTCGTCGGAGTTACCGTCACATAATCCGTCACCGTCTTACCATTTGCCCAAGAAGAAGAGGGATTGACAAAAGCAACAGACCAATCAACGGTTTTATTCACCGCGTAGCTCGGCGTAATCGTCGCCGTAAGCGTATATGCCGTTTCCGCAAGAGGGGAAATACCGTTTGCGGCATATTCCGAAACGGGAATTTTCGCGGACATAAGTTTTACGCCGTTTTCTTCCGCTTCGCCGATAATCGCGCCGCCGTTGTCTGCCGTTTCGTCCGTCTGCTCCGTCTGTTCGTCGGGCTGGAACTTCGTCCAATCTTTGAAACCGTTTGATAGCACGCCGACCAACGCCGCCGCGCCCGCTATGACGATTACAAGCAGTATCGCAAGCACCGCCGTTACGATTTTATTTGACTTATATTTCATTTTCGTTTACCTCGCTTTTATCTGTTCACCGTTACCGTCACTTGCCCCGCATAGCCAAGAACTTCCGTAAGGTCAACCTTGCCGTCCTCGTCCGCCGTGGGGGTGATAACGATTTTCGCACTTTCCGCATTTTCAGGAATTGCGCTCCCGTCAAAATCTTCCGTCAGCGCGTCCGTTTTGGAGATGAACTCATCTTCCGAGCCGTAGAAGTAAATCGTATACGTTACGTCCGCGTCGTCTGCGATTGCCACTTTCAGACCGTCCGTTGTAACCGTATTACGCGTTACAATGGACGTATCGCCGTCCGTCTGTTCGCCGTTCTCGTCAAGCGTTGCAATCGTGTAGGCTTCCGCGCCGATTTCCGTTACAGTCGTCTGTCTGTCAAGCATAACGAACAAAGTAATGACTGCGCCGATAAGCCCGATGACGAGCAGGGACACGACTACCCATTTCACCGCGTCGGCGGTTTTGTGCTTTCTCAATTCATAGTTTGGCATAAAAAATTCCTCCTGTTAATTTTATCTGCGATAACTTTCACGTTTCGCAAAATTCAATGCCGATTTTCTTGTAGGGAAGTTATAATATCCCTGCGCCCATGTACCGTCGCCGCGCTGATTATATCCTTTCGCAACGATATAATCATTCGCGCGTTTCGCTACAATCGTAGTTCTGCCGTATCGGTCTGTCAGACAATTCGTTATCTGAAAGCCCTGTCTTGTTTTACCGTAACGAGATTTTGCCATAGATATAATCTCCTTATCAGTTCACCCAACCGCGCCCATAACGATAGGTCGCGGTATTGCCATTTTTATCGTGGAACTTCACACAATCTTTGCGCCCCAAAGCGGTAGTAGTGCAAACGGAATTTTTCATGATTTCCCGTTCACGATAACCGCCCTCGCGGAACATTTTCTGACGTGCCGTTTTCGATACACTTACAAATGCCATAGACATTACCCCCGACTGTACTTTTCGTAACGGCGTACTTTTTCACGAACATAGCCTTTACTGTCGTTCTTCCACAAATCGGCAAGAGCATTTCTCGCCGACTGATAGCCCGACGTTACGTCAACGCAGCCGCTACCCATACCGCGATAGCCTTTCCCGTCTTTACGACGTTTGCCCGTCAACTGTACCTAATAGCCGCCATATGCGCCCTGAATGCGCAGTTCATTTCCCGTGCGGGCGCAATACTTCTTGTTGAGCTTGTCAACCTCTGCTTGCAAATCTTTCTTTGTAATTGCCATAGATTAACCACCTTTTATCTTCTTAAATTCGTTATTCGGGCAGATAGGAATACAATCACCGCCCGACGCTGCCGCCACCTTTTGGGCAACGGCGTAAAATGCTTCTTCGACGTAAACGCCCGTGCTTTCTCCGCGCTTGTCAACGCCCGTTTCTATGAATGCGCCGCCGTCGTCGCTTTCAAATACACAACTGATACGCGACACGGGGAACAGCATTTTTACACGGTCATGCTTTTCCGTGACTTCGATAAAACCTTTCATTCCGTTCACCCCGCTTTGTCCATAGCCGATAAACGCAGGCGTTCGTTTTCCTGCAACAGTTCGTCGTACTGCGCTTCAAGGTCAAATATCTTGTCACAAAGTTCCCGTTTCGTCCACGTTTCAAAACGCGCGTACTTGTCTTTCGGCGGTTCTTCCGCTTCGGGCGTTTCGTCTTTCGGTTCGTCCTGCGCCTTGTCCGAAAGGCTCTTTTTGTACTCACGGATTTTCTTAATCGTCCAATCGGGTTTTACGGGCTTGCGCTGTTCGTCAGAGAGGGGGAGCAACTCACACAACTGCGAATAGCCGAATTTTTCCCACTTCTTTTTGAAACAGCGCAGACCGTCGCCGAACTCGTCAACGATATTCATAAGACGGCTTACCTGCGTTTTGTCAAGCCCGAACTCGTCAAAGCAATATGCGAAAAAGAAGTCCGCACAGCAGTTCCCCGCGCCGATAGGCAGATTAAAACCATATTCGTTGCGTATCTGTTCATGATTAAAACGAATACCCACGATTGCCGAATACGAATTGCTGCTGTAAAGGTCAATCAGATGAACGCCGAGCCAAAAGAAATTTTGTTTGCTGTCCTCTAAATCCTTGCGTATCGTTGCGGCGTACTTTTCCAAAACTTCAAGATTTTCAACTTTGTCGTTACTGCTTACGCCCTGAAAACGCTTTTGCTTAAAATCGATCATGTTTCACCTCGCAAACCACAAAGGGGCTGTCCTTTCCGCCAACCACCGACTTAAAGAACAGCCCCGATATTCCTTTTACGCTCTTGCTTTCGCGCTTGCCTTTTCTGCCTCGAAACGCAACAGACGGATATAGTTTTCCATAACCGCTTTGTCGCTGCCGCGCACGGTTTTCAGCGGGTAACGCCATTCAAAGCCCATTTCGTCCGTGAACACCGCTTCATACACCATGTACTTGCGAATGCCCGTATGCTCGTCATACTGACGTTCTTCACGGAACTGCAATTCGACTTTCTTCACGCCGTCGCTGAAAAGTTTTTCCAACGCTTCATAGCCGCCTACGTCGGAAGCCTTGAAATGTACTTCCGAGATACTCCCACGGAACACGGCGGGCAGTATGTATTCCCAATACTGCTTACCGTCTGATTTGTTGGTGTAACGCCTGCGGACAACGTAAATCTTCGGTATCTCGATTTTCTTTTCCTCGTCTGCCGCGCTCTCCGTTCCGTCCATTGCTGCAAGTGCTTCCGTCGCTTCCATTGCTTTCATAATCTGCGATACGCTTTCTGTCTGCACGCTTGCATTCTGTTCGGCTTTTGCTTCTTCCAACACATTCACTTCATTCTTTGCCATTTTGCTGCTTTAATCTCCTTTGCGTATGGTCGCCACCAAATAAATAATGCGAAAACAGACCACCCGCAGGGGAAAATCTATTTTCGCATTTAATGATAAACTATAAATTTTCAGCGGGGGCGATACGTTTGACATTCCGCCCCCGAAATCGTTATAATAGAGGGCGATACGGCGATTGCGGTTCGGCATGCGCCGCGTCGGATTTACAGAGAGGTAAAAAAGATGAACACGGAATTTGATTTTGTCGGAATTTCCGGCAAGTTTGCCGTCGCGGGAGAATTTGTCGACTGCGTGCGGTACGGCGAGGGGCACATCAACGATACTTTTAAGCTTACGGTGAACGATAACGGCAAGCAGGTGCATTACATATTACAGCGCATCAATCATCGCCTGTTCACGGAAGTGGATAAGCTCATGCACAATATCGAGCTGGTTACCGATTTTTGCCGCAGCAGCGTAGAAAAGAGGGGCGGAGACCCCATGCGCGAATGCCTCAGCCTCGTGCGCACCAAAGAGGGGAAGGCTTATTATTTTGACGGGGAAAATTATTTCCGCGTGTACGTGTTCATAGAAGACGCCACCACCTACCAGGTCGTGCGCGATCCCAAAGACTTTTACGAGAGCGCCGTCGCGTTCGGAAATTTTGCCAATCTCCTGGCGGATTTCGACGCTTCGCAGCTCTACGAGGTCTTGCCCGATTTTCACAATACCAAAGTCCGCTATGCAAATTTTCTCCGCGCCGTCGAAAAGGACGTCTGCGGCAGGGCGGCGCAGGTGCAAAAGGAGATCGGCTGGGTGAACGCTCATAAAGATCTCTGCGGCAAGCTGGTCGACAAGATCGCTTCCGGCGAGATCCCTTTGCGCGTCACGCATAACGATACCAAGCTCAACAACGTCATGCTCGACAACGCTACGGGCAAGGCGCTCGCCGTCATCGACCTCGATACGGTCATGCCCGGCTCTCTCTGCTACGACTTCGGCGACAGTATCCGCTTCGGCTGCAATCCCGCCGCGGAAGACGAGCCCGATCTTTCCAAGGTCAACTTCCGCTTCGACCTGTACGAAACGTATTTGGACGGGTACCTTTCCGCCGTCGGGGATTCCATCACGGAAGAGGAGAGGAAAAACCTCCCCGTCGGCGCGGTGCTCATGACGTACGAATGCGGCATGCGCTTTCTGACCGATTATCTGGAAGGCGACACCTATTTCAGAACGCATCGCCCGGGGCAGAATCTTGACCGCGCGCACACGCAATTCAAACTGGTCGACGATATGCTGGCTGTATTCGATAAAATGACGGCCGCGGCGGTCAAGAGGAAATAAGCATGTCCCGCTTAGAGCAAAACAAGACGTATTTTCTTTCCGAAAACGTGAGCGGCGCGAGCAACGGCGAATGCCGTTTCCGCTTCGAGATCGCCCGAAGCGCCATATGCTTTTATTTTGACGCGGAAGACGAAGACCTGATCAGCCCGTTCACGCAGGACAACGAAGACATCTGGCAGGGAGACGCGGTAGAGGTCTTTATCTCCCCCGACGGAGACTTGAAAAATTACAAAGAACTCGAAGTATCCCCCTTCGGCGTGCGCTTTTACGGCGCGATCCGCAACGAAGACGGCAAAACGCCCGTGCTGACCAAGCAGGCGCCGCCCTTTGCGGCGCGTGTAGAGCGCACGGAAAAGGGCTACCGCGTTTCGATCGAGCTCCCGCTCTCCGCGCTCGACGGTTTCGACGAGCAGAAGATGAAGCTCAACGCTTTCCGCCTCGATAAAAAGGCGGACGGGCGGCAATTGCTCTACGCATTGAATCCCACGCTGTGCGCCAGCTTTCACCGACCCGCCTTTTTCATGTAATCTACGCGGTCTCCGCGCAAATCAGAATAAAGTTGTTTTAAGGAGGCTTTTTTTCATGCAGCTGAATGAAAAAGCCGTCGTGTTTATCCCCGACGGCGAGAGCGAAGCGGAGGGCATCGCGCGCACCACGCACCTTGCGATCTCCGCCCATCAGGACGACATCGAATTTATGGCGTATTCGCCCATTTCCGAGTGCTTCGGAAAGGCAGACAAATGGTTCGGCGGCGTAGTAGTAACGGACGGCGCCGGCAGCCCCCGCAGCGGATTGTATGCCGATTTTACCGACGACGATATGAAAAAGATCCGCATCACCGAACAGAAAAAGGCGGCGTTCGTCGGGGAATACAGTTTTCAGGCGCTGCTTGCGCACCCCTCCAAAGAGGTCAAAGACGGCAAAAACAAACAGATCGCGGAGGAGATCGCCTCGATCATTCGCGCGGCTCGGCCGAAATATCTCTACACGCACAACCTTGCCGACAAGCACGAAACGCACGTCGCAACGGCTTTGAAGGTGATCGCGGCGCTGCGCATGCTCACGCCCGAAGAGCGCCCCGAAAAGGTGTTCGGCTGCGAAGTCTGGCGCGATCTCGACTGGGTGTGCGACGAGGAAAAGATCTTCATGGACTGCGGCGCGCACCCGAACATCGCAAAATGTCTTTCCGGCGTGTTCGACAGCCAGATCGAGGGCGGCAAACGCTACGAACTCGCGGCGGAAGGGCGGCGGCTCGCCAACGCGACCTTCTCGGCAAGCCACGCGTGCGATACATATACGGGGCTGAATTACGCGATGGATCTTACCCCGCTCATGGACGAAAAGGCGGATATCGCAGAATACGTTACGAGCTATATAGACCGTTTCAAACAGGCGGTTTCTCAGACGATACGCAAATTTTTATAAGGGAAAAACTATGGAGATCATTATAACGAAGGATTACGAAGAACTTTCCGCAAGGGCGGCGGAGATCATGCTGGAAATTGTCCATCAGAATCCGCGCGCGGTATTGGGGCTTGCAACGGGCACCACTCCTTTGGGTTTGTATGCGAGGCTGATCGCCGACCATAAAGAGAACGGAACGGATTATTCCGCCGTAAAAACGGTCAATTTGGACGAATACAAGGGGCTGCCGAAAACGCACGAGCAGAGCTATGCCTATTTCATGCGCAAAAACCTGTTCGACGGGTTGGGCATCGCGCCCGAAAACACCAACATTGAAGACGGCATGGCAGAAGACGCCGCTGCGGAGTGTGCCCGTTACGACGCGCTGCTCAAAGCGCTTCCGCGCGACATTCAGCTGTTGGGGCTCGGGAGCAACGGCCATATCGCTTTCAACGAGCCGGGCACGCCGTTCGGCAGCGGCACGCACGTGGTTTCCCTCGCCGAAAGCACGGTGAAAGACAATGCGAGGCTGTTCAAAGATATTTCCGAAGTGCCGCGCCAGGCGTTCACGATGGGCATAAGCCAGATCATGCAGGCAAAAAAGACGCTGATTTTGGCGAGCGGCGCAAACAAGGCGGAGGCGGTCTGCAAGATGGTGAAGGGCGCCGTTACGGAAAGCGTGCCGGCGTCCGTGTTGCAACTGCATTGCGACTGCGTGCTCATCGCAGACGAGGCTGCGGCGAAGCTGCTCAACGATTGAGGCGCTGCGGCAAAAGGGTTCCGCACGGCGCGCTCTCCGCGTTCAAAAGAGGCGGATCCGCAAAGCAAAGAGAAAGGGGAAACGCGTTTCGGCTCGTTTCCTTTTTTTGCGGCGGGTCGGTACGGAATTTTTGCGCTTTTCGGCAACAAAAAATCCTACAACTGTTGACAGCGCCTTTAAAATGTGGTAATCTATATTTAAATGAACGTTAATCTATCCGCAAAAACGTTCGTTTTTGTATGAAAACGGAGGAAAATACCAAATGTCGGACATAAAAAAGAAGGTAACTCTGAAAGACATCGCGGAAAAAACGGGGCTTTCCGTCAATACCGTCTCGCGCGTGCTCAACAAAAAGCCCTATTATACCAAAGAAGTAGAGGAAAAGGTCAACGCGGCGTGTAAGGAGCTCGGCTACATAGTCGACATGAACGCTTCGGGCCTGCGCAGCGGTTCCACGCGCACCGTCGCGATTTTGTACGACGACCTCGTCAATCCCTTTTATTCTTATACGACCGACATTATTTCCAAGCGGTTTGAAGAGCACGGGTACAATTGTATCATGTTCTCCAACAACGACCGTTCTCCGTATGTCGACTACGATCTCATGCGCAGCGTGATGGCGAGAAAGCCGGACGGCATATTGTCCTTTCTGGAACCCGCGGAGGATATGGTCGACTTTATCAAAAATTCCGGCATACCCTTCGTCATTTTCGGCAGAGACGGTTCGCCTTACGGCATGATCGGCGTCGATGCGGACGAGGTTTACGGCGGCAGGATCGCGGGTGAGCACCTGCTCGCGCGCGGCTATCGCAAACTCGCCTATATCGGCAGCTGGCATAACGTAAAGGTCTGTCTCGACCGCCAGAAAGGGCTGGAAGAAGCGCTCGCCGGGGGCGGTATGACCCTTTCCCCCGAACATGTCTTTTATATCCGCGAACAGGATTTCGGCGGCATAGTCGATAAGATCGTCGAGGACAAGGTAGACGGCATCCTCTGCTTCAACGACGTGATCGCCTTCATCGTCATGGAAGCGCTCGAAGAACGCGGCTTGGAGGCGGCGGCGGATTACGGCGTCGTGGGCTTCGACAATATTCAGCACATGATGCGCATGCCGCGGCTTCTGACGACGGTAGACGTCGGCAGCCGCGATTTTGCGGAAGCGGGCGCTGCGGTCATGCTCTCGCTCCTTTCCGGAGGAGAAGAGGAGATCCCGTCTTTCCGGGCTACGCACAAGTCCTTCCTCGTCAAGGGAAAATCTACGAGATAACATCCTAAAACCTTATATAACTTATGAAAAGCTCGCCGCCCCGGATCCGGGGCGGCGAGCTTTTTGCTCCGTACAAAAAAATTCAGATGCGGGGCAGCGAACGCTCTCGTTCGTCTGCATAGGGTTCGCTTTGTTGCTCGTGCGGGCCGTCGGGCGGCTGACGGCGGCATCTGAAAGCGATCAGGAGCGCACACACGGGCAAAAGGATCGCCGAACAGAACAGAATGCAGTAATTGCCGAGCTTTTCCGCGGTAAAAGCTCCGAGCACGGCGCCGAGCGCAAAAAACAGGATCACGAGCGCGTAAACGCCGCTTTTTTTCAGCTTTTCCCCATCTTTTTCCGCCGCGCCTTTATACAGATTGATCGCTGCCTGGCGCAGATTGTTGGTGCAAAAGGTCGTGCTCAGCGCCGCGCCGCGGCATTCGGTGAATATGTTGTATTGCAGTGCGCACAGAAAAGCGACGGAAACGTAAGTGTACCAGTTTGAAGCGCTTTCCGGAATGAATGCGAGCGCGGCGAGGGCGCACAGCTCGGCGGCTGTCACCGCGATGCGCGCGGTGCTCGCTTTGAGCAGGCGCGATAGTACGATGGAAACGAATATCCCCGCGAGATAGGCGAGGATAGAGCAGAGGTAGTGCGTCGCTTCCGAAAATCGCCCGCCGAACAGATGGATCGCAAGGAGCACGAGGTTTCCCGTCTGTGCGTTGCAGAACACGCCCCCGTGCAGCAGATAGGTATACGCTTCGAGAAATCCGCCCACGGCGGCGAAGGATAAAAATACGTAAAAAGACTGTTCGAAAGGATATTTTTTCATAAGTTTTCCCGTTCCGTTGCTTGTTTTTTCCCGCGCTTAATTGTATCCCTTTTGCCCGAAAAAGTCAACGGTGCGGGCGGACGATTTTTACCGCGCGGCGCTTGCTTTTCCGCCCGCTGCATTTTCACAAAAAATTATTGTCATACCCCCGCTCATTCCGTTGACATTTTCCATAAAATTATTATAATGTTAGCTAACCTAACAATTTTGCGAGGGTCGTGATGAATAAACGTCACATCGGTTATGCTGTCAAATCTCTCAACCGCCGCATAGACCGCGTTATGGAAAATATCCCCGCCGTTTATGAAAACGGAAAGCTTACGGGCGTCCAGTTTTGGATGCTCAATTTTCTGTTCCGAAGCGCCGGAAAAGATGTTTTTCAGCGAGACGTGGAAGCGGAGTTCAATATCCGCCGCTCTACCGCGACGGAAATTTTGAAATCGATGGAAGCGAGCGGACTGATTTGCCGTGTGCCCGTCGATTTCGACGCCCGCCTCAAAAAGATCGTTCTCACCGACTACGCGCGCGAAGTTCGCCGCCAGTTGCAGGCGCAGGTCGAAAGGGCGGAGAAGGAGATGACCCGAGGTTTTACGGAAGCGGAGCTCGACGCGTTCTTTGATTACGTCGCGCGGTTCAAAGCGAATCTCTCGCAGATGGAAGAGCAAGGTTAGGCGTCCCCGCGCGCAGGGCGCGCCGGGAGCTATGGTCAAGGTAAAATTTAAAAAAGGAGAAAGTTATGATCAAAACTTTGGCGAAAAGTATCCGCGAGTACAAAACTCCGTCCATACTTTCACCGATCTTCGTGTCCATCGAAGTGATCCTCGAATGCCTGATGCCTTTGGTCATCATGGAGTTTATCGCAAAGATCAGTCCGACGGGCGTGAACGCCGCGGAAGCAGTCAAAATGAGTACCATTCTGACGTACGGCGGCATTCTCATCGGTATGGCGGTCTTGTCTCTCATCACGGGTATGCTTTCCGGTCGGTTCGCGGCGCGTGCCAGCGCAGGCTTTGCAAAAAACCTGAGAAAAGACATGTATTACGCGATACAGGACTATTCGTTCGCGAACATCGACCGTTTTTCCACGTCCAGCCTCGTGACTCGTCAGACGACGGACGTCACCAACGTGCAGATGGCGTACATGATGATCATTCGCGTGGCGATACGCTGCCCGCTCATGCTCATCTTTTCCCTCGCCATGTCGTTTACGGTCAACGTGACGATTTCTTGGATCTTCGTCGCGCTCGTGCCTGTCCTTGCGGCGGTGCTTGTCGTCGTCATATTCAAAACGCACCCGATCTTTGAAAAGGTGTTCCATAAATACGACAACATGAACCGTTCCGTCCGCGAAGACATCAAGGGTATCCGGGTCGTAAAATCCTTCGTGCGCGAAGACTTTGAAAAGAAAAAGTTTGAGGCGGCCTCCGAAGACGTCTGCAAAGACTTCACCCTCGCAGAGCGCATCATGGCGATCAACGGGCCGGTCATGCAGTTCTGCATCTGGCTGTCTTTCCTGCTCATCTTTTTGTTTGCGGCGCTCCTTACGGCGCGCAATCCCGCCTCTCCCGTAGGGGAGGAGCAGCTCACCGTTCTCATCATGTACGCGTCGCAGATCCTTTCCGCCGTCATGCAGCTTTCCATGGTCATCGTCATGATCATCATCGCGCGCACGTCGGGCGAACGTATCGTCGCGGTCCTGAACGAAAAGAGCAACATCGTTTCCCCCGAAAACGCGGTCAAAGAGGTCAAAGACGGAGACATCGTTTTCGAAAACGTCAGCTTCAAATATTCCGCGAATGCGGAAAAGTTTGCCCTTGCGGACGTCAATCTGCACATCAAGTCGGGTCAGACCATCGGCATTCTCGGCGGCACGGGCGCTTCCAAATCCACCCTCGTCAACCTGATCCCCCGCCTGTACGATACGACGGAGGGCGCGGTCTACGTCGGCGGCGTCAACGTCAAGGATTACGACCTCGAAGCGCTCCGCAACAAGGTCGCCATGGTCTTGCAAAAGAACGTTCTGTTCTCGGGCACCATCAAAGACAATCTTCGCTGGGGCAAAGAGGACGCGACCGACGACGAAATGCTGCGCGTGTGCAAGCTCGCCTGCGCAGACGATTTTATCCAGCGCTTTCCCGATAAGTACGATACTTACATAGAGCAGGGCGGCACCAACGTATCGGGCGGGCAGAAGCAGCGCCTTTGCATCGCGCGCGCTCTGTTGAAGGATCCGAAAGTCCTCATTCTCGACGACTCGACGAGCGCCGTCGACACCAAGACGGACGCCATGATCCGCAAATCCTTCCGCGACGAGATCCCGAACGTCACGAAGATCATCATCGCGCAGCGCGTTTCGTCCGTGCAGGACGCCGACCAGATCATAGTCATGGACGGCGGCAGGATCAACGCAATCGGCACGCACGAAGAGTTGCTCGCGACCAACGAGATCTATCGGGAAGTTTACTATTCTCAGAACAAGATCGGCAATTCGAACGCCGTGGAAAGCAAAGAAGGAGGTGCGGCAAATGAGTAAAGCTCAGTCGGTCAAACAGGCTGCGGAAATGCGCAAAAAGCCGAAGATCCATACCTTTAAGCTGCTCGGCAGATTGCTTTCCTACCTTTTCCATTATTATAAGGGCAGAATGATCGCCGTGTTTGTCTGCATCGCGGTCACGGCTGCGTCGGGCATCAGTTCGTCGGTTTTCCTGACGCTCGTCATCGACAAGATCATCACGCCGCTCACGCACGGTACTCCGTACGAGGAACTCAGACAGACCCTGTTCTTTATCATAGGCGGCATGGGCCTCATGTATATCGTAGCGCTCTGCGCGTCTTCCTTCTACAATCAGACGATGGCGATCGTCACGCAGGGATTCCTGCGCCATGTCCGCGACGACATGTTCTCGGAAATGCAGGCTCTGCCGATCCGCTATTTCGATACGCATACTCACGGAGACATCATGTCCGTTTACACCAACGATACCGACGCTCTCCGTCAGCTGATCTCCATGAGTATCCCGCAGATCTTTTATTCCTGCATCGCTGCGCTCGCGCTGTTCGTCATCATGCTCCTGTACAGCCTGTGGCTCATGTTCGTCGTGTTCGCGGGTGTCGGCCTTATAGCGCTCGTTGCGAAATTTGTCGGCAGCCGCAGCGCCCGCTACTTCATCAAGCAGCAGGAAGTCATCGGTAAAACGGAAGGTTACATCGAAGAGATGATGGGCGGGCAGAAAGTCATCAAGGTGTTCTGCCACGAAGAGCGCGCCAAGGAAGATTTCGACAAGATCAACGACGACCTCTGCGACGCTTCCGACAAGGCGAACGCCTACGGTAATATCCTCATGCCCGCGATCATGAACATCGGTCACTTTGCGTTTGTTCTCGTGGCGATCGTCGCGGGGCTTTTGGTGCTTTTCGGCGCGCAGAACCTCTCGGTTACGGGTTGGAGCGCGTTTTCGGGCGCGATCATCGCTTCCTTCCTCAACATGTCCCGCCAGTTCTCGCTGAACATCGGGCAGGTCTCCATGCAGATCAACTCGGTCGTCATGGGTCTCGCGGGCGCGGGGCGTATCTTCGAACTGCTCGACGAAAAGCCGGAGGAGGACAACGGATACGTCACCCTCGTCAACGCGAACATCGACGAAAACGGCAACATCACCGAGAGCGCCGAGCGCACGGGCAAGTGGGCGTGGAAGCACCCGCACCAGGCGGACGGCACCGTCACCTACACCGAGCTGAAAGGGGACATCCGCATGTTCGACGTCGACTTCGGCTACGTTCCCGAAAAGATCGTCCTGCACAATGTCAGCCTGTACGCGAAGCCGGGGCAGAAGATTGCCTTCGTGGGAGCTACGGGCGCGGGCAAGACGACGATTACAAACCTCATCAACCGCTTCTACGACATCGCCGACGGCAAGATCCGCTACGACGGCATCAACATCAACAAGATCAAGAAGTCCGATTTGCGCCGCTCGCTGGGCATCGTGCTGCAGGATACCAACCTGTTCACGGGCACGATCATGGAGAACATCCGCTACGGCAAGCTGGACGCGACGGACGAGGAGTGCATCGAGGCGGCGAAGCTCGCCAACGCGCACGACTTCATTACTCGTTTGCCCGAAGGGTACAATACCGTGCTGCGGCACGAGGCGTCCAACCTCTCGCAGGGCCAGCGCCAGCTCATCTCCATCGCGCGCGCGGCGGTCGCAAACCCGCCCGTCATGATTTTGGACGAGGCGACCTCCTCCATCGATACGCGCACCGAGGCGCTCGTACAGAAGGGCATGGACGCGCTGATGAAGGGCAGAACGGTCTTTGTCATCGCGCACAGGCTTTCCACCATACAGAATTCCGACGCGATCATGGTGCTCGATCACGGCCGCATCATCGAGCGCGGCTCGCACGACCAGCTCATCGAGCAGCGCGGCACCTATTATCAGCTCTACACGGGCGCCTTCGAACTCGAATAAATCCGTTCAAGTAAAAAAAACCGCCTTTCGGGGCGGTTTTTTGCTGTAAAAAAGATATAAACGGAGTTACGCCGAGCCTTCTTCCCGGCGGGCGGGCAAAAGCGCTTCCGCCTGCCGGATCGCGCACTCGGCGATCAGGTCGTGCCCCGCCTGATTCGGGTGAATGCCGTCGTCCGAAAGATAGTCGAGCATGTCCGGCTTCATCAAAAATTCGGTGCGGCAGTCTATAAGCGGAAACCCGTGCGCGAGCGCGGCCCGCACGATCGCATTGCTGTAAGCCTCCTGATGCCGCGCGATGTTCGTTACGTCTCCCGCAAAAAATTTCATGATCTCCGCGCCGTCCGCGCGCTGCGCGATCACGTTGTCAAAATACCGTTGCGAGCTGACGGGCGGCAGATTGGAGAATACGGCCCTCACGCCGGCCTTTGCAAAGCTCTGCATCGTGTCTTCGAGCAATTCTTCAAAGAGCGGCAGGGGCGTATGGGGCAGATGAAAGGCGAACGGATCCTTCGCCACCTCCTCCCAGTCGTAATCGCAATCGTTCCCGCCGAGCGAAACGGCGATCAGCTCTCCCGGGCGCGCCTGCCTGAGCGCCTCGGCGAAGTATCCCTTTTCAACGCATTTGGAAAGCGTCATGCCGAATGCGGAGCGGTTGTCCACTTTCAGACGGAAGCGTTCGGCAACGCTGTCCACCGCGCACCGCCCGATGCGGCGTATCCTTTTCCCTTCAAAATACAGCCCTTTGGGAATGGAATCTCCGAAGAGCGTGAGCGACTGCTCCCGCGCGAACGTGCGCGCAATTTTTATCTGCATTTTATGAACCTCCTGTATCGCCCGTAATGTATGGGCTGGTGCGCTTTTTCCGTCCCGCGTTTCCTGCATAGGGCTTTTTATTTGCCCGAACCTCTGCCGCGGTACGGTTTGCCGCGCCTTATATTTCTATCATAGCGCGTCTGCGAGTTTGTGTAAAGTAACCCTTCGCGCGCCGCGTTCTACTCTTTCAGATGCGCAAAGTAGAGGGGATTTTTTTCGCTCTACCGTGCGTAGAGCCGCCTCTTTTGCAAAAAATTTCTCTGAAATTTTACAAGAAAGGGCGTTTTGCCGCGTTGCATTGCGCGTTTTTTATGTTATAATGAAGATATGGACGAACTGAAAAGCATTCTCGCCCGCAATCTCGTCCGCTGCCGCAAGGCGGCGGGTCTAACGCAGTTGCAGGTCGCCGAAAAACTCAATTATTCCGATAAGGCGGTCTCCAAGTGGGAGCGCGGAGAGGGTTTGCCCGATCTGAGCGTGCTCGTCGCCCTTTCCGAAATTTACGGCGTTTCGCTCGACTATCTCGTGCGGGAGCACGGAGAAGAAAAGCCGCCCCGCAAAAAGGTTCGCGGCCGCCTCGTATGGGTGCTCTGTTCCTGCGCGCTCGTCTGGGTGATCGCGACGGGCATTTATACGCTTCTGAGCATTCTGGGGGTGGAGGGCGATCTCTGGCTCGCCTTCGCTGTCGCGGCGCCCGTTACCTGTGTCCTGCTCGTCGTCTTTGCGGCGGTGTGGGGCGGCAGGTATCACGTTTTTGCCGCCGTTTCGGGGCTCATATGGTCGGTTTCGCTGGTGATCTTCCTTTCGTGGCATGCCGAGCGCGTCTGGCTCGTCTTTGTTGCGGCGGCTCCGTTGCAGCTTCTGGCGGTATTTTGGTTTATTTTGCGGCCGAAAAAGTCAAAATAATTGCCAATGGCATTCTTTTATGCTATAATCTTTCTTGAGTTTTCTCTTTCTGCGCACCGATCGCACGCCCTTTTCATATATATGATGTTATGAATACGGCACACGGTACGGTATCGCAGCAAAACAGGGCGGTCATACGCCTCGATCATATCCGCAAAAACGCGCGCCTGCTCCGCGCAAAAGCGCATACGGAGCTGTGCGCGGTCGTCAAGGCAGACGGTTACGGCCACGGCGCGGCAGAGGTCGCGCGGGCGCTTTCCGGCGTGGCGCGCATGTTCGCGGTCGCTCTCGTGGAAGAGGGCGCGGCGCTCCGCCTTTCCTGCCCGTCCGATATCCTCGTGCTCGTGCCGCCCCTCAGCGAAGAAGAGGCGATGCGAGGCATCTGTTGCGGCCTCATTTTTTCCGTGGGAGACGCCGCAGACGCGGCTCTTTTATCCCGCGCGGCGCAAAAGCTGGGGCAAACGGCGCGGTGTCATCTCAAAGTCAACACGGGCATGAACCGCTTTGGCTTCGATCTCTCCGATTTTTCCGCATTCTGCCGCTCGGCAAAGCCGAAGCGTCTGCGCATAGAGGGGATATATTCCCATTTTTATAAGCCGCACGGCGCGGCCGAAACGCAGGCGCAGTTTCGTAAATTTCAGGTGTTCTGCCATTTGGCGGAGAGCGAATTCGGCGCTCTGACAAAGCACATCGCCGCCACGGGCGGCATTCTCGCCTCTTGCGAATACGCGCTCGACATGGTACGCCCCGGTATCGGGCTTTACGGGTATCTTCCGGAGGGCTTTCGCGGCGCGCTTCCCTTAAAAAAAGCGATGCGCGTCTACGCGAACGCGGTGTGCTGCCGCAGGTATGCCGGCGGCGGCGCGGGCTACGGCGCCTATGCGGGCGGCAGGGGAGACTGGCTCTCCGCCGTGCGCTGCGGCTATGCCGACGGGTTTTTTCGCAGCGGCGGGGAAGGCGTTGTCAACAGTTTGTGCATGGACGCCTGCCTTTATGCGGAAAAACTGGAAAAATACGGCGAAGTCTGCGTGCTTTCCGATGCAGACGAATATGCCGGAAAGCACGGTACGATCTCTTACGAAGTGCTCGCGGGCGCGGGCAGAAGGGCGGTCAGGATATATGTCGGATAGCGTTGCGCAGGCAAAAAAACAGCTCAGGAACGAGATGAAGGCGCTCCGCGCCGCATGCGGCGACCGCGCCGCGCGCGACGAACGGGTCTGTGCGCGCTTCTTTTCCCTTCCCGCGTCGGAAAAGCGCAGCTTTTTCATCTATAACGCGTTTTCGAACGAAACGGCGACGGCGCAGATCGCGGCGCGCCTCCTTCGGGAGGGAAAGGCGGTCTGCTTTCCCCGCACCGAAGGAAACGAGATGGTCGCGGTGCGCTGGCAGGGACAGGCTACGGTAAAGGGCGCTTTCGGCATAGAAGAGCCCGTCGGCGAGCCTTTCGGCGGAGAGATAGACGTGTGCGTGCTGCCTCTGCTGGCGGCGGACGGGCAGTTTTACCGCCTCGGTTACGGCGGCGGTTTTTACGACAGGTTTTTGACGGGAAAAAAGATATATAAGGTCGGCATCTGTTACGATTTTCAGATCGTCGGCCGCGTGCCGCGCGAGCCGCACGACGTGCGTTTAGACGCGCTCGTTACGGACGCCCGCACGATGATACGGAGGTAAAAAAGAGCAATGTCAAATATTTTCAAGCGCGCGGGCGCGAGCCTTCTCGATTACGCCAGACGCGCCGTCACGAACATCTTTATCAACCTTATGTTCGGCATGACGATGTTCGCGGTCGCGGCGATAGAGATCGCTGAGCTCGTGATCATTCTCACCTACGCGCTGCTGATCTTAGCTTTTATCGCGTCGTTTATCCTCATGCGCGGCATGGGCGAGAGCGCGTACAAAATGAAGGTCGCAGGCGACCGCCTGCGCAGCGGGCTCACCTCCGGGCTTCCGCCCGAAAAGGGAGCGGACAAGTATTCTCCCGCCAAGGAATACCGCGATTACAAGGGCTTTGTCATCGGCTTTGTCGTGTGCATCATTCCGATCGTTTTCGTCATCGTAGACGTGTGCACGCACAGCGGCGGCGCGCGCCTCGCATACGCGATGGTTGCGGGCTGGGCGTTCTGGCCGGTGCTCGCGATCAGTCAGAACGCAAGCCTTTTGTTCACCCTCATTCCCTGCGCCGTGCAGATCGCCGTCGCGGGCGTGGGTTATATCATGGGCGGCAATAAGGAAAAACTCCGCCAGTTCGCCCTCGAACAGCGCGCGGAGAGCGTATCCAGGAGCAAGGGGGCAAAAAAGCGTTGAGGATCATCGGCGGCAAATACCGCGGCAAAGTCCTCGCCGCGTTCAAGGGGAACGACATTCGTCCCACGGCGGACAGGGTCAAGGAATCCCTTTTCAACATTCTCGCCCCGGAAATCAGCGGGGCGAACGTTTTAGACTTGTTTTGCGGCAGCGGCAGCGTGGGGCTCGAAGCCATCTCGCGCGGCGCCGATTACGTCGTTTTCAACGACGTTTCCAAAGACAGCCTCGCCGTACTGAAAAAAAACTGCGCGGCGCTCAGGGTCGAACCCAGGATCTGCAACCTCGATTACAGGGAGCTGCTGCGTTCGATAGACGTTACCTTCGACGTCATCTATATCGACCCGCCTTACAAGAGCGGCTTCGGCAAAGACGCGCTCGAACGTATCGCGGCGCGGAACCTGCTCAACACGGGCGGCGTCGCCGTGCTGGAAAGCGACAGACCGTTTGAGGGCGACGTCGGGCTGGTCAAATACGACGAACGCAAGTACGGCGTCGCGTACCTTACCTTTTTCTCGCCCGACTGATCCGCAGCGCTGCGCGCATATAAGGAGAAAGCATGAAAAAATGTCTGTTTGCGGGCACTTTCGACCCGCCCACGCTGGGGCATAAAGACATTGTGATGAAGTGCCTCGCACTGTTCGACGAGGTGATCGTCGCCATACTCATCAACCCGAACAAGAAGCCTCTCTTTTCGGTGGAGGAGCGCCTTGTCATGCTCAAAAAGGTATTCGCCGCCTATCCGAACGTGCGCGTTTTATCCTACGACGGGCTCACGGTCGACCTTTTGAAACGCGAGGGTGTCCGCTTTTACGTGCGCGGGATCCGCAACGGCACCGATTACGATTACGAGGCGCAGCTCAACTATATCAACGTAGACATGTATAAAGACATGATCACCGTGTTCTTGCCTACGCGGCAGGAATTTTTGCATATCAGTTCGGGGCTCGTGAAAGACGCACTCCGCTTTCATAAAAATGTGGACAATTACGTTCCCGAAGAGATCAGGGGGGATCTGAAAAAGTTTTTGCAGGAGAAGAAAAATGTTTAACAGAGAAGAAAAGATCCCCGAGGCGGAGGAGATCCTCGCCGAGTATCCGCTTCCCGCCGATCTGAAAAAGATCAAAGCGGAAAGAGACGCGCTCGCTTCCGCCGTCATACGCGGCGAAACGGACAAGTTGCTCCTCATCGTGGGGCCGTGTTCCGCGCACGAGAGCAAGCCCGTCCTCGATTATGTGGAACGCCTCGGCAGGCTGAACGAAAGGGTAAAGGAAAGGCTCGTTCTCGTGCCGCGCATCTACACGAACAAGCCGCGCACCAAGGGCGTGGGCTATAAGGGCATGTTCACCCAGCCCGACCCCAAGAGCAAGGAAGATATTTTAAAAGGCATTCTTACCATTCGCAAGCTGAACATAGACGCGATCGCCGCGAGCGGGCTCTCCGCAGCGGACGAAATGCTCTATCCGGAAAACTACGCCTATCTTGAAGATCTGCTCACCTACGTTGCGGTGGGCGCCCGTTCGAGCGAAAACCAGATGCACCGCCTCGTTTCCAGCGGCATCGACCTTCCCGTCGGCATCAAAAACCCGATGAGCGGCTCGGTGCCCGTGCTCATCAATTCCATCTATGCGGCGCAGAGCGGGGGGCAGGTATTCAAATATCAGGGCTGGCAGGTGCGCACCACGGGCAACAAGCTCGCGCACGCCGTCCTCCGCGGCGCGGTCGACGGCTACGGCAACGATATCCCGAATTTCCATTACGAAACGGTCATGAAGGTCATCGAAAGCTATTCGAAAACGGGATTGGAAAACCCCGCCATCATCATCGACACCAACCACTCCAATTCGGGCAAACAGTACAAACAGCAGATCCGCATCGTCGAGGAGGTGCTCAACAACCGCCTGTACGATAAAGATTTCAAAAAGTACGTAAAGGGATTCATGATCGAAAGTTTCATCGAGGAGGGCTGTCAGAAGGAAGACGTCGTATACGGCAGGTCTATCACCGATCCCTGCCTCGGCTGGGCGGACACCGAGCGGCTGATCCTCGACATAGCCGACAAGGTTTGACCGTAAGGAGGCGCGCAATGAAGGTTTCCTATCTGGGGCCGGACGGAAGTTACAGCTCTCTCGCCGCCCGCGCTCTGGCGCCCGGGGCGGAGCTCGTCCCGTGCCGGAGCTTTTACGAGGCTGTCGAAATGCTGAAAAGGGGAGAAGTCCGCTACGCGGTGCTCCCCGTGGAAAACACGCTGCAAGGAGCGGTCACGCAGAATCTCGACCTCTTGTATGCGAATGCGGAACTGTTCGCCGTAAAGGAATATCTCCTGCAGATCGAGCACCGCCTCATCGCAAAGGAGGGCGTTCGCCTTTCGGATATAAAGCGGGTCTATTCCCATCAGCAGGCGATCTTGCAGTGCGGAAAATTTTTGTCGGAAAACCTTTCGGGCGCGCAGATCGTATACACGGAATCCACCGCCGAGGGCGTTTCGCATCTGAAAAGCGGGCAAGACGCCGCGATCGTCGGCGCGCACGTGCGCGCGGAGGGCTATGCCTTCCTGAGCGGCAACATTGCTGACGAAAAGAAGAACTTTACCCATTTTCTCCTCGTGGCGAGGGGACAGGAGGCCCTTCCCGAGCACTCTTCCCGCGTGTATTTTGCGGCGACCTGCCTGCACGAGCCGGGCTCACTCCTCAAAATGCTGCAAGTGCTTGCGGCGTTCGATCTGAACATGACGAAAATAGAATCCCGCCCCATCAAAAATTCCCCCGGCGAATACTGCTTTTTTATCGAATTTGAGGGAGACAGGGCGGCGGAAGACGTGCGCGTCGTGCTCGGCCGCCTGAAAGATTACACCAAGAATTTCAATCTGTTGGGCTGTTATTGACTATATGCCCGCCAGCGCGCACAGCCCGAGGCAGATGAAGAACGCGGCAACGCCCTGCGCCAGCTTCAACAGCAAAAAGCCGCCCGTTTTCGCGCTCGTTTTTTTCAGATATGCGAGCTGCTGGGCGAGTATGCACGCCCCGCCGAAGGTGATCAGAAAAGCCGCAAGGGGCAGCGCGGCGGATCCCACCGCGCCCGCGAGCGCCGCGCAGCCCTGCGTTACCTCCAACAGGCCCGCGCAGAACGCGACCCCCGCGCCCTCCGCGCCGAACAGGGAAAACAGCTTCCCGAACAGCCATGCGAGGGGCGCGAGCAGCCTTATCGTCTGCAACATTTCCGAAAGCACGTAAAACAGGGCGATGAATCCGCCCACGTTCAGTATAGATACGATGCCTCCGTAAACGCTCTCGTGCAGCATGCCGTCCGTATTTGCGGCGGCGGGGGGGATCACGGCGGTATCGTCCGCCCTTTTTTTGAAGCGCGCCGCGGCAAGCGAAACCAGTATCACCGCCGCAAGGTGCGAAAAGAGCAGTGCCGCCCCGAACGCCGCGCTTTTAAACATCGCCGCGCCGACGCTTCCGATCACGAACATCGGGCCGGAGGTCGAACACAGCGCGCCCGCAAGGGTCGCGTCTTTTTTATCTATGGCGCCGCATTCGCACAGGTCGCACAGCACGCGGCTGCCCACGGGATAGCCGGAAAGCGCGCTCATCAGAAAGGCGTACGCGGCGGCTCCCGGAAGGCGGAACGCCCTGCGCATGAAAGGGGAAAGCTTTGCCGCCGCTTTGGAGGCGAAGCCGAGCCTTGTAAGGATCGCCGTGAACACGAAAAAGGGGAAGAGGCTCGGCACAACGAAGTTCAGCCACGTTTTCAGCCCCGCAAGGCATGCCTCCGCATATTTTGACGGAGAGGCCGCCAGGAGCGCGAGTATCGCAAGGAGGGCGGCGGAAGCCGCCGCCGCGTATTTTGTTTTGCCGCCCGATCTGCGGGCGGGTTTCAGGGCCGCATACATATTTTATAAATACGGGCAAGGAGAAGAAAATATGAAAAAATTAGGGTTTGCGCTCGGCGCGGGCGGTGCGCGCGGCATCGCGCACATCGGCTTTTTGCAGGCAATGGACGAATCGGGGATCCGCCCCGATTTCGTATCGGGTTCGTCGATGGGCAGCATCGTGGGGGCCTGCTACTGCAAGGGCATGAAGCCGTCGCAGATGTTGGAGATCGTGCGCGAGCTCAAAGCGTCAGACATCGTAAATCTGAGCCTTGCGCCCATCACAAAACTCGGGTTGATGAAGTGGACGAAGGTGCGCAAAATGATGTCCGGCTTTTTGGAAAACTGCGATTTCAAAGATCTCCCCATACCGTTCAGCTGCGTTTCGGTCGATCTGAAAAGCGGCAAGCTTGTCACCCTTTCCGAGGGGAGCGTGGTAGACGCCGCGCTCGCGTCCAGCTCCATGCCCACCGTGTTCCGCCCCGTGGAAAAGGACGGCATGCTCCTGACCGACGGCGGCGTGCTGTGCCGCGTACCGTTCAGGCAGGTCAAGGCGATGGGGGCGGAGGCAGTCGTCGCGGTAGACGTTCTCGGCGGCGTGCGCCCCGTAGACAAGGTGCCCAACGTGCTTTCCCTCATCATGCGCACGTACGACATCATGGACGCGGCGAAAACGGCTGCGCACAAGCGCTCTTCCCGCCGCTATTGCGACCTTTGGCTGGAACCCGACATGGGCGATATCAGCCAATACCGCATCAAATTCGATCAGACGGTATACGACGCCGGGTATTATTGCGGCATGCAGAACGCGGAAAGGATCAGAGCGCTGACAGAGGACTGAGCGGCTTTTGCGCGCAGGGTGAACGATATGGATTTATTCGATCTCAACAACAACGAATACGACGCAAAGCCGCTTGCCGACAAAATGCGCCCCTCCAACCTCGACGAATTCGTGGGGCAGGGGCACATCGTGTCGGAGGGGAGCCTCCTGCGCCGCGCGATCAGGCTCGACCGCCTCGGCAGCTGCATTTTCTGGGGGCCGCCGGGGTGCGGCAAAACGACGCTCGCGCACATCGTCGCCTCCACCACGCACGGAAATTTCGTCAAGCTGAACGCGGTGCAGAGCGGCGTGGCTGACGTGAAAAAGGCGGTGGAGGACGCGAAAAACGCCCTGAAACTGTACGGCAAAAAGACCTATTTATTACTGGACGAGTGCCACCGCTTCAACAAAACGCAGTCAGACTCCCTCCTTCCCGCCATAGACATTGGCACCTACCTTGTACAAACATAAATTTATTTATATTACCCGTGATAT
>ERZ1643247.1110-NODE-1110-length-26983-cov-4.720922_pt1 | contig 26983 bp, 26 predicted proteins | sample MGYA00579264_ERZ1643247 | MGnify/ENA primary metagenome ERZ1643247 (study PRJEB29033, sample SAMEA4952262) | chicken gut metagenome | biome: Broiler Chicken; feature: Gastrointestinal Tract; material: Caecum | place: Ireland | collected 2018 | study: Broiler... | reverse complement strand
AAGCAGATGCCGCTGTGCTATAATACAGGAACTACCCTTACGAACAACCGCCGGTCGTGTGTTCGAGTCACATTGCCAGCTCCAAAGAAAGCCCGAGAACCTATAGGTTTTCGGGCTTCCTTTTTCTGTTTAAGGTCCCGCACAGCGCGCTCCCGCTTCTAGTTCCAAAGGAAGGTGGAGTGCTCTTCCGAGTAAGAAATAGCAAGAGCTGCTTATCTCACGTTTTTTGTTCGAGTTGCGCAATCCGTATGGGTGTGATATACTGGTTTCTAGATAAAAGCAACGGGCTTTCTGGTGAAACAGAGAAAAAGCGGCGTTGTTTTGGAAAAGTGTAAAAAGTCTCTTGCCTTATTTTGGGCAATTTCTGAGCCTATTGTGTGGTGTTGCTGTGAAAAACGGAATATGTAAACGGGTAACTTGGAGCCTGACATCCAATCAGTTAAAAATTCTCGCCATTACCGCCATGGTATTTGACCATCTGGTTCTTGGTTTCGTTCCCTACGAGACGTGGACTTGGGGATGGCTTTTGCGTGTGCCAGGCCGTGTGGCTGCTCCAATTATGTGTTACTTCATTGCAGAAGGGTACCGCTATACCTCCAATCGAAAGAAGTACTTTCTTCGGTTAGTAGGTTTTGCTTTGCTCTCGCATTTTCCCTATGACCTATATTTTGGCCTTGGTTTTCTGCAGGCGACCAGTGTGATCTGGGCACTGGCCATGGGATTGGCTGCGCTCACTGCGGTCAAAAGCGAGAATTTGCCAGGGGTTCTTAAACTTTTAGCGCTGGGCGCTTGCTGTTTGCTTGCCATTACCGCCGATTGGAATTACATAGCTGTCCTATGGGTTGTTGGGTTCGGATGGTTTCATGGCAGTTTTAAGAAGCAAATGCTCTGGTTTGTGGGAATAGGAATGCTGCTTTACGTTGTGCCTATCTTCGGGGAAGCTGCGGAACCGGGATGGGAATTTCAGTGGTTCCGGCTGGGAATTTTCCTGGCGATTCCCCTTCTAGCCTTTTACCACGGCCGTAGAGGGAGTAAAGCAAAGATTGTCACTTGGTTTTTCTATATATTTTATCCCGTTCATCTACTGGTCCTCTATGTGGCGAGGCTGGTTGTTTCTTAAAAAGGGGGAATCACAGAGTGAAACGTATTTTGTCGATGTGTATGGCAATGATCTTGGTGTGTGGGTGCTTTTCCGGCTGTAGTTGGTTGGGGGAGGAAAGTTCTTCCAGCTCTGTCCCGGCAGTTTCAGAAACCACCTCACCGTCTTCCACGGTTAGCGCAGCGCCAGCTTCTCCAACACCCGAACCCACTCCGGTTCCCACGCCTACTCCAACAGCTACGCCCAGTCCCACGCCTGAACCTTTGGACTACATGGCCAGCGGAGGAAACTTGGAACTTCCTGTGAGCGGGGCCACCGGATATGCTTCCGTAAACCTTACTGTGCGGGAGACGCCTGGAAAAGAGGGAAACGCTCTGGAGGTGATAGCACCCGGAACCGCCTTTCAAATCCTTTCGGAAGAGGGGGAGTGGTGGCAAGTGAAAACAGAGGCTGTCACCGGATGGGTGGCCCACGCGTATTGCTTTATCAACCTGCCGGACGTGATCCCCTCTATTGTGTACAACTGCTCGAACGCCTCTGCGTCCCTTTTTGTGTCCAGGGGGAAATCCATTCCAAACATAACCGGCGAAAAGCTGTATGATGCTTTTGGATACAATGAGCGCCTGGAAGAAGAGGAATATATTGTCCCTGTGCTGTATGTGATGGCCAAAAAGATCTGCGCAGCGCAGCAGGCCGCCTTGGGTGCAGGCAACACCCTAGTGATCTATGAGGGATTTCGTCCCTACGAAGTGCAGCTAAAGGTAGCTTCCAATTTGGAAGCTTTGGCAGAACAAGATGCGGAAGTCTATGAGGGTATTACAACCTCTCCTTGGTCAATTGGGTGGTTTATTGCCCAAGACGTTTCCAATCACCAGAAAGGCTATGCCATCGATGTATCCTTAGCTTCCGTAGGAGAGACAGAGCATCGTGTCGCAGGAGAGTATGGATACACACGGGTAACCTCGTATACAGAATATGAAATGCCCACCGCCATGCATGAGTTAAGCGCGGCAGCTGCCAGCTTGTCCGTGCCTGTCAGTTCTCAGTCCAGAACTGCTTGGCAGGAAGTTGCCGCGGCTAGCTCCATGAACGAGGCCGCTCTTTTGCTGCGAGGGTATTGCACAGACGCGGGCCTGACTCCTCTGGCATCTGAATGGTGGCATTTCAATGATTTGGATGCAGCAGAGATTGCCAACCAAACCGTAAACGACGGGAATTACTACTTGCAGACGGTTTGCAGCGCTGCACCTGCCGGTTAACGCCGCAACGAAAAAATATTTTCATGGGCCTGTGAAGCAAGGCGCTCGTCGGGAAATCCCGGCGGGCGCCTTGTTCGCATATTTCATCCGTCAGCGCATAGATATGAGGTAAGAAAAAGCAAAGGAGTGGATCTCATGCAGGCTCAGCGAAAAACACAGCCCTATGAGTATTTTGATTTTACGTTTGACGGCGCCTCAGAAGTGCCTATGGATACTGAATATACTCTGCCGGATTATTGCGCTGATATTCAAAAAATACTCAAGTGCAGTGTGACTCCGGAACTATCTTCCTACCACGTCAGCGAGGATATGCTTCGTTGCGAAGGAACCTGCGACGTGCGGATCCTGTATCTGGATCCCAAGGGAGATACCTTGCGATGCTGCGATTTTACAAAGGAGTTTACCGCCAATATTGCCATAAAATCTGTGGAGGAAAAATCCGTTGCCTACGTAAAAGCCAGCGTAGAACACATGACCTGCCGCGCCGTCAGCGCCCGGCGGGTAGATCTTCATGTTGCCCTGAGCCTTCGTGCTCTCACCGTCGTACAAAAACAATGCCAGATTACCTACGGCATGGAAGGCGAGGGCGTGGAACGGCGAGAGCGGATGGCCAGCGCCACCCAAGCGGTAAACGCCATGAGCCATCAATTTTATATAGAGGACCGCCTTCCTCTAAAAAATGGGAAGCCTCCGATTGGGACCCTCCTGCGCAAGGAAGTTCATTGCCGTTCCACAGGGTGCAAGGTTTCCCAAGGGCAAATTGCCGTTACAGGGCGCGTGGAGATTTCCTTTCTCTATCAACCTGCTGAGGGAGGAGATCCGGAACGCATGTCCTCCTCTGTGGATTTTGAGCAGGTGATAGCGTGCGACGGGGCGCAGGAAACCTGCTTGTGTGACTTGCGGGTAGAGGCGGGGGAGAGCTCCCTCTCTCCCCGAGAAGACGATGTGGGGGAATATACCAGCGTAGACGTTCGCGTGGGAGTGTTTCTTACAGCCTTTCTATACCAGACTTGTCAAATCTCCTACTTGGACGATGCGTACTCCATTAAGGCTCCTCTGGAACTCCGCTATGAGGAAACGCCACTTTTGGACGTGCAGGAGATTCACTCTGAGGTTCTCAAGAAAAAGGGAACTCTTTCTGTAGAGGAAATCCAGAAGGTGGTTGACCTTTGGTGTGAGCAAGACAGTGTGCGGTCCCGCTGTGAGAAAGGGAAACTGTTTTACCGTGTAAAATTTACGGTTTGCCTGCTCTACCAGAATGTCCAGGGAAGGTTGCTTTACATGGAACGCCCTTTCGAGTACGAGACTGCTACGGAACAGGAGGGAGAGCTGCCGCAAAAAAGCGATACAGTCTTTTTGACCGACCTATGGGAATACCGCATTGCTGATAAAAACTCCATCGAAATCTCTGTGGAGACCTGGGTGTCTTCGCTGCTTTACAACCGTGGCTCCATCCGCTTTTTGTCGGCTGTCAGCTCGGATGACAGCGCTCCTGGCTTTCCTCACACACCGCAGCTGCTGGTCTACTATGCTTCGGCAGGAGAAAATTTATGGGATATTGCCAAGAACCACCGCGCTCTGCTTTCGGACTTACGAGAGCAAAATGAACTGTACGAAGATGTTTTGCCGGACGCGCGTCCGCTTATTCTGTGCAGAAGATAAATCCCACATCGCTGTAGAGAGGTAGAAATATGGAAGCCTTTAACGTGTACAAAGACATGCAAGACCGGACCAACGGGGAAATTTATATTGGCGTCGTTGGGCCGGTGCGGACGGGAAAATCCACCTTCATCAAAAAATTTATGGACAGTGTGGTTATTCCGCATATTGCGGACGGCATGCAGAAGGAAAGGGCTATCGACGAACTGCCCCAATCCTCTGCCGGCAGGACCATCATGACGACAGAGCCCAAATTTATTCCCGAGCAGGCGGTGGATGTGCAGATCGACGAAACAGCTTCGTTCCGTGTCCGTATGATCGACTGTGTGGGCTACATCGTCCCCAGCGCCATAGGGTATATCGAAGAGGATCAGCCCCGTATGGTGCGCACCCCCTGGTATGAGGAGCCCATCCCTTTTAACATGGCTGCGGAAGTTGGCACGAAAAAAGTGATTACGGAACACTCCACCATTGGCCTGGTTATTACCACGGACGGCAGCATCAGCGATATTCCCCGGGAAGAGTACGAGGAGGCGGAAGAACGCGTCATCGACGAACTGAACCAAACAGGACGTCCGTTTGTCATGCTGCTCAACTGTGTGGACCCCAAATCCCAGGAATCTCAGGACTTGGCTGCCAGGTTAGGGGAGAAGTACGCCATCCCTGTGCTGCCGGTGAACTGCATCGATATGGAAGAACAAGATATTCGGGACATTCTTGCAAGCCTATTGTACCAATTCCCTGTCCGGGAAGTGGAATTGGACCTTCCGGGCTGGGTCACATCTCTGGAGTCGAGTCACTGGCTTTTTGCCGGTGTCCTATCCGCAGTTCGCGCTTCCTGCGGCATCCATAAAATGTGCCAGGTGAAAGGGATGCTGCACGCTTTAAAGGAGTGCGAAACCATTACCAACGTCACCATCCGGCGCATGGATCTTGGAAGCGGAAAAGGGCAAGCGGAACTGGTGTTTGATCAAGGCCTGTTCTACCGCATTCTCAGCGAAAGGACCGGCTTGGAAATTCAGGATGATTCTGACTTGATGAAGCAATTGGTAGAAATGACTTCCATCCGCCAAAAATACCAAAAGCTGCGGCAGGCATACGAGGATGTGGAGGAAACCGGTTATGGGATTGTCATGCCCGACGTGGAAGAGTTGACCTTGGAAGAGCCGCAAATACTCAAGCAAAACGGAAAATACGGCATTCGCCTCAAGGCCACCGCTCCCTCCATTCACATGATGAAGACGCAGATTCACACGGAGATAACGCCCATCGTTGGATCGGAACAGCAATCGGAGGAGCTGGTTCTGTATCTGCTGAAGGAGTTTGAAGAGAACCCTGCGCAAATATGGGAATCCAATATATTTGGAAAGTCTCTGCATTCTCTTGTAAACGAGGGAATGCACAATAAGCTGTACCGCATGCCTGCTGAGGCGAGAGAAAAGGTGCGAGAGACCATTGAACGAGTGATCAACGACGGTTGCAACGGTTTGCTGTGTATTATTCTGTAATCTATGGAAGACCATGAGAAACTGAGAGAAATTCAAGAATGGGGAGAAAAGGAAGAGCTTTTCCCAGAAGAAACTTCGTCCGAAAGCCACGGAAGTTGGATCCCTCTTCTTCAAACAGGAATTTGCGTCGGCGTCTTGATCCTTTTGCTGGCGCTTCGGGCGTGGGATTCTCCTTCTTATCAAGCTTTTGCTGAGTGGTTCCAGGAGAAATCCACGCAGGAATTCTCTCTTCCTGCATGGGAGGGAATACGGGAAGATTCTTCTCCCGCTCCCTCGCCATCTCCATCTCCTTCCCCTTCCAGTATGGGGGAGGAGCAGGATGTTTCCCTGCAGCGACTATGATTACTTTTGTCGTTGGACCGTGCAGATTTTGTTTGGGGTTTTCTTGTTTCGCGCTGCTTGCGTTTGGCTGTCTTTTTGGGGGCGATCGCAGCGGCGCGTTTTTCTTGGGAGCCTCTGTATTGCACGAGCTCGCCCATGTAGGGAGCATGGTTGCCCTGGGAACCCCTCCTGCCCAGGTACGATGCACGGCATTAGGCTGCAGAATTATAACAAGCGTTTCCCAAAGGCTCAGTTATGTCCAAACCGCTTGTGTTTCCTTGGCAGGGCCAGCGGCCAATATTCTGGTTGCTATGTTTTTGTTTGTGGCAGGTTTGGGCAGCCATCCGTTTGCAATGGCCAATCTGGTGCTAGGTGTGCTGCACATTCTTCCCATAGAGCCATTAGATGGAGGTTTAGCCCTGCGCGCGGTTTTATGCCGTCGGTTCACACCGCAGACAGCCTCCCGTGCTACCTGTGCGATTTCTTTGCTTCTATTGCTTCCTTTAGCAACTTTGGGGTTTCTCCTGCTGCTGTATACCCGATATAATTTTACCCTGCTGTTTCTGAGTGTCTATCTCATGCTTTATTTTGTGCTGCGGGAAGATCTATTGGCGGTGTAAAACGGTGTGTGATACTGCTAGACTGCCACGTGAAAGTACGGTCTGTCATTTCCAGGTGCGACAGGCCGTACTTTTTTCTAGTCAATGGGGCCCTCCTATGTTATAATGACTTTATTGCACAGTAAGGCGGGAGCAAAGGAGCGGAGATAGCTTGGATGTCATTGTCTGTTTGGATGAGAAAAATGGCATGTTGTTTCATGGCCGCAGGCAAAGCCGTGACCGCCGGGTGTTGGAAGATATATACTCTTCTTTTTCGCAGAGGGTGCTTTCGATCCGGCCTTTTTCCGCTTCTCTTTTTGCCGAGCACTATCCGGGGCAAGTGTGTGTAGATCCCCTTTTGCTGACCCATGCAAAACCGGGAGACCTCTGCTTTGTGGAGGACCTTCTTTTAAAGCCTTGGGAAGACCAGATCCGTCGCTTGTTTGTATATCGGTGGAACCGCCGGTATCCCGGGGACTTCTTTTTTGATCTGGATCTTTCCGCAAACTGGCTCAAAGTGTATACGGTTGATTTTCCCGGCTATTCCCATCAAAAATTGACAAAGGAGATATATTCCCGATGAAACCCATGCTGCAACGTGTTCTCCCTCTTCTTCTTTCTCTCTGTCTTCTCTTGAGCGGATGCTCGGGGATCCCTTCCTCCGCAGACCTTACAGCGGCGGAAACTGCCAGCAGTTCTGTCTCCTTGGGAAATATCCCTGCGTATACAGGCTCTCCTTATGTGGTGCTGGAAGAAAACCAGCCGGATTTCTCTCCCGATGAGCTGACTGAGGAATCCTTTGAATCCTACAGTTCGTTGGACTCCTTAGGAAGGTGCGGGCCTGCTGTGGCTTGCATTGGGAAAAATTTGATGCCCCAGGAGGAGCGGGAGAGCATTTCCGAAGTGAAGCCAAGCGGCTGGCAGAACGAAGCCTACGAATTCGTAGAGGGCGGCTACGTATACAACCGTTGTCATCTGATTGGGTTTCAGCTCACCGGAGAAAACGCCAACGAGGAAAATCTGATCACGGGCACGCGGTACATGAACGTAGAGGGGATGCTTCCCTTTGAAAATATGGTGGCGGATTACATTTTGGAAACGGATCATCATGTCCTTTACCGTGTTTCCCCTGCGTTTGAAGGAGAAAACCTTGTGGCCAGCGGAGTGGTTATGGAGGCGTATTCGGTGGAGGACGATGGCGAGGGAATCTGTTTTCATGTGTTCGTCTATAATGTGCAGCCTGGTGTGGAAATTGACTACGCGACAGGGGAAAACTGGGAGAGCGGAGAGGAGGTTCTTTCCTCTACGGAAAGCCAGGCGGAAGAAGAGAAGGCAGAGACCTACGTTCTCAACACCAATACCCGCAAATTCCATCGGCCAGATTGCTCCTCTGTGAGCGAGATGCGCGAGGAAAACCGCCAGGAGTTTTACGGTACACGGGAGCAGCTGATAGAAGATGGCTATGAGCCTTGCGGAAGTTGCGAGCCTTAATCGAATGTTTTGACGGGAGCCGGCGTAATTTTGCGCCGGCTCCTGCTGCGTTTGGCCGCTCTTAGTTCCATTCTTTCTATTTTTTTCGAATACACCCTTGACTTAAAGTAAAGTTTAGCAGATATAATGGAGTAAATCCCAAGGAAAGAAAGGACGTGCTCACCGTGATTTACCGAGCTTTTCAAGATTTGCAGCTTTCCGCCCTAGGCATGGGGGCCATGCGCCTGCCGGTTGTGGACGGCGACGATTCCCTTATTGATGAAAGTGCTGCCTTTGAAATGGTGGATATCGCCATGAAAAGCGGCGTCAATTATTACGACACCGCTTGGGGGTACCACAACGGAAATTCCGAATTAGTAATGGGTAAGGCTCTGGCCCGCTATCCCCGGGAGACCTTTTACCTGGCCACCAAGTTTCCTGGCTACGATCTTTCTAACATGCCGAAAGTTCGGGAGATTTTTGAGAAACAGCTGGAAAAATGTCAGGTGGAATATTTTGATTTCTATCTGTTCCACAACGTGTGCGAAATGAACATTGACGCCTATCTAGACCCCCAGTACGGAATTTATGAATACCTGCTGGAGCAGAAGAAAAACGGCCGTATCCGTCATTTGGGCTTCTCCGCCCATGGGGATTACAACGTCATCCAGCGTTTTTTGGATGCCTACGGCAAAGATATGGAATTCTGCCAGCTTCAGCTCAATTACTTGGACTGGGAGTTTCAGAGCGCCAAGCAAAAGGTGGAGCTCTTGAACCAGTGGAATATTCCCGTGTGGGTGATGGAACCGCTGCGGGGCGGAAAGCTAGCATCCTTGTCGCCGGAAAATGAAGGAAAGCTGAAGGCTCTGCGCCCAGAGGAAAGTGTCCCGGCCTGGGCGTTCCGCTATTTGCAGAGCATTCCCAGCGTTAAGGTGATTCTCTCTGGTATGTCCAACCGGCAGCAAATGGAGGAGAATATCCAGACCTTTGCAGAAGACAAACCTCTCAGCGAGAAGGAGATGGAGACAATCTACTCGATTGCTGAGGGGATGGTCAAAAAAATTGCTTTGCCTTGCACGGCTTGTCACTATTGCACCAGCCACTGTCCACAAGGTTTGGATATCCCGGGCTTGCTGGCTTTGTATAACGAGCATTGCTTCACGGAGGGCGGGTTTATCGCGCCCATGGCTCTCTCGGCCATCCCTGCGGAAAAACAGCCCAGCGCCTGTATTGGTTGCCGCAGCTGTGAGGCCGTATGCCCGCAGGGTATCAAAATTTCGGAAGCAATGGCCGATTTTACCGCCAAGTTGGGTGGTTGAAAGGAGTTTTTTCTATGGAATACCGCACGCTTCCTCACGGCGGGGAACAAATCAGCATCCTTGGCTTGGGGAATAGCTCCCTTTCCGCAGAGGTAGGGGAGAAGGAAATCCAAGCTACTGTGGAGATGGCTCTGGAAAAAGGCGTAAACTACTTTGACATGGCTGCGGGAGATGCGGCTCCTTTTGCAGCCTATGGACGGGCTCTCTCTGGCTGCCGGGACAAGGCGTTTCTCCAAGTGCATTTTGGCGCGGACTATCACACGGGCAAATACGGCTGGACCCAGAACTTGGAGGAGATCAAGCGGTCGATTGCCTGGCAGCTGGAAGCCCTTCAGACGGATTATATTGACTTCGGCTTTATCCACTGCGTGGATGAGCTGGCCGATCTGGAAAAAGCGGTCAGCGGCGGCACGCTGGACTATATCCGGTCTTTGAAGGAACAAGGGGTGGTTCGCCATGTGGGACTTTCTTCTCACACTCCTATTGTGGTGCAGAAGGCCCTGGATCTGGGTTTGATCGACATGGTGATGTTCAGCATCAACCCGGCTTACGACTATCGCCATGGAGAGTACGCAATCGGTCAGGTGGACGAGCGTCAGGCCCTCTATCGTCGGTGTGAGGCTGAAGGAGTGGGAATCTCCGTGATGAAAGCCTTCAGCGGCGGCCAGCTTTTGAAGGATGAGACCTCTCCTTTTCACAAGGCTTTGACGGAATACCAGTGCATCCAGTACGCGTTGGACAAACCAGGAGTCCTGACAGTGCTGCCCGGTGTGCGGGACCGCAAAGATTTAAAGCGCATCTTGGGATTTCTGCAAGCTTCTCCTGCGGAGCGGGATTACTCTATTTTAGGCAGCTTTGCGCCTCAAGACGCCAGCGGCGTGTGCGTATACTGCAACCATTGCCAGCCCTGTCCCATGGGCTTGGATGTTGGGCTCATCAACAAGTACTATGGCCTTTCCAAAGCGGGCGACGCCTTGGCGCGAGATCACTACAATAACTTAGAAAAGACCGCCGGAGATTGCGTCTCTTGCGGGCACTGCGATTCCCGGTGTCCCTTCCATGTGGCGCAAAGTCAGCGGATGGAAGAAATCAAGGCGTATTTCGGAAAGTAAAACAAGTGGATTTATGGGGTAAGTGCAAGCAGACAGTCTGTACAGGCTGTCTGCTTTTTCGTGTAGAATAGGGCTGGGGGGTATTACGCAAGCAGGAAACAAGCGAAAACTTTTGAAATGACAGCTGGGTTCAAAAAAGATTTTCAAGAGGGCTTGACAATACTAGGGGAGGGTATTATACTTATCCACAGAAATACCCCATAAGGGTATTTTGGGAGGTGCAAATCCATGGAAAAACAGAAGATGTCGCAGGAAGAAAACATTCTCCCAGGGGAATGCTGCCATCACCATAAATCTACGCCAAGAAGTGAAAAGGAGCTTCGGCTGCTGCAAAATCGGCTAAAGCGCATGATTGGCCAGCTCAATGGCATTGGTAAAATGTTGGACGACAACCGCTACTGCGGGGATATACTGATTCAAGTGGCTGCGGTAGAAAGCGCTTTGCAGTCTTTTGGCTACCTGGTGCTGCAGGATCATTTGGAGACCTGTGTGGTGGAAGAAATTCAAAAAGGCAACACGCAAATCGTAGACGAAGCGGTGGAGCTGATTAAGAAACTAAAGTAAGGGGGGAGCATTTATGAAAACAGAAAAATACAATGTTACAGGCATGACTTGTGCCGCTTGCCAAGCCAACGTGACCCGGTGTGTTTCCAAATTGGAGGGTGTGGAAGATGTCAACGTCAGTCTTTTGGCCAACCAAATGACCGTGTCCTACGACGAACAGAAGGTGTCTCCGGACACAATCGTACAGGCGGTGGAAAAGATCGGCTATGGAGCGTCGTCCATGGAAGAGCGGGGCGCAGCCCAGGAGAAGGGCAGTTTCCGAAGCGAGTGGCAGGCCCGTCAGGACCAGGCGCTGCAAAGCCAAAGGCAAATGAAGCGCCGGCTTATCTCGTCCATTGCTTTGCTGCTCCCTTTGATGTATATTGCTATGGGAGGGATGATGGGCCTGCCGGAGCCCTGGTTCTTTGTTGGAATGGAAAATTCTTTGGTGAACGCTTTGGCTCAGCTGCTTTTGACGGTGCCTGTGCTGTTCATCAACCGGCATTTTTTCCAGACGGGCCTAAAGGCTTTGTGGCACCGGGCTCCCAACATGGACTCCCTGGTGGCGATTGGCTCCGGGGCGTCCCTGGTCTACGGGCTGTTTGCTATGTTCCGATTGGCCTATGGATTTGGCCATGGGGATATGGAGTTGGTCCACGAATATGCCCACGCTCTGTATTTCGAATCCTCCGCCATGATTTTAACGTTGGTTACGGTGGGGAAGTATTTGGAGGCGAAATCCAAATCCAAAACAGGGGACGCCTTGGGAAAGTTGGTGGATTTAGCGCCTAAGACCGCCACGGTGATCCGAGAAGGGCAAGAACAGACCATCCCTGCCGAGCAGGTTGTTTCGGGGGATATTTTGGTCATTCGCCCAGGCGAAGGCATTCCGGTGGACGGCGTTGTCACACAAGGCCAAGGCTATGTAGACCAGGCGGCCATTACTGGGGAAAGCGTTCCAGTGGAAAAGGGGCCTGGCGATCCGGTGATCTCTGCAACCATCAATAAAAATGGGATGTTTCAATTCCGCGCTTCCAAGGTAGGGGAGGACACCACTCTTTCCCAAATCATCCGTTTGGTAGACGAGGCCAGCAATTCTAAGGCTCCTATTGCCCGATTGGCTGACAGGGTCAGCGGCGTGTTTGTGCCGGTGGTTATTGTCATTGCCATTATCGCCGCTATAGTGTGGCTGGTGGCGGGCGCTGGTTTTGAGTTTGCCCTATCCAACGCTATTTCGGTCTTGGTGATTTCCTGCCCCTGCGCTCTGGGTTTAGCCACTCCGGTGGCTATTATGGTTGGCACGGGTAAGGCTGCAGAAATGGGTATACTCATCAAGTCTGCCGAGAGCTTGGAGAACCTTCACAACGTGGACACGATTGTTCTGGATAAGACCGGTACCATTACCTCGGGCCATCCAGCTGTGACAGACGTTGTAGTGCTAGATGGTTCCTTATCAGAACAGCAATTTCTGGCAGAAGCTGCCGCTGCTGAACAGGGCAGTGAGCACCCCTTGGCCCAGGCGGTGGTGGAGCGTGCCCAACAGATGGGATTGTTCCTGCCTAAGGCGGAATCCTTTGAGGCTGTAGCAGGACGGGGCATCCGGGCGCGGGTCAACGGAAAAGAATATTTGGCGGGTAATCTGGCGTTTCTGGAGGAAAACCATCTGCCGGCTGCTCCAGAGGAACAGAATGCTGCCCGGGCAACGGTGGACAGATTGGCCCAAGAAGGAAAAACTCCTCTCCTCTTTTTGCGGGAAGGGAAGCTTTTGGGAGTTATTGCTGTGGCAGATACAATCCGGGAGACTAGCCGGGCAGCTATTCAGCGGTTCAAAGAGATGGGTCTGCACGTGGTCATGCTCACCGGCGACAACAAAGTCACGGCGGAGGCTATCCGAAAGGAGCTAGAGATCGAGCAAGCGATTTCCGATGTGCTGCCCACGCAGAAGGAGGCCCATATTCGAGAGCTCCAGGATAGAGGCCATAAGGTGGCCATGGTTGGCGACGGCATAAACGATGCCCCGGCTTTGACGCGCGCAGACATTGGCATTGCCATTGGAGCGGGCACAGACATTGCCATCGAATCTGCAGATGTAGTGTTGATGAAAGATTCTCTGGACGACGTAGCTGCGGCAATTGATTTGAGTCGAGCAGTGGTGCGGAACATTCACATGAATCTGTTCTGGGCCTTCTTCTACAACGTTTTAGGTATACCGCTGGCGGCGGGGGTACTGTTCCCGGCGTTCCAGCTGCGTTTGAGCCCGATGATCGGATCTGCTGCCATGAGCTTAAGCTCCGTGTGTGTGGTGACCAATGCTTTGCGGCTTCGTTTCTTTAAACGAAAGCCCGCGCGTATAACTGCGGAAGAATGCTCTCTGTCTTTGGAGGCTTCTCATAGTGCCGAACCGGCAAACCTGGAGGTGCCTGTGCAAGAGGCGCTTTTGGGTGCAACGAAAGAGAAAGGAAGTAGTGTTATGAAAAAAGTATTGCTTGTAGACGGTATGATGTGCGCCCACTGCCAGGCGCATGTCCAGAAGGCCTTGGCTGGCGTTTCCGGCGTAACAGAGGCGGTTGTGGACTTGGATTCCAAAAAGGCCACGGTGACGCTGGCGGAAGATGTGGAGGACCAGGTGCTGATGGATGCTGTGACGGAAGCCGGTTACACGCCGGTCAGCTGCGAAACGGTTGCGTAATTCGAGAAAACAAATCTTGACGGAGGCAACTAAACAAGGTATAATACCTCTGCAGACGAAGGATGCGGTGCCTTTTCCGGCGCCGCATTTTTGTGGAAATGATTGACCCGAAGGAGTGGATTCATGTACCGGCTGATAAAACAAGAGGGCTCTGCGCGCCGTGGAGAATTTACAACCGTTCACGGTACTGTACAGACTCCGGCTTTTATGAACGTGGCCACTGCGGGGGCCATTAAGGGAGCTGTGTCCGCCTACGATTTGAAAGATCTCCATTGTCAGGTACAGCTGTGCAACACGTATCACCTGCACTTGCGCCCTGGTGATGAGACGGTAAAAAAGCTTGGTGGCGTTCGCAAATTTACGGGTTGGGACGGACCTGTCCTTACAGATAGCGGCGGATTCCAAGTGTTTTCGCTGGCCAAGCTGCGAAACATTCGGGAGGAAGGCGTCACGTTTGCCTCTCATGTAGATGGGCGCAAGATTTTCATGGGCCCAGAAGAGAGCATGCGCATCCAATCCAACTTGGGTTCCACCATTGCTATGGCTTTTGATGAGTGTGTGGAGAACCCTGCTACGTACGAGTATGCCAAGGCGTCTTGTGAGCGCACTGCCCGTTGGCTAGAGCGCTGCAAGCGGGAGATGGCTCGTTTGAACAGCCTGGAGGACACTATCAATCCCCAGCAGCTGTTGTTTGGCATTAACCAGGGCTGCACCTTCGAGGATCTGCGAGTAGAGCACATGAAACGAATCGCTGACCTGGACTTGGATGGCTATGCCATTGGCGGGCTGGCGGTGGGGGAGCCGACAGAGGAGATGTACCGTATCATCGAAGCTGTGGAGCCCTTCATGCCAGAGGGGAAAATTCGTTACCTGATGGGCGTGGGAACGCCTGCCAATATTCTGGAGGCTGTTCGCAGAGGTGTGGACCTGTTTGATTGCGTCATGCCCAGCCGCAACGCACGTCATGGACATGCGTTTACATCCGAAGGGTGTCGGAATCTGCTCAACGCCAAATATGAACTGGATGAAGCCCCCCTGGATGAGAATTGTCAGTGCCCTACCTGTCAGAAATTTAGCCGGGCCTATATCCATCACCTGTTCAAGGCGGGAGAGATGCTGGCGATGCGCTTGACGGTGATGCACAATCTTTATTTCTATAATCATCTCATGGAGCAAATCCGAGACGCTTTGGACGCTGGCCGCTATGAGCAATTCTACCAAGAGCACATAGAGGCTCTGGGGCGGCGGATTTGATCGCTTTAAAATGTAGAAAACTTTGTGGGATTTGCTTGCATGTTTCGCCTGTTCTTGCTATAATCTAAACATTAACTCGGAGGTGCATTTATACAATGAATCATTTGATGACTCTCGACACTGCGTCCGGTGCTGGTGGCATGTCCACTATTATCATGCTCTTGGTGTACGCTGTTTTTGTTGTGGCCCTGTACTTTATTTTCTTCCGGCCGCAGAGCAAGCGGAAAAAGAAGGAAGCCGAAATGCGCAAAAATGCCCAAGTGGGGGATGAGATCACCACGATTGGCGGCATTTGTGGTCGTATTGTCGCTGTTAAGGAAGAGACGGATTCCATCGTGATTGAAACTGGGAGCGACAAAGCGAAGTTGCGTGTCAAGCGGTGGGCAATTGGCAGCGTGGATACCGTTCATGAAGAGGAGCAGTCCGCTTCCTAAAGAGTCTTGCTGTTTTACCAAGTTTTATAACAAAAAAGAAGAGGCGAAACCGCCTCTTCTTTTTTTGTCTATGTATTGCCTTGTTAGCATATATTTCTGTAAAGCGGACAGAGAGGAGGATTTTTATGCGAAAAGCAAAAGGGTTTATCTTAGGGCTGCTTGTAACAGGTGCGAGTGCGGCTGCATTTCTGGCGGTAGGCGCACTGCTGCTTTCAAATTTGGATGCTTTGCCCCAAAGGGCTTTGCTTCGCGGTATTGTAACATTGGCTTTGTGTGTGTCTTCTTTTTTGGGAGGTGTGACGGGTGCTTTGGTCAGCGGCGAAAAGGGGGCTCTTCTAGGGGGCGCTTGCGGATTGACCGCCTCCTTGCTGCTTGCTTTGGCTTCTCTGGTTGTGTGGAGTCAGCTCTTTGGCGCGGGAGGTTTTGCGCGTCTGGCAGCTATTGTTTTAGGTGGCTGCATAGGGGGAATAGTGGCTGTGAACAAAAAGACAAAGGTGAAATTTTGATTCAAACAGCCTAGCCTCGAACAGGATGCGCGCTAGAATGCATATCCATTCAATCTGTGTTTAGGTAGTTTCCGGAAAAATAGAATGGCAATATACATTAGTTTACATAAATAAAAGGACATAAATTTGAGAGGTTTCAAATTATTTTGAAAAAATATGCGCTTTACGCTTGCAAATTTCTGGGTTTTGTATTATAGTATATATTCACAAGGGGTTACACTTCTGCCCATAAGTGGGAACATATGCGAAGAAAAGAGAAAAAGAACCGTAAATTTGAGGTGGGCAGTGTGTGGACCATGTGACCTTGTTAAAATGGTTTCCTTTGCTTTTCAAAATACGTAAGGAAGGAGACCTGCTTTCTATCCCTTGCATTTTGAAACAAATGAGCGCGTTGTCCTGGTTTGAAAATGATAGGGAAACTTAGGTTACATGAGGAAAATGACGTTTTATACATAAGGAAGAGCGCGAATAGATGGCTGTTCTTTTTCATAGTATGAGTATAGGATAGAATTTACACTCTCACAAGGATGTGGCACTATGAAAAAGAATGTGAACCCCTTTTCCTTTTCAAGCAGACTTAGTTCGCAAGAAGACTCATTTGCAGATCGTTTTCTTCATTGGAAGTTTTTCGTCTTACTATTTTTTCTTTTATTTTTGGGAGCCCTGTTAGGGGCCGTTGTTGCTGTTTTTGGTCAATTATTTCAGGGAAGATGGGTATTTCCCCTCTCGTTTTCTGGGATTCCTGTGATGCAATCCGGCTACGCCGCTTGTTTTTCTACTTTATTGTTTAATGCGCTGATTGGCTTATTTATAGTATTCCTGCTAGGAATCACTGCTTTTGGAAGTATTGCAGTGCCCTTTTTTCTCTTTTTTCGAGGAGCCACCGTTGGAGTGGGAGTGATCTCCTATTTATGGAAAGATGGGCTAAAGGGGGTTGGCTTATCGGCGTTACTATATACGCCCGCTGCTTCGGCAATGGGAATTTTGCTTTTGCTTTTTGGAATTAGAGCGCTGTTGTTTTCTAACCAGTTGGCGAAAGCAGGGTTCTCTTCTCAGGAAGGACGTTCGCATGTGAAAACATATTTTCAAGATTTCCTTCTTTTTTTGAGTGCCGCTGCAGGAATATCGCTGGTGTGCTCCTTGCCGGCAGCGATAGGAGGCTTATTTACGTAAGTGGAGAAGAGGGTAGAACGACCATGAACAGTTACTATGCTTTGTTCAATGATTATCTGACAAATCAAAAGGCGAATTCCGCCAATACCCGGGAGTCGTATTTGCGGGATACTTTGTATTATTTGGAGTATCTGTCTAGCATAGGGGTGGCTCCTACGGATGTGGACGAGCCAATCATTCAGAAATATGTGGATCACCTGCATCAACTGAACCGGTCTCCTACTACGATCTCCAGGAATTTAGCATCGGTGCGTTGCTTTTATAAGTTTTTAATTTTCCGCGGAGAAATGGACCACAATCCTGCTAAAGGGATCAAGCTGGAAAAAGCAGAAAAGAAACTCCCTCAGGTGTTGTCTGGAGAAGAAATTGAGCTTTTGTTGGCACAGCCTGATGTCACGGAACCAAAAGGTTGTAGAGATAAGGCGATGTTAGAGCTTCTCTATGCAACAGGCATCCGTGCCTCGGAATTGATTAATTTAAACATAAAAGATTTAAATCTCAGATCCGGTGTTTTGTACTGCCGGGGAAGTAAGGGCGTGCGGTCTATACCGATTTATCCTTCCGCCGTGGTTGCCGTTTCGGATTATATCTATCGTATGCGTGGTTTGATCATTGGGCCGGAAAGTGGAAATGCCCTTTTTGTCAACTTAAATGGCGGGCGTCTTACCAGACAGGGTTTCTGGAAAATTGTAAAAAGCTATGCCACAGAGGCGGGCATTACAAAAGAGATTACGCCGCATACTCTTCGGCATTCATTCGCCATGCATTTGTTGGAAAATGGTGCTTCCGTGAAAGATATTCAAACCATGATGGGACATGCAGATATTTCTTCTACGCAGGTGTATGTTCAACTGTTGGACAACCATGTCAAACAGGTGTATAATGACTGCCATCCCAAAGCCAAGTTAGGGTAGGGAGGAGGAGAGGGCATTTGTCTCTTTTCAGCCATTTCTTTACAAACGATGGGCCTGGGCCCGGGATAAAAAGAGAGCAGGTTTCCAAACCTGCTCCTGTTCGTTTTTTCACGATTTTATTTCGGAAATTCGGAAAGCTTGTGCAAGCGAACCTTATTTTTTTTCTTCCCTTCATTCCGGTAGTCTGTTTAGCGGCGGTTTTGTTTTTCCTCCCCATGGAGTGGACTCTACGGCTGCCTGAGCAGGCGGGAGGAGGGCTGCTGGATCTTTGGGGACTTTACGTGGTCCCTCTGCCTTTGCTAGCCTTATCTCCTTTTTGCGCTGGATTGACTTATGTGACGAGAAATTTTGTGCAAGAAAGGCCAGTTTTCATTTGGTGGGATTTCTGGAGGGCGGTTCGGCTGAATGGAAAAATGTTTTTTCTCAATGGGTGCCTTCTCTATGTGGCGTACGCTCTGCTCAGTTTATCTGGGATTTATTACTACAGAAGTTATACAGTTACCCAGAGCTGGCTGTGTGCAATCCCGCTGTGCTTTTGCGTTGCTTTGGGTGCGATTTTACTTTTTGCGCAATATTATCTTCCCTTGCTGCTTGTTGCATTTGAGCTTCGTTTTTGGCAGGCATATCGCAATGCGTGTATTTTTGCACTCTCTGCGTTTGGACGCAATCTACTGATTTCCGTAGTGCTTGCCTGCTATTTCCTTTTTCTATTTCTTGCGCCAGGCTTTGGATTTACCTTGGTTCTTGCCCTGTTGTTAGGCGTATTTCTCCTCGCTTCGCTGCCCAGCTATTTTGTCAATTTTGTTGCATATCCTGTTCTGGACCGCTACCTTATCCGTATCCGTCCTTTGCGTAAATAATCCCCGGCAAATGCCGGGGATTATTTACGGTTTGTCATTCTTAGCTTTTTTCTCAGATACGTGAGCCAGAGGGTTTGCATTGATAGCTTCCTCCATTTGGCTGCTGGAAGTGTGGGTGTAGATCTCTGTTGTGCCTAAATTGGCATGGCCTAAAATATCTTGCAAGACCCGGATATCCACATCTCCGTATCGATACATGAGCGTGGCAGCAGTATGTCGCAGTTTGTGAACGGAGTATCCTGGACCGCTTAAGCCAATTTTATTTAAGTATTTCTTCACTAGAAACTGCACCGTTTTCGGACTGATTCTTGTTTTTCGACTGCTCAAAAATAGAGCATCCCGATCTTTTACACCGTCTTTAGGGCGCACCGCCAGATAGCTTTGAATGGCATCCATACAAGCTTGATTCAAATACACAATGCGCTCTTTGTTTCCTTTGCCAATAATTCGCAGCGTGGAGTTGTTTTGAATGACATCTCGAATATTGATCGCAACCAGCTCCGACAGACGCATGCCGCAGTTTAGAAATAATGTTAGAATACACCGGTCCCGTTCTGCCTCGGGCCCATCCACTGCATGGAGAAGTTCGATACTTTGTTCGAGTGATAAAAAATGGGGTAGAGCTTTTTTGGCTTTGGGAGGCGTCAACTGTTCTGTAGGGTCTTCCGACAGCAGCTTTTCATGCACGGTCAAATATTGGAAAAAGGATTTTAAGGAGGAAGATTTTCTTTGACGGGTCGAACTCATATTATTGCGTTCGTCTGCCACAAAATTCATGAATTCAAAAATGTCCAATGCTTTTATGCGTCGGATATAGTCTAAATCTATATCCCGCACGGAAATTTCTGCCAAGCGGGAATATTCGGTCATGCCAAAATCCTTGGCTTTTAGAAATCGGAAAAAGGTGCGCAAATCCATGCAGTATTCGTCCACAGTTTTGGCGGAAAGTCCGCGAATGTTACGCAAATACAATGCGTACTGCTGGACAAGGTCCGGCATCTCATCTTTAATGGAAAAACTCATTTTACTGTGTTACGCCTCCCCTAAATTATACAAAATATTCATTTTGTATAATTGTGTGTTGACTTAGTCACTGGCTGCCTCAAAGGCCTCCCGGATATTTTTGGCTCCAACCACTTCTATTTTTACATTGTGAGGGACAGAAATCTTTTTGAGCCCATGGTACGGCAGTACACAACGAGAAAAACCAAGCCGCGCCGCTTCGGCTACACGCAGTTCGCTGTGGCTGACACTTCGCAGTTCACCGGCCAATCCAATCTCTCCAAACACCACGGTGTCTTCTCGGATGGGCTTGTCCTTTAAACTGGAAATGAGAGACATGGCCACGGCAAGATCCACCGATGGCTCGTCTAGCCGTAGGCCGCCTACGACGTTTAAGTAGGCGTCCAAGTTTGAAAAGTAATAGCCTGCTCTTTTTTCCAAAACCGCCAAAATCAATGCCATCCGGTTGTAGTCAAATCCAGTGGCCATCCGTCTGGGCGTTCCGTATCCAGACGTGGTTGCAAGCCCTTGAATTTCTGCCAAAAGCGGCCGGGTCCCTTCCATAACCGCTGTAACGCAGGTTCCCGATACATCCTTAGGTCTGCCGGAAAGCATAGCCTGGGAAGGGTTCTCCACCTGGCGCAGCCCATGCTCTCCCATGTCAAACACGCCAATCTCATTGGTAGACCCATAGCGGTTTTTGACTGCCCGAAGAATCCGGTAGGTCATTTGCCGGTCTCCTTCAAAATACAGGACGGCATCCACAATGTGCTCCAACACTTTAGGTCCTGCAATTGCCCCATCCTTATTCACGTGTCCCACCACCAGAATGGGGATCTCCAAAGATTTCGCGCAGCGCATAAAAGCGTTGGTACACTCTCTCACTTGGGTAACACTCCCTGGTGAGGAAGTGAGTTCCGTGTAGTTCATGGTTTGGATCGAGTCGATCATGACCAAATCCGGCCTTTCTTCCCGGATTTCTTCCAAAATATAGGAGACATCTGTCTCTGTGAGAACGAGAAGATTAGCGCTTTCCACGCCCAGCCGGGCGGCCCGCAATTTGATTTGACGAGCGGATTCTTCTCCAGATACGTATAACACACGCAGTTCCCGACCCAGTGTCTCACAAATTTGCAGAAGCATGGTGGACTTTCCAATGCCGGGGTCGCCGCTGATCAAGATCAGCGACCCCTTGACGATACCCCCTCCCAGAACACGATCCAGCTCAGAAAGTCCCGTATGATATCGGAACTCTTCCTCGGCGCTGATTTCTCCAATGGGGGTTGGTTTTCTATAGCGTTCTTGCCCTTGGGGGGAAAGGGGTTTTTTGGTGGCAGGAGGTTCCTTTAAGGTCTCTTCGAGAGTGTTCCACTCTCCACAGCCCGGACACTTCCCCATCCATTTTGCCGTTTCAAATCCACACTGTGTGCATTGATAGATCCATTTGCTTTTTGCGGCCATCTTTTGTATTCCTCCCCTTTGCTCCTATTCTTGTATTATAACACATATAACACAAAAGGAAAAGTTGGAGAAAACCTTACTCTTCCTGGGATGTTTCCAAATAGGAGATGATGCCGTTATAGATGGCTTTTGCCATATCTTTTTGATAGGATTCTTCCTGCAGCAACGCCGCTTCCTCTGGGTTAGAAAGGAAACCGCATTCCACCAACACGCCTGGCACTAAACAGTGATCTAATAGGTAAATCTCCTCCCCCGCCTCCTTATTTTGCCTTGTGTTCTCTGGCTGAAGTGTGTTCACGATGGATTCCCGAATGGATTCAGCCAGAACAGCGCTTTCCGGACGATTTCCTCCATAAAAGATTTGTGCGCCCTTATATCGCCCTTCTGAAAAGTAGTTTTGATGGATGCTGATGAGAAGACATTCCCCTGTCTCCTCTACTAACTGTACCCGCTGCTTGATATCGGAGCGTTTCCTTTCTGCAATGGTGGGAAGACTCTGGTCTCCCACTGCGTAATCGCCGTCCCGTACCATAATCACCGGGAAAAAGTTTTCTTTTAAAAGCTGGGCCAGCTCCTGTGCAATCGCCAAGTTGATATCCTTTTCCACAACACCCTGCACCCCTACGGCCCCTCCATCTTCCCCACCGTGTCCTGCATCCACTACGATAGGTGGCTTTTTTGCAAAAAAATCCGCATGGAACGCTACAATTCCAAATGCTTCCAAAGTCTGTGTGCAGAAAAGAACGAGGGATGCACAGAAAAGCCCCCAGAATAACACCTTTCGTCTCATGAAAATCCCCCCACGGTAGCAGAGGTATGCGCAAAGTTTTTACGATATTCCCTTTTCAAGCATTCCTTCCCATGATAAAATAGTAAACTAGGTTAGGATATCTTGTTATTCCCGTGTAGAAAGGTGTGACGTAGTTTGAAGATCAAAGATTTGCTGCAGCAGAGCGACAGAAAGGTTTTGTTCTCTTGTGAAATATTCCCTCCCAAGAAAGACACAGCGTTCCGCGGCGTGTTTGAAACTGTGGATGCCATTACAGAGCTGGGTGCGGATTTCATCAGCGTAACTTATGGAGCCGCAGGCAGCACCTCCAAAAAGACCGTAGAGGTGGCTTCGTACATTCAAGACACCCATCACATTCCGGCTTTGGCCCATCTTACCTGCTGCTCCTCCACACGGGAAGAGATCCGGCAGCGCCTAACAGAAATGAAGGCCCGGGGCATTGAGAACATTCTAGCGCTGCGGGGAGATCGTCCTGCGGAGTTTGTTCCAGGTCCCTATACTTATGCCATTCAGCTGATCCAGGACATCAAGGCGCAGGGAGATTTCTGCGTGGGCGGCGCCTGCTATCCAGAAGGCCATGTGGAATGCGCCCATAAGGAGGATGACATTTACTACTTAAAAGAAAAAGTGGATGCGGGTTGCGATTTCCTTACCACCCAGATGTTTTTTGACAACAACGTGTATTATAATTTCTTGTACCGGGTTCTTGCTGTGGGAATTAAAGTTCCGGTGATTCCTGGAATTATGCCGGTGATCAACGCAAAGCAGGTCAAACGCAGCGCGGAACTCTCCGGCGCTATGATGCCTCCGCGCTTCCTGGCTATTGCTGATAAATTCTCCGATGACCTTCTAGCCATGGAGCAGGCTGGCATTGCATACGCCACGGATCAGATCATTGATCTGGTGGCAAACGGCGTGAAGCATATCCATCTGTACACTATGAACCGTCCCAGAACCGCTGCAAAAATCTTGGAAAACCTTAGCCACATTCTGCGCTGAAGGTGTGAAAAGCCATGAATAGGAGAGATATTTTACGGTATCTAGGCGGAGCGGTCAGCGATCCACAACTGGACAAGATGATAGATCGGGCGGAACAAGAGGTGGTGCGCACCTCTGTGCCGCGCTATGTAGATGGCCGCTTCCCCCTTTCGGTAGGCGTGGAGGGGGTAACCATTGGCGGTGTGTACCTTTCCAGTAGAACGTTAGCCGGACATTTACAAGGGTGCCAGGAGGTATTTTTGACCGCCTTTACCCTGGGGCCGGGAATAGATACCCTCATAAAGCGGTACGAGTTGATGGAGATGTCTTTGGTGCCAGTGCTGCAAGCTTGTGCCGCTGTTTACACAGAAGAACAGGCGGATACAGCGCAGGAAGGGATTGCCCAATACGCTCAAGAGCGCGGGCTTTTTCTGCGGCCCCGATATAGCCCTGGCTATGGGGATCTTCCTCTTTCCAGCCAGCGTTTTTTGTTCGACGTTTTGCAGGTTTCCAAAAAAATTGGCATTACCCTGACGGAAAACTGCCTGATGCTTCCAATGAAGTCCATTACAGGGGTCGTGGGGCTTTCTTCAGACCCTTCTTTATGCCACGTGGGAAAGTGTATGGGGTGTGACGCGAAAAACTGTCCTTTCCGTCAAGAAAACCGTCCACGCAATTGAAAGGAGAAGAAATCGGTATGCATACTGTCTTACACCAGTTGGGTGACAAAATCCGCTATTTTGATGGCGCAATGGGCACGATGCTTCAAGAAAAAGGGCTCCTTCCCGGGGAGGCTCCTGAACTGTGGGGGCTTTCTCACCGGGAGGAGATTGTGGAAATCCATCGGTCTTACCTGGATGCCGGGGCGGATTTTCTAAAAACCAACACTTTTGGCGCCAACCGTTTCAAATTAGAGGGAAGCGGACACTCTGTGGAAGAGGTAGTCACCGTCGGGATAGAAAATGCCCGGCAGGCTGTGAAGGACTGCGGTCACGGCACGGTTTTTTTGGATATTGGACCAACAGGAAAGCTTCTTCGCCCCCTGGGGGAATTGGATTTTGAGGAAGCTGTTTCCGCCTTTGGGGAGATGGTCCAAGCGGGCTGCCGCGCCGGTGCGGAGGGAATCCTTTTGGAGACCATGAGTGATATCTATGAGGCGAAGGCTGCTTTGCTGGCTGCCAAAGAAAACTCCGATTTGCCGGTGTTTGTCACCATGACCTTTGACGAGGATGGCAAGCTTTTGACTGGCGGAGACATTGGTGTGGCAGCTGCTGTATTGGAGGGATTAGGCGCTGACGCCATTGGGTTAAACTGTGGGCTGGGGCCCCAGCAGATGGCTGCTTTGGTGCCCAAACTGCGGGAATTCACCGGCCTCCCCTTGGTAGTCAACCCCAATGCAGGACTTCCTGTGGAGCGGGACGGCAAGACCTGCTATGACGTGAGCCCGGAGGAATTCGCTGGCTGGATGGGCGAGATCGCCCGGGAAGGAGCCTGGATCGTGGGCGGATGCTGCGGTACCACGCCAGCGCATATTGCAAAAATGAAGGCTGCCTGTGTCGGCTTGCGGTGCCAGCCGCTTCCCGCTCCCTCCCGTACCATGGTCACCTCTGGGATACGCTGGGTGGAGTTCGGAGCTTCTCCCGTGATTATTGGGGACCGCATCAATCCCACGGGCAAGCCGAAATTTAAGCAAGCGCTGCGAGACCACGACATTCCTTACTTACTGCGAGAGGGAATCGCCCAACAGGACGCTGGCGCCCATGTGCTGGATGTGAACGTAGGCTTGCCAGAGATTGACGAGCCAAATCTGATGTGCGAAACCATCCAGGAGCTCCAAGCGGTGACGCCTCTCCCCTTGCAAATTGACACCTCCGATCCGGTCACCATGGAGCGGGCGATGCGTCTATACAACGGAAAACCTCTGGTCAACTCTGTTACAGCGAAGACCTCTTCTATGAAAGCGATTTTTCCCTTGGTAAAAAAGTATGGGGGCGTGGTAGTCGGCTTAACCATCACCGAGGAGGGAATCCCCGAGACTGCAGAAGGAAGGTTTCTGGCAGCGCGGCGGATTGTCCAGACTGCCCTCTCCTACGGTATACCCCGTAGCGACATCTTGATCGATCCTTTGACCATGGCGGTCAGTGCCGGGCAGGATGCCCCTCTCGTCACGCTGGACGCCCTAGAACGGGTGAAACAGGAGCTGGGGGTGAAAACTTCCCTAGGGGTGTCGAATGTCTCTTTTGGGCTGCCTCAGAGGGAAACCATCACCTCTGCCTTTTTCCTGATGGCTTTGCAGCGAGGGTTGGACGCAGCTATAATGAATCCTAAGTCTGAGGCCATGATGCGCACCTATCGCGCATACTGCGCTCTCTCCGGCTGGGACGAAAACTGCATGGCATATATTGCTGCTTACGGCCAAGAAAAAGCGGAAGTACTTACAGCGTCAGCCAAAGCGGAATACACGTTGCGGGAGGCCATTGAGAAAGGTCTAAAAGACGCTGCGCACCAGGCGGCGGAGCGTGCTCTCCAGGCCAAAACTGGGCTTGCTCTCATCAATGAGGAAATCGTCCCCGCTCTAGATGCTGTGGGAGATCGTTTTGAGAAAAAGACTTTATTTCTCCCGCAGCTGCTTATGAGCGCAGAGGCGGCTAAGGCCGCCTTTGAGGTGATTAAAGCCCATTTGCAAGGGCAAGAGGACACCCAGCGCAGTCGTGTAACGATTGTTCTTGCTACGGTCAAGGGAGATGTGCATGACATCGGAAAGAACATTGTCAAGGTTTTGCTGGAAAACTACGGGTTCCACGTAGTGGACCTGGGCAAGGATGTAGCGCCAGAAGTGGTGCTGGAAGCGGCACAAAAGGAAAACGCCCAGCTGGTAGGGCTGAGCGCTTTAATGACCACCACGGTGGTATATATGAAAGAGACTATTCAGCTGCTTCGGAAACAACTGCCAACTGTGAAAATAATGGTAGGCGGAGCGGTGCTCACCCAGGAGTACGCCGACAGCATTGGTGCAGATTTCTATGGCAAGGACGCCATGGCCTCTGTACGATATGCCACCGCACTGGCCGAGCGTTTGTAAAAAAAGTTAATACCATTCCCCCGGAATCGCCTTCACGCTGAGGAAAAGGTTTGGCTCCTTCTTCAGCAATTGGGAGGCGATTTCATTCATTTTGCGGGCCTTTCCCACCACGCACAGGGCATCTCCGAATTTGCCATAACGGATAGCTCCCAAGCGGCGAAACGGCTCTTCCAGCATCCCATACCGTTCCGAGATGTCCTCGCAGGCTTCACAGTGGTGGCGATGCATGTCCACTTGGTACGGTTCTCCTGCAGGGCCCAGGATTGTCAACCGCTGTGTGGCCTCTGCTAGCCTGTCAGGAATGTGGTTCCACTCTTCCACACCGTGAATAAACGTGTTTTTGGAAAGAGGGCACCCTAAAAAGAGAATTTCCGCATCCCGATCCAGCAGCTTGCCCCAGCAGCCATCTCGAGGAAGGGGTGTGACGGCCGTTTCCTCCCCTGCCGTGTAGGCGACTGCATCCTTTCCCAAGGCAGCCACGGAATGGGTAGGGTGTAAGGAACGAACCACTCCCGGACGCTTTCGGAACAGTTCTGGAAGGATGCCTACGCAGGAAGGCTCTGTGCGCGAGTCGAACACGGTGTTCTTTTCCCCGATCGTCTCCCAGGTGTGTGTAGGGAAAATCAAAAGCCCTTCCTGCATGTAGTCGCACCAGGCGTCCAACACGGTGTCGGCTCCTCCTTCCACAGGGCCAATCGCTTTCATGGAAGAGTGAATGAGCAAGGTCCCTTGGGGATCTATCCCCAGGCTTTGTATATCCCGCAACAGGTCAGATTTGTTATGCAACGAAATTACCTCCCCTCTGTTGCTTCTGTTCTTAGTATACAGGAAACAAAACAAAGAAAAAAGCCCTAGTTCAAAGAACTAGGACTTTTTGGAGGTGACACCCGGATTTGAACCGGGGAATCAGGGTTTTGCAGACCCATGCCTTACCACTTGGCTATGTCACCA
>ERZ1643247.1108-NODE-1108-length-26996-cov-67.097992_pt1 | contig 26996 bp, 24 predicted proteins | sample MGYA00579264_ERZ1643247 | MGnify/ENA primary metagenome ERZ1643247 (study PRJEB29033, sample SAMEA4952262) | chicken gut metagenome | biome: Broiler Chicken; feature: Gastrointestinal Tract; material: Caecum | place: Ireland | collected 2018 | study: Broiler... | reverse complement strand
CCGCACAATAACTTTAAGACATATATGTTATTTAATTAATAAAGAAAGACTAGGAAAAATCCTAGTCTTTTTTTTTGTGTGCAGGCACACTCTTTATCGTTGAATATGTTCAAAAATACATTTTATTTGTTCCCTGTGTGTCTAGAGACACTCTTTATCGTTGAATATGTTCTAAATACAAATCTTATTCGTTCCCTATGTGTCTAGAGACACTTTATATCGTTTAACATTTGTTAAAACAATCAATAATTTTTGTTCCCTATGTGTCTAGAGACACTTTTTTTCGATGAATATATTCAAAATACATTTTATTCGTTGCCTATTTGCCTAGAGGCACTCCTTATCGCAGACTATTTTTTATTTATTTTTTTTACTTTTGTGTTTCTAAATCATAAAAATTATTAGTTTTAAAAAGTTTTTAATTATATTTTTATTCTAAAGTTTTTATTATATTTATTAGATTATTTTATTTAATTTATATTTATAATCTTCAAGGCTTTGTAATGTATTATTGATATGCTTTTAATGGTATTAAAGAAAATTCTATAGTATAAAATTTGATTCTTGACTTTGTGCGTTTGATATTATATACTTGAAAAGAAAGAGGTGAAAAATGAGAGGAAAAGAATTATTGATTTTATCAGAGATAGCACAAGAGAACTTAAAGAAGGATTCTTATTCTTCAAAATTAAAACGTGGAAAAACTATATATACAAGAAAAGGGGCATTACAATTTGTTAAAGAAAATGGCAATAACATAAAAAGTTTACCATTAAGATTAAAAAATAATACTGCAGTGGTTCTTGCATCAATTGAAAATAATCCTAGTTCTTTTAAATATGCAGGAACTAAAGCAAGAAGTAAGTATGGAATTGCAAGACTTGCTGTTGAAAAAGAACCTGAAAACATTGAAAAAATAGGGTATGAATTGAAAATTAATAAAGAAAAATTTCGAGAACTTGCAAAACTTGCTTTAAGTAAAAATGGAATGCTTTTAAAAAACTTGCCAGAATTTCAAAATGATGATGAAATGGTCAATATTGCAGTAACAAATAATAGTTTATCTTTAGAATTTGCAAACAAAAGATTTAAAAAGGACCCTGAATTTATTTATAACCATGCTATTGAAAGAAGTTTTACATTATTAAATGCTGATAAAGAATTATTGAAAAATAAAAATTTTATTAAAAAGATTGTATCTGAAAATCCTGTAGCATTACATTCATTACCAATGTATCAAAATGATATTGATATAGTTGAGACTGCAATTTTAGCAATGCCAAATTCGTTAAGGTTTGCAGGATTTGAATGTCGAAATAATAAAATAATTAAAGATTTTGTGAATAAGCATAATTTAAAAGAAGCAGAGCCTTATCTTTTAAATGATGAAAAATTAGAAAAGGTTTCTAAATTTAAAAAGATTCAAAGAAAATATCATGGAGATGATGAAATTGAGAAAATTTAAAAAGATGTTGAAAAACATCTTTTTTTGTTGATTTTTAAATATAATTTTGTTAATATTATTTCGTTTGAATTTAGGTTTAAACTCGAGGAATTTACAAATGAAGAAAATATTTTTATGTCTATTATTAAGCATAACATTTGTTGTGCCATGTTTATGCTTGGTTGCTTGTGATGAAAAATCAAGTAATGCTAATACAAATGAAAGTTATGAAATAATGATTGAAGTTGAAGATAAAAGAGGTTTCGATTTATCTGTAGAAAAAGTTTCAGAAAATAGTGATTTGTGGATAATTACTGATGGTCTTGATAATTATGCTTATGTAAAAATTGATCAAGGGAAATTGACAGATACAAAGGTTTCTGGAAATTTTGTATCTTTTAAACTTTATGCTAGCATTTTTTCTGATCAAATAGAAATTTTTGTAAATAATGTTAAAGTTGAAAAATATAATATGATTACTTCTGAAGATGGTTTTTATAATTGTTATGATTTCAATTATCATTTTAATGATAATTTAGTTGTCAAGTTTACAGGAAATTTTGAGATTTTATAGAAAAAAATTAAAAAGTTATTTGTTACTTACTATTTATAATACACTTTCAAAGTGTATTTTTTATTGTATAAAACAACCAATTAGCAGTTTAAAAAATGATAAATATTGAAGTTAGTCATATTTAATTGTTATCTTCTATATATTAATTTTAGGACATGACAAGCCTTATTTCTATATAGGAGAAGAGATGCAAATTTTGTTTTTATTAATATTAGGTTTATTACAAGGTCTTTGTGAATTTTTGCCTATTTCTTCAAGTGGGCATCTTGTCCTTTTTTCAAATATCTTTGGTATAGAAGATTCACTATTTGTAAGTATTATTTTACATGTTGCTACATTACTCGCTATTTTAGTTGTCTTTAAAAAAGATGTGTTTTACATGGTTCGTCATCCATTTTCAAAGCAAAGCATGAGTATCGTTATTGCTACAATTCCTACTGCACTTATTGTTTTGGTGTTGATGCCACTAATTAATCAATCTTTTTCAGAAGGTGGTGTTATATTGGCTTGTTCTTTTTTGTTAAGTGCAATAATTTTGATTGCTGTTGAATATTATTCTAAAAAACATAAGAATGAAAAAGAATTTACTTACAAAAATGCAATTATTATGGGAATTGCTCAAGGAATCGCAGTTTTCCCGGGATTATCTCGTTCTGGAACGACCATTTCGGCAGGACTATTTTCTGGAGCAGGGAAAGAAAGTTGTGCAAAATTTTCTTTTCTTATGAGTATCCCGGTAATTATTTTATCAATGCTTCTTGAAATTATAAAAATTTTTATTTATGGTGAAACCATAACTGTAAATTTATTAGGATTATTACTTGCTTTCATTGTTGCTTTTATTGTGGGTGTGTTATCTATTAAATTAATGATAAAGTTGACGACAAAAGTTAATTTCAAATGGTTTAGTTTATATTTAATAATAATTTCAGTTGTTACATTAATAATAGGTTAAAAAAGGGTATTATTTGTGAAAAATTTTCATTGTAAAACAATTAATCAAACTTTAATTGAATTAAATTCAAACAAAAATGGTTTAAATGTTGAGGAAGTTCAAGCACGTTTCTCAACGTCGCCAGCAGAAAATAATTTTATCAAGAAACAAAGTATTTTGATAAAGTTTTTTCAACAATTTTTTGACTTAATGATTATGATCCTTCTTCTTGCTTCTGCAGTTTCTATAATTATCGGTATTATAGAAAAAACAGCAGGGGAAATAATTGATGGTTGCATAATTTTATTTATCGTTTTAATGAATGCAATTTTTGGAGTTGTTCAAGAATATAAAGCAGAGAAATCACTTGAGGCGTTAAATAAACTTACTGAACCTGAAACTTATGTAATTCGAGATGGGGTTAAGAAAAAAATTAACACAAATGAACTTGTTATAGGAGATATTATATCTTTAGAGGCTGGAAGTATTTTGCCTGCCGATGTAAGGCTTATAGAAACGCATTCTTTAAAAATTGATGAGGCTTCTTTAACTGGAGAAAGTCATGCGATTGAAAAAGAATGTGATAAGATTTATAAAGAAAATATTCCTTTAGGTGAACGTAAAAATATGGCATATAAAGGAACGATTGTAACATGTGGTAGGGGCATTGGAGTTGTTGTCTCTCTTGGTGATGATACTGAACTTGGGAAAATAGCAAAGGTAATAAAAGATAATCAAAAAGAATTAACACCTCTTCAAAAAAGCATAAAAGATGTGGGGAAAATATTAACATATTTAGTTATTGCTGTTGCTATTGTAACATTTATTATTGAAATATGTATTTCTCCATTAAACATTATGGACGCATTTTTAACTTCAGTTGCAATTTCGGTTGCTGCTATTCCAGAAAGTATGCCAGCAGTTATTACAATTATAATGAGTTTAGGGGTTGCTCGTCTTGCCAAACAAAAGGCTATTGTAAAGAGAATGCATTCTGTTGAAACATTGGGTTGTTGTGATATTATATGTTCTGATAAAACTGGAACTATAACTCAAAATAAAATGACAGTTACTGCAGTTTATTGCAACGAAATTTTTCAAGAAAAAAGAATTGCTTTAGATGGTAATATTTCAATGCTTATTAAAGGGGCTATTTTATGTAATGATAGTGTTGTTCAAGACGGAAGAATAATTGGTGATCCTACAGAAATTGCTTTAACTGAATTTGGGACACGATTTAATTTTAATAAAGATGAGTTTAATAAAACTTTTGTAAGACTTGATGAGATTCCTTTTGATAGTAATAGAAAATTAATGTCCGTTCTTGTAAAAGAAGAAAATGACAAAGTTATGTATATTAAGGGAGCGACTGATAGAATTTTAGATAAATGTCAATATATTTATAAAAATGGACAGAAGGTTGTTTTAAATCAGGTTGAAAAAGAAAAAATCTCTAAAATGAATGATAAAATGGCAACAAAAGCATTGAGAGTTATTGCTGTTGCTTTTAAATGCATTCAAAATGAAAAAGATTTTAAGGAAGAAAACCTTGTGTTTGTTGGTATGCTTGGAATGATTGACCCTCCAAGAAAAGAAATTAAAGATGCTGTGAAAAAGTGTAAAAGGGCTGGTATGAAGCCGATTATGATTACAGGAGACTATAGTCAAACAGCATTTGCTATTGCTAAAGAAATTGGTCTTGCGAAAGATATCGGTGAAGTCATGACGGGATCTCAAATTGCAATGTTAAACGATAAAGAACTTGATAACGTAATTGAGTCATACAGCGTTTTTGCGAGGGTCAGCCCAGAAGACAAAGTTAGGATTGTTGAAGCATTAAAGAAAAGAGGACATATTGTTGCCATGACTGGTGATGGTGTAAATGATGCACCAAGTTTGAAAAAAGCGAGTATCGGAATTGGAATGGGACAAAGTGGAACAGATGTCGCAAAAGAAGTATCCGACCTTATAATCACCGATGACAATTTCGCAACTATTGTTGTTGCTGTTGAAATAGGCAGAAAAATATATCAAAACATTCAAAAAACGGTTAAATTTTTATTTTCAGCAAATCTTGCAGAATTATTATCATTATTTATAGTTACTATTTTTTATCCAGCATACGTTTTCTTATTTCCAGTGCAAATATTATTTGTTAATTTAATTACAGATTCTTTGCCTGCAATTGCGTTGGGGGTTGAAAAGCCAGAACAAGACCTTATGGATATGCCACCACGGGACTCGAAAAAAGGATTGTTTTCTAACGGCATTGGTGTATCAATAATAGTTTTAGGACTTTTTCAAACATTATTTGTTGTTCTCGCTTATGTGATTGGTATTAACTATTTTAACGAGCAAATTGCAATTACCATGGGCTTTTACACCCTTAACATAATTCAAATGTTTTATCTTGCATCAATAAGAACTAATGCCAACATATTCAAATCAAGACCATTACAAAATAAATTCTTTTTGCTTGCCGTTGCTTTTTGTTTTGTCCTCGTGTTCTTGTTTGCATTCACCCCTGTGAGACAATTATTAAAACTTGAAGTTTTAAATGGTGTGCAGTGGACAATTATATTTGCTTTTTCTTTATTAATGCTTATTGTTAGTGAAATTTATAAAATTATAGAAAAAAGAATTATAAAAAAGAAAAATATTAAAAATAAATAAAAAATATAATAAAATAGATTTATTTAATAAAAAACCTTTTTAGGTTTTTTATTTTTATTAAATTAATATTTTGAAATATTATATAAATTATGTTAAAATATTATATATGAATATTGTTGATATTATAAAAAGCACTAAAGATTTTCAAATGCTTTGCGAAGAAATAAAAAAACAGAATATTTCAAAATCAATTCTTTTATATTCAAAAGATAAATTTTATGCTGATATGTTTTCTAAAATGCTTGCAATATTATTATTAAATGATGGGGAATTCTGTGAAAATGAAAATTATGTGAAAGTTATGGCAAATAGTCATCCAGATGTAAAAACATATCCACAAAAGGATAAATTATTAGTTGCAGATAGTGAAGAGATAGTTATGGAAAGTTATATAAAACCTATCTTCTCTGACAAAAAAATATTTATAATAAGAAATATAGATAATTCTATGGAAAGTGCTCAAAACAAATTGTTAAAAGTTTTGGAAGAACCACCACAAAATGTTTATTTTATAATTACTTGTTTTAATCCAAATTTGTTGCTTCCAACAATTAAATCAAGATGTAATAAAATTGAACTAGCAAAAATTGATAAAAATCTTATTATGGAAGCAATAAAAGATAATGATAATAAGTCGCTTATAACTGCAATAAGTGATGGACATCTAGGAAGGGCAATAGAACTTGCAAAAAATAATGAAATTAATCAAATTTTTGAACTTGCTTTGTCTATTGTTACCAAGATGAAATCAAGCAAAATGGTTTTAAGTTTTTCAAATAAAATTAATAATTTTAAAGATGATTTAACTCTTCTGATTGAAATTTTTTGCATGATTCTTGAAGATATGCTTTTTATAAAGACTGAAAGATACGATTATTTAAAATTTAAAGAATATAGAAAAGATTTAGAAGAAGTTATTGATGAATATTCTGTCAAAGCAATTTGCGAAATACAAAACAATGTAAATAAAGCACTTAAAGAAATTAGTTATAACGGAAATATTGTCTTGATTATTGAAAATTTGCTTCTCAATATTTTGGAGGTTAAATATATATGCAGGTAGATGTTGTTACTGTAAAATTTAATAAAGGAAGTCATGGCTATTGGTTTAGTCCTAATGGTTTAGATTTACATCTTGGAGATTTGGTTATTGTAGATACAGATAAGGGGAAGGATATTGTTAGAGTTACAAAAGAAATAGAGTCTGTTGATAGCAGTGAACTTGCAGAACCTTTAAAAAATGTTTTAAAGATTGCAGAACCAAATGAAATTAAAATGGCTGATGAAAATTATAAAAAGGCAGAGAATCTTCTTCCAGAAATAAAAAATTTTGTTAAACAGGAAAATCTTGATATGAAGGTTATTTCTGTAGAAAGTAATTATAATTTTTCTCGTCTTACTATAAATTTTACATCTGAAAATAGAATTGATTTTAGAGATCTTGTCAAGAAACTTGCAGAAAAGTATAAGACCAGAATTGAGTTAAGACAAATAGGACCAAGAGATACTGCAAGATTGCTTGGTGGTTTTGGCCCTTGTGGAATGGAATGTTGTTGTTCAAAAGGGTTTGGGATAAATGATCATGTTTCCATTAAAATGGCGAAAAATCAAAATTTAAGTTTAAATCCTAATAGCATTAGTGGACTTTGTGGAAAACTGCTTTGTTGTCTTGCTTACGAAAATCCTTATTATGTTGAAGTTTTAAAAGTTATGCCCAAGGTTAATTCAATCATAAAGACTCCAGATGGTGAAGGTCGTGTGATGTATAATGATTTATTTAATAAAACAGTATCTGTCAAATTTCAAACTGAAAGCACAAGTGAAATAAAAGTTTTTCATGTTGAAGATTGCAAATTCGATAAATAAGGGGGAATTATGGACGTAAAACTTGAAAAAGACGAGAGATTAGAAGATTTACAATGTAAAGGACTGAAAATTATTCAAAATAAAAATTATTACACTTTTACTTCAGATTCTGTTATTTTAGCAAACTTTATAAAGTTGAATAATAAAGATAATTGTGTGGAAATAGGCACAGGTTGTGGTGTTATCTCTGTTTTATTAAGTGCAAAAACAGATTTTAATAAAATTATCGCTTTTGAGATTCAGTCTGAAATGGCTAGGATTGCTGAAAAGAATATATTATTAAATAATTTAGAAGAAAAAATTCAAGTCATAAGTGATGATGTGCGAAATTATCGTCAACATTGCAAACCCGAGTCTTTTGATGTTGTATTTTCTAATCCTCCATATATGAGAACTGGAAATTCAAAAAATATTAATGAAAGCAGAAATATTGCAAGGCATGATTATAGTCTTCCTCTTGATGATTTGTGTAAATCTGCGTATGGTCTACTTAAGTTTGGGGGAAGTTTTTATGTGGTTTATACGGCAGAACGAACGGCAGAATTAATTGATACTCTTATGAGTTATAGTTTAGAACCAAAGAAAATGTTTTTCACTGAAAATGGAAAAGGAAAAGTGATTTTGGTTGTAATAGAAGCAGTAAAAGGTGGAAAACATGGGGTTGAGGTTTTGCCTCATCTTGAAACAAATGATTCTACAGGAGAATATTTAAAATTATTACAAACAAAATATTTTGGGAAGTAATAAAGTATTTAGATTTTTATTTTATGACATTTTCTAATGATTGATATTTTTAGAATAAAAACTTGAAAACTATTTTTGTTATTTGATTAGTCTTTACATTGTTTATATTTTTAGGTATTGACATTGATTATAGCATAAGATATAATTGTAGTAGATAGGGGGATTATATGTTAAATAAAAGCAAATATATAAAATTTGTAAGCGATATTTTAGAGGACGTTTATATTGAAATTAAACAAATTAAAAGTGAATGTAAGGACGATACAGATTTATTTAATTCAGAGATACATGATTTTGTAAGAAATTCACCTTTTAATGAAATAGTATCAAATGATGTTAAAGCAGATTCATTTATTTGTGCAAAAGAAATGAAAAAATTTTTAAAAGGTCAAATCAAAGAAATAGAATCATTATATGAAGAAAAAGACCAACAAGAATTTGTAAAGAAAATGCTTGAATATTTTGAATTTTCACCTTTAAAAAGATATTTCATGGAGAATAATGATTTTTCTTTTTTAGTAGAAGAACTTTTAGACCAAAAATATGATTTCGTAAAAGATTATATTCGTGGCGAAAAAGCAGAAAAAGATGAAGATGTGAGAGCATTAATGGAAAAGATTATAAGTAATCCTGGTGAAGTTGATTTTATAGGTAAGGGTGCTTTGGAATCAAGCCCTAGATTAAAAACTTTTGCTTGTCATATTCTTGCAAAGGAGAGAGAACAAGCAAGAATTTGCGAAAACTATGAGCGTTTAAAAGAAATTGAAGAAGTAAAAAGTTCTTTATTAAAGCGTGATAGCGAGGTTCAAGAAGATTTTAATGGTGGAGAACAACACTTACATCAAAGAATTTCTGACGCGATTGCTGAAGATATGATTAATTTTGAGAATGAAAATAATTAAATAAAAAAACAAGCAAAACGCTTGTTTTTTTATTTAAAAATTTATCAAAAAATATTTTTTTTATTAATTGTGATAATTAAATATTATAAAAAAATTAATTATAAATAATTTATTTTTTATTATTTATTTTATTTTTTTTATTAAATTTTCACACTTAAAATATAGAATTAAATAAATTGTTATACCAATCAATGTTATAAATAATAAATAAATAGCAAAATATTGTGAAAGAGAAAAGATTGCATTGATTTGTGTAGAAAGCAACATATAGATTAAAAATGGAATAAGTGTTAAAGCCATTGCTATTATCCTTGTCATAAATAGACTTAAACCTTGTTTGATTGCTTGATTTTCATTTGTCCAATGGAGTTTTGGCCATTTTAAATTACAAAGCATTCCTATTCCACTGAAAGTAATCATTGAAACAATTGGGACAAAAAGTGTTATGATTATCAAGTCTATACTGCTTGGAATAATTGTTAGGAAAATAATATCTCCTATAAAAATAAAAGGTAAAAATAGTATTATATTAAATAGTATTTTGGAAAATATAATTTTTCTTGAAGATAATGGCAAACTTCTTAATATAAAAAACTTATTTCCTTCAATTGAAATTGAGACAGAAGTAGGACTACTTAAGCCTAAACACATAGCACTAAAACATATATACATTAAAATGAAATATTCTGCTGGAAAATCTTGCGTTGGATTTATTGTCATTTGTTTTGCACTGATTCCCATACTTACTGCTAATACAATTACTAAAATAGGCCCTATTAAGCAGTTTATAAAATAAGAAGGACTAAAGAAAAATGTTCTAGTTTCTTTCTTTAGTAAACTAACTATAATATTTGATTTTTGATATGTTATCAATTTTAATTTCTTTTTGCGTTGAGATGAAATATATGTCGAGTTAATCTTTTTATAGCCAATTGTAACAATCAAGATTCCTATAATAGAATAAATAATTGATAGTGCTAAAAATATTAAAAAAGATAAACCTGAAAGTGTTGTTATACTATCAAAAAGAAAATAGATATGAGGGAAAACGATTTTTATCCAAAGGGGAATGCCTTGAGCAAAAAGTTCTTCCATAAGTCCACTATTTGCTATCGTTATAAATGATATTAAAAGGACTGTAAAAATTATTGTTAAAATATTGTTTATAATTGAACGATTTTTTACTTTCATTGTTACAATATTTATAAAAAATGCAATAATATTCCCTATAAGTTGTGTAAAAGTAGGAAGAAAAAATAAAGCGACTAATGAAAATAATATTGCCAAGACGTCAATAGGACAAAATATAAAATAAACAATAAACGCAGGGAGGGCAACAATAATACTATACAAAAGTGAAGTGAAATAAGAACTTAAATATTTTGCAGTAATTATTGATGATGTTTTAATTGGCATTGATGCCAAGAGCGAATAATCTTTATTTTTATAATATTGATTTTGCCCATCGTATGCTGTCATTATAAGAACCATAAAAGATGCAAACATAAGCCCCATTATTAAAACAAATTCTGGTTTTCCAATTGCTGAAAACTGCTCTGCAGTTCCATAATAAGCAATTCCCATTGATATTGCAACAATCAGAAAAAGAAATATGATAAGCAAAGAATTGCCTATTTTGCTTTTTATTTTTTTTGATTGTAAAAATTGCGATAAAGTTTGTTTAAAATATATGTTTGATAATTTAAGTGCGATCTTCATTGGCGATCTCCAAAAAGATATTTTCAAGACTATTATTATTTGTTATATTATGCATATTATCGTATGCAACAAGTTTTCCTTCCTTTATAATTGCTACATGAGAACAAATTTTTTCGGCGACATCTAATACGTGTGTTGAATAAAAAATAGTTGTTCCATCTTTTGCAAGATTTTGCATAATCTCTTTAAATGCATGACTACTTATTGGGTCTAATCCAACAAAAGGTTCGTCCAAGAGTAATAATTGAGGTGAGTGTATTAATGCAGAAACCAAAGCAAGTTTTTGTTTCATTCCATGACTATAACTTGAAATAGGTGATGACAAATCGTTGTATATCTCAAGTTGTTTTGCATATTGTTCTATCTTTGATTTACGATCATCAGATGAAACATTATATATATCTGCTATAAAATTTAAGTAATCAATTCCCTTTAAATGTTCATATAGATCAGGGTTATCGGGAATGTAAGCAATTATCTTTTTTGCTTCAAGAGGATTTTTATTAATGTCAATTCCGTTTATTTCAATTTTGCCTTCAAAATCAATTATACCAGCGATTGCTTTTAAGGTTGTTGTTTTTCCAGCACCATTATGTCCAATAAATGCACAAATTTGATTATTAGGTATTTCTAAAGATAAATCATTGACTGCAATTTTGTCGCCATATTTTTTTGTTAAATGTTCAATTTTTAACATATTGTTCTCCTATAATTATTAATGTTTATTATAACATATTTATTATGCTATATGAAATTTATTTATAAAAAAGAATTTTAATTCTAGTGAATATTAAAAGTTTTTGTCAACTAAAGATATTAATTGAGTTAAAAGCACTATAGGAAGTAAAATTTTGAAAAGTTCAAAATTTTAGAAAGGTAAGTTTGTGCAAGTGTAACTTGCCTTCCTATTTAACCAAGTAAAAATCCTTGTATTATCATATTTTCTGCTTCTTCTTTAGACAGTCCCAAAGTCATAAGTTTAATAAGTTCATCTCCAGCAATCTTTCCAATGGCAGCCTCATGGACAAGAGATGCATTTGAATCTACAGCATCAATCATTGGAATTGAAACGATTCTTGAATTATTCAGAACAATTCCATCACATTCAACATGACCAAAGCATTCATTTTTACCGATTAAATTTGATTTGAATTCTTGGTATGAATTGTCTTTTGCTACGCTATGACTTACAACTTCTACTGAAGAATGTTTGCCTTCTAGATCTACTTTAAATTGTGTTTTTGCCGTTTGATTTTCTGTTGTAAGTAAGTTTTCTTGTATCGTTAGTTTTGCATAGTCTTTTAATTTTGCAAAAGTTTTTCGAATGGTAGAAGTTACGCCTTCAAGTTGAGTGGTTTCTAAAAGCATTTCACTATTTTCTTTCATAAATATTTTAGTTACAGGGTTTAAAACTTTTCCACCGCTACCATTTCCTTCTCCTACGTGTCTTTCAACATATTTGACCTTGGCATTCTTGCCTACATGAAAAGAATGAATCCCATTATGAACACTTGTATTGCAAGTTTTATTGTGTATGCCACAACCAGCAACTATTGTTACATCAGAATTCTCTCCTATATAAAAGTCATTATAAACAAGGTCATTAAGTCCACCAACAGTAATAATTACAGGTATATGGACACTTTTATTTTTTACATTAGGTTTGATTATTATGTCAATTCCACTTTTGTTTTGTTTAGGAATAATTTCAATCTCTTTTGTTGATTCTCTACCTATTGATTGTCCATTTTTACGAATATTAAAAGCGCCACTAGGAATGGTATGTAGATCGGCAATTTTTTCTAGTAATTTTTTCTCTATATTATTCATTTTCACCTCGAAGTTTGTTGCATTTGTTGTTTTCAATCATAGGTAAAACTTCATTTAAAGAGCCAATTTTTATTATTTCACCATTTTTAAGCAAAATTATTTCATCAGCAATTTCGAGAATTTTTCTTTGATGGCTTACAATTATATTTGTCGAATTTTTTAATGATGAAAATATTTTAGTTAAGTTTTCAAAACTCCAAAGGTCAATTCCTGCTTCAGGCTCATCAAAAATATTAAGTTTAGTATTTCTTGATAAAACCATTGCAAGTTCAATTCTTTTAAGTTCTCCTCCAGAAAGTTTATCATCTATCATTCTATTTATATAATCTTTTGCACAAAGTCCTACGATTGAGAGATAGTTGCAAAGTGAATTAAAATCATTTTTCTTCCCACTTGCAACGTCTAATAAATCTCTTACTTTAAGACCTTTAAACGTTACTGGTTGTTGAAATGCAAAACTAATTCCTAAATTTGCTCTTTCATTGATAGCAAGAGGGGTTATGTTTTTTCCATCAAAAAATATGTCTCCATCAGTTGGAGAGAGTATTCCCATTAAAAGTTTGACAAGAGTAGATTTTCCACTGCCATTTGGACCAGTAATTACATAAGTTTTATTATCTTGTAGTGTAAGATTTATATTTTTTAATATATTTTTTATAGAATCATTTTCAGTGATACTATAATTAAGATTTTCAATTTTAAGCATATTTAGATTATATCATTAAAAAAAAAGGCTGTCAATATTTTGCAACCTTTTATTTAAGATTATATATTTTTCCATTATGGTCAATAAACATTTTTTCGCCATTTGGGACTTTAGGAAGCCCTGGCATAAGTGAAATATTTCCAGCAATAGCGACAATAAATTTTGCACCATTTTTAATTTCCAAATCAGTTATATTAATACTAAAATCATCTGGTTTTCCTATGAGTTTTGGATTATCTGATAAAGAATATTGTGTTTTAGCAATAATTACATGATAATTAGGGGCAATTTTATTATATATTTCAAGTTTATTTAATGCTTTTTCAGAATAAATTACATTTTTTGCACCATAAATTTTTGTGGCAATGTTATAGATTTTATTTTCAATAGAATCTTGTAAGTTATAACTAAATGTTAGGGGAGTATTTTTTTCTTCGCAAATATTTAAAACCTTTTGTGCCAGTTCTATGCACCCTTTACCACCTTCAATAAAAGGACTGCAAAGTGAACATTCTATATTTTTTTCTGAACATAAATTTAATAATTTTTGTAGGTCGTCTGGGCTATCCTCGGCAAATTTGTTTAATGCAACAATTACCTTTTTGTTGTAAACTTTCTTTATGTTTTCAACATGTTTTTCAAGATTTTCAAAACCTAACTTTAAAGATTCTCCGTCTTTGCTATGCAGTTTTATTGCCTTGATAGTTGCGACAATAACAACTACATTTGGATTTAAGTTTGCTTCTCTCATTTTCATATCTAAAAATTTTTGTCCACCTAAGTCTGCACCAAAACCTGCCTCTGTAATACAATAGTCAGCAAGTGTCATAGCAGTTTTTGTTGCGATTATTGAATTGCAACCATGTGCAATATTTGCAAATGGTCCTCCATGTATAATGCAAGGGGTCTGATTCAATGTTTGAACAAGATTTGGTTTTATAGCCTCTTTAAGAAGTATTGTCATTGCTTCCTGTGCATGAAGGTCTTTTGCATAAATAGGATTATCATTTTTTGAAAATCCAACTAAAATATTCCCAAGCCTTTCTTTAAGGTCATCAATGTCTTTTGCAAGACACAGAATCGCCATGATTTCACTTGCAGCAGTTATAGAAAAACTTTCTTGTCTTTTAATATTTCTTTTTAAAGGCTCTTCATTAATTGTGATTTCTCGAAGTGCTCTATCATTCATATCCATACATCTATGAAAAAGAATTTTATTTGGATCAATATTTAACAAATTTCCTTGGAAAATATGATTATCTATAAAAGCAGAAAGAAGGTTGTTTGCACTTGTTATTGCATGAAAATCTCCTGTAAAATGCAAATTTATATCGTCGCTTGGTTCTACTCTTGCTTTTCCTCCTCCTGTAGCACCTCCTTTAATGCCAAATACAGGACCAAGTGAAGGTTCTCGCAAAGCAAGACAAATTTTTTTATGTAACAATGAAAAAGCATCTGCAAGCCCAATAGAAACTGTTGTTTTTCCTTCACCTGAAGTTGTAGGGTTAATTGCAGTAACTAGAATTAATTTCCCTTTTGGATTAAGATTTAGATTACATATTTTTGCCTTATTATTTCCGTATAATTCTAAATTTTCTTTATTTAAGCCTAATCTTTTTGCTATGGTTGTTATGTTTAAAAGTTTATTCATTTTATCTCCCTTTTAATTATTATAACATAATATTTAGATTATTTTAATTATTTTATAAAAAATAAAAACTTAAATATATTGACATATATTTTTTTATGGCATACAATTATAAAAGAGGAGGCAAGTAATGGATAATTTTATTAAAACAGTTGATGATTTACCTTTAATTGTGAAAATAATTTTAGCATTGCCAGTTATTGATATAGTTTGGGTTGTTTATAGAATTATAAAGTCAGCACAAAAACAAAGTATGTTTGGAGTTGTTTTAGGTGTCATCATGATTATTATCGGAATTCCATTTTTATGGCTTATAGATATTATTTCGTTGATAGTATGTAATAAAGTTTTATGGATTGATTAAAAAAAGCATCTTATTTAAGATGTTTTTTTTGTAAATTATATAAAAATGTGTATAATAATATATATAAATTAAAAAATTAACGAATTAAGAATTAATCTAATTTATTTAATATTAAAATTAAACATATTTTTTGTTTTTAATATTAAATATTTTCATTTAAGAAAAACGAAGGAGGATTATTATGGCATTACTTGATAGAATTTTTGGAAATAACAATGATTATGAAGAAGATTATGTTAATGAAGAAGATGAAGAAAGTGAAGAAGATGAAGATAATGAAGAGGAAGATGATAATCCTACAGGATTTGGAGATGATGATGAAAATCAAGATGGTTACAGTGGGTCTCCTGAAGTAGATCCGAACGCACTTCCATTTGACGACATGGAAGAAGATGGCGAAGATGAAGATGATGATGAAGACTCGGGTTCATCTGGAGAAGGGAAATCTAAAAAGAAGAAAAAAGGTAAAGATAAAAATAGTAAAAATGATGATGGCAAAACCAAGGGCAAAGTTCAAGTAAAAAAGAATTCATCAAAGGCTGCACTTAGAAAAAATGCTGTAAAGTATGGGTGCTTGCCTAATCCAGAAGGTTATTGTCCACATTGCAAACAATATTCAATGTTTAAGAGTATGAGATTTGGTGATAAAATGTTGATTGAAGGTCCTTCAACATTAATATTAAAAAGCAAATGGACTACATTTTATTGTATGAACAATGCTTGTAAGCATAATTGGAAATCTGGTTGGTGTGTTCGTTGTGCAGGAGATAGATATATAGGTAAAAAAGTTCCTATGAAAAGAGTTTTAAATAAAGATTAGGTAATTATATTTAATGCTGTTAAAAAATATATTTATAAAATATTATATAAATCAAAAAAAAGACGATCAATTCGTCTTTTTTATATTTTTATAAGATAATAAAGATAATTTCAATCTTCAAATAAATTATTGTTTAAAAAGATTGGTTGACAAGAGATATTAATTCCTATTTTTTTAAGAGATTGTTCTTCTGCTGGTGATAGAATATAGGTTGCATGGGCTTCGCATCCAGAAAGTTTTGGAAGACAATCTATGGCTTTCTTTGCTTTATCATTTGAATGAGATGATATTGCAAGGGCAATAAGCACATCATCAACTGTTAAAACACCGCATTTTGAATGTAAATATTCTGTTCTTAATTTAACAATAGGCATAAGAATGTCATCTGATATTATATCAAAATCATCTCCAAGTCCAGCAAGTGTTCTGAGTGCATTTAGTATGACTGCTCCACTAGCAGAAATTATTTTTTTACTTTTTCCGTATACAATTTCTCCATTTGGAAGTTCAAGGGCAACACAAGGGTAACCACTTTCTTTACTTATCATTTTTGCTGGGTTTACAACAGAAAGAAAATCTGGTGTTAAATCAAGTTCTGCCATTAAATATCTTATTCTTTCAACTGTGTCAAAACTTGCTTGTCCACGTTTATAATCACATTCAGTTCTAAAATATCTTCTTACAACTTCTTTTTTGGCAGCATTAATTACAACATCTTCATCAATAATTGCACTCGCAACCATATTTACCCCCATATCAGTAGGAGATTTATATATTTCTTTTCCTGTAATCTTTTTCAATATGTTTTTAAGAACTGGAAAGACTTCAATATCACGATTATAGTTGACAGTTAATACTCCGTAGGCATTGAAATGATAAGGATCAATTTGATTTACGTCTTTTAAATCTGCTGTGGCTGCTTCATAAGCAATATTGACAGGGTGTTTTAAAGGTAAATTCCATACAGGGAAAGTTTCAAATTTTGCGTAACCTGATTTAATTCCATGTTTAAAATCGTGATACATTTGACTTAAGCAAGTTGCAAGTTTACCACTTGAAGGTCCTGGGGCAGTAACGACAACCAATGGTCTTGTTGTTTTTATATAAGGATTGGCCCCATATCCTTCATCAGAAACAATAATATCAACTTCACTAGGATAGCCTTTAGTGTATTTATGGAAATAAACTTTTTCGCCATGATTTTCAAGTTTTTGGGCGAATTTCATAGCACTTGGTTGTCCTTTAAATAAAGTTATTACAATGGAAGACACATAAAGCCCAAGGCCTCTTAAATTGTCAATCAAGCGAAGCATTTCATTATCATAACTTAACCCCAGATCTGCTCTTATTCTATTTTTTTCTATGTCATTTGCTGAAATACAAAAGATAATTTCTGCCTTATCTTTAAGTTTCATAAGAAGTTTTGTTTTTATATTCGGATCAAAACCTGGTAAAACTCTAGCAGCATGAAGGTCATCGAAAAGTTTTCCACCAAATTCAAGGTATAATTTTTTAAATTTCTTAATCCTGTCTAAAATATTTTTGCTTTGGAGTTTAAGATAAAGTTGATTATCAAATCCAATTTTATTTTTATTACTGTTTCCTTTTGAATTTGTTTTTGTCATATGGCGCTCCTTTATATGTTAAAGTATAATCATATTTTTTTGAAATTCATAACAATTTATTAAATTTTTAAAATCAATATTGATTTTTTATACGAATTAAGTGTCTATAAAATTTTTAATATTTATAATTATGAATAAATAAATTTAATTTATTTTATAAATATAAATAATTAGACTTTGTTTTTTCACAAATCTATGTTAAAATAAAAAAGATTATAAATATATAAGTAATCAATAAGCATCAATTTATGTTTGTTTAAGTTTTTATTATATTGGTCTTTATTTTTTATATAGTATTTAAAGATTAAAAGGAATTAAAATGAAAAAGATTTTGATATTGACAGTAACGGCTGGTAATGCTCATAATGCTTGTGCTAAAGCAATGAAAGAAAAATTAGAAAGCATGAGTGATGTCGAAGTTAAAGTGATTGATCTTTTGAAAGAATACTCAAAAGCATTAAAAGTGTGGACGGCAGATAAGGGATATAATATTGCTGTTGCACATTTTAGACATGTTTATAATATGTTTTATGAAATTTATAAAAATGTTCCTCCTGAAGATAGATATAAATGTGCTGCTCAAGGAATGGCACTTTCTGTTCTAGATGGGCTTTTAAAAGAAATATATACGTTTAAACCTGATGTAATTTACGGAACACATTTTTATGCTGGTATTGCATTAACAGATTTAAAACTTGTTTATAATATTCCATGCAAAGTAATAATAACAAGTTTAGACTATTGTCTTTCTCCTTTTTGGGAGGCTTGTGTTGGAGTTGATTATTTTGCTTTGCCTTGTGAAGATTTTATAGAAGAAAGCATTCAAGAAGGTTTTAAATTAGAGCAGTTGGTTGTATCTGGAATTCCTGTAAATGAAAAGTTTTATGTAGAAAAAGATAAAAAAGAAGCAAAAGAAGAACTTGGTTTAAATCCAAATGTATTTACTATTATGATTATGTTCGGTGGTGGACATTGGGCAGGTGGATTTAAGATATTTAAGAAATTGATTGAAATTGTTCAAAATCGCAATGTCCAAATCATTATGATTAATGGAAGAAACAAAGAAGGATTTAATAAAGTTGCAAAGATGCATTTCCCTGATAATATTAAAGTAATTAATGTGGGATTTACAAATCAAGTAGATTTATATATGTCTGCTTCTGATATTATGTTAAATAAAGCAGGGGGCTCTTCTTGTACTGAAATAATAAATAAAAAATTACCTATGATTGTTACAGAAATTCTTCCGGCTCAAGAAAAGCATAATTTAAAATTTTTAAAAGAAAAAGGAATTGTTAAATCATTTAAAAATAAAAAAGAATTAAAAGAAATAATTTTTGATTTGATGGATCATAAAGATCAATATGATAAAATGGTTGCAAATACTTTATTGTTACGTAGAAATGGTATAGACATTCTTGCAAATCTTATACTATCTCAACCAAATGCAATTTATAATGATGAGTATATTTCAAATATTAATTATAAAAAAGTAGTTTCTCAAGTTAAAAAAGCATTAACTAAAGAACATAAAACCACGAAAAAAGAAGTCAAAATTGAAAAGAAAGAAGTAAAGAAAAAATTAAAGCAAAATGGAGGAAAATTTAAGTATGGCAAAAATAGCAGTAGTTACTGATAGTAATTCTGGAATCACTCAAAAGGAGGCAGAAAATTTAAAAGATGTTTTTGTTGTTCCTATGCCTTTTACAATCGATGGGGAAGAATATTTTGAAGATATAAGTTTATCTCAAGATGAATTTTATAAGAAATTAACAGATAATGCAGATATTTCAACTTCTCAACCTTCTATAGGAAGTGTTACCGAATTATGGGATAATCTTTTGCTAAAATATGACCAAATTGTTCATATTCCAATGTCAAGTTCTTTAAGTATGACTTGTGAAACAGCCAAAAATTTTTCTAAAGATTATAATGGCAAAGTTCAAGTTATTGATAATCAAAGAATTTCTGTTACTTTAAAACAATCTGTTATTGATGCATTAGAAATGGCCAGAGAAGGTAAGAGTGCTGAAGAAATTAAAGAATATCTTGAAAATACAAGAAGAGATTCAAGTATATATATAATGGTTAATACATTAAAATATTTAAAAAAGGGTGGCAGAGTTACTCCTGCCGCTGCAGCGATTGGGACATTATTAAAAATAAAACCTGTTTTACAAATTCAAGGTGGCAAACTTGATCAATTTGCAAAGGTATTAAATGAAAAGGTTGCAAAACTTAAGATGATTAATGCTATTAAAAAAGATTTAAAAGATAGATTTAGTCAATATGTTGAAAATAATGAAATGTTATTATTTGTGGCTTATACAAATTGTAAAGATAAAGCATTAATATTTGCTGATGAAATTAGAAAAGAAATACCTAACGTTCCACTTGTCTATGTAGATCCTTTATCTTTAAGTGTTGCTTGTCATATAGGAGATGGTGCGATTGCAGTTGCTTGTGCAAGAAAATATGTTAATAGTGTCGAATAAATATTTTAAAATATTATAGGTTAGATTTTATTTAAACTTTTTTGGTAATGGTTTAATAAAGTAAATTTAGATTTTAATTAATTTTTTTTATTTTATATTAAAGAACATTATTAGGAGATATTATGAAAAATAAATTTGAAAATAAAGTAGTTGTGATTACTGGTGCAAGCAGTGGCATAGGATATTCAATCGCTAAATTATTGTTTAGTAAAGGTTGTAAAGTTTATGATATTTCAAAAACATTAGTCAAACATAACGAAATTGTTGCAGGGTTTGAGTGTGATGTAAATAATATTTCTCAAGTCGATGAAATTTTGCAAAAGATATTTGAGAAGGAAGGAAAGATAAATGTATTTATCAATAATGCTGGCTTTGGAATTGCTGGAGCAATAGAAGATACAAAATATGAAAATATTTATAACTTGGTAAATACAAATTTATCTGCAGTTATAAGTTTAAGTGGCAGGGCTATTAAATATTTGAAGAAATCTGGTGGCGGAAATATTATTAATATTTCGTCTGTTGGAGGAGTTATTCCATTGCCTTATCAAGCAACTTATAGTGCTACAAAGGCGGGAGTAGAAATTTTTTCAAGAGCACTCGCGAATGAAGTAAGAAATTTTGGAATTAAGGTTACGGCAATATTGCCAGGAGACACTAAAACAAATTTTACTAGTGCAAGAATAATTGACACTGATGCTGACGATGTGAAGTATAGTGAGAGTGTTGTTAAATCTATAAAAAAGGTAGAAAAAGATGAACAAACAGGTAAAAGTCCTGATAGTGTAGCAATGGCTGTATTAAAAGTCTTGAAAAAGAAATATCCACCTTTAAGAAAGACAGTTGGTTTTGAATATAAACTAGTTGTGTTTTTGCCAAGAATATTATCAACAAAGTTTATGAATAAAATATTACATAAATTATATGTGAAAAAATAATATATTTAAGATATAGAATTGTCAATTATTGAAAATGACAGTTAATTGAATAGGATATAAAATTTAAATCAATTATAAAAGGGAAAACTATGGACGAAATTTCAAAAGAAAAACAAATAAAGTTTAAAAATACAAGTAAAATGAATGAAGATGAAATTGCTGTTTTTCAAAATTATGCATTGAAAAAAACAATTATACTTTCGTCAGCACTTCTTATTGGCTTTTGTGTTTTAATTGGGGTTGGACTTTGTTTTATTGAGTTGTATTTAGGTGTTGCCATAATAATTGCTGGAGTATTAGGTGGAGGAGTCTTGATGCCTTTTTTAATGAAAGATTCAGTAAAAAAACAAAATAAACTTGTTTTTGGAGACAGAAAATATTTAAACCATTTTGAATTTTTCCAAGATTATTTTATGGTTACAAGTGAAGCAACAACATCAAAAGAGAGTAATGATTATTCTGTAAACGCAGAAGAAAAATTATTGTATAGTGATTTATTTCAAGTGGTTGTTTATAAAACATATATATTTTTATATATTAACAAAGCACAAAGTTTTGTTTTAAACCAAAAAGGAATGACTTTAGGAACTGCAGGCGAACTTATCTTATTTTTAAAAGATAAAGGATTGAAAATTATAGATAAGTCTTCAAAAATAGATGAAAGCAAAATTATTGCAAATAAGAAAAAGGCATAGTTTTTATATTATTTTTCGTAAAAATGCTTTAAAAATTAAAGCATTTTTTATTAAGTCTTATTTTAAATTAATTGCCAATTTGATTGTCAATTAGATATTCTAAAAGATTGATTTCTGTTTGTTTAGTTGTTATAATATAGTCAGTTATAAAAAATATGTTTTTAAGGAGTTTTAAGTGAAAATTTTTAAAAATCTTCATTCTGCATTTAAAGAAGATGGACATAAATTTTTATGTAGAGATGAAAAAGATTGTTTGAGATATTATTCAAGAGAAGGTTACAGATCGTCTATATTTTTGATAGCAACTAGATTTAAAGATGGTCATGCTTATGCAGTTGTTCCTTCTGATTTGCTTTTTTCAAGCACTCCTGTTTATATTGATGAAAAAGGGAAAATGAGAGGAGATTTTTCTTTAGCATATCCTTTTAACGATGGCGTAGGTTTAATTATATCTAATGATAAAAATAATTGTTACTATTTTGTTGATGAAAATTTGAGACGTGTTAGTCAAGATTATTTTCATGCGAATTCTTTTAATGAAGGATTTGCAGTAATTCAAAAAGAGGAAAAAGGTAAAATGTTTTTTATAGACAAAACTTTTTCAGAAAGCGAAGATTGTTTTAAATATGCATCAGATTTTCATCAAGGATATTCTATTGTTAAAGATGATAGTTTTAAAGGTGTTAAGTTTCGTGATTATAATGGAAGATTATCTGAAGAATCGTTTGTTGATGCAAAACGATATGGAGATGGCTTTGCTCCAGTTTTGCAAGAAGATGGGAAATGGAGATTTAGAGATTTAACGGGGAAAATAAGTGAAGATGAGTATGAGAAGGCAGAGGAATATCATGATGGCTTTGCACTTGTTCAAAAGGTTGGTGGAAAGGATTATTTCTTTAGAGATGTCAACGGACAATTAATTGGACCATTCGCAGAAGCAGAAAATTTTCGTTCAGGGTTTGCTGTCGTTAAAAAACAAGCAGAATATTACCCAAGATATCTTGATATGTTTGGACAATTAAGCGAGAATTTTAAATATGCACAGTTTTATAATGATGCTTTTGGAGAAGTTCAAATTGATAATCGAATTTATAAAAGGGATATGACTGGAAGGTTGAGTCAACATGAAACTTTGCTTGGTAATGAGTTCTATGAGTTGGTATATGGTTTTTGTAAAGTTGAAGATTTATCTGAAGAATTCTTTAATGATAAAGAATATTGCAAAATGCTTTTCAAGTTAGCAAAAGTAAATAAGTTGACTCACACTATGCAAGATGTTTCACATATTTTAAATTATGTTGTCTCAAAGCAAAAGAAAAATGAAGAGAAAACGGAAAATTTTACGGATAGGGAGCATGAATTGTAAAACAGTTAGTTTAAATACGAGAAGTCAATAAGCACATATATATTGTTATATAATATATATAATATATATTTACTATTATAATATATTTGTAAATTGTCATAAAATTAAGGTTAAATAATAAAGGAAAAATATGTTTTCCGAAGTTATCGAAGTAGGTTTTTGTTTTTTGTTTATTTTTTGCTTATTTATCCTAGATATTTTGTGGAAATTTATAATTAGAATGTCATGGAGACAAAAAAATCCTAAAGATAAAGCAAATTATAACTTTATACAAAAAATATATTTTCAGGATATAAAATATAAATTACCAAAATCAATATATATATTAAATTTTATATTATCATTTTTATTTTTATTGATTTTTATTATTCTAATAATTAATATGTTTATTCAAAATATAATAACTTCAATCATTGCTGATATACTTGGGATAATATATTTGTTATGTTTATTTTCAGAAAGTATTTTTATTGGTTTAAATTATAATTATTGATATTTCTTTATCTAAATAAGTGATAACAAATAAAGAGACGTTTTGTTTTTAATGAAAAATACAAAAACAGGTAAAACTAATTGCCTGTTTTTTATTTGATAAATATCCTAAATTTAAGCATACAATTTAATAGTTTTATAAAAAATAGCAATGATTTTTTGAAAATTAGAAAATTTTATAAATCATAAAATTGTTTTTGATTGCCTAAAAATTAAAGAAAATAAGGGATTTTAACGACAAAAATGTGAACACGTGGAAATGTGTTGGATATGCTTATAAAAAAACTTAAAAAAAGTTAAAAATTTTTTAATTTTTTTTGAAAAAACTGTTGACAATACCTTTTACGTTGTGATATTATACTCATGCTAACGCAAAAGGAAGCAGGTTGCTTCAGTTAGCATAGAACCTTGACAACTACATAATAGAAAAGTTTTACAGAATGTAAAACGAGCAACAAATATTCAATTATGTTAATTTTTAATGTAATACGAATATCTTTTGCAAAATTCAATTTACGTCGAGTAAATGAATAACAAGAATGTGAGTCTTAAAAAATTTAAGATTTGTGAAAATGCTAAGATTATCCAAATTCATTATTTATAATGATTAAGCTACAAAGAGCATATAGGGGATGCCTTGGCACTAGGCGCCGATGAAGGACGTGATAAGCTGCGATAAGCGACGGGGAGATGCAAATAATCTGTTATCCGTCGATTTCCGAATGTGGAAACACACTACAAGTCATGTTGTAGTAACATAACATGAATCCATAATGTTATGTGGGGAACCTGCTGAACTGAAACAACTAAGTAAGCAGAGGAAAAGAAAGTAAAACAACGATTGTGGGAGTAGTGGCGAGCGAAACTGCAAGAGCCCAAACCTAGCGAAGAAATTTGCTAGGGGTTTAGGACCGCGATATGATAGGTTTGACGATAGGTGAAGATTTCTGGAAAGTTGAACGAAACAGGGTAATAGTCCCGTAACCGAAATTGAAAAACCATCTAGCGGATTCCAGAGTAACACAGGACACGTGAAATCCCGTGCGAAGATGTGAGGACCATCTCATAAGGCTAAATACGACCTAGTGACCGATAGCGAATAGTACCGTGAGGGAACGGTGAAAAGAACCCCGGGAGGGGAGTGAAAAAGAACCTGAAACTGTATGCTTACAAGCAGAGAAAGGACGACTTGTCATGAGACAATAGTCTGATCTCGTACTTTTTGTAGAACGGGCCGGCGAGTTACGGTATGTAGCAAGGTTAAGTGCTTAAGGCACGGAGCCGAAGCGAAAGCGAGTTCGAAATGAGCGCCATAGTTGCATATCGTAGACCCGAAACCAGATGACCTAACCATGAGCAGGTTGAAGCGGTGGTAACACATCGTGGAGGACCGAACCCACGTCCGTTGAAACGTCCGGGGATGACTTGTGGTTAGAGGTGAAACGCCAATCGAATCTGGTTATAGCTGGTTCTCCTCGAAATAGCTTTAGGGCTAGCCTCTGTCTAAAGATTGTTGGGGGTAGATCACTGAATGGGCTAGGGGCCTTCGCGGGTTACCAAACCCTATCAAACTTCGAATACCAATCAATTGTTTACAGGGAGTCAGACAGTGTGAGATAAGTTTCATTGTCAAAACGGAAACAGCCGAGATCTACAACTAAGGTCCCAAAGTAATGGTTAAGTGGAAAAGGATGTGCAATTTCTTAGACAACCAGGATGTTGGCTCAGAAGCAGCCACCCATTAAAAGAATGCGTAATAGCTCACTGGTCGAGAGATCGTGCGCCGAAGATTCAACGGGGCTAAAACCATACACCGAAGTTTAGGGATTGTGTTAGCACAATCGGTAGAGGAGCAATGTTTGCGGGCAGAAGCGATATCGAAAGGGGTCGTGGACTGCAAACAAGAGAGAATGCCGGCATGAGTAGCGAGAGCATAGCGAGAATCTATGCCGTCGAAAGTCTTAGGTTTCCTGGGGAAGGCTTGTCCACCCAGGGTAAGTCGGGAACTAAGCTGAGGCCGAAAGGCGTAGGTGATGTCCAACAGGTAGATATTCCTGTACCACCAAAATACGATTAAGAGTCAATGCAGTGACACAGTAGGATAGTGGATGCGCGCTGATGGAAATGTGCGTCTAAATCATGAGGGGTCAAATGAGTGAAGTACCGTTTGAGTGCACCCTAGGTGATGATGGGGAGTGAAAATTAGTAACGAAGTCCATGAATTCACACTGGCGAGAAAAGCTGCTAGATAGTATTAGGTGCCCGTACCGCAAACCGACACAGGTAGACGATGAGAGAATCATAAGACGAGCGGGATAACCCTTGTTAAGGAACTCGGCAAAATGACCCCGTAACTTCGGGAAAAGGGGTGCCGGCGATTAGGTTCGTCGGTCGCAGTGAATTGTCCCAAGCGACTGTTTACCAAAAACACAGGTCTCTGCTAAATCGTAAGATGAAGTATAGGGGCTGACGCCTGCCCGGTGCTGGAAGGTTAAGAGGAGAGGTTAGCGCAAGCGAAGCTTTGAATTTAAGCCCCAGTGAACGGCGGCCGTAACTATAACGGTCCTAAGGTAGCGAAATTCCTTGTCAGGTAAGTTCTGACCCGCATGAATGGCGTAACGACTTGGGAGCTGTCTCAACAGGGGACCCGGCGAAATTGAAGTATGCGTGAAGATGCGTATTACCCGCGACTAGACGAGAAGACCCCATAGAGCTTTACTGGAATTTGATATTGAGTTTCGGATTGCGATGCACAGGATAGGTGGGAGACTTTGAAGCGCGGGCTTTGGCCTGCGTGGAGTCATCCTTGGGATACCACCCTTTGTAATTTGAAATTCTAACTCTGTGCAGTTATCCTGGCATGAGGACAGTGTCTGATGGACAGTTTGACTGGGGCGGTCGCCTCCTAAAATGTAACGGAGGCGTTCAAAGGTTCCCTCAGGACGGTTGGAAACCGTCTGTAAGAGTGCAAAGGCAGAAGGGAGCTTAACTGTGACACCTACAAGTGGAACAGATAGGAAACTAGGACTTAGTGATCTGGTGGTAGAACATGGAATCGCCATCACTTAACGGATAAAAGTTACCTTGGGGATAACAGGCTGATCTCTCCCAAGAGTTCACATCGACGGGGAGGTTTGGCACCTCGATGTCGGCTCGTCACA